>Ga0187893_10000876_pt1 | contig 75950 bp, 84 predicted proteins | sample MA1701074metaG_FD_139574 | JGI IMG/M metagenome (GOLD analysis project Ga0187893, IMG submission 139574) | White microbial mat communities from a basaltic lava cave in the Kipuka Kanohina Cave System on the Island of Hawaii, USA - MA170107-4 metaG ...
ACGGAGAGTGGGTCCGCACGTACGAGCACACCGTCTATGACGAGATGGACCTGCGGCTGCTCGAGCGCTTGCGGACGGTCGACTGGTCCGCGGCGCGATCGGTGCTCGACCTCGCGTGCGGCACCGGGCGGATCGGGGCGTGGGTCAGGGGGCGTTGCCCGACCGCCGCCATCGATGGCGTCGACATCACGCCGGAGATGCTCGACGTGGCGCGGCGTCGGGGTATCTACCGGACCCTCGGCATCGCCGACGTCTCCCGGACAGGGCTTGCCGCCGCCACCTACGATCTCTGCACGCAGTCGCTCGCGGACGAGCACCTGCCCGATCTGCGACCGCTCTACCAGGAGGTGGGGCGCGTCAGCAGGCGTGGAGGCCACTTCGTCATGGTAGGGTACCACCCCCAGTTCCTCATGGCGGGCGTGCCCACGCACTTCGATCGGGCCCCCGGCGAGTCCATCACGATCCGGAGCTATGTGCACCTCCTCAGCGACCACGTGAAGGCCGCTCATGCGGCCGGCTGGTCGCTTCAGGAGATGGACGAAGGGCTCGTCGACGACGATTGGCTGCGCAAGAAGCCGAAGTGGGAGGGCTACTCGGGGTTGCCGATCAGCTTCTCGACGGTCTGGCGGCGGGCATAGGCAACCGGTGAGACTGCCACGCCGCATTCACATCTTCGGCGCCTCGGGGAGTGGAACGACCACCCTCGCCTCGGCGCTGGCGGCACGGCACGGACATCGGCACCTGGATACCGACGAGTTCTTCTGGCTCCCGACCGATCCGCCGTACTGGGAGATCCGGCCACGCGAGGCGCGGCTGGCGCTGCTGCGTCGTGCGCTTGGGGAGGCGCCGTCGTGGGTGCTGTCCGGATCGCTCTGCGGGTGGGGAGACCCGCTCATCGAGGAGTTCGACCTGGTCGTCTTCCTCGTGGTGCCGACCGAGGTCCGGCTGGCTCGCCTGCGGGCGCGCGAGGTCGAGCGCTACGGCCACGACGCGATCGCGCCCGGCGGCCCGCGCGGCCACGCTCACGTCGAGTTCCTCGACTGGGCCGGCCGCTACGACGCGGGCGGCCCGGAGATGCGCAGTCGCGCCCTGCACGACGCGTGGCTGTCGGCGCTGCCGGGCCCGACCCTGCGCCTGGAGGGCGATCGCCCCGCCCCCGAGCAGCTGGCCCGGATCGAGGCCTTCGTCGAAGCGGGGCCGCCGGTGGAGGCGCCCGCGCTGATCCTCGTGGACCTGCAGGCCGCCGCCTTCGGGGGTCACGGGATCCCACCCGTGCACGATCCCGACCTCCTGCTCGGGAATGTCCGCACGCTCCTCCAGGCCGCCCGCAGGTCGGCCCTTCCCGTCGTTCACATCCAGCACTGCGCCGCCCCCGGGGACGTGTTCGCGGAGGGCGCGCCGGGCTGGCCGATATTCCCGCCGGTGGGCCCGGCGGGTAGTGAGCCCGTCGTGCGGAAGCGGGCCGGGAACGCCTTCGAGGGGACCGACCTCCATGCGAGGCTCCAAGGGATCGGCGCGCGGACCCTCGTCGTGGCCGGGCTTCAGACCGAGCATTGTGTCGCGGCGACCTGTCGGGGGGCGTTGCGCCTGGGCTACGCGGTCCAGCTGGCCGCGGACGCGCATAGCACGTCGCCCGATGAGGCGCGGTCCGCCGGCGAGATCATGGCGGCGGAATGCGCGGCGCTCGAAGCCGAAGGGGTGACCCTGCGCAGCACCGAACGTCTCGTGGAGTGGCTCCGTGCCTCCGTGGCCGTGCTCATCGAGCGGCTGAGCGAGCTGCCGGCCGACCGGCTCGGCCCGCTGGTCGCCGAGAGTGAGCAGGTGGGACTGCGATTCGTGCGCCGACTCGCCGACGAATGGACCAGCGGACGGAATCGGTTCGATCGTCCGGGTGAGGCTCTCTTTGCCGCTGTGGTCGAGGGACGGATGATCGGGGTGTGTGGGCTCAACGTGGACCCGTATGCCGGCGCACCGACGGTCGGCCGGGTGCGTCATCTGTACGTCCTGTCGGACCACCGGAAGGTCGGTGTCGGACAGCGGCTCGTCAGGGAAGTGGTCGCGGCGGCCCGGGGCCCGTTTGGCATGCTGCGACTGTGCACGGAGAATCCGGCGGCGGCCCGGCTCTATGAGCGGATGGGCTTCCGGCGATGCACCGATGTCGCCGCTTGCACGCATCTCATGGAGCTCCGTTGACGGATCTCACTCCGCAGCTGACCCGCATCGAGACGGAGCTCACGGAGGCACGCCGCCGGGCGCACGCTCTGGCGGGCCCGCTGGACCAGGACGCCTGGGCGCGTCGTCCCGCACCCGCGGAATGGTCGGTCGGTGAGTGCTTGATCCACTTGAATCTGACGTCGCGCGCCTTTCTGCCCCTCATCACGAATGCGATCACGCGGGGGCGAGACCTGAAGCTCCTCGCGGTTGGACCCTACCGGAGAGACTTCGTCGGCTGGCTTCTCTGCCATGTCATCGAGCCACCCGTGCGCCTCCAGACGAAGACCACCGCGCCGTTCGTGCCTCGGGACCTCGAGCCCAAGGCCTGGGTCCTGGATGCCTTCGACCGTCTTCAGGGCGAGTTGATCGACTGCCTTCGCGAAGCGAATGGACTCGCTCTCGGGCGTCTTCGAATCGTTTCCCCGTTCGACGCGCGCATCAAATACAATCTCTACTCGTGCCTGCGGATCATTCCCGCGCATCAGCGCCTCCATCTGACGCAGGCCGAGGAGGTCATCAGGGGAGGGTCAGGGACTCATGGACGAGGATCTCGAACGGATGTCGCGTGAGCAACTGATGGATGAAGTCAAAAGGCTGCGGCGGGGCGTCCGTGAACATCGGGACAGCACACGACATGAGCTGTGCTGGCATCATCCGGCCCTCTGGGGGCTCCTGCCGGAGAAGACCGATCCGATTCCCGAGGTGCCCGGCTGGCCGGAGTTCATCGAGGGCTGCGTGAGATATCGCCGGTCGCTCGATGAGCAAGTACGTCCACGATGACGGCGCGTCGACCGATGCCGCGGAGGGATGGCTGGCTCGGCTCGGTCGCCGACTACCTGGCGAGTAGCTACCGCCTGCTCCTGGCCGTCTCGCTCGCGGTGGGCTTCGGGGTCTCGACGGCGGTGATGACGTTTCTCCCGGAGGTCGGGAAGGGGCAGGATCCGGGCCTCGTCCTCCTGCTGGCCTTCGCGCTCCCGATGGTGGTGACCGCGATCGCGCTCATGATCTGGGCACGGAGGAGACGACATGGCGGCCGGTGAGGGCGGGGGAGACGCCCTCGCCCAGGAGCGCGACGCCTTCCTCGAGCGGATGCTGCAGTCCGCGCGCGGCACCTTCGATCTCTTCGGCATCTACATCGGTGTGCGGCTCGGGTTCTACGAGGCGCTCGCCACGGGCGGCCCGCAGACCTCGGTCCAGCTGGCCGCGCGAACCGGCACCGCGGAGCGCTACGTTCGCGAGTGGCTCGAGCAGCAGACGGTGGCGGGCATCCTCAAGGTCGACGACGAGAAGGCCCCAGCCCGGACGCGTCGCTTTGCCCTGCCCGCCGCCCATGTGGAAGTGCTGGTCGACCAGGAGAGCCTGAACTATCTGGCTCCCCTGGCGCGGCTGGTCGCCGGCGCCGTGCATCCCCTCGATGCGCTGCTGGAGGCCTATCGCACGGGTGGGGGCGTGGCGTACGCCGACTACGGCGCCGATCTGCGCGAGGGGCAGGCCGGTATCAACCGCGCGATGTTTCTCCAGCAGCTCGGCCGCGAGTGGCTGCCCGCGATGCCCGACGTGCACGCGCGGCTGCTGGCCGACCCGCCCGCCCGGGTCGCCGATCTCGGGTGCGGGGCCGGATGGTCGAGCATCGGCATCGCCCGGAGCTATCCGAAGGTAGTCGTGGACGGCTTCGATCTGGACGAGGCCTCGATCGCTCTCGCCCGGGACAACGTGAAGGCGGTGGGGCTCGCCGATCGAGTGAAGCTCCACGTGCGTGACGCGGGTGACCCGGCCCTGGCCGGTCGCTACGACCTGGTGGCGGCGTTCGAGTGCCTGCACGACATGGCCCAGCCCGTCGCGGCTCTCCAGGCGATGCGCCAGCTCGCGGGTGAGCGAGGCGCCGTGCTCGTGGTGGACGAGCGAGTGGGCGACGCCTTCACCGCCGCCGGCAACGACGTGGAGTGGATGATGTACGGGTGGAGCATCCTGCACTGCCTACCGGTCGGCAAGGCGGAGACGCCGTCCGCCGAGACCGGCACCGTCCTGCGCCCAGACACGCTGCGGCGCTACGCCCGGGAGGCCGGCTTCCGACGGACGGAGATCCTCGCGATCGACAATCTGTTCTTCCGGTTCTATCGCCTGCACGCGTGACGGAGGGGCGACGATGACGGTTCACGATATCCCCGCGGCCGGCAAGGGCCGGCGAGAGCCGGTGATCGAGCCGGGCATGACGACCGACCATTCCTGGGCGGAGGACCCGCGCCCCACGGCCTGAGACGCGAGCGGACTCATGCTGATCCGGGCGCTCACGCCCGACGACGCTCCCGCCTTTCGCGCCCTGCGGGTCCGCGCCCTGCGTGATCACCCCGAAGCCTTCGGCCGGACGCCGGAGGAGGTCGACGCAGTGGAGGTCATCGCGGAGCGCTTCCGCCGCGACGCCGGCTCCGACCTGGACTTCGCCCTCGGCGCGTTCGAGGGTGAGGCACTCGTCGGCATGGCGGGGTGCCACCGGGAGAGCGGGGTCAAGCACCGTCACGGGGCGCATATCTGGGGCATCTACGTCGCGCCGGAGCATCGGCGGATCGGGCTGGGACGCCGGCTGTTCACCGCGACGATAGATCGCGCCCGGAGCTGGCCGGATCTCGAGGCGCTCTGGCTCGACGTGACGACGGTCAACGAAGGGGCCCGCGCGCTCTACGCCTCGTGCGGTTTCCGGACCGCGGGGACCAAGGCGCGCAGCCTGAAGGTCGGCGACCGGTACTACGACGAGGAGCTCATGGTCCTCGATCTGGGCCGCTCCCGCTCGCGGTGAGGCGTGTCCCCGGGCCTCGCGACGCGGGTCCGATTGGAGCGGCCGGGGCCGCGTCGTGAGCGCGAGTTCCTCGCGTCGGTCCGGCGAAGCCGGTCCTTTCTGCGTCCGTGGGTGGCGCCTCCGTCGACGGCCCACGCCTACCGGGCCTATCTGCGCCGCCTGCGCGGGCCCGGCCACGACGGCTACTTCGTGGTGCTGAGGTCTTCCGGCGCCCTCTTCGGTGTGATCAACTTGAGCGAGATCGTGCGGGGCTCGTTCCGGAGCGCCTATCTGGGCTACTACGCCTTCATTCCCCACGCGGGTCGGGGGCACATGAGCGAGGGGCTGCGTCTCGCCCTCCGTCGCGTGCTCTGGTCCGGCGCCTGGGGTTCCGCCGTGAGCGCTTCTCGCGCCGCTATCTCAAGATCGCGGGGCGGTGGCGGGACCACGAGCGCTGGGCGCTTCTCCGGGAGGACCGGTGACGGGTCGACCGGTCGGCGACCCGGTCAGGAAGGTTGAGCGGTTCGGGGACACCGTCTGGTATGAAGGAGTGCGACAGAGGAGGGATGACGACCATGAGAGGAACGAGCGCAAGCGCAGCGGTAGTCTTGGCGGTGCTGGTCGGTGGTCTCGCCGGCCTGGTATCGGCCGGGCCCGACAAGCCCATTGCCCACGTGAAGTCCCTCGCGGGCGAATGGCGAGCGGTCGGTGGCGCGTCCGCGGCGGCGATCCGGATCCAACCGGACGGTACCTATGAGGGCACCTCCGCGAGCGGCGCCAAGACGACCGGACGGGTCACCGCGACCGCGGGCAAGGCATCGTTCAAGTCGGCCACCGCGGCGGGATCGGTCACGTTGTCCCAGGAGGGCGGCAAGGATATGCTCACGTTCGTGACCGCGGACGGCCGGAGCTCGGCAAGGCTACAGCGCGTCAAGTAGGCGCGCCGGCCCTAAAGGGAAGGATCGGGATGTCCACCGAGCGAGAGATCCTCGAAGCCGCCTATCGCGCCTTCAATGGCCGTGACCTCGACGCCGCGTTGGCCACGATGCATCCCGACGTGGCGTGGCCAAACGGGATGGAAGGCGGCTACGTGCACGGCCATCGCGACGTGCGTGACTACTGGACGCGGCAATGGGCGATCATCGACCCGCGGGTCGAGCCTCTGGATTTCGAAGTCGATGCCGCCGGGCGGATCGTGGTCAACGTGCATCAAGTCGTGCGCGATCTGGCCGGCCAGGTTAAGGCGGACCGGGTCGTGCAGCACGTGTACGAGCTCCGCGATCGGCTGATCGTGAGCATGGAGATCAGAGCGCCGGCGCCGTGACCCCGGTGCTGGTCAGACCCGAGGAGTCGCGAGACCGGGTCGCGGTGCGGCAGGTGAACCAGGCCGCGTTCGCGACCCGTGCCGAGGCCGATCTGGTGGGCGCGCTCCGCGACCAGGCCCATCCCGTCATCTCGCTCGTCGCGGAGGCCGCCGGCGCGGTCGTCGGACACATCCTGTTCTCGCCGGTCGTCCTCCCTGGCCATCCCGCGCTGCGGATCATGGGCCTCGCCCCGATGGCGGTGGCGCCGGCGCGCCAGCGCACCGGGATCGGCTCGGCGCTGGTGCGGGCCGGCCTCGACCAGTGTCGGCGGCTCGGCTTCGGGGCGGTCGTCGTCCTGGGGCATCCCGCGTACTCCCGCGGTTCGGATTCTTGCCGGCCGAGCGCGCTGGGCTGGCCTGTGAGTACGACGTGCCGGCCGACGCGTTTATGGTGCTGGAGCTGCAACCCGGATTCCTGGGCGGCGCGTCGGGCACGGTGCGATACCACCCGGCGTTCGAAGGGCTTGCCTAGCTCATCGGGGTTACTCGGACACGCGCCTAGCCCTCCTCGCGCGCCGGGCGACGCTCGAGCAGCAGCGTCGCCACGCCGCAGGTGGAGTCGCGCAGCGTGAGCACGCGCGTGCCCGGCTTCCGGCCCCCGCGCACCTCCGAGACGTCGAGCCCGGCCGCCTGCAGGCGCGCGCGCGTCGACTGGGCGTCGGGCACGCGCCAGGAGAGCCCCCAGAGGCGATCGGGCCCGTCGCCCAGGCCGGCCTTCAGGTCGTGGGCCACTTCCACGATCAGATCCCCGCAGCGGAAGAAGAGGAGCCGCGCTCCCCACGCCTCGTTCGAGCGGTCGAGACGCATGTCGAGGCCGAGTCGCGCGCCGTAGAGCGCGGTGGCTCGCTCGGGGTCGGGGGTGCGGATCACCACGTGGTCGAGCCCGATCACCGTCGCGGGCTCGGGGGCGAGTAGCCTGGCCGGGGGGAGCGCGGTCTGCTGCATCAGGAAGATGCGGACGCCGTGGGTCTTGGCGGTGGCCGCGCGGGTGCGACGCCATGGGCGGCGCGCCCCCGTCTCCGCGTCCACGCTCAGGCCGTCGGCGATGGGCTCGGGCTCGAGGCCCAGGCGCGCGAGACGACGATGCGCGAGCTCCACGTCGGCGGTGGCGAAGGCGAGGCTGACGAGCCCTTCGCCCTGCGCGTCGAGGACGGCGGTGAGGCGCTCCGCGGTCGGCCCGTGCCCGGACGGGGCCATCAGCTCCACCGCCACGTTCGCCAGGGCAAACGTGGCCACGGTGGCGCCGCCCCCGTGAGCCTCGGCTCGCCAGGACGGCGCGCGTCCGAGCACGGTTCGGTAGGCGGCGACGGCGGCGTCGATATCACGCACCGCGATGACCACGTGGTCGAGCGCGTCAATCATGGACGGCGGGTGGTCAGCGGAGGCGGCCATCGGCGGGATAGTGCCTCCGCATTATCTTGCCCGTCAAGGTATGCTAGACCCCACCATGCGTGACGACGACCGCTCGATCGGGCACCTGCTGACGCGGCGGGAGGCGCTCGGGCTGCTCGGCGCGGGCGGCCTCGCCCTCACCCTCTCCCCGGCGGGGGGACGGCAGGGTGCCGGGCGCGCCGCCGCGGAGCCGGGGGCGTGCGTCGTGCGGCCGGCCCTGACCGAGGGCCCGTACTTCGTGGACGTGAAGCTCAACCGCTCGGATATTCGCTCCGATCCCGGCGACGGCTCGGTGAAGCCCGGCGCCCCACTGCGGCTGGCCCTGCGGGTCTCACGCCTCGCCGCGGGCGCCTGCGCGCCGCTGCCGGGCGCCATGGTGGACGTGTGGCAGTGTGACGCGCTCGGCGCCTACTCCGATGTGTCGGACCCGGGCGGGAGCACGGTCGGCAAGAAGTTCCTCCGCGGCTATCAGTTGACCGACGCCGACGGCCTCGCGCGATTCACCACGATCTACCCGGGGGCGTATCCGGGTCGGGCGGTGCATATCCACTTCAAGATCCGGTCGGCGGCCGGAGGTGGCCGGATGCACGAGTTCACCTCCCAGCTCTTCTTCGACGACGGGCTCACCGACCAGGTCCACGCGCAGCCGCCCTACGCCACCCGGGGCCAGAGCCGCGTGCGCAACGCGCGCGACGGCATCTATCGCACCGCGGGAGCCCAGCTCACGCTCGCGGTCGCGCCCGCCGCTCCGGGGTACGCCGGATCGTTCGATCTCGCGCTACAGATCGGCTAACGTGGCCGCGATGGAGTGCCGGTACCGCGTCACCCGGGGCGACCCTCGCTCCACCGAGCAGCTCGTCGAGTCGGGCCGGTACGGTTACGCGCACTCGTGCGTGACCTCCGAGAACTTTCCGGTGCGGGCGGGCGCGGCGGCGCCCCTCGAGCGCGAGATCGTCCTGCTCGCCTTCGATCGCGAGGTCACCGCCGCGGAGGCCCTGGCCGAGGCGGCGCGCCTGGGCCTCGAGCGCCCGTCGTACGAGGACGCGCTCTACTTCGGCGTCGAGCATCCGGACGTGCAGCAGCAGCATCCCGTGGTCTTCCTGCACGATCCGTGGGTCGGCTTCTTCGGCCGGAGAGACGTGCTGTGTCTCTGGAGCAACGCCGGCCGCCGCGAGCTGGGCCTCGAGGGCTTCGACGACACCTGGGGCCCGCCCCACCGCTTCGCGTTCGTCGGGGCGGCGGCGCGGTGACGCGCGGGGTGGCCTCGACCGACGTCGTCATCGAGCGCGCCGACATCCTCTCCCGCGAGGTGCGGACCCTCATCGAGGGGCTCAACGCCGAGCTGTCGAGCCGCTATCCGGAAGACGGCGCGACCCACTTCCGCCTCGATCCGAACGAGGTGGCGCCCGGCCACGGCGCTTTTCTCGTCGCCCGGCGCGCCGGGGAACCGGTGGGCTGCGGCGCGGTGCGCCGCATCGATGCACGCACCGCGGAGATCAAGCGGATGTACGTGCGCCCCGAGGCGCGGGGCCACCGAGTCGGCCGGGCCGTGCTGGCGGCGCTCGAGACGGAGGCGCAAAGGCTCGGCCTGACCCGCCTGGTGCTGGAGACGGGCGTCCGCCAGCCGGAGGCCATCGCGCTCTACGAGCGAGCCGGCTTCGCCCGGATCCCCGCCTTCGGCGAGTACGTGGATTCGCCGCTGAGCGTCTGCATGGCCAAGGATCTCGCCCCGCGCCCGTTCTACGGCGAGTTCGCGTGGGCGTACGACTACCTGGTCGAGCGCCCGGTGGCGGCCGAGTGCGCCGGCATGGCTGCGACCCTGGCCCGCCGCGGGATCGGTCCGGGGGCGACGCTGCTCGACGCCGGCTGCGGTAACGGCCGGTACGCCGTCGAGCTGGCGCGTCGTGGGTTCGTCGTCACCGGCGTCGATCGCTCGCCCGCCCTCCTGGAGGAGGCCGCGGCCCGGGCGCGGGCGACCGGGAGCGCCCGGTCCGTGAAGTTCGAGCTCGCCGACATCCTGATCTCGGCCGCGGGGTCGGGCTACTACGCCGTGCTCTGTCGCGGCGTGCTCAACGACCTGGTGAGCGCCGAGGCGCGGGCGGCGGCCTTCGCCGCCTTCGCGCAGGCCCTGCGGCCGCGCGGGGCGCTGCTGCTCGACGTCCGCGACTGGGACGCGACGGTCGCGCGGAAGACGGCGGAGCCGGTGTCGGAGAAGCGCGTGGACACCCCACGCGGGCGGCTCGTGTTCCGCACCGTGTCGCGGCTCGATCCGGCCACCCGGCGGCTGCTCGTCTCCGAGCGCCACACGCTTGCGGCTCCTTCGGGAGAGACGACCGCCCCCCACGAGTTCGTGATGCGGTGCTGGACCCGGGAAGAGCTGGCCGCCGGCCTGCGCGCGGCCGGCTTCGAATCGGTGGAGTACGCCGGCACCTACGAGAGCGCACCTGAGAGCGCGCCGCCCGTCGGCGCCGGGGACCGCATCGTGGCCGTGGCCTCGCTCGGGGTGCGGTGATGCCGACCCTGAAGCTGGGCGCCCGCGACGTCGTCGCCTATGACGACGCGGGCCAGGGGCCGCTCGTCGTCCTGATCCACGGCTCGCCCGGCACCTCGCGAGCCTGGCAGCCCGTGGCCGAGCGGCTCGCGTCGCGGTTCCGGGTGGTCGCGCCGAGCCTGCCGGGCTACGGGGGGACCACGGCCGCGCCCGGCGACCGCCCGGGTGACAACTCGTACGCCGCGGAGCTGATCGAGGCGCTGATCGAGGCGCTGGTCGCGGAGATGGGCCGCCCCGCCGTGCTCGCGGGATACTCCTACGGCGGCGTGGTCGCGCTCCGGACCGCGCTGCGCGGCAAGGTGAGGCCGGCCGCGCTGGCCCTGTTCGAGCCGGTCGCGGTGCCGGTGCTCGCCGCGATCGGGGAGACGGAGGCGTTCGTGACCTCGCGGGCGGTGTTCGAGGCCTATGGTGCGAGCTTCGACGCGGGCGACCGCCTGGCCGTCCGGAAGATGATCGACTACTGGTTCGGCCCGGCGATGTTCGACCGGATGCCCCCGCCGGTGCGTGAGTACCTGGTCGACAATACGGGCGCGAATGTGCGCGACGTGCGCGCCACCTTCCGCGATCCCGCCTACTCGGTCGACGGGCTCGGCGGGCTGGCCATGCCCGTGCTCGCGGTCTACGGCTCGCGCAGCCCGGAGATCATGGTGCAGATCGTCCGGGCCATCGTCTCTCACGTTCCACGAGGCACCCTCGAGCGCCTCGAGGGGGCCAATCACGCGATGATCAACACGCACGTCGACGCGCTGGCCGCGTCGATCGCCGCGCTCGCCGACCGAAGCGCGTGAGTGTGGTGGCGCGCCGGGAGGTGCTCAAGGGCTCGGCGGGTCTCCTGGGAGCGATGCTGATGCCGACCGCATCGCGTGGAGCCGACCGGCTGGAGCGGCGCATCCCGAAGACGGGCGAGGCGCTGCCCGCGGTCGGCCTCGGCACCTGGCAGGTCTTCGACGTCGCGGGCGACGTGAAGGAGCTGGGGCAGGCGAGGGAGACGCTCAAGACCTTCGGGGAGATGGGCGGGCGCGTGATCGACAGCTCGCCGATGTACGGGTCGTCCGAGGCGGTCACCGGCCAGCTCGCGACCGAGCTGGGGCTTCCCGGGAAGCTCTTCGTCGCCACCAAGGTGTGGACCAGCGGCAAGCAGGCGGGCATCCGCCAGATGGAGGACTCGATGCGCAAGCTACGCGTCGAGCGCCTCGACCTCATGCAGGTGCACAACCTGGTGGACGTGGAGACGCACCTCGCCACGCTCCGCGACTGGAAGGCGGCCGGGCGCGTCCGCTATCTCGGGATCACCCACTACCACGCGGGCGCGCACGCCGATCTTGAACGATTGACCCGGGCCGGGGGCGTCGACTTCGTGCAGGTGAACTACTCGCTGGCCGAGCCACAGGCGGAGGCGCGGCTGCTCGGGGCCGCCGGCGCGAGCGGGACCGCGGTGATCGTGAACCGGCCCTTCGCCGAGGGCACGATGTTCGCGCGGGTGAGGGGCAAGACACTACCGGAGTGGGCCAGGGAGGCGGGCTGCGCGAGCTGGGCGCAGTACTTCCTCAAGTGGATCCTGGCCCAGCCCGCGGTCACCTGCGCCATTCCGGGCACGCGGAACCCGCGGCACGTGGCCGACAACCTGGGCGCGATGGCGGGCCCGTTGCCGGATGCGGCGCTGCGGCGGCGGATGGCCGAGCACTTCGATTCGCTGTAGGCTCTAGCGGGGACTCCGACGACATGCCGCGCGCCGAGGCTCGGACGTATCGCCACATCGACGTGCAGCCGCTGACCGGCTCGCTGGGCGCCGAGATCCGCGGGGTGAACGTGGCGGCCGGGCTCGACGACGCGGTCATCGCGGAGATCCGCCAGGCCTTTCTCGATCACCTGGTGATCTTCTTCCGCGATCAGAAGCTCACCCCGCACGAGCAGCTCGCCTTCGCCCGGCGCTTCGGCGAGCCGATGGAATATCCGCAGCTCAAGGGGCTGCCCGAGTGTCCCCTGATCACGCCCGTGCTCAAGCTCGCCCACGAGAAGGTGAACTTCGGCGGGGTGTGGCACTCGGACACCACCTACCTGGCGGAGCCGCCGATGGCCAGCATGCTCTACGCGGTGGAGATCCCGCCCTACGGCGGCGACACGATCTTCGCCAACCAGTACCTGGCCTACGCGACGCTGTCGGACGGGCTGCGGGCGACGCTGGACGGGCTGGTCGGGGTCAACACCTCGACGAAGGCCGACGCGTCGAAGACCCGCGAGGATCGGCTGAAGGAGGCGGGCGCCGAGATGAAGGTGCTGACGAGCGAGCACCCGGCGGCGCGCACGCATCCCGAGACCGGGCGGAAGGCGCTCTACGTCAACCAGGGCCACACCGCACGCTTCAAGGGGTGGACCGAGGAGGAGAGCCGGCCGCTGCTCGAGTACCTCTTCCAGCACCAGGTGCGGCCTGAGCTCTGCTGTCGCTTCCAGTGGCAGCCCGGCTCCATCGCCTTCTGGGACAACCGCTGCGCGCAGCACAACGCGGTCAACGACTACACGGGCTTCAAACGGCTCATGCACCGGGTCACCCTCGCCGGCGACACCCCCCGCTAGGGGTCAGGTCTTGAATTTACGACATTTCGACAGCGTAGGGCCCCACCCAGCGCGCGGAAATGTCGTAATTCAAGACCTGACCCCAACTTAACAACTTAGCGGCCGGACCAGCGGGGCTTGCGCTTCTCCACGAAGGCCTTGGCGCCTTCGAGGCGGTCTTCCGTGGTGCGGAGGAGCGTGGCGAGGTCGTTCTCCAGGCGGATGCCGTCTTCGAGCGGCAGCCCGAGGCCGCCCACCACCGCCTCCTTCGCGTAGCGCAGCGCCACCGGCGCCTTGTCCACGAGAGTGCGGGCGAGCGCCTGCGCGGCGGAGTGGAGCTCGGCCACCGGCACCACGCGCTCGACCAGACCGATGCGCAGCGCCTCCGTGGCCGGGATGCGCATGCCGGTCAGGATCATCTCGAGCGCCTTGCCGCGACCCACGAGGCGCGGCAGCCGCTGGGTGCCGCCGCCGCCCGGGATGATCGCGAGGTTGATCTCGGTCAGGCCGAGCTGGGCGTCCTCCGCCGCGATGCGGATGTCGCAGGCCAGGGCCAGCTCGAGCCCGCCGCCGAAGGCGTAGCCGCGGATGGCCGCGATGATGGGCTGTGGGCAGCGCTCCATCTCGCGCCGGAAGTCGATGCGGCGGCGCGCCTCCCGGAACTGGGTGGGCACCGGGGGCTCCAGGAACTCGCGGATGTCGGCGCCCGCCGAGAAGGCCTTCTCGCCGGTCCCGGTGACGACCACCGCGCGCACCTGATCGTCGCCGCGCAGCCGCGTGAAGACCTCAAGCAGCTCGCGGCGCATGGCCTGGTTCATGGCGTTGTGCACGTCGGGGCGATTCAGCGTGATGCTGGCCACGCCGTCGGCCTGCTCGTAGCGGATGGCTTCGTACTTGGTCGCCGCTGGGTCGCTCATGGGGCGGGGTCCTTGCCGGCGACGACGCCGCGGCGTCGTAGCTCGGCGATCTCGCGATCGGTAGAGCCGGCCTCGCGTAGCAGCTCGCTCGTGTGCTGGCCGAGCACGGGCGGCGGGCCCGCGTCGGGGGCCTGCGTCTCGGAGAAGCGCAGGGGCTGACCCATCAGCGAGAGCGGGCCCAGCTCCGGGTGGTCGTACCTCACGATCATCTTGTGGTGGAGCACGGCCGGGTCCTGCATGAACTGCTGCAGGGACTGGGTCCCGGCGGCCGGGATGTCGTGGGCGGCCAGGATCTGCAGCCACTCGGCCGCCGGCCTGGACGCGAACGCGCGCTCGAGGAGCGGCATGAGCAGGTCCGCGTGGTCGCGGCGGGCCATCCAGGAGCCGAAGCGCGGATCCTGGGCGAGGTCGTCCCGACCGATCGCCTTGCAGAGCTTCACCCAGAACGACTGATTCCCGACCGCGAGGAAGAACCATTGACCGTCGCCCGCCTGGTAGAGCCGATAGGTGGGCGTGGGGCGGTAGACGACCTCGTGGCCCGGGTAGGCCACGACGTTGCCGGACTGCAGGGCGAGCACCGCCTGCAGCAGCGAGGTCTGCACGCGCTGGCCCTTGCCGGTGCGCTCGCGCGCGAAGAGGGCGGCCAGCACCATCTGGCAGGCGAGCGCCGCGCAGTAGTAGTCGGTGACCGCGATACGCAGGTACTGGGGCGGCCCCCCGAAGCCCTGCAGCGTCATGACGCCGGCCATGGCCTGCAGGAGGGGATCGAAGCCGGGGCGCTCCTGGTAGGGTCCGTCGGAGCCGAAGGCGGTGACGGTGGAATAGATGAGACGCGGGTTCAATGCGCGAAGCGTCTCGTAGTCCACGCCCAGGCGCTCGGCCACCCCGGGGCGCATGTTCTCCATGACCACGTCGGCGTCCCGGGCCAGGCGGTGGACGATGGCGCGCCCGTCCGGCTCCTTCATGTTGACCGCGAGCGAGCGCTTGCCCCGGTTCCAGCCGTAGAAGCCGGGCAGCTCGCGAAACGAGTCGCCCTCGATCGCCTCCACCTTGACGACGTCGGCGCCCAGGTCGGCCAGCATCATCGCCCCGTACGAGCCGGCGATGTACGACGTCAGATCAACGACCCGAATGCCCGCCAGGGGACCAGTCATTTGTTGGAATGTAAGACCTGACCCCGGATGATCAGCTCGCGGTGGTGGGCGGCATCGCCGTAGAGGGGCTCCAGGGCCTTGGCGCGCTTGAAATACAGGTGGAGGTCGTACTCCCAGGTGAAGCCGATGCCGCCGTGCACCTGGATCGCGTCGCCGCACACCTTGCGAACCGACTCGCTCACGTAGGACTTGCAGACCGAGGCGGCCATGGCCGCGTCCTCCGCGCCGGCGGTGAGAGCCCACGCCGCGTAGTAGACGGCCGAGTGCGAGTTCTCCACCTCCAGCAGCATCTCCGCGCAGCGATGCCGGATGGCCTGGAAGGAGCCGATGAGCTGGCCGAACTGCTCGCGCACCTTGACGTACCCCACGCTCATGTCGAGGCAGCGGCGCGCCGCGCCCAGCATCTCCGCGGAGGCGCACACCGCCGCGCGCCGCAGCAGCGCCTCCAGCACCGGCCCGGCGGCTCCCGCCTGGCCCACCCGCGCGTCCGCCGGCACCGCCACGTCGCCGAGACGCATCTCCGACCAGCGGTTGGCGAGGTCGATGCCGACCATCGGGGTGAGCGTCACGCCGGCCGCGCGCGGATCCACCAGGAAGAGCGAGAGACCCTCGGGGCCGCGCGCAGGGACCAGCACCACGTCGGCCACGTGCGCCCACGGCACGAAGCGCTTCACGCCGGAGAGCCGCCAGCCGTCGCCCGCCTTCGTCGCGGTCGTGGTGGTGGAGGCGGGCTCCCAGTCGAGCGTGTCCTCCAGCAGCGCCGCGCTCGCGCGCGCCTGGCCCGAGGCGATGACGGGGAGCCACCGCTCCTTCTGCGCCGCGCTGCCGCCGAGCTGAAGCCCGAGGCCGCCCAGGACCACGCTGGCGAAATACGGGCCGGGATACGCGGCGCGGCCCATCTCCTCGAGCACCAGGCACAGCTCCACCAGCCCGAGACCGGCGCCGCCCTGCTCCTCCGCGAACGGCAGGCCGAGCCAGCCGAGCTTGGCCATCTCCCCCCACAGCGCCTCGCGGTACCCGGTCGCGTCCTCCATCATGGCGCGCACGTGGGCGGGTTTGCACTGCTCATCCAGCGCCGCGCGAACGGAGCTCTTGAGCAGGACTTGATCTTCGCTGAACGAGAAGTTCATCGCCCGCCTCCGACACGGTCGGCGCGGGTTTCCTTGGGCAGCCCCAGGATGCGCTCGCCGATGACGTTCTTCTGGATCTCCGAGGAGCCGGCGTAGATCGTGCCCGCGCGCGACCACAGGAAGGCGTAGGCCCACGTGCCGTGATCGCCGATCGCGGTGTCGACCTCCAAGCGGTACTCGGGCGGGACGCCGTCGGTGAGCTGGCCGTAGGGCCCGAGGATCTCCTCGGCCAGCTCCATGAAGCGCTTCTCGAACTCGGAGTACGAGAGCTTGGTGATCGAGCCGCCCGCCCCCGGATGCTCGCCCCGCTCCAGCATGGTCAGCGTGCGCAGCGCGCCGTAGCGCTCGACCTCCAGGTCGGCCCAGATGCGGCCGAGCTTCTGCCGGGCCACCGCGTCGTCCAGGATCGGCCGGCCGTTGCGCTTGAGGCGGCGGGCCGCGGCCACCAGGTGGTGGTACTGCGAGGCGTAGGTGGTGACGCGGGCCAGCGCGCGGCCGCCGCGCTCGTAGCCGAGGGTGGTCTGCGCGATGCCCCAGCCCTCGCCGAGCCGGCCGATCTGGTTCTCCTTCTCCACGCGCGCGTCGGTCATGAACACCTCGCAGAACTCCGACGAGCCCGTGATCTGCTTGAGCGGGCGCACGTCCATGCCGGGCTGCCGCATGTCGATGAGGAAGCAGCTGATCCCCTTGTGCTTGGGGACGGCCGGATCGGTGCGGGCGAGCAGGAGCCCCCAGTCCGCGGTGGCCCCGCCGCTGGTCCAGATCTTCTGGCCGTTGACGAGGAAGTGATCACCCCTGTCCTCGGCGCGCGTCCGCAGGGCGGCCAGATCGGAGCCCGCGTTCGGCTCCGAGTAGAGCTGGCACCACATTTCCTCCGCGGTGAGGATCTTCCGGAGAAAGCGCCGCTTCTGGGCGTCGGTGCCGTGCACCACGATCGTCGGGCCGGCGATGCCCAGACCCAGGCCGTTGGTGGGAGCGGGCGCGCCGGCGCGCGCCATCTCGTCGGCCACGATGGCCTGCTCCATCGGCCGCGCGCCCTGGCCGCCGTACTCCTTGGGCCAGCCCATGCCGAGGTAGCCCGCTTCGTAGAGCCGGCGGTGCCAGGCCTTGCGCTCGTCGAGGTCGCGGATCTGCCGCGGCATGTTGTGCTCGAGCCAGGTGCGAACCCGCTTGCGGAACGCAACGTCCTCGGCGGTGTAGTTGAGATCCATGGCGGGGGCCTCCTCGCGCCGGCCAGGCCAGTTCGGTGAGCCGGAGATTCTGTCGGGGTAGCCCGGTTCTAGCACGGGCCGCGACGGGCGGTCAACCGGCGCGCCGTGCTACTGTGTCCCGCGTGAACCGGCGAGCGCTCTTGAAAGGGGCCGGCGCCGTGGCGATCGTGGCGGTGGGGGGCCTGGCCTGGCGCGCGCACGACCAGGGCGTCTTCTCCGCGGGGGCCGGACCGGCCTACGAGCCGTGGACGACCTGGCGGAGCGACACGGCGGAAGGGCCGCTCCGGCTGGTGCGGGCGGCCATCCTGGCCGCGAATCCTCACAACACCCAGCCGTGGCTGTTCCGGGTGAGCCCGACACGCGTCGAGCTCTACGCCGACACGGTCCGGAACCTCGGGGCGTTCGATCCCTACCTGCGCGAGATGCACATCGGCCTCGGCTGCGCGGTGGAGAACATGACGCGCGTGGCGGGCGCCTATGGCTACGGCGCCGCGGTGACGCTCGCCGCGGGCCCGCTGGCGGCTCCGGGCCCGGCCCCGCGCCGGGACCTCGTGGCGACCCTCGACCTCACGCCGGCGCCGGCGCGGCCCGACCCGCTCTTGGAGGCCGTCCCGCGCCGCCGGACCGATCGCGCGGCCTACGACGCGGCGCGCCCGGTTCCCGCCGACGCGCTCGACGCGATCCGCGCGACGGTGCGAGACGAGCCGGACGTGAAGCTCTTCCTGTTCTCGGAGCCGGCGGAGCGAAAGAAGCTCGGGGAAGCGGTGATCGCGGCCACCGCGGCGATCATCGCCGACCCGCGCATGGTCGCGGACAGCGAGCGGTGGTTCCGGCTGCGGTGGGCGGACGTCCAGCGCCTCCGCGACGGGGTGACGCTCGATACCACCGGCCTGGCGCCGCTCACGCTCGCGGCGGCGAAGATCCTGCCGCCGCCCTCCGCGGAGACGAACCATCGCTACTGGCTCGAGGCCACCCGCGACGTCCACGTCCCCACGAGCGCGCTCCTCGGGCTGATCGCGGTCCGTGACCTCTACGACCGGCCCCAGGCCCTGCGCGCCGGGCTCGCGTGGCAGCGCATGCACCTGCTCGCGACGACGCGCGGGCTCGCGGCGCAGCCGATCAATCAGCCGGTGGAGCTGGTGGATCGCGAGCGCGAGCTGGGCCAGCCAGCGCGCGCGGCGGGCGTGCTGGCGGCCCTGACCGGTGATCCCGCGTGGAAGCCCACCTTCGCGTTCCGCATGGGGTTCCCGATGCGCCCGGCCGGGCCCAGTCCCCGTCGACCGGTCGGCGCGGTCCTGATCGAGTGAATCGCGTCACGCGACTGCGAACAGTCGGCGAGGTCCCTCGATTCCTTTCAGCTCGCGAACGCCACGGTCTTCGAAACGGAGCCGTGCCCCAGCCACGATGTCCTTGACCGTCTCGGTGAGGAATATCTCGCCGCCTCGCGCCTCGGCCATCACACGCGCAGCAACATGGACGGCGATTCCGCGCAGCGCTCCGCCGTCCTGCCGCACGTCTCCGATGTGGATGCCAGCTCGGACCCGGATGCCGAGCTCGATGGCTTCGCGCTGGAGGCGCTGGGCAGCCCGAATCGTGGCCACGGGACCGGAAAAAGTAGCCATGAGTCCATCGCCCGTGCGATCGACGATGCGGCCCCCGTGAGCAGCGACGGCAAGGTCGGTCATTCGGGCGTAGCGCGCGAGGAGGTCGGCCCACCGCTCATCACCCAACTCCCTGGCCAGGGTGGTCGATCCCTCCATGTCGCATTGCAGAATCGTCATGACCGAACCCGGCTCACGGGCCCCTGGCCGGAGACCGGTGATGAACTCCTCGATCTCGCCACAGAGACTCTCCACGTCGCCGAGCCACATCACGTGGTCGCCGACCAGCTCGACGAAGCGGGACCCCGGGATGCGGTCCGCCATGTAGCGTCCCGCTTCCGGTGGACCAATCGGGTCACCCCTGCGGCTCAGCACTAGCGTGGGGACACGAATCGCCGGAAGCAGTGGCCGGACATCGATTTCACTGTTCGCTTTGCGGAGCGCCGCGGCCGCGGAGGGGCTTGCCCCGGCCCGCTGGTACGCGGCCCACTGCCGCGCGAAGCGATCGTCTCCGTGTGGGGCAAACCGCTGGGCGAATGCCATCTGCCCCCACTCCTTCTCGATGACGGACAGCCGCTCCTCGAGCGTGCGTGGCTCCATGCCCCACGGATAGTCCTCGGTGCGCCGGAAGCAAGATTGCGTTCCGTACAGCGTCAGGCTCTGTACGCGATCGGGACAGGTCGCGGCGAGCAACACCCCCAGCGGCCCCCCTTCACTCCAGCCCAGAACGTGCGCTCGATCGATACCCACCGCGTCCATCACCGCCCGGGCGTCCCCCATTCGCTCTTCGAGGGTCGGCACTCCCGGCGGACGGTCGGACAGGCCGGTGCCCCGCTTGTCGAAGCGAATCAACCGAGCGAATGATGTCATCCGGTCGCACCACCTGAGCCAGGTGGGCTCCTCCCAGTCCATCGCCAGGTGGGAGATCCAGCCCGGGATCATCAGGATATCGACCCGAGCGTCACCCACGATCTGATAGGCGATGCTCACCTCGCCGTTTCGCACGTAGCGGATGGGGGGTGGCATGCTCCCCGTGTATCGCCAGGACTACGAAAGGTCAAGGCTCAAACGAAGACGGGACCCCGCGAGTCTCGTGCGCGGGTAAACATCACAAAGTCCTGATGCACCCTCGCCGGCCGTGCTACCGTCTGGCCGGGCGGCGCGAGACCGCCAAGAAAGGATCCGTCCCATGGCCGACGTCGTCCTGCCGACTCGCGATCGCGTCGAGGGGTACTTCAAGGAGCTGAACAACTGGGGTCGCTGGGGCCACGACGACCAGCTCGGCACCGTGAACCTCATCACGCCGGCCAAGCAGGCGCAGGCCCAGACGCTCATCCGGAAGGGCCGCACCGTCTCGCTGGCGCGCGACGTGATCCCGCGGCCGGTGTACATGTACCACGCCACGTTCCCGTCCAAGCGCGAGCGGGTGGACGTCGTGCTCGACCGCTTCGACATGGTCTACCACGGCTTCTGGATCACCCACGTCGACGCGCTCTGCCACGTGGGCTGGGACGGCGAGCTCTACAATGGCCGCCCGTTCGCGGAGAGCCTCTCCACCGAGGGCGCCACCTGGTGCCCGATCGACCCGATCTTTGAACGCGGGATCACCACCCGCGGCGTCTTCCTCGACATCGCGGCCGGGCGCAAGGAGGGCTACGTCACGGTGGGCCGTCCGGTCACCCCGAAGGAGCTGAGCGAGGCCGAGGGGCGCGCGGGGGTGAAGGTGGAGCCGGGCGACGTCGTGGTGGTGCGCAGCGGCGACGAGAAGTTCCGCCTCGAGAACCCGGACTGGAAGCCGCGAATCTCGGAGCATCCGGGTCTCAACGTCTCGTGCCTCGAGTGGTTCCGCGAAAAGGACATCGCGGGCATCTCGTGGGACATGATGGACGAGCGCCCCAGCCGCTATCCGGGCTTCGGCATGTCCGCGCACCTGGCGATCCCGTTCCTCGGCCTGGCTCTCATCGACAACTCGGACCCGGAGCGGCTGGCCAAGGCGTGCGCCCAGGAAGGGCGCAACGAGTTCCTGTTCACCGCCACGCCCCTGCGCCTGGTGGGCGCCACCGGCGCGCCCGCGCACCCGCTCGCGATTTTCTGAGGGTCGAGGTCCGGCGAGCGGAGCCGTTCCGTGGCCCAGTACTCGCTCGGCATCGACATCGGCGGAACCTTCACCGATCTCGTGGTCTACGACCACGACGGCGGCCGGCGCTGGAGCCGCAAGGTCTTGACCACCCACGACGACCCGGCCCGCGCGGTGGCCGCCGGCGCGGCGGCGCTGCTGGCCCAGACGCGGGTCGACCCGACCGCGTTCTCTCGGACCGTCCACGCCACCACGCTCTTCACCAACGCGCTGATCGAGCGCAAGGGCGCGGTGACCGGCCTGATCACGACCGCCGGCTTCGCGGACACCCTCGAGATCGGGCGCGAGCGCAAGTACGAGCTGTACGATCTCGCCATCACCAAGCCGGAGCCGCTCGTGCCGCGCCACCTGCGCCTGGAGGTGGCCGAGCGAACCCGAGCCGACGGCCGCATCGCCCGGCGGCTCGACACCCGGGCGCTGGCCATCCGTGCGACGGCGCTGGCGAAGGCGGGTGTCGGGTCCATCGCGGTGGTGTTCCTCCACGCCTACGCCAACCCCCGCCACGAGGCCGAGGCGGCGCGGCTGATCGCGAAGCGCCATCCGGGCATCGCGGTCACGACCTCGCACGAGGTGGCCCCCGAGATCCGTGAGTACGAGCGCGCCTCGACCACCGCGGCCAACGCCTACATCAAACCGCTCGCCCAGAAGTACCTCGCGCTGATGGCCGCGCGGGTGGCGGAGCTCGGCATTCCGGCCCCGCTCCTCCTCATGCTCTCGAGCGGCGGGCTCACCCACGTGCAGGAGGCGCAGCGCGTCCCGGTGCAGATGCTCGAGTCGGGGCCGGCGGCGGGCGCCATCGCGGCCGCCTTCTTCGGCCAGGCCGACGGCGACGGGCGGGTGCTCGCCTTCGACATGGGGGGCACCACCGCCAAGCTCTCGCTGGTGGACGGCGGCGAGCCGCTCACCGCCTACAGCTTCGAGGCGGCGCGGCAGCGGCGCTTCACCGAGGGCAGCGGGCTGCCCATCCGCATCTCCACGATCGAGCTGATCGAGATCGGCGCGGGGGGCGGCAGCATCGCGTCGGTGGACGAGATCGGGCTCCTGAAGGTGGGGCCGCGCAGCGCCGGGTCGCACCCGGGGCCGGCGTCGTACGGTCAGGGCGGCCGCGAGCCCACCGTGACCGACGCGGACTTCCTGCTCGGCTATCTGAACCCGGACTACTTCGCGGGCGGCGAGGTGGCGGTGGACATGGCGGCCGCGCTGGCGGCCGTGGAGGGGCTGGCGCGGCGCCTCGAGCTCGAGAGCACCAAGGTGGCGTGGGGCATCCACGATATCGTCAACGAGAACATGGCGGGCGCGGCGCGCGTGCACGTGGCCGAGCGCGGGCGCGACCCGCGCGACTACGCGCTGCTCTGCACCGGCGGCGCCGGCCCGGTGCACGCCTACTCGGTGGCCCGTAAGCTCGGCATCGGCCGCGTGATCTGCCCGCCCTCGGCGGGCGTGGCCTCCGCGCTCGGCCTGCTGGTGGCGCCGGCCCGCGTGGACCGGGTGGCCACCGTGGGCGTTCGCCTCGACCGTGGCAGCATCGGGGAGCTGGAGGCCGCGTTTGCCCGGCTCGAGTCGGAGGCGCGCGCGGTGATGGCGCAGACCGGCCTCGAGCTCGAGTCGGCCACCGTGGAGCGGCTGGCCGACGGCCGCTTCCTCGGTCAGGGGTTCGACCTGGTGGTGCCGCTACCCGCCGGGCCCTACGAGGACAGCGAGCCGGGCCGCGCCGTGCTCCGAGGCGCCTTCGAGACGGTGTACCGCGAGAAGTTCGCGTTGACGCCGCCCGGCGTGCCGGTGGAGTTCATCAATATCCGCGTGGCGGTCCGGGCGCCCGTGTCCGGCAGCGAGGTCGTGCTCGAGGGGCGCGCCGGCGACGGCGTACGCGCCGCGCGGAAGGGTGAACGGCGCGCTTACTTCCCCGGGGCGGGTGGATGGGTGGAGACGGCGGTCTACGACCGCTACCGTCTCGGCGTCGGCGACGAGCTGGCCGGCCCCGCGGTGGTGGAGGAGGAGGGCTCCACGCTGGTGATCGGGCCCGACGCGACCGCGCGCGTGGCGGCGAGCGGGAACATCGTCGTGACGCTCGGGGGAAGCGCATGAGCGAACGGTTCAACGCGATCACGCTGGAGGTGCTGTGGACCCGCGTCATCTCGGTGGTGGACGAGGCGGCCAAGGCCATCGTGCGCACGTCGTTTTCCACGCTCTCCAACGAGGCCAACGACTTCGCCTGCGTGCTGACCGACGCGCGGGGCTTCGCGCTGGCCCAGAACTCGGGCAGCATTCCGTCCTTCATCGGCACGCTGCCCGCGACCGTCCGGCACTTCCTGCGCGAGATCGGCCCCGAGAACATGCGGCCAGGCGACGTGCTGATCACCAACGACCCCTGGCAGGGCACCGGCCACATGAGCGACGTCTCGCTCGTGAAGCCGATCTTCCGGTTGAAGGAGGGCAGTCCACCGCGATTGGTCGCCTTCTCGGCGACCACGGCTCACATGCCGGACATCGGCGGGCGCATCCGGGCCATCGAGGCGCGTGAGCTGTTCGAGGAAGGCTTCCACATCCCCCTGACGCGGCTGATCCGGGACGGGCAGCCGGACGAGACCCTGCTCGCGCTCCTGAGGGCCAACGTGCGCACCCCCGATCAGACGGTGGGCGACATCTGGGCCCAGGTGAGCGCCAACGAGCTGATGGAGAACCGGGTGCGCCGGCTCATGGACGAGTACGAGCTGGACTCGCTCGACGGCCTGGGCGACGAGCTGTTCGGCCGCTCCGAGCGCGCGATGCGCGAGGCGATCCGCGCGGTGCCCGACGGCACCTACCGCTTCGGCATCGACACCGACGGCTTCGAGGCGCCCTACCGCTTCCGCATCGCGCTCACCGTGCGAGGCGACGAGATCGTGGCCGACTTCACCGGGACCTCGGCCGCCCAGCCACGCGCCATCAACTGCGTGATGGCCTACACCTACGCCATGACCGCCTACGCGGTGCGCTGCGCGCTCTTGCCCGGGCTGCCCAACAACGAGGGCATGTACCGCCCGGTGAAGGTGGAGGCGCCCGAGGGCTGTCTCCTCAACCCGAAGTTCCCGGCCGCGGTGGTGAGCCGCGCCCAGACCGGTCACTACGTGCCGATCCTCGTTCTGGGCGCGCTGCACCCGGTGATCCCGGAGCGAGTCGCGGCGGCGGCCGGCTCGCCCCTCTGGGCGGTGGCCCAGTCGGGCGTGCGCGACGACGGCCGGCCGTACACGACGGTGCTCTTCTTCAACGGCGGCATGGGGGCCACGGCCGGGAAAGACGGCGAGCACGTGCTCTCGTGGCCGAGCAACATCTCGAGCACGCCGGTGGAGGTGGCGGAGCGCAACAGCCCGCTCTTCTTCCACTACAAGCGCATGCGCCCGGGCTCGGGGGGACGCGGGCGCTTCCGCGGCGGGCTCGGCCAGGACGTGCTCATCGAGAGCGAGTCGACCCGGCCCATCGTGATGAGCTTCATGGCCGAGCGCACGCGCTTCCCCGCGCCGGGACTGGGCGGCGGCGGGGCGGGCGGGCTCGGCGACGTACGCATCAACGGCAAGAAGGTGGACCATCGGCGCCAGCACGTGCTCGAGCGCGGCGACCGCGTGCTGGTGAGCACGCCCGGTGGCGGCGGCTACGGGCCGGCCGGCAAGCGCCCACGCGACCTGCGCGCGCGCGATCGCCGGGGCGGCTATGTCGGACCCGGAGGGACCTGAGGAAGGCACGCAGGTCGAGAGAGGAGGTTGCCGTGATGAACGGGGCAGCTCTGACCCTTGGCCTCTCGAGTCTGGCCCTCGCCGCGTTCCCGCTCGTCAGACCCTTCTTTCCATTCGACCCGCGAGCTCCCGGCGAGACCCTGGCCGGGGCGAGCCGGGCCGTCACCTCCACGCCCTGGCTGATCGCTCACTATCTGGCGCTGGCTGGCTTCGTGCTGCTGCTCTGCGTCCTGCCCGCGTTGTACGCACGCCTCGCGGCCGCCGGGGTCGAATCCCGGGCCCGGCGGGCGACGCTGCTGAGCGGGGTGGGGGTGGCGCTGATCCTGCCGACGCTCGGGGTAGAGCTGTACGCGCTGCCCGCGATCGGTCGGCTGTATCTGGACGGGCAGCGCGCGGTCGCCGAGCTGGTGGGGCTCATCTATCGCGGGGCCGCGGTGCTGGTCATGCTGCTCGGGTTGCTGCTCCTGGCGATCGGCGCGATCGTCTTCGCAAGAGCCGTCGGGAAGAGCGGCGCGCTGCCGAGGTGGGCCGCGGTCACCTACGCGGTCGGGCTGGCCTTCTGGTGTCCGCTGCTCCCGCCGCCCATCCGGATCGTGGACGGGCTGCTGATCGGCATCGGCGGGCTCGGCCTCACGTGGGCGCTGCGGCGGTCGTCCCCTCGCCTTGGAGCCCCTCGCCTTGGAGCCCCTCGCCTTGGAGCCCCTCGCCTTGGAGCCCCTCGCCCTACCCTCTCCCCAGAGGGGAGAGGGTAAGAGGAATCAGGACAGCACGAGTGACGGGTTCGCCAGGTAGTCGTCGAAGCGGATCCCGGTGAGCCGCTCGAAGGCCTCCACGTAACGCCGGCGGGTCCCGACCACCACGTCCGGGGGCAGCTCCGGCCCCGGGTAGGTCTTGCCCCAGCCGATCTTCTCGCAGTAGTCGCGCACGTACTGCTTGTCGTACGAGGGCTGCGGCCGGCCCGGGGTGTACTGATCGGCGGGCCAGAAGCGCGAGGAGTCCGGTGTCAGGGCCTCGTCGCCCAGCACGAGGTGGCCCTCGCGGTCCACCCCGAACTCGAACTTGGTGTCGGCGATGATGATGCCGCGCTCGAGCGCGTAGGCCGCCGCGAAGCGGTAGAGCGCGAGGGAGAGACGCTCGGCCTCCGCGAACCGCGCGGCGCCCATCAGCGCGGCCGCCTGCGCCCCGGTGATGTTCTCGTCGTGGCCGGACTGCGCCTTGGTGGCCGGCGTGAAGATCGGCTCGGGCAGCCGGTCCGACTCGCGCAGCCCGGTGGAGAGGCGATGGCCGCAGACTTCCCCGGTCTTGCCGTAGTCCTTCCACCCGGAGCCGGAGAGGTAGCCGCGCACCACGCACTCGATCGGCAGCATCTCGAGCCGCCGGCACTCGGTGGAGCGGCCGTCGGGACGCAGCGCGAGCAGATGGTTGGCGGTGATCGCGCGGGTCCGCGCGAACCAAAAGGCGGCCAGCCCGGTCAGCACCCGCCCCTTGTCGGGGATCTCGGTGGGCAGGATCACGTCGAAGGTCGAGATCCGGTCCGAGGCCACGAGGAGCAGGCGCTCGTCGTCGAGGGCGTACAGCTCCCGGACCTTGCCGCTCCCGAGGTGCACCGCGTCCGCCATGGATGTCGTCCTCCTCCCCGCGCACTCTAGCACACGCCCGTCGGCGGTGGCGGCGCGGACCCGCCCTGCGCGTACAATGGGCGCATGACCCACCAGGTCGTGCTCATTCCCGGCGACGGCATCGGGCCGGAGGTGACCGCCGCGGTCCGCCGCATCCTCGCCGCGGCGGGCGCCCCGGTGGAGTGGGTGGAGCACCGGGCCGGCCTGGCCGCCCTCGAGCATGATCGGGACGTGCTGCCCCGCGGGACGCTGGAGGCGATCGGCCGGTACCAGGTGGCGCTCAAGGGCCCGTGCACCACCCCGATCGGCGAGGGCTTCACCTCGATCAACGTGCGGCTGCGCAAGGAGCTCGACCTGTACGCGGCGGTGCGGCCGGTGCGGAATCTCGACGGAGTGCCCACCCGCTTCCAGGGGGTGGACGTGGTGATCGTGCGCGAGAACACCGAGGGTCTCTACTCGGGCATCGAGGCCGAGCTGGCCCCCGGAGTGGTGACCACCACCAAGGTGGCCACCGAGAAGGCCTGCACCCGCATCGCCCGCTGGGCCTTTCGCTACGCGAGCCAGCGGGGCCGCAAGCAGGTGACGGTCTTCCACAAGGCCAACATCATGAAGCTCACGGACGGGATGTTCATGCGCTGCGCCCGCGCGGTGCACGGCCGGGAGTTCGCCGAGATCGGCTATCAGGAGATGATCATCGACGCGGGCTGCATGGCGCTCGTGCAGGATCCCACCCGCTTCGATGTGCTGCTGCTCGAGAACCTCTACGGTGACGTGCTGAGCGACCTCGCCGCCGGGCTCGTGGGCGGGCTCGGAGTGGTGCCGGGCGCCAACATCGGCGACCACGGTGCGGTCTTCGAGGCGGTCCACGGCTCCGCCCCCGACATCGCGGGCCGCAACCTCGCCAATCCGCTCGCGCTGCTGATGTCGGGGGTGATGATGCTCAATCACCTGGCCGAGACGCGCGCGGACGAGGCGAGCGCGGCGGCGGCCCAGCGGATCAAGGACGCCTACAACCGCGCCCTCGCCCGCGGCGAGAAGACGCGTGACCTGGGCGGCACCCTCGGGACCGCCGAGTTCGCGGAGGCGGTCGTCGCGCAGCTGACCGCCTGAGCGCGCGTGCCTACGGGGTATACTGGACGCCATGAAAACCGGACTGATCGTCCTCGGCGTGATCGTCCTCATCGTCATCGGCGCCATCGGCTGGGCCATCGGCATCAACAACCAGCTCGTGGCCAACGAGCAGGCGGTCAACGAGAAGTGGGCGCAGGTGCAGAACGTCTACCAGCGACGCGCCGATCTCGTCCCGAACCTGGTGGAGACCGTGAAGGGCTTCGCGACGCAGGAGCGGACCGTGCTGGAAGAGGTGACGAAGGCACGCGCGAACGCGACCGGCATCAAGGCCACCCCCGAGCTGATCAACGATCCGGTGGCCTTCCGCAAGTTCCAGCAGGCGCAGGCGGAGCTGGGCGGCGCGCTCGGGCGGCTGCTCGTCACCGTCGAGCGCTATCCCGAGCTCAAGTCCAACCAGAACTTCCTCACGCTGCAGAGCCAGCTCGAGGGCACCGAGAATCGCATCGCGGTCGAGCGCATGCGCTACAGCGAGGCGGTGCGCGACTACAATACCCGGCTCAAGCTCTTTCCCGGCAGCGTGGTGGCCTCGCTGCGCGGGTTCAAGGAGAAGGCCTACTTCGAGGCCACGCCAGGCAGCCAGGAAGCCCCCAAGGTGAAGTTCTAGCCGGCTGCTGAGCCGCCTGCGAGTTCTTCAGCGACTCCGTGCTCCGCCCCGTCGCCGCGGCGCTGCTGCTGGCCCTCCTGGCCGGGCCGGGCGCGGCGGCTCTCCGAATCCCGCCGCCGCCCGATCGCCGGATCAACGACTACGCGGGCGCGCTCGCGGCGGCCGACCGCGATCGCCTCGAGCAGGCCCTGGTCGCGCGCGAGGCCACGAGCCGGAACCAGGTCGTGGTGGCGATCTTCCGGTCGCTCGAGGGCGAGAGCCTGGAGGACTACTCGATCCGTCTCGCCCAGGCCTGGCGCATCGGTCAGAAGGGCCTCGACAACGGCGTGATCTTCCTCGTCTTCCTCGACGACCGGAAGATGCGCATCGAGGTGGGCTACGGGCTCGAGGCCAGTCTGACCGACGCGATCTCCTCCTCCATTCTTCGAGACGTCGTCGCCCCGCGCTTCCGCGAAGGTCGCGTGGCCGACGGGATCGCGGCGGGCCTCGACGCCATCGACCGCGCGATCGCCGGGACCTACCAGCGCCCGCCCGCCTCCCAGACGGGCCGACGAGACGGGGGCTTCGGGTTTCGGGAGCTTGCGGCCTTCTTTGTGGTCTTCGTGCTCATCTCCATCCTGGTGCAGAACCGCTGGCAGAGCGCAGCGGCCCGGCGCCGCGGCTGGACTGGCGGCTCAGCGGGCTGGGGCGGGCCCTACGTGGGCGGCGGGTTCGGTGGGGGTAGCTCCGGGGGTGGCGGCGGCGGTGGGTTCAGCGGGGGCGGCGGCAGCTTCGGCGGCGGCGGCTCGAGCGGGAGCTGGTGATGGCGCGCCATCCCCGGTGGGTACGCGGGTTCCTGAGCGAGGCCGACCTGGAGGCGGTGGCGACGGCCATCGCGGCGGCCGAGTCCACCACGTCGGCGGAGATCCGCGTGCATCTCGACGCCCGCTGCCCCGGCGAGCCGATGGCCCAGGCGGTCGCGGTGTTCGAGCGCCTGGGCATGCACCGGACCGCCGCGCGCCACGGCGTGCTCGTCTACGTGAGCGTAGAGGACCACAAGCTGGCGGTGCTGGGCGACCGGGGCATCCACGAGCGCGTGGGGCAGGTGTACTGGGACCGCCTCGTGCAGGACGTCATCGCCCACCTGAAGGAGCGGCGCCACCGCGACGGGCTCGTGCACGCGGTCGCCGAGGTGGGCGCGGTCCTCCGGCGCCATTTCCCGCGCCTGCCGGACGACGTCAACGAGCTGCCGAATCGGGTGAGCGTCGAGCCCGAGTAGCGCGCCTCAGCGGCCGAGCCGCACGCTCAGGCCGACCAGCGCGGACGATCAGCGGATCAGCGCGCGGCGTCCGCGCGCACCCACGTCTCCGAGAAGGCGAGAAAGGCGGTGCTGCTGCGCCGGCCCTGGAAGTCACGAGGCACCGGCTGACCGCGGAGCCGGCGGCCGTTGACGCTCGCGGTCACCCGGGCCGCCTCGACGAAGAGGCTCCACATCTCGTGGCGCCCGGTCGGGGACTGCTCGGGACTCAGCTCCACCATGAACGGCTCCCCGAGCTGCTCCCAGGAGAGCGTGGTTTCCACGCCGTCGCCCTTGACCCACTCCATGTAGCTCGCGCGTTGATCCCCCGAGGCCTGCACGCCGGAGAGCGGCACGTACGAGAGCGTGCGCAGGGCGGGGACGCCGCGAAAGGCGCCGAAGGAGCCGGCGAACTCCTTCACGAGCCAGCGCGCCAGGGGCTCGTTGTCGGTCACGCAGACGTTGAGCGCCTCCGGGAGGCTCGTGTTGACGCCGGGCGCCTCCAGCAAGAGCAGGGCATGGCCGCGCCCATGCGGCGAGAGCACAACCCGGAAGAAGCTCACGAGGGTCGTGAAGGGGCCGTCCGCCGACTCCTTCAGGTACATGCCGGGGTTCTCCCCCGACCAGTCGACCCGGGACGGATTTATGGAGGGGCGCGGGAGCATGGCAACCTATCATACACGGCCGTCCCCCGGTCAGGCATTCTGCCGCCTTCGGGCGTCGTGCCCGTCGACACGACGCCGTCACGCCCTCGTTTCCCTCCCCTCTTCGGTCACTTATTATAGCTGGTGGCACGGCTGGTGCTACCTGCCACAGCGCGATGATCGACCACGAGGAGGAGGCGCTCATGAGACACAGGACGCGGGTGACAATCGCGCCGCTCTTCCTGATCCTCTTGATCGGGTTTTTCGCTCTCCCGATGATCGGGCCGGCCTCCGCGGAGGCCAACGGGGCCGCCTGGGCCGCGCGGCTCGTGGAGATGGACCAGGCGCTCAAGCGTAGTGACGCGCCGGCCGCTCACGCGGCCTGGCGCGAGGCCTACGTGGCGGCCCACGTGGGACGCGGGTGGCCGGGCATGATCGCGGTCGGGGACGCGGCCCTGCGGGTCGGCCACGCGACCGGGACGCCCGACCTCTACGAGCCGCGAGCCCGCCGCGCCTATCTCACCGCCCTGCTCCGCGCCCGGAGGTACGGCTCGGTCGACGGCGTCCTCGCCGCGGGCGACGCCTTCGGCCGCCTCGGCGATCAGGCCGTCGTCCGGCAGGCGCTCGTGGTCGCCACCGATCTGGCCGCGCGCTCGGGCGACGACACCGCGCGCCGGCGCGTGCAGACCTTCCGGAGCCAGTGGGTGCCGCGCGGGCCGGTCACCGCGCGGCACCCGGCGCCGGGAACGTCCGGGTAGATCCACCGCGCCCGGGAGGCGGCCCGGGCGCGTGGTATGCTCGCCCCGCCATGACTCGCGCCGAGGTCCCCACGCCCGCGCTGCTGCTGGACCTCGACCGTTTCGAGCGCAACGTCCAGAAGATGGCGAGCCACGTCAAGGCAGCCGGCAAGAAGCTCCGCCCGCACGCCAAGACCCACAAGTGCCCCGAGATCGCCCGCCGCCAGGTGGCGGCCGGCGCGGTCGGCGTGTGCGTGGCGAAGGTGGGTGAGGCCGAGGTCATGGTTGGCGCCGGCGTGCGCAATCTCCTGATCACCACCGAGGTGGTGGGGCCCGAGAAGATCGGGCGCCTCCTGGGCGTGCTGCGCCGCCAGCCCGAGACCCTGGCGGTGGTGGATCATCCCGACAACGTGCACGAGCTCGGTCGAGCAGTGAAGGAGGCGGGGCTCGTGCTCAACGTGCTGGTGGACGTGGACGTGGGCGGCCGCCGCACCGGCGTCCAGCCCGGCGAGCCGGCGCGGGACCTGGGCCGCGAGGTGATGGCACAGCCTGCGCTCCACCTGCGCGGGCTGCAAGGCTACGCGGGCCACTGCGCGCACGTGACGGGATTCGAGGAGCGGCGGCGGACGTCGAAGCGCTGGATGGGCCGGCTCATGAAGACGCGCGGGCTCTTCGAGAAACACGGCATGGCGGTGGACATCGTGACCGGCGGCTCGAGCGGCACCTTCAACATCGACGTGGAGCTCCCGGGGCTCACCGAGCTGCAGTCCGGCTCCTACTGCGTGATGGATCTCGACTACCGGCGGATCGGCGGCCCGCGGGGGACGGCCTACGACGATTTCGAGATGGCCCTGACCGTGCTCACCACCGTGGTCAGCGTGCCGAGCCAGGAGATGGCGATGGTGGACGCGGGTTTCAAGGCCTTCTCCACCGATCGCCCCTTCGTGCCGGAGGCCGTCGAGTGGCCGGGCGTCGAGTACTCCTGGGCGGGGGACGAGCACGGGCGGCTCGTGACGACGGAGCCGGGCCGCCTGCCGAAGCTCGGCCAGCTCATCGAGTTCTTCCCGCCCCACTGCGACCCCACCATCAACCTCTACGACCGGATCTACGCGATGCGGGGCGACAAGATGGAAGCGGTCTGGGAGGTCTCCGGGCGGGGGCGGTCCCAGTAAGACCGGAAGACGTCCCACACTTCCTCGGGGGTTCGGGTCTGGAAGATGCGGGCGCGGCACTCGGTGGCGTGGCCGAGCCCTTCCGTGTACCAGGCGAGGTGCTTCTTCATCTGCACCAGCGCGTACTTCTCCCCGAAGTGCTCCCGGATCAGGGCAACGTGGCGCGCGACGACGCGCGCCTTGTAGTCGCGCTGGCCCTCGGGCGCCAGGGTGTCGAATCCTTCGTCGAAGATCCAGGGGCGGCCGAGCGCGCCGCGCCCGATCATCACCGAGGCACAGCCGCTCTCGGCCACCAGGCGCCGCGCCTCCGCCATCGAGCGCACGTCGCCGTTGCCGGTGACCGGGATACTCACCGCCTGCACGACGTCCTGGATGATGGTCCACGGCGCGCGCCCGGTGAAGCGCTGCGAGCGGGTCCGAGGATGCACCGTGATGGCGTCCACGCCCTCGGACTCCGCCATCTGGGCCACCTCCACCGCGTTCAGGTGCTTGTCGTCCCAGCCCCCGCGGATCTTGACGGTGAGCGGCACGCTCACCGCCTTGCGCAGGGCGCGCAGGATGAGCGCGGTGGCTGCGACGTTGCGCATGAGGGCCGCCCCTTTGCCCTTGCCGGTGATCTTGGGCATGGGGCAGCCCATGTTCAGATCCACGATGTCGGCCCCGAGCATCTGGCAGCGCTCGGCGGCCCGCGCGAGCAGATCGGGATCCTTGCCGAGGAGCTGCATGGCGAGCGGCCGCTCCTCGGGATAGTAGGCGGCGATGGCGTCGGCGTACGGATGGCCGGTCAGGAGCGCGGCCGCGTCCATCTCCTCCGAGGTGGTGAGCCCGCTGCCGCACTCCCGGGCGATGAGCCGGAAGGGCGCGTTGGTGATGCCCGCCATGGGAGCGAGGCGGGCGAGGGCGGGGATCTCCACCAGACCGATCTTCATGGGAGGTCCAGTATACCGCTCACGGAGCCCACAGGCCGCGCCGGTGCTCGCGTGCCTCGGCCGCGAGCTTCCGGAACAGCTCGGCGTGGCGCACGTTGGGCGGCGCCGTCATGACGGCAGCGTAGCCGAGGCGGACCAGCTCCGCGTTGACCATCAGCTCGCCGCCGTCCGGCCGTTTCACCCAGACGTAGGCCAGGAGCCGGCCGTAGCGGTCGCGGAGCTGCACGTCGGGCTCGAGCCGCACCGGCCGGTCGCTCACCAGGCGACTGTTCGCGGCAGTGGCCGCGCGCCCGCCCGGCTCCTCGCCGCGCGTCGGATGATTGGTCTCGGGCGTGTCGATCCCGATGTACCGCACCTTCTCGACGGCTCCGCCGAGCCTCACGTGGACGGTGTCCCCATCCACCACGCGCACCACCGTCCCGCTGGTCTCATCCCTCTCTCCTCTGGGGAGAGCGTAGGGTGAGGGGGCCGAAGGTGAGGGGGAAACCGAGGGAGAGACAAGAGAGAGAAGGCAAACAAGCGCGAGAGGAGGAGCGAAGAAGCGCGCGCGCATGGTGTATCAACCACGATACACCAGGGCGCTTTTTCGGCGGCTCGACTCACTCCCAGGCCGGCGTCACGGCCCCGGCCCGATCCCGCCAGTGCGGCGCCCAGGCCAACGTGACGAGCCGCACCGAGATGTTCTGGCGGGTGGGCTTGAACGCGAGCATCTCGAGCGCCTCGGTCAGGGGATCGGTGCTCGCGCCGAGCGCGTCGGCCTCGGCCTTGAACTGCTCGTCGAGCTTCGCGATGGCTTCGTCCACCGCGGCCACCGTCTCCTTGGCGCGACCCACGTCCTGCGTCTCCTTGAGCACGCGCCCGGCGCCGCGCGCGGCGGTGGTGGCCCGTCCGATGGTGGAGACATTGATCGACTTGCGGCCGAGGAAGGCACCGAGGATGGTGGCGCCGACCGAGATCGCGGTCTGCAGGCCCTGCTGCTTGGCCTGCTCGCTCTCGCGCGCCACCGCCTGCTCGGCGCGGCGGCGCCGCTCCTCCAGCGCCGCGATCTTTGGTGCGTACTTCTGGCGGAGCTTCTCGGCGGCCTGGTCGCGGGATTGGCGGGTGGACTCCTGCAGGCGCACCCGGAAGTCGCGTTCGGACTCATCAGGCCGAGAGACGGCCTTGAGCGACGGGCTCCGCAGCAGCTCGATCCGCTGCGACTGGAGCAGCCAGCCCGCGAAGTCCTTGGTCCAGCCGTCGTAGCTCTTCTTCCGTCCCGCGGATGCGGGCAGCTCCACGAAGCTCGCCTCGCCCTCGGGGGCCGGCGTCAGGTCGCCGGAGGTGAAGCCGACGGCCGCGGCCTGGTCCCAGCTCACCGGCACCGCCTCGCCGGTGATCGGGGTGAGGAAGGTCAGCTCGCGGCTCACGTCGATCTTGCTCTTGGTATCGGCCACCCGGACCTGGGCCGCGCCGAACAGCGTGGGCTGGTAGAAGAGGGTCGAGCCTGCCGGCGCGGCCCCGCGCGGCGGGACGAAGTGCTGCGGGATGTCCGGCGGCAGCAGGGGCCGCTCGCCGCCGCCCGTCGCCGCCGCGGCCGTTCTGGAAGGGGCCCCGCGGGCGCCCTTCGCGGCGGCGGTCGGCGCGGTCCCCGCCGCGGCGGCTCCGCGCCGCGCGTCCATCAGCGTCTTGATCTGGGCGCGAGTCAGCGGCCCGCGCAGGTAGGACATCACCCAGCGGCTCTCGAAGACCACCGGATGATCCTCGTGGACGTTGTTCAGGAGGAAGATGCGGCTCGAGAGGCCGGCGAGCGTGCGTTCGAGTCCCGCGCGGTCGAAGCCCTTCCCCGTGCTGCCCGCGGCACCCTCGAGGCCGTCGAGCACGCGCGCCTTGTCGCGATCGGTCTGGAGCCGCCCGATGAACCAGGTGCCGGTGTTCGACAGGCCCTTGTAGTCGAGATCGACCGGGTTCTGGGTGGCCAGCACGACGCCGACCCCGAAGGCGCGCGCCTGCTTGAGCAGGGTGAGCAGCGGGGTCTTGGACGGCGGGTTGGCCACGGGCGGGAAGAAGCCGAAGATCTCGTCCATATAGACGAGCGCGCGCAGGCTGGTGGTGCCCGACTGCGTGCGCATCCAGCCCACGACCTGGTTCAGCAGCAGCGAGACGAAGAACATACGCTCCGCGTCGTTCAAGTGCGCGATGGAGAGGATGGCGATGCGCGGCTTGCCCTCGGGGGTGTGGAGCAGGCCGTCTACGTCGAGCGGCTCGCCCTCCATCCAGGCCCCGAACCCGGGCGCGGCCAGCAGGTTGTTGAGCGCCATCGCGAGGGCGAAGCGATCCTTGGAGGAGAAGAACGCCTCCAGATCGAGCACACCTACCCGCTTCACGGGTGGGGTCTGGATCTGCTGGATGAGCGCGGCCAGGTCGAGCTCCTGCCCCCGCCGCCACGCCGCGTCGAGGATGGTGGCGATCAGGATGTGCTCACGGCTCTTGATCGGGTCGGCGTCGATCCCGAGGAGACCGAGCAGGCTGGTCGTCGTGGTGCCGATGCGCTCGCGCAGCAGCTCGTCGTCCTCGCGGATGGCGGGCGGCGGGGCCGCGAACGATTTCAGGATCGAGAGCGGGATGCCCGCGTTGCTTCCGGGGGTGTAGACCGCGAAGTCGGCCGCGTCGCGCAGCCGCTGGACGCGGGCGCCGTCCTCGCCCCAGGCCGCGAGCCCCTTCTGCCAGTGCTCGGCCTGCTGGCGGGCGAACTCGTCCGGGGAGAGGTCCTTGCGGCGTGCGTCGTCCTCGTTGATCCAGGGGCGAAAGTCGTCGGGCCGGAGCCCGGGGAAGGTGAGGAGGAGGTTGGCCAGGTCCCCTTTGGGATCGATGAGGAGTGCCGGGATGCCGTCGATGGCCGCTTCCTCGATCAGGGCGAGACAGAGACCGGTCTTGCCGCTGCCCGTCATGCCCACGCAGACCGCGTGGGTCACCAGGTCCTTCGAGTCGTAGAGCAGCAGGTCGTCGGTCGGCTTCTTGCCTTCCCAGTCGTAGAGGCGGCCCAGATAGAAGACGCCCAGCTTCTCGAAGTCGGCGGCGCTCGCCATAGGTGCTCCTTCCAGTCGAGCGGTTAGAGCGCGAGGATAGCAGAGCACGCGCGCCTACGGGATCTCGGCCGTATTGGGACCGAAGTACAGCTCTTCCACCCTCGCGCTCCTGTAGTGCTTGAAAGGGAGCTGGCGCCGGGCCGTCGGCGTCACGTTGGCCAGCGCTTGCGATTGACGCAATTGCGGCAATGACGGCACCCCCTGGCAGCTTCTCAAGGCGGATGCCGAGCAGCCTGGATCAGGGCGGCGTCGATATCCGCGACCCGCTTGGCGATCGCGTAGGCCCACGAGCCGTAACTTCTGTCGGCATTCACTGCGGCCACCCAGCGCCTAGCGGCGGCTACCTTCACCTCTTCGAGCGGGTCGAAGCCCTTTGTTTCAAGCACGAGGTGTCTCGGCGGGTCGGACCGGAGGCGGACGATGAAGTCCGGGACGTAGTCGTGAGTCTGTCCGTTGTGCAGGTAAGGCATGGCGAAGCCGAGGCCGGCGTTCTTGGCGAAGGCCTCGACCAGAGCATGGGTATCGAGGATGTAGGCGGCCGATTGCTCCCATCTTGCCGTGTCCGCCACCACATAGTTGACGTGGCTCTTCACCACCTCGCGGACGTCCCGGCTCGTCCAGAAGTCCACCTCCGCGGTCGAGCCCTCGCCCCTCCTGCTCTCGTAACGCGGCAGCTCGGGCGCCTCGCCTTCCGACGTGTCGGGCTTGATGGCGCCGACCAGCGCCTCGATCACCCAGCCGTAGTAGGGCGACAGCGCGACGTCGAGCTTGTTCGCCGGCGGGAGGGGATGCACCCGCTCGCCGAGGAACCGCTCGACGATCCGGGCGAGCTGCGGGAAGAGGACGTGGGCGGGTGCCTCGCAGCCCGGGTGGCCCACGTAGTCGCGGGTAAGGTCAGCCGCCATGTCGAACACGACTTGCTGCATCCGATACCCGGCCCGATACGGGTTCAGGTCCACGCGCTCGAGCTTGCCGGGCCCGGTGAGCGAGGGCCGGCCCTTGTTATTGGGCAGCGCCGCCTTGACCTCGACCTCCGGCGGGATCCGCATCGGATCCAGCGTCACGGACGGGACCGCAGCCCAGTTCAACGTGACCCGGTTGCGGATGGCCTGCCGGTAGCCCTCGACCCTGGGGAAGCGGATCTCGAGGGCCGCCCGCGCCGGCACGGCGTGCACGTGATGCCGCTTGATCCTTGGCGGCCGGGACGCGCCTTTGTTCTCCTTGAAGGGAATGACCTGGAAGGGCACGCCGAAGACCTTGGCCACCTCTTCGCCCAACCTTCCATCCGGGCCCACTTCATAGCTCGAGCGCCGGAGTCCGCGGCCCACCACCTGCTCGCACAGGAGCTGTGACATGAACGGACGCAGCCCGACGATGTGCGTGACGGTGCTGCAGTCCCAGCCCTCGGTCAGCATCCCCACGCTCACGATGCAACGGACGTCGCGTCCGGGCGGATGTAGCGGCTTCCCGAGCTTCCGGGCGAGCTCCTCGAACCCGGCGGGGTGGATGGGCCGGCCCAGCCGATCCGGCGGCCAGGCGACCTTGCCGACAGTATCGAGCGTGAACCGCATCCAGGCGGACTCATCGCTCTTGACCTGGTCACTGTCGGTCTCGTGCACCACCCTGGAGTCGACCCGTATCGTGTTCTCGCTCCCGGGCCCGTTGCGGAAGCCGGCGATGTTCGCCGGCGGGATCCCGGGCGGCGGGCGGTCGAGAGCCAGGCACTCGTAGACGACCCTGGCGATGGCCGTGTTGCGGCACACGATGATGAAGACGGGCGGCCGCGGATCGTCCGGTCGCTCCGCCCATTCCGCCCGCAACTCCTCCCACAACCCGGCGAGCATGGCGACGGGCGTAGCCGCCCACTTCACCACCGCTTCCGGTTTCGGGTTGCCGCGGGAGCCGCCACGCTCGCTGGTGGTGAGCCGCGGCATGATCCAGCGCCAGATATTGAAGTAGCCGGGAATGTCGGCGCCGGTGGTGTCGCGCACGGCGAGCTGGGGGATCTTCACCAGCCCCGACTCGATGGCGTCGGTGAGGCCGAAGTCGCTCACCACCCAGGGGAAGATGCGGTTGGTGTCCGGGCCCATGCGCCCGAGGTAGTACGGGGTGGCCGACAGATCCACGCAGACGTTGATGCCACGCAGCTTGTGGATGCGGTCGAGCCCGTCCACCCAGACCGTCGCCTCTCGGTAGAACTCGTCCTGGTCCTCCGCGTCGCCGAAGAGGTCCTCGATCTCGCCGTCGGACTCCTCGCGGCGGATGCGGTAGGCGTGATGAGCCTCGTCGTTGAAAACGAGGAGGTTCTGTTTCCCGCCCACCTCCCGGCCGATCACGCGGTTCACGAGGGCCGTGTCGCTTTCCACGTGGCGCACCGACTCCACCCGCACCTTGCGGAGGCTGCCCTGGCGGTCGCGGTTCTCCTCGATCACGGTGAGCAGCCCGGCCGCGAGCTGGCGATCCAGCTCGTCCTGGGTGAGGTACCGGCGGTTGCGCGCGGTCGTCGTGCGGGGGCCGATGGTGATCGTTTCCAGCGTCCGCACCGCGACACCGGCTCGCGCCACCTTGGCGCTCACCCCGCCCGGGGTCACGGCCTGCGGCTCGAAGACGTGCCAGTTGGTGATGAGCACGCGCCCCTTGGTGAGATCGGCCATGAGATGCGGGGGCACCAAGTCCCGCGTGCGGTAGAGGCTGGCGTCCCCCCCCGCGGGGGTCCAGCTCCCCCAGGCGGCTCCGGATGGTGACGTTCGGACATACGACGAGCACCACGTCGGAGAAGCGGCCGTCGGCCCGGTTGTTGACCTTGTTCAGGATGCTCCACGCCGCCAGCATGGCCATGACCGTGGTCTTGCCGCTGCCGGTGGCCATCTTGCACGCGAGCCGGCGGAAGGCGGTGTGACCGGCCGCCTGCCGCTCCTCGCTCGGCTCGTCGAGAGGAATCTCGATCCCCTGCCGGAAATCGGCGCGGGCCTCCGTGAGGAAGATGATGATCTCCGCGGCCTCGTGCTGAGCGAAAAAGAGCCGCTGCTGCCGGCCCTCGCGCGTCCAGTAGTCGAGCAGCTCCAGCGTGGTGCGCGTCACGCCGGGCCGCCCCGCGGCCTGCCACTCCTTGAGGCGCTGGCGGATGCGGTTGACCAGCTTCAGCTCGATTAGCGTGCCGAGCCCGTTACCTTCGCCTTCGCTGACCGGGCCTGGCGGGCGGTAGTAGTACATGGCCGGCCGGCGCCCCGGCTCTCGGCGCGGCAGCTCCCCCTCCACGATGCGCCAGTGCTCGGCCGGCTCCTCGTAGGGGCCGCTGAGGATAGGTTCGGGGACCTCGAAGCCGCTCACAGCCCGAACGCCCTCATGATCCCGTCGAGCTTGTCCACGACCTCGGGATGGATCTCCTCCCGCCGCATGACGGCCGCGATCTCCTGGTACCGGGTATAGGGCAGCCCCGGGAGCCCGGCGGCCGCCAGGGCGGGCGGCAAGAGCTCGGTGCGCGCCTTCGTGGCATTGAGAAATGCATGGTCTCCCAAGGGGTCGCGGAGCACTGCCGGCGGGAAGTTCTCCTGGAGGTATCGCAGGAGGTCGTCGAGGTGCGGGCCGGCTGCCGCCGGACCTACCGTGTGCTCGACGAAGCGGGCGAGGGCGTCTGGATGCACCAGGTAGCTCTCGATCTCGCAACGTCGCCACCGGAGCCGCTGGAAGCCCCGCCCGGTCAGTTCCGTCGGCTGGATCTCCGGACGCGCATCTCCGTCAACGAGCTCCAGGCCCGGCAGGTCCTCGCGAATGAGCCGCAGCGCCTCGTAGTGCTGCGGGGCCCGGATGCCCGGGGATCCCGTCCGGGTCTCCGCGACGGTCGGCCTCCAGAAAAACGTCCGCGAGCTGAAAAGATCGTGGGCGGGATGCCCCAGGACCCTGGCCCACTCGCGGAGGATGTCGCGGTCGGTATAGTTCTCCAGGTAGAGCACGCCGCGCGCGTTCAGCGCCAGCATCATGTCCGTCTGCGACAGGACCTTCAGCGAGAGGATCACGCGTGCCTGCTCTTCCGTCGTCGCCAGCATTCGCGGCCCGTCGAAGAGGACACACAGCTCCCGTGGCTCGGCTCCATTGATGATGACTTCCGAGTGCGTCGCGATGATCAGCTGCGATCTCAAGTGCGCGGCGACCGCGCGGAGCTCTCCGTAGACCGCGTCCTGAAGGATCACGTGAAGGTGGGCGTCCGGCTCGTCCAGCAGCAAGACAGCGCCGGGCCGTGTCCGCAGGAAGGCCAGCAGCATCAGCACCTGCTGGAACCCACTGCCCGCACTGGCGATGTCGAGAGCTGGTCCGCCCGGATGCTCGCGGTACTCGGCCAGGATATGCGGGCCCGTGGCGTCAGGGGGCGCCAGCTCAAAGCCAAAGAGGCGGCGGATGGACTCCTGGAGCCCGGCCCAGGCCGGGTCCGAGCTGGCTGCCTCCACCAGCAGGTTACGCAGGACGTCGCCCGGCTTGGCCTGCCCGAGGAGCTGATCGACCTTCGGGCGCTGGTAGAGCGGCTCTTCGGTGCCCAGGCCACTCATGGCCGGAACGAAGGCCGTTGTGAGCTTCGCGTTTCTCACGACCTCGGGGGTTGCCGTCGTAGATCTGCTCGGTGCTGTCCGCCATCAGCTCCATGGCGACCGTCCAGCCAGCGACGGAGCTTTGGATCTCAATCTCGAGGCTTCCCGTATAGTCTCGCTCTCTCCAGAGGAGATCGAAGGTCCGCAACGGCACGGCCGAGAAAGCCTGACGCGCGATGGGCGCTTTGGCGTAGTACCCGCGGTGGCGCTGGAAGTCGTTCAGCTCCCTCCACCGGTTGAGCGCGAGCGACCAGGCTGCGATGGCCTGGAGCACCGTGGTCTTGCCCGTATTGTTCGGGCCGGCCAGCACCACGTGGCCGGGCAGGACGAACTCGACGTCGCCGAACCGCTTGAAGCGGCGCAGGCCGACGCGATGGATCACGCCGTCGCGTCCCTCAGGCTCTTCACGACGAGCAGCTCGTTGCCGCGGTCGTCGATGACCTTGACGGCCACCTGGCCGTGCTCTCCCGCCTCGAAGGGCGCGCTCACCGTGCCCGCCAGGTGATCCCACACCGTGTCGTCATACTCGCCCCGGAGGGCGCGCCGGAGGTCGTCCCAGGCCCCCGTGCGTGGGAAGAATGCCTGAGACACGTGGAAGCAAAGGCTATTGTGGTCGGTGTCGAGAAACCACGCCGGCACGTCGTCCGCGTCCATGTGCTTCGCCGCCATCGTCGCCGGATCGAAGAGATTGAGCTTTGCCAGCTTGACCTCGTACCGCTTGTCCGGCAAACGCCGAAGCTCGACGTCGGGTAGCCCGCATACGCTGAAGATCTGACTCGACCGCATGTTCTTCAGGAGATCGCCCATCATGAGATCAGGCGTGGCCTGCACGTAGGTGGCCGGCGGCAGCCCCATCTCGGCCGATCTCTCGATCAGCAGGCGCGCGTCCGGCTGGATGGCGAAGCCGATCGCGTAGAGGTGCGCGTACCCCTTGAGGCTCGCCTCCTTCAGCGCCTCATGGACGGCAAGCTGGCTGAGGCCGCCATTCTCCGGCCCGAAGACGAATGCCACCGCCCGCTCGTCGCCATTGACCACCATCGCCTCGGCCGCCAGCGACAGCGTCTTGGCCGGCGGCCGGACATTGCGGAGCGTGACCGTCTTCCCACCGCCCACGTGGAGCACCGGTGACTTGCGCAGCACTTCCAGCATGCGGTCGACGAACGAGCCAAACGCCTCGGCATCGGCGGCACCGGAGTCGGGTACCCCGTCCCCCTCCCAGTCCACGGGGGTGGGGATTGTCGCCTCGAACGTGAAGGGTCCCGTGACCCGGACAATGCTTTTCGCAATCTCAGGCCTGTCAACGAGAACCCTCTCCTTCGGGGGTCCGTCGTTCGCTATGTCCTCTAAGGTGGTATGCGGGACGACCCCACCGACCTCGCGTCCTGCCTTGCTGAGACGGCGAGCGTAGTTAAACCCCCCGGCCGGCCCTCGAGTCTCGTTCTTTAGCATGTAGAACGGGAAGGTCGCTGTCAGTAGGCGCTGCCGGGTCAACGCCAGAGGGACCCGGCTTGTGTCGATTGAGATCCAACGTCTGCCCCACTGCTCGGCAACATAGGCGGTTGTTCCACTTCCACAGGTTGGATCGAGGACGAGATCACCCGGCAGGGTTGTCATGAGAAGACAGCGCTGCACAATCTCCGAGTTCGTCTGAACGACGTAGATCGGATCGGAGGCTCCCCCCAATCTGTCCCACCAGTTCGAAAGCGCAACATAACCGAAGTCGTCGAGGTAGCTCTTGAATCTCAGCTGACCCTCACCTGCTATGAGCCGACCGGCCTGGGCGAGGCAATCCATGCCTGACGGTGATCCGTCATCCGAGATGGCTGTTGTCTTCCAGCACCGCCCCGGTCCAGGCGAGTAGATTCGCCCTTTGTATTCGTACGGTACGCTTTGATTCTTTCGGAGGCCGCCGCTTGTCAAAGGGTTCGACCGGTACAAGCGCGCGCCTGGGTAGTCATCAAATATCGACTGGGGGCGGAACCGATAGTCACGCTCAGTTCCATCTGGGGCGCGGAGTTCAGCGATGGAAACATCTCGCCCATCAGGAAGCTCTACGAACTTGAACTCGCCCAGAAGATCAGCATCAAGTTGACGCTGGAGAAACACCGGTGTGAAGCGAATGAGGCCGCTGTCTCTCGGGCTTCGCGCGTACCAGATGAGATAGTCATTCACGGGGTCGATCAGGTCACTCTTCTGGCTACCCCTTTTCTTGATCGGAATGGTGACGATGAAGCAATCGTCTCCAAACACCTCATCAAGCAGGCTGCGAACGTGGTGGAGATTCTCATCGTTGATCTGTACAAAGATGTTCCCGCTGACCGTTAGCAGCTCTCGGGCCAGCAAGAATCGATCACGAAGATAGGTCAGATACGAGTGGAGACCCAATTCCCATGTGTCCCGATATGCCTTGACCATCTCGGGCTCTCGGGTCATGTGATCGTCGTCGCCGTGGGACACATCGCGACTCCGGACGAAGGGCTGGAAGTTTGATCCGAACGTAACGTTATAGGGGGGGTCCATGTAGATCATCTGGACCTGGCCGCCCAGGCCCTCGTAGTGAAGCAGCGAGTTCATCACGACGAGCGAGTCCCCGAGCACGAGGCGGTTCACCCACTTGTCCGGGTACTCGTAGGCGCGCAGCGTCTGGTCGGTGATGGAGTGTTGCGGGTCGCCAAACAGCTCGAACATGGTTTGCTGCTTGTCGCGCTTGTGGCCGGTCAGCGTCTCGACGATGGCCTTCGTGGACAGACGCTCGTGGATGAAGAGCGGCAGCGTCGGCACGTCGAAGGACAGCCGCTCGGCCTTGCCCGTCCAGTCGAGAAATGAACGCCCCAAGCGGCGGAGCTGCTCGACGGCCTCCTGCAGCGAGCCGACGGCAGCGAGCACGGTGCCGTCGGCGGCGCGCAGCTCGCGCGGCTGGTCGAAGGCGTGGGGCGCGGGGAGGGCCGCGGCCTCCGAGATCAGGCGCAGGAGCCACTCGGCGGTCTCTCGACCGGGGTTCTGCCCATCCCGGTTCAGCGCCGGGGAGAGAGACGAGTCGTAGCGGTATGTCGTCGGGGGCTTCTTCTTCCGGAACTGAGGCTGCGTCCCGATCTCGGGGCGCATCGGACTGGTGGCCTCGTAGTGGCGGTAGTTCTCCGCGACCCGCCCCAGGGTCCCCCCGTCCCCTCCGTCACGCCGCTTCCGGCTGGCCGCGATGGAACGCCCCGTCCCGGCGTTTCCCCTGCGGCTCCCGCCCCTTTTCCCGCGGCGCTCCTTTCTCACGCAGTCCTCCTTGTCAGCCCGGCGTCTTGCTCGCCCCGAGTCTACCAGCAGATGTGACAGGGGCGGTCACGGATCTCCGGGGCCGTGGCCGGATCGCGCCGGATCCCCCGGCCAGGTTCCCGGCGAGAGGGCCTGGGAACGGCGTCTATGTTGTCTCTGGGCCCGGCCCAGCATTGGTTGCGGCGTGAATGGTCGAAAAGAATCTGTGGAGCTGGACCAGTTCAGGTCCCATACCACGCATCAGACCGATGCCGCGGTTGTAGACCCGAACTCTGACGCGGCCGGTATCCGTCTGCACATCGAGGTCGTCGATTTCAACGGGCTCGCCGAGGGTCTCGTCGCCGAACGTGCCCGCCAACCCACCGATCCCCTCAGCGGCGAACGCGGCGGCGACCTCCGAGGGCAGGTCCGCATCACTCCAGGTCACAGCCACCTTTGAACCCATCGGCATCCCTGCCTGGGCGCTCGGATAGAGACCCCAGGAATACGCCAGGCTCCGGATCATGGTCACGCTCCAGACCGACGCATTCCTCACTCCCAGGGCATGGCGTACCACGAAGCGAATTCCTGGATCGCGCTGTCGAGGACGCTGTACTCGTCGCCTCGCGCGTTCGCGCGGCTCCCGGCCACCTTGGCATCGCGGAAGAGACGTGCGACCAGATCGCCAATCTGCTCCGCTATCTGCTGCGGATCGGCTTCCTCCGCTGCCTGGATCAGTGAAGCGGCCGCCGATCGTTCCGGCGCGTCCTCGCCAAACCTCGCCACCGCGATGTCCAGCGCATGACGGAGCATGCCGGCCACGACGATCGAGAGACGGTGCGTGCGCCCATCCGGAACGAGAGAGCACAGCATCTCGAGCCACACGGAGTAGGTCTGGGCACTCACGACGGAGCTGAGCGTCCGTGCCGACCGGGATTGCGGACGGGCCCTGGTCTTGACGATGACCGCCGCTCGCTTTGCCGAGGGCCGGCGTGTCTTGGGCGCCATGTATGTCCTCTCTAAGGGGACGGCAGGCTACGTCCCGTCAGGCCCTCCTGGGAGTGCGACGACCACCACGGCGTCGGCTCTGCACGGTCTTCCCGAATGCCAGATCCCAGCGCTTGCCTGGATGGTCGAACTTCACCGCCTTCGCATCGAACCGCTCCGGATCAAACCGGCCGCCACCAAGCCACCGAAGAGTGCTCTCGTATTCCTCGTGTGTGGGGTCGCGCATCACGGCCATGAGGTCCTCGTACCCGCCGACGCCACCGCAGTCCTCGGGTGGACACGCCCGCTCGCCCGCGAGACAGCGCGGATAGCGGCTACCTTTCTGGCGCGGCACGATCGCCTCGAGAGTCACCGCGTGTTCCCAGCCGTCTCCGAAGTCGTACTCGTACTTGGCAACCGCACCCGGGTGGGTGAGGTAGCGGGCGATGGGGACACTCCATCCCGGCAGGATGGGCTCGTCCCCCTCGAACGCATCCTCGTCCGGGATGCCGATCTGCACCATGTCACCCGTGCCTGGCCGGCTCATGCGAAAGAGGTGCAGGTGATAGTCGAGCCAGCCCATCGAATCCTGGATGGCGACATGCAAATCCCAGAAGGTGTAGGTCCCGGGCACCTGGATGGTCCTCCAGATCGGCGGCGCTACCTCCAGTAGGACGACTCCGAACTGGTAGACCTCGACCCTGGCTCGCATCGCGCTATTCCCAGCCGTCGGTCACCGGGGCCCAACCCTGTAGCGCCTCGACGGGCACGTGGCCTGTCCCCCGGCCGCGGTTGCGGAAGCCGCGCCGCCGCGGGCGACCACGTTGCGTACGTGCCGCAGCCCCGCCAGGGGGCCGCGGCGCCTTCGCCGCCGATACGCGCGGAACCCCGCGCTCACGCCTTGCCACGAAGGTCGACTCGTCTCCCTGGTGGATGAAGAGCTTTCCGCGCATCGTGTCGCCATCGATCCGTGCCCAAGCCCGGCCACTCGTCGCATCCATCTCGTCGAAGCCGGACCACGAGAACTGCAGCACCGCTGCGTCCTCACGCTGCTCGACGCGGTAGTCGATCGATGCGCCGATCGCGATCACTTGCATCTCGCCCAGGCCTTTGCGGTCGAACCTGATGTAGGCCGGCACGACGAGGTCGAGCGCCTCCCGATCCCACAGCTCGGTCTCCACGATTCTCCACCGACCCTCGATCAAGGATACACGTCTTGCCATCGCAACCTGCCGATGCGGGGGTTAATGGTGAGACGCGGCCGCGAGCTCGAACCTCGGGCTCGGCATGCTAGAGCGTCCGCTTGACGAACACGCCGCCCTTGACGATCGCGAGCAAGTGGGCGGGGTTCTGGAAGACGCGCAGGTTCGCGAGCGGGTTGCCGTCCACCACCAGCAGGTCGGCGTACTTGCCCGGCTCGACCGAGCCGATCCGATCGGCCATCCGAAAGATCTCGGCGTTGACCATGGTTGCCGAGAGCAGCACCTCCATCGGCTTCATCACCTGGCCCTTCAGCTCGAACTCCATCGCGCGCTGGGCCTGCATGTCGCCGAGGAGATCGGAGCCCGAGCCGATCTTGCAGCCGGCGCGGTAGGCGTGGGTGAGACCCTCCAGGCTCTTCTCCAGCGCCAGGTTGATCTTCTGGATCTGGTGGTCGCCGATGCCGTAGTTCTTTCCCTCGCGCGAGATGGCCTCGTAGGTGACCATGGTCGGCACGAGGTAGGCGCCGGCCGCCTTGATGGCCTGCGCGCCCGCCTCGTCGAGCAGGTTGCCGTGCTCGATGCAGCGCACCCCGGCCTGGATCGCGTTGCGGATCGCCGAGCCCGAGTAGGCGTGGGCCAGGACGTACTTGCCGACCGCGCGCGCCTCCTCGACCGCGGCGCGCATCTCGTCCACCGTGTACTGGGTGGTGTCGAGCTCGTCTCCGGGCGACATCGCCCCGCCCGAGGCCATGATCTTGATCTGGTCCACGTCGTGCCGGAGGTTCTCGCGGGCGGCCTTGCGCACCTCGTCGGCCCCGTCGGCGATCATGCCCGCCATGCCCACGCAGCAGCCCACCGGCTCGATCCACTCCGCGCGGCGCCGCTTGTCGGCGTGGCCACCGGTCTGCGAGAGCGGGCGGCCCGAGACCAGCATGCGGGGGCCCGGGTAGAGGCCGGACTCCGCCGCCTCGCGGAAGCCGTAGTCGGCGCCGCCCGCGTCGCGCACGGTGGTGAAGCCCTGCATGAGCGCCTGCTCCATGCGCCGGAGCGCCTTGGCCGCGATGAGGCTCGGCGGGTTGTAGCGGTGCTGCTCGGGGATATTGCCCTCGACCGCGCAGATGTGCACGTGCGCGTCCGTGAGCCCGGGCATCAGGGTGCAGCCCCGGAGATCCACCGTGTCGACCTTGCCCGGCAGGGGTCCCACTTTGCCGGAGGCGATCACCTCCTTGATGCGCTCGCCCTCCACCACCACCGCGGCGCCCTCCACGGGATCCTTGCCGGTGCAATCGATCAGGAACGCGTTGGTGAACACCGTGATGGCCATGGGCTCCCTCCGGGGTGCACGGGGATGTTCGGCGGCGGAATTCTAGCAGGAAAGGGTGGCTTCGGGCTCAGGCGGCTTGTCCGCCGTCGGGCGGAATGCCCTCGGCGGTCGGGGGCGCGAGCGTCGCGAACCCCGCGATCTCACGGCGATCCGCGACTGGCATGGCCGATGCCTGGGAGTGCAGGAGCTGGGGCGCGGCAGGAGCGCGCCCAGAAGGGAGGACGCCATGCACTGGAATGTCTGGTACGACCTGGAGGTCCTGGAGCTGTCCGAGCTGAGCGATCCGGCCAGGGAGAAGCTGGTCGAGGCCGAGAAGGCGCAGGGCCCACCCGCGCCCGAAGCCGAGGAGCCACCCACGCCCACGTCCGCGGAGGCCGCCTGAGTTCACCCGAAGTTCACGAGAGTGTGACCCGGCGGCCGCGCGGCCGCTTACCCTGACCGCATGCGGCGATGGCTGGTCGCGACCGCGGCGCCGGGCGGGCCCGGCGCTCGCCGTCCCGAGCCGGCGCGGCTAGCGGACCGTGATCGTGATCGTGGTCGATCCGCCTCCCTGTCCGGCGCCGTACCAGACGCCATAGCTCACCGTGTCGGTGCCGCGGAAGCCGGCATTGGACCGATACATGACCTGGTTGCCGGTGATCGGCTTCCCCGCGCACGGCCCGCTGCTGCCGGACCGCGGTGTGCTCTCGGGGATGGTGCTCGCCCCGTGGGCCACCCAGGCGGTCCCGTTCGCCGGCGGGGCCGTGATCGTCACCCGCGAGGGCCTGGGCTGGCACTCCCGGTCCCAGGAGCGCTCATGAGCGATGAGGGCCTCGACGCCCGATCCCACGGTTCGGGTCAGCTTGATGTCCTGGGCGAGGGCCGGCCCCACCGCCATGAGGGACCCGATCAGCGGCGTGGCGAGCCAGCGCCTCGGCACCACCTCACGCATCTAGCGCGCGGGCCGGGCCTGGTACATCCAGACCTTCTCGTCGGCGCGGGGCGTCCACTCGACCCAGCCGGCCACGCCGTAGAGGTCGTGCTGCTGCCAGAGGAACACCCACGGGGCTTCCTCCTGGACGACGCGCTGGAGATCCGCCCACGCCTCCAGACGCTTCTTCGGGTCCACGATGGTGATGGCCTGCGCGATCTTGGCGTCGATGACCTTGTTGCCGCCGTACGAGGAGTAGGTCTGGCTGCCCAGGAAGAGCTGCTCGATGGTGTTCTGCGCGCTCAGCGCCGGCCCCCAGCCGAGGTAGAACATGTCCCCGGTGGTGCGGTTCTTGATCTTGTCGAGGTGAGTGCCCCACTCGTTGACCACCACGTTGGTCTTGATGCCCACGCGCTGGAGCTGCGCCGCGATGGCCAGCGAGACGTCCTTGTCGAGCGGATAGCGGCCCGACGGCGTGTCAAGCGTCAGCTGGAGCTTGCCCGGATCGACGCCGGCCTCCTTGAAGAGGGCCTGCGCCCGGGCCGGATCGTGCTTCACGCACTCGATGCCCGGCGTGTAGTCGACGTTCAGGGGTGACAGGGGCCCGCACATCTTGCTGGCCCGACCCTTGAGCACTTGCTGGATCAGCTCGTCCACGTTCACCGCGTGGCTGATCGCCTTGCGCACCCGGATGTCCTGCATAGGCCCCGGCTTCAGGTTGACGAGCGCCAGGTAGTTGATGCGGGAGGAGACGGTCGAGCGGACCTTGCCCTTGCCGCTCCGGTCGACCATCTCCACCGCGTGGGGCGGGACGTCCTTCATGATGTCGATCTCGCCCGCGAGCAGGGCGGACAGCCGCGCGCTGAACTCCGGGATGTACCGGAAGGTCACGCGGTTGAGCTCGGGCGCTCCCTGCCAGTAGTCGGGGTTGCGCTCGAGGACGAGGCGCTCGTCGCGCACCCACTGCACGAACTTGAACGGCCCGGTCCCGATGGGCTTGGCGAGCAGGCCCTGCGGCCCCTGTTCCTTGAGGGCCTTGGGCGGCATCGGAAGGAAATCGGTCGACTCCGAGATGCGATCGATCAGCCCCGGCCACGGCTTCTCGGTGATGAAGCGCACCGTGTAGTCGTTGACGATCTGGACTTCCTTGACCAGGGCCCAGCGCGGCAGGTAGTGGCTCTTGTTGGCCGGGTCCTTGATGTAGTCCATGGTGGCCTTCACGCTCTGGGCGTTGAAGGGCTCGCCGTTGTGGAACTTGATGCCTGGCGCAGGGCGAACTCCCACGTGGTGTCGTTCACGACCTTCCAGCTCGTGGCCAGCATGGGCATCGGCTTGTAGGTCTTGGCGTCGCGGTCCACGAGCCGATCGTACATGTGCTCGATCTGGACGTTCGTCGTCCAGTCCACGATCGTGTCGGGCAGGAGCGTGCGCGGCTCGGCCGCGAAGGCCACCACGACCTCCTTGGCGCGCGCCCGGTCCTGGGCGTCGGCGGAAGGAGCGGCGACCGCTACGCCTACAAGTGCCGCGAGGCCGACCAGTGTCGCGAATCGTGTCATGGAGTTCTCCTTGTTGGCTCCATTTTCTTGACGTAGCGGATCATGTGCGGATCCGGCTCGTAGAGCGACTCCCAGAGCCCCACCGCCCAGGGATGGTCGTGCTCGACGAGGGCGGAGATGCGCCGAGCCCCGCGCTCGACCAGGCTCCGCTCGGCGGCCGCCACCAGGGCCCGCCCGATGCCGCGGCGCCGGTAGGAGGGCAGGACCGCGAGCCGGTAGATGTTGCCGCGCCAGCCGTCCCAGCCGCCGATGATCGAGCCCACCAGCAGGTCGTCGTCGACGGCCACCAGCACGCTCGCGGCGGGATCCCGGACCACCTGGCCGATCTGCTCGGGGCTGTCGGTGGGGCTCGGGCTCGCGTCGGCGTGGTGCCACAGATCGAGCAGGGCGTCACCTTCCTCGGGACGGCACGGCCGGATGACGACCGTCATCAGACGCGGAACTTGGGATCGAGCACGTCGCGCAGCCAGTCGCCCACCAGGTTGATGCCGAGCGCGGTGAGGGCGAGGGCCGCACCCGGGAAAGCGGCCAGCCACCAAGCCACGTAGAGGTAGTCGCGGCTCTCCGAGAGCATGCTGCCCCAGGCCGGCGTGGGGGGCTGCACGCCGAAGCCCAGGAACGAGATCGCGGCCTCGGCCACGATGAACTGGGCGAACTGGAGACTGGCCACGATGATGATCGACGGCGCCACGTTCGGCAGGATGTGCCGGAAGAGCAGGCGCGCGCGCCCGAGACCCAGGGCCTGGGCGGCGTGCACGAAATCGCGCTGCTTCACCGACAGCACCTCCCCACGGACGACGCGAGCATACACGACCCACCCGGCGGCTGACAAACTGACGATGATGTTGCGCAATCCCAGCCCCACGATGGCGTTGATGGTGAGCGCGAGCAGGATGAACGGGAAGGAGAGCTGCACGTCGACCACCCGCATGAGCACGGTGCCCGCCCAGCCCTCGAAGTAGCCGGCGAGCAGGCCCAGCAGCCCGCCCACCACCGCGGTGAGCAGGACGCAGCAGAGGCCGATGAACAGGGCCACACGGGTGCCGTAGAGCACGCGGGCCAGGAGATCGCGGCCGAGCTGGTCGGTGCCGAGCGGGTGGCCCGGGGTGCCGGGCGGCTTGAGGCCCGCCGCGAAATCGCTCTGCACCGGATCGTGCGCGGCGAACCAGGGCGCGCCCACCGCGGCCAGCACCGCGAGCCCCGCGATGGCCAGGCCGAGGACGCCGCGGCCGTGGCGGCCGACGAACGCCCTCATACTCGCGCGCCCGCGCGAGTGCGCGGGTCGAGCCAACCGTAGAGCAGATCGACCGCGAGGTTGATGAGGGTGTAGGTGACCGAGAAGACGAACACCGCGGCCAGCACCACCGGGAAGTCGCGGTTGAGCAGGGCCTGCACGGTGAGCCGCCCGAGACCGGGCCAGGCGAAGATGGTCTCGGTGATCACCGCGCCCCCCAGGAGCTGCCCGGTGTCGAGGCCGGCCAGCGTGACGATGGGGATCGCCGAGTTCTTGAGGGTGTGCTTGGCGATGACGATTCGCTCGGCCAGGCCCTTGGCACGTGCGGTGAGCACGAACTCCTCGTTGAGGGTGTCGAGCACCGAGGAGCGCGTGAGCCGCGCCATGCGCGCGGCGTAGAACGAGGCGAGCACCACGCAGGGCATGACGAAGTGGAGCGGCCCGCCGGTGCCGCCGGTCGGGAGCCAGCCGAGCCGCACCGAGAAGAGGTAGATCATCATGAGGCCGAGCCAGAAGCCGGGGACGGCCTGGCCGAGCACCGCCCCGCCCATCCCGAGGAAGTCGAAGAGGGAGCCGCGCCGCACCGCGGAGAGCACCCCCACCGGCACCGCGACGCAGAAGGTGAGCAGGAGCGCGGCGACGGCGAGCGCCAGGGTGGCGGGCAGCCGCTCGAGCACGAGCCCGAGGGCGTCTTGCTTGTATCGCAGCGACTCGCCGAAGTCGCCCTGCAGGGCGCGCCCGACGAAGCGCCCGTACTGCACCGCGAGCGGATCGTTGAAGCCCAGGCGCTCGCGGAACTCGTTCAGGTCCTTGGCCTGGATGTCCATGGGCAGGAACAGCAGCACCGGATCGCCGCCGAGCCGCACCAGGAAGAAGACGGCGGTCAACGAGAGGAAGACGACCAGGACGGTCTGCCCGAGCCGCGACAGGAGATACGCGCGCATTTCGGCGAGTGTACCCGATCACCGGGCCCGGCCGGCCCGCGGTTGCTATAGTGGGCGGGGCATCCATGTCGACTCCACTCGGAACGCCCGCGCCACCGCCCAGCAGTTCGCGGCCGACTCGGGCGCCCAGGTTGGTGGCATCCGCTCGGCGAACCAGGGCTCGATCCAGATCTTCGGTCTCGACGGCGGCGACGAGTCGGCCCCGTTCAGCCCGACGAGCACGCCGGTGAAGCGGATCCGCGTGGTCAGCACCTTCGAGTTCGAGCTCCGATAGGTCGCTGCGCCGTGCCGACGATCCTTTCCCACCCGGCGGTCCCGCTCGTCCTGGGCGGCGCTCTCGGGCCCGGAATCGTCCCGCGCCGCCTGCTGCTGGCCGGCGTGCTGGCCTCGGTGTTGCCGGATCTCGACGTCGTCACCTTTCGCCTCGGGGTCCCGTACTCGGCGGATCTCGGCCACCGCGGCTTCAGCCATTCGCTGCTCTTCGCGGCGGGATCGGCGCTGGCGGGCTCGGCGGCCCATCGGGCTTTGCGCTGCGGATTCATGCGCGCGCTCCTCTTCCTCTTCCTCTCGATCGCCTCGCACGGCGTGCTCGACGCCTTCACCGACGGTGGGCTCGGCATCGCCTTCTTCTGGCCGTGGTCTGGTGTTCGCTACTTCGCCCCGGATGCGCTTCGAGTGATCGAGGCGTCGCCGATCACCCTCTCGCGGTTCCTGTCCTGGCGCGGGGTAGCCGTGCTCGCATCGGAGCTCTGCTGGATCTGGCTGCCCGCCCTCGGGGCCGGTCTCCTCCTGCTCGCCGCGCGTCGCCGCGGAGAAAGGACGCTCGCGTGAAGTACTGGGAAGACTTCAAGATCGGAGAGGCCACCGACCTGGGCTCGTGCGCGATCACGGAGGAGGAGACCCTGGCCTTCGCCCGCAAGTACGATCCCCAGCCGTTCCATACCGACCCGGAGGCGGCCCGGCAATCCATCTTCGGCGGGCTCATCGCCAGCGGCTGGTACACCTGCGCCCTGATGATGCGCCTCTCGGTGGAGGCGGCCCGGCGCGAGGATGCCGCGGCAACCGGCTCGCCCGGCCTCGATTCCTGCCGCTGGCTCAAGCCGGTACGGCCGGGCGACGTGCTGGCCGGGCGCACCGAGGTGCTGGAGACGTGGCCGTCGAAGACGCGACCCATCGGGTTCGTCCGCCGCCGGGTCGAGATGGTGAATCAGCGCGGGGAGGTAGCGGTGGCGATCATGGGCATCACCATGTACGAGCGGCGCCCCGGGGCGGCGGCATGAAATTCTTCGAGGACGTGGAGGTCGGCGAGACGACGCGGTTCGGACGCTACGAGGTCACCCGGGAGGAGATCATCGAATACGCCCGGCAGTTCGATCCCCAGCCCTTCCACCTGGACGAGGAGGCGGCGCGCGCGAGCATGTTCGGCGGCCTCATCGCGAGCGGCTGGCACACCGGCGCCATGTTCATCCGGATGGTGTGCGACAGCATGGTGCCCACCGCCGCTACCTCGGGCTCGATGGGATTCGACGATCTCAAGTGGCTCAAGCCGGTGCGCCCGGGCGACGTGCTGTTCGTCGAGTCGGTGGTGCGGGAGAAGATCGAGTCTCGCAGCCGGCCGGACCGCGGGACCGTGAAGATCGAGAGCCGGGTCAGCAACCAGCGCGGCGAGGTGGTGATGAGCCTCGTGTCGCTGGTAATCTACATGCGCCGCGCATGACGCGCCCCAACCTGCCCGTGATCCTGATCGACGACCTGCGCTTCGACGAGTTCGGCGCGGGCGGGCATCCGTACATGCAGACGCCCACGGGGACCGCCGGCCCGCATCCAAGGGATCGCGGATGTTCACGACCGAGCGGCACGGAGGACGATCCATCGCGCGCCCGCGGGCCCCGGCCCGAGCGGGGGCGTCAGCGAACCGGCGCAGGCCTGAGCCGGCGCGCGAGTTCCGGGAATTCCTGAGGTGCGGCGTGTTCGAGGGCGGCGTGGCGCGCTTTCGATGCGAGGGCTGCGCCCGCGAGCACCTGGTGCCGTTCTCCTGCAAAGGGCGCGGGTGGTGTCCGAGCTGTCGGTTCTTGGTACCCGCCGAATTTGATGACCAGGGGAGCAACTATAATCGTGTCCACGACTGTGCAACAGGTAAGAAGACTCCTCCCCCTCGCGATCCTTGTCTCGATCGCCGTGGCATCCGACGCCTGCGTGAGGAGAACCGTCGAGCCACCCACCCCGCTGGCCCAGCTCGTCCGGTCCTATGAGCAGGAGGTGGCGCCCTACTTCCCTTTCACCGCCAGCGAGACCGGCGCCCGCCAGTACGATCGGATCCTGGCCAACGACATCAGCGAGGAATACCGGAGCGGGCTCGAGGGACTGTGCTCGAGATACCGCCAGGACCTGGGCCGCATCGATCGCTCCACGCTGACCGACCAGGAACGGTTGACGTACGACATCTTTGACTACCGGCTCGACACCTGTGTCGAGGGCTTCAAGTTCCCGTGGCATCTGCTGCCGATCAACCAGGTCGGCGGAAGCTGGCCGAGCCGGTTCCCGATCGTGGGCATGGGGAAGGGCGAGCACCCGTTTAAGACCGTGAGGAACTACGAGGATTTCCTCGGGCGGATCGACGGCTTCGTGGTCTGGGTGGACACGGCTATCGCTAACATGCGCATCGGCATGGCGCGCGGCATCACGCGGCCTCGCGACGCCATGCTCAAGGTGGTGCCTCAGCTCGACGCGCAGATCGTCGAGGACCCGCGGGCCAGCGCGTTCTACGAGCCGGTGAAGAATTTCCCGGGCGACTTCGACGAGAACGCTCGGCGAGCGCTGACGGACAAATACCTCGAGGTCATCCAGCGAAAGATCCTGCCGACATACCGGAAGCTGCGGGCCTTCATCCAGGACGAGTATCTCCCGGCGTGTCGATCGTCGTACGGCCTCAGCGCCCTGCCTGGCGGCCGGGACATGTACCTGCATGCCGTACGCATGTTGACCACGACGAGCCTGCCGCCCGACGAGATCTTCGAGCTGGGCCTGGGCGAGGTGAAGCGAATCAGAGCCGAGATAGACGCGCTGCAGGCAGAGATCGCGGCCCAGCGCGATCCGGAACCGGCCAGGTACGGCAACGTGGACGATCTGTTGCGAGGGTATGCCGAGCTACGCGCCTCGGTGGAGGCCGCGTTGCCCAGGTTGTTCGGCCGCTTCCCCCGGGCCGGCTTCGAGATCCGTCCGATCGAGGCGTTCCGCGAGCGATCCATGCCGTCGAGCTACGAGGCGGCCGCGCCCGACGGCTCCCGGCCCGGCGTCTTCTACTTGAACACGTCCGAGCTCAGGGGCGGCCGCGGCGCGCGGGTCTCTCGCAGCCTCTTTCTCCACGAGGCGGTCCCCGGGCATCACTTTCAGGTCACGCTTCAACGTGAGAATCGCGAGTTGCCCGCCTTTCGGCGGTTTGCCTGGTACACCGCCTTCGGCGAAGGATGGGCATTGTACGCCGAGAGTCTCGGCGGCGAGCTGGGCGTGTATCAGGCCCGCCGTGATCGGCTCGACATGCTCTACGGGGAATGGTTCCGCGCCGCGCGACTGGTCGTCGACGTCGGGCTGCACGAAAAGGGATGGACGCGGCAACGAGCCATCGACTACCTCGGGGGACGGCGGGAAAACGCGGAGCGGGAAGTCGACCGCTACATGGTCTGGCCCGCGCAGGCGCTCGGCTATCAGATCGGTCTTCTGAAGATCCGGAGCCTCCGGACGAAGGCGGAGGCGACGCTGGGCGCGTCGTTCGACCTTCGCGCCTTCCATGGCGAGCTTCTCAAGGACGGGGTCATGCCGTTGAGCATCCTGGAAGCCAAGATGGACCGCTGGATCGCGGCGCAAAGGCGCACGCCCTAGGCGGTGACCGACCTCGACGCCGCCCTCGCGCGACTGGGCTACGCGGCATTCCGTCCCGGCCAGCGCGAGGCGATCGAGACCCGGCTCGCCCGCGAGCGGCTCCTCCTGGTGGTGCCGACCGGTGGCGGCAAGAGCCTCAGCTACCAGCTTCCCGCCACGATCCTGTCCGGCACGACCCTGGTCGTGTCACCCGTCGTGGCGCTGATGACCGATCAGGTCCAGGCGCTCGAAGCCCGGGGCGTGCGGGCGACCTTTCTCGCCTCCACGCTCGACGCATCGGAGATGCGCAGGTGCATGGCGCGGGTTGCGAGGCAGGAGTTCGCGCTCGTCTACGTGGCGCCGGAGCGGCTTGCGTTCCCCGGCTTCCGTGGGCTGATCCGCGAGATCGACTGCCCCCTGGTGGCCGTCGACGAGGCTCACTGCATCAGCGAGTGGGGCCACGACTTCCGGCCAGAATAGCTCGAGATCGGGGCCCTGCTCGGCGACCTGCCGCCCGCGCGGGTGCTCGCGTGCACGGCGACGGCGACGCCCATCGTGCGCGACGAGATCCTGGCCCGGCTCGGCCTGCCGCCCGATACGCCCCAGATCGTCCGCGGCTTCGCGCGGCCCAACCTGGCGCTGCGCGCCACGGAGATCGGGGGCCGCCGCGAGCGGGAGCGCCTCGTGGACGGCGCTCTTTCGGAGGCGCTCGAGGGCCCGGGGCGACGCCGGGGACGGCCATCGTGTAACCCGGAAGCAGGCCGAGGAAGAGAGCGAACGGCTGGCCGAGCGCGGCTGGCGTGCCGTGTCGCTGATAATCTACATGCGCCGCGCATGACCCGCCCCAACCTGCCCGTGATCCTGATCGACGACCTGCGCTTCGACGAGTTCGGCGCGGGCGGGCATCCGTACATGCAGACGCCCACGTGGACCGCCGGCCCGCATCCAAGGGATCGCGGATGTTCACGACCGAGCGGCACGGAGGACGATCCATCGCGCGCCCGCGGGCCCCGCCCGAGCGGGGGCGTCAGGGAACCGGCGCAGGCCTGAGCCGGCGTATCCATCTCTGGCATGGGCAGGACACGCGGGCGCGCTACCCAGAGGCATGGGGTGCATCGCGCCCGTGTATCGCCCGCGAGACGCCGAGCACACCGTGCTCCATCAGGTCGTCGCCCTACACCTGGAGGCCTTCCTGGGCGCGGTGGCGGAGGCCGGCGACGGGGCGGGCCTGCCACAGTTCGTCGAGCGCGAGTTCCGGGAATTCCTGAGGTGCGGCGTGTTCGAGGGCGGCGTGGCGCGCTTTCGATGCGAGGGCTGCGCCGCGAGCACCTGGTGCCGTTCTCCTGCAAAGGGCGCGCGTGGTGTCCGAGCTGTGGCGGCCGTCGGATGACGGAGCGGACCGCCCATCTGGTGGACGCGGTGCTGCCGCGGGTGCCGGTGCGGCAGTGGGTGCTCACCGTCCCGTATCGGCTCCGCTACCAGATGGCGTGGGACCACGGGTTGTCTTCGAGCCGCTGGAGTTCTTGGAACGTTTGGCGGCGCTGACCCCGCGGCCCGAAACCAACCTGCTGATCTGCCACGGTGTGCTGGCTCCGCGCGCCCGGTGGCGTTGCCGCGTGGTCGCCTACGGACGCGCTGTGCCCGACCCCGCGAACGCGTCGGGGAGCGCGGCGGCGCTGGTCCCGGCCCCGGACGGGGTGGGGGAACAGCCCAAGCCGCGCGCCTGGAGCTGGGCGGCTCTCATGCACCGGGCCTTCGCCATCGACGTGCTGGCCTGTCCACACTGGGGGGGCCGTCTGCGCCTGCTCGCCACCCTCCACGATCCCGTCGTCATCCGGAAGATCCTCGCTCACCTGGGGATCTCCCACTCAGGGCCGAGCCCCGGCCCCGCCCTACGCGAGCCCGGCCCGGTCGCGCCCTGATCTGGTCGGTTCGGGGCGCGGCGGACGCCGTCGTGCCTGCGCAGCGCCGCAGGCGCCATCAGCGCTGATTCGTCCGTCCGCCTGCCGCTTGACGGCCCCGCTGTGCCGCCTTAGCATGCCGCTCAGCAGGGCGGGCTCTCTCGGCTCGCGGCGAGGCCGTAGTGTGTGCTGTGCCATCGGCTCTTGGGGCGGCTGGCGTCCGAGTCTGGAGGTTACGTCACGTTCTGACGGGGCCGCAGGGCCCCGCCAAGGAAGGGGCGCCCGCCGCCCCGCCGCCGGAGTTCATGTTGACTATCCTCATGGCCCGCTGATGCCGATCCCGGTCCTGATCGACTGCGACCCCGGCTACGACGACGTGATCGCGATCATGCTCGCGCTGGCGAGCCCCGAGGTGGACGTGCTCGGGATCACGACAGTCGAGGGGAACCAGCCTGTGGCCGAGACGACGGAGAACGCGCTGCGGGTCGTGGAGTTCTTGGCCCGCGAGATTCCCGTCGCTGCGGGCGCCAACCGGCCGTTGGTGCGTGAGCTGCCCTTCCGGCGGACGCCCGGCACGGACAGCGCCGACGTGCGGCGCGACATCCCCGGGCTGCCGCCGGCGACGGGTCGAGCGGTGGATGAGCACGCGGTCGATCTCCTCGCACGGGTCTTGCTCGCCGCGGACGAGCCGGTGACGCTCGTTCCGCTCGGGCCGCTCACGAACGTGGCGCTGCTCTTGGCGCGGTACCCCGACGCGGCCGAGCGCATCGGACGCATCGTCCTGATGGGCGGCGCGATCGGCGAGGGCAACGTCACCACGGCCGCCGAGTTCAACATCTACGTCGATCCCGAGTCCGCGCAGCGCGTCTTCTCCCGCGGGATCGACCTCACCATGGTCGGCCTCGACGTGACGTACCGGGCGATCGTCAGCCCGGCGGAGCTGGAGGAGCTGCGCTGCCTCGGCCGTGCCGGCGGCGTCGCCGCCGCGATCCTCGACGCGTTTCCGCCTTACCGCCGCTACTCGTGGTATCCGGAAGGGTACCCGATACACGACGCGGTCGCGGTGGCCGAGCTCGTGCGCCCGGGGCTCCTGACGACGGAGTATGTGAACGTCGTGGTGGAGTGCTCGTCGGAGCTTTCGCGCGGGCGCACGGTGATCGACCGGAGCGGCCGCGGCGGCCGCGAGCCCAACGCCCGGGTCGCCGTCGACGTCGACACGGCCGCCTTCGTGCGCCTCCTGATCGAGCGCCTGCGCACGCTCGGGTGAGGGAGCGGGCGGCCGGGGGCGAAGAGCGCTCCATGTCGCCGCGGAGGGCTGAAGCCGGCCCCGCGCCCGAAGCAGCCCGCGCGGGTGCGTACGGCGAAGACGAAGAAGCGCCGCCGCAATAGGGTCGGCTCTGCGGTGGGGCTTGTTCCGTCCGTAGATCGCATTCGAATCGTTCGGATGCACACGAGCTGGACACAGCTCAGGAGGCCGCTATGAGCACGACGAAGGTCCGCAGGAACGACATGAAGTTCGAGATGGTCGTCATCCCCGTCTCGGATGTCGACCGCGCGAAGGAATTCTACGGGAGGCTCGGGTGGAGGCTCGACGCCGAGTTCGCCAGCGGTGACGACTTCCGCGTGATCCAGTTCACGCCGCCCGGCTCCGGGTGCTCGATCATCTTCGGCAAGAACGTCACCGCGGCGGCGCCGGGCTCCGCTCAGGGCCTGTACCTGATCGTCTCCGACATCGCGGCCGCCCGCGACGAGCTCCGCGGTCGCGGCGTCGAGGTGAGCGAGGTGTTCCACAGCGACGGCGTGTACGCTGGCACGGACGAGCCCTATCTATTTGGGCGGCGTCGGATCAGCGGTCCGGATCCCGAGCGTGGCAGCTACCGCTCGTTTGCCTCGTTCCGTGATCCAGACAGTAACGGTTGGCTGTTCCAGCAGGTCACGACGCGGCTGCCCGGGCGCATCGACTCCGGGGTGACGAGCTTCGCGTCCGCGAACGATCTGGCGGACGCGTTTCGGCGTGCCGAGGCCGCCCACGGTAAGCACGAGGCCCGGACCGGCCAGAGGGATGCGAACTGGCCAGAGTGGTACGCCGCGTACATGGTCGCGGAGCAGGCGGGCACCGAGCTGCCGTCGTGACTACCTACGACGCGATCGTCATCGGGACCGGCCAAGCCGGCCCTTACGTGACCTCTCGTCTCGCGGGCGCCGGAATGAAAGTCGCGGTCATCGAGCGCAATGCCTTCGGCGGAACGTGCGTCAATACCGGCTGCATTCCGACCAAGACGATGGTGGCGAGCGCTTACGCGGCGCGCATGGCCGCTCGCGCCGCCGAGTATGGCGTGGACGTCGGCTCGGTGCGGGTCGACATGAAGCGGGTCATGGCCCGGAAAGACGCGGTCTCGAGGGCGTCGCGCACCGGTCTCGAAGACTGGCTGCGGAACATGGAGAACTGCACCGTCTACCAGGGCCACGCCCGCTTCGAATCCGCGCACGAGGTGAACGTCGGCGGAGAGCGCCTCCACGCGGACAAGATCTTCATCAACGTCGGCGGCCGGGCGCTCGTTCCCGACATGCCGGGGCTTCGCGAGATCGACTGGTTCACCAACAGCTCGATGATGTCGATGGACTTTCTACCGAGGCACCTGATCGTCGTCGGCGGCAGTTACATCGGTCTCGAGTTCGGTCAGATGTTTCGGCGCTTCGGCGCCGAGGTCACGGTCATCGAGATGGGGCAGCGGCTCGTCGGCCGCGAGGACGAAGACGTGTCGACCGCGATCCGGGAGATCGTCGAGCACGAGGGTGTCGAGGTGCGCACGAACGCGAAGTGCATCAGCTTCGCCAAACGCGGCGAAGAGATCGTCGCCAGCGTCGAGTGTGCCGACGGTGCGCCGCGAGTGCACGGCACGCACGTGCTGCTCGCCGTCGGCCGCCGTCCCAATACCGACGATCTGGGCCTCGAGAAGGCGGGGGTCGCGGTCGACGAGCGGGGCTACGTCGTGGTCGACGACCAGCTCCGCAGTGGCGTCCCGGGAATCTGGGCGCTCGGCGATTGCAACGGCAAGGGGGCGTTCACGCACACTTCGTACAACGATGGGGAGATCGTGATCGCCAACTTGCTCGAGAACGATCCGCGCCGAGTGAGCGATCGGATCACCGCATACGCGCTGTACGTCGATCCGCCGCTCGGTCGGGCCGGGATGACGGAGGGAGAGATTCGCCAGAGCGGGCGCAAGGCGCTCATCGCCAAGCGGCCGATGACACGCGTCGGACGCGCGGTCGAAAAGGGCGAGACTCAGGGATTCATGAAGATCGCGGTCGAGGCCGAGACCGGCGCCATCCTGGGCGCCGCGATCCTCGGCACGGGCGGCGACGAGGTCATCCACTCGATTCTCGACGTGATGTACGCAAAGGCGCCGTGGACGGTGATCCGCTGCGCGATGCACATTCATCCGACCGTCTCCGAACTCGTGCCGACGATGCTATCCGACCTCCGACCGATGGACTAGCCACACCTGAGCTGTGCCATCGGCTCTTGGGGCGGCTGGCGTCCGAGTCTGGGAGGTTACGTCACGTTCTGACGGGGCCGCAGGGCCCCGCCAAGGAAGGGGCGCCCGCCGCCCCGCCGCCGGAGCGTTCATGTTGACTATCCTCTGCGGCTGAAGCAGCTGCAGGAGGCAGCGCGCACGTTGCGCATCCAGCTTCACGTAGGAGAGGCGCGAGAGTCCCGCGACATCGATCACGCGTTCACTACGATGGCCAGAGAGCGGCCGGAGGCTCTTCTCATGATGAACGACCCGATGTTCTGGCTTCAACGACAGCGAATAGTCGACTTGGCGGTCACGCATCACTTGCCCGGAATCTGCCAATCACGCGAGTTTGCCGAGGCCGGAGGCCTCCTAAGCTACGCCCCGAGCTTTGCTGACATATACCGGCGCCTGGCGAGCTATGTCGATAAGATCCTCAAAGGGGCAAAGCCCGCTGAGCTGCCCGTCGAGCAACCCACGAAGTTCGAGCTTGTGATCAACCTCAAGACCGCGAAAACGCTGAGGCTTGCAGTGCCGAACGAACTACTACTACAGGCGAGTCGGGTCATAGAATGACACTCGCCAGCCCCAGGTATGCCGGTCTATGCAACACTGGCGTCGCACCCAGGACCATGAGGCGCCGCGAGCTGATCGGGATTGCCGGCACGACGTTGTTCGCGTGGCCGCTGATGGCGCGCGCACAACAGCAGGCGAAGATTGCGCGCGTCGGGGTCCTGGGGTTCGGCGCCCGGCCGCCGGCGACTCGGATAGAGGCGCTTCGAGCGGGCTTGCGCGATCTCGTCTACGTCGAAAGCAAGAACCTCGTCATCGAGTTCCACTGGCCGGGCACGGCCGAGCTGGCCCGCATGAAGGTCGACATCATCCTGGCGACCTCTTCGGCCGAGGTCGACTCGGCCCGACGGGCGACCCACACGATCCCCATCGTCTTCGTGACCCACGCCGACCCCGTTGGCCTCGGACATGTGTCCAGTCTCGCGCGGCCGGGCGGAAACCTGACGGGATTGGCCGCCGTGGACCCCGATATCATCCCGAAGCGGATGGAGGTCCTGAAGGAAGCGGTACCGCGGGCGACTCGGTTCGGCGTACTCTGGGCCACCACCTCGCCCTCACACCGGCCCGTCCTGCAAGCGACCGAAGCTGCCAGGGAGAAGGTCGATGTCCAGCTTCTGACCGTCGGCGTGAGCCACGGTCTCGGACTACGACGGGGCTTTCGCGAGGATGGCGCAAGGTCGCGTCGACGCCGTTCTCGTCCACGCGTCCGCGCTCACCGTTCGTGACAACCCCCAGCGTCTGGCCGAGCTCGCACTGAGGCACCGGTTGCCGACCATATTCACCTCCCGGGAGAACGTGATGGCGGGCGGCCTGATGAGCTACGGGCCGGATTTCACCGACATGTGGCGGCGCGGAGCCGTCTACATCGACAAGATCCTCAAAGGGGCCAAGCCCGCCGAGCTGCCGGTCGAGCAGGCTTCCAAGTACCAGCTGATCATCAATCTCGGACGGCCAAGGCGCTGGGGCTGCCGATTCCGCCGTCGGTACTGGCGCGGGCGGATGAGGTAATCGAGTGAGTCGCCGCGACGGCTGCCCAACATCACGCTCCAACGGCCGGGAGCTCGCTCCGCTCGGATGATCTCGGCGCGAGAAGCCCTTGAGCGCCTGCGAGAGGGGAACGCCCGCTTCGTCTCCGACGTGCGGAGCCGCGAGGCGGGCACGAGGCGGCCGAATCGCCGCGAGCTGGCGGCAGATCAGGAGCCGTTCGCGATCGTTCTCGGATGCTCCGACTCGCGGGTTCCGGTGGAGATCGTCTTCGACCAAGGCTTTGGCGACCTGTTCGTCATCCGGGTCGCCGGTAACATCGTCGCTTCGTCCCAAGTCGGCAGTGTGGAGTTCGCCGCGGTGGTATTCGGAACACGGCTGGTCGTGGTTCTGGGGCATTCGAGGTGCGGAGCCATTCTGGCAACCCTGGAGGAGCTTCAGCAGGCCACCGATAGGAAGTCAAAGAATCTGCGGTCGATCGTCGACCGTATTCGGCCGTCCGTGGAGAAATTGCTGACGACAGACCTCCGACACGACCCGGAGGCGCTCGTGCGACACGCCGTGCGGGCCAACATCCGCGTCGCGGCGAACCAACTGCGATATGGATCTGCCCTCCTCGAGGAACTGATCCAGAGAGACGCGCTTCTCGTCGTAGGCGGCGAGTATTCTCTGGAGACTGGAGTCGTTGAGTTCTTCGATGGTGTGGGGGGCTGAGAGCATGTTTCTCATGACGTCCGGACTCGTCACCGGAGGGTTCGTCATTCTGCCGCTCCTGGTCGCGGCCGGATTCGTCTTGGCGTGCGAGTGGGCTGGGCGCCGGATCGGGGAAACCGCGCCAGTGCGACGGCACCGCACCGTGCTGGTCGGAGCGGCAATGCTCGCGTGGCTGTTGGTCACCGCGCTCATTGCCGCCAGCGGTGTTCTCCGCCGGTTCGATGCGGTGCCGCCCCCCTTTGCGCTCTTGGCGGTCGCCGTGGGCGCCGTCGGCATTGGCGTCGCCTGCTCGCCGCTGGGGACGCTGCTCGTTCGCGGCCTACCCCTCTGGGTGCTGGTGGGCTTCCAGGTGTTCCGTGTCCCCCTGGAGCTGGTCATGCACCGGGCGTATGTCGAAGGGGTGATGCCAGTTCAGATGAGCTACTCGGGCCAGAACTTCGACATCGTCAGCGGGATCAGCGCGGGGGTGCTTGGGTTGTGGCTGGCGCGCGCGCGGGTGCCCCGCTGGGTGGTCGTTCTCTGGAACTTCCTCGGGTTCGCGCTCCTCGTGAACATCGTCACCACCGCCGTCGTCTCCACACCCCTGTTCCGGTGGTTCGGCGACGAACGGCTGAACACCTTCGTGACGTATCCTCCGTTCGTATGGTTGCCCGCGGTCCTGGTGGTGGCGGCGTTGATGGGCCACATTCTCGTGTGGCGACGGCTGTCCGCAGCCGCACCATGAGCGCTGGACCGCCGCATCATGAGTAGGCCGTCAGAAGCGCCCCATAGGCTGAATGCCGCGGACCGACGGTGGATTGACGAGGCCATCGGCTACGACAACGTCGCGGCCGTTGGTGCGGCGTACCGTCGCCTCGTGGAGCTACGCGGCGTGGTGGAGCGGGGCCATCCGCTGATGATCGAGGGCGATCCCGAGCTGACGATCACCAGGCCAGAAGAGTTTGATCGATGGGTGAGGCAGAGATACCCGGGTTTTGCCGACGATGGGCTGCATCCTCTCTTCAACGTTCAGAACCCTCCCGATCCCGAGGCAGAGCGGTCGCGGCTCGGGGACCCGCTGCCGGAGCTCCTCGACACTGTTCTCAGGGACCTGAGAAACTGCGGCTACCTCGAACGCTTCCCCGTCGCGGCTGGCAATCTGCTGCGGCAACTGGCCTGGTGCTGTGAGTTCGTCACCAGCGCCGGCGGAGCAACGCCGCGGCCAATCGCGTTGAGCATGGCTGAAGTGGCACGAAGCGAGCTCGCCATGCACAGGGACCAGCCGGGGCTCGCAGCGGCTATCTCGATGATCGAGCAGGAAATCATGAGGCGCGTGGAGTCGCTTGGGTAGCCAAGAAGTGCCAACTCGAATGACCTCGGCGTGGCTACCCTTGATCGGAGTGACACTCCTCGTCGGGGTCCTCTGGTGGAGGTCGTGGTGGCAGCGACGCCGCTATGGCACCCCACGGGTGCTGTTTCTCCAAGCTGGACGCTGGCAGGAGACGCTGCGAAACGCCTTGGGCGTGGTGCTTGTGCTGCTCCTGGCCGGCCAGGCCGTCGTGGCGGTGACATGGCCCGAATCGCTGGTTCCACTCGATTCGAGCTACTACCCGGCCGCCGACGTCTTGCAGGCGACCGGAGCGGTTTTGTTGTTCGGGGGCATCGCCCTCCTCGTGATCGCCCAGCTCAACCTCGGGGCTTCCTGGCGGATCGGAATCGAGGAGAACAGCAGTCCAGGCCTGGTGACGAGCGGGTTCTACCGCTTCTGCCGCAACCCGATCTTCTTGGCGATGCTCATCATGCTGACCGGCTACGCGTTGCTGCTGCCGACCCTCCTCTCGCTCGCCCTTCTGGTCGGTGCCTTCATCGGTATTCGGCAGCAAGTCCTGACGGAGGAGGCGTACCTGTCCCGCACGTACGGAGATATCTATCGCGCATACACGCGCCGCGTGGGACGCTTTGTGCCGGGGATAGGGAGGCTTGGATGACTCCGACCCTGTCAGCATGCTCGCTGGGCTGTGCCATCCCTCCTGGGGCGGTCGACGTCCGAGGATGGGAGGTTACGTCACGTTCTGACGGGGCCGCAGGGCCCCGCCAAGGAAGGGGCGCCCGCCGCCCCGCCGCCGGAGCGTTCATGTTGACTATCCTCTTGCGCCGGTACAGCGCGCGCGCGAACGCCCGCACGTGCGCGAACTCGAGCTTCTTGTTCCCGCTGGTGAGCCCCTCGCGCGAGATCCCGAGGACGAGCGGGGCCGACGCGGCCAGGAGCGCGGAGAGACGGGTGTGGGCGCTGGTGAGCGCCGCGGTGCGGGCGGGATGGCCGGCGGGATAGGCGGCCAGGTTCCGCCACGCGGTCACCAGCGACGACACCACTTCGAGCAGGGTCGGCGGAGGGCTCGATGTCTCCACGTGCAACCAGATTCAGTCTAGCCGAATCAGCAGATCCCCCGAAACTTGCCGGGCCGGTCGGCCAGAAGCGCCTTGACAGCCCGGGCGGAGCGGCGCTATTTGTGGGCTCCCGACCCGGTCAATCCCATGGGTGATCTCGAGAGGAGGCCATCATGAAGGCTGCCATCTTTCACGGTCCGCACCAGCCGCTGACGATCGAGGACGTCGACATCGACAAGCCCATCGGCCGGGAGGTTCTGGTGCGCACGGTGGCCTCGGGGGTCTGCCACAGCGACCTGCACTTCGTGGACGGCTTGTATCCCTTCCCGACGCCGGCCATCCTGGGCCACGAGGCGGCCGGAATCGTGGAGGAGGTCGGGCTCCAGGTTTCCGAGTTCAAGCCGGGCGACCACGTCATCGCCTGCCTGTCCGTTTTCTGCGGGCACTGCGACTACTGCCTCACCGGCAAGACCCACCTCTGCCAGACCCGGCCGGTGCGGGCCAAGACCGACCCGCCCAAGCTCTCCTGGAAGGGCCAGCCGGTGAACCAGTTCGCCAATCTCTCCGCCTATGCCGAGAAGATGCTGGTGCACGAGAACGCACTGGTGACGATCGACGAGTCGATGCCGCTCGACCGCGCGGCCCTGATCGGCTGCGGGGTCACCACCGGGGTGGGTGCGGTGCTGAACACCGCGCGCATCGAGCCGGGCGCGACGGTGGCCGTGTTCGGGGCGGGGGGCGTCGGCCTGGCCGCGATCCAAGGCGCGCGCATCGCGGGCGCCCGCATGATCATCGCGGTGGACACGGTGGAGTCCAAGCTCGCCACCGCCAAGTCGCTGGGCGCCACCCACGGGGTCAACGCCAAGGCCGACGATCCGGTGAAGGCGATCCGCACCCTCACCAACGGCGGGGTGGACTACTCGTTCGAGTGCATCGGCCTCAAGATCGCGGCCGAACAGTGCTTCGATTGCATCAAGCCCGGCGGCACCGCCACCGTGGTGGGCATGATCCCGGTCGGTCAGAAGATCGAGCTGGACGGCCCCATGTTCCTGCGCGAGAAGAAGATCCAGGGTTGCAGCATGGGCAGCAACCGCTTCAAGGTCGACATGCCGCACTACATCGAACTCTACCGCCAGGGGCGTCTCAAGCTCGACGAGATGATCACCCGCCGCGGCAAGCTCGAGGACGTCAACGAAGCCTTCCGGGCCATGAAGGCGGGCGAGGTCTCGCGCACCGTGCTGATGCTGGGGTAGGCGGGGCGTCGTTCGCCCGGTGACGCGTCGCCACGGGTCGGGGGGCGATCCGCGATGACGAGTGAAGGCGTGCCCGGTCATCGCGGCCGATCCTGGGCGGCCCGTCTGTACGCGGTGCTCCATCCCCTGATCGTCTCGACGACGATCGCGTCGATCCTGCTGCTGCTCCAGCTGTTCCCGCAGCTCGCCCCCCTCGATTTCCTCGCGCGGGCGGTGGCGTCGTACGCGCAGGCGATCCTGTACGAGCGACAGCACGACATCCTGTGGGAGCGGGGCTACGAGACGCGATGGGATCCGACCGCGGCGGGCGATCGTCCTCTCGTGATCGTGGTGCCCAACCTCCCCGCGCAGGCGGAGCAGGTTCGCATGCATCCGATGCAGCTGGCCGCGGGGCTCATCCTGGCCGCCGCCCGGGAGAAGCCCAAGGTGCTGGCCATCGGCCTGGATCTCGATCCGTGGCTCGACGACCCACTCTTGAACCGCCCGGAGTGCGGCTATCCCATCGTGCCTCTGCGGGACCGACGGGTGACCGCGGCCGCGCTGGCGCCGTGCGACGTGCCGGGGTTCGACCCGGCGACGAGCCGCCAGTACGCGGCCGCGTCGCTGGAGAGTCGAGCCGGCCTGCTCCAGGCTCTGGAAGAAGCCGCCCGTGACACGACGGTGATCGTCACCGCCCCCCCGTTGCCGCTGAACGAGAGGGTGTTCGACGACGTGGTCAAGTACCGGGAGCCAGCCGACGCGTACGTCATGGTGCGGCGCTTCGCCTGGACGGCCCAGATTTGTGAGACCGCGACGATGCGAGTCGCGCTCCGGCTGCCCGAGCGGGACGACGCGCTCTCGTACGTGCGGAACGCCCCGTCCTTGGGGAATCTGGCCTGGCAGACGTCGTTGCGGTCGCGACAGAAGGGCGACATCCACCAGCCGATGTTCACCACGCCGATCATGGACGCGTGCGAATCACTCCGGGGCCCGGGTGGCATCCAGCAGATAACCAGCGTGGAGAGTGCTCGGGTCTACGTTCAAGGTCTTTCCGCGGTGACCGGTCAGCCGGGGCGCAACCTCCTGGGGATCCTGGCCAGCCGCTACTACGAGACCCGCGCACACCAGGGCACCGCCCACGTCAGCAACCTCAGACCCGGGCAGCCGTTCGGCCGCATGCTTCCACCCGGCCTGCGCGACCGGGTGGTCTTTCTCGGCGACGACTCGCGGTTGGCCCGCGTGTTCCACATCAACCGCGTCCCGGAGGTGGATCTCCATGCCGCGATCTACTACAGCAACCTGCACGCGCCGGTCGGGCTCAGACACGCGGCGGGCTTCGGGCTCGAGGTGGCGCTCGGCGTGGCCCTGGGGGTGCTGTTCGCCTGGTCGTGGGGGACCTACGGAGCCGCCAAGGCCCGGATGGATCAGGTTCGAGTCACCAGGATCCAGGACATGCCGGCGAAGTCCCGGCTCTACCTCCGAGCTCGAGGATGGCTACTGTGGAACCTGGCCCTGCTCGCCGGCCTCATCCTCGCGACGCTGTACGTCGCCCACCGGCTCCTCCAGCTCGACATCTGGATGAACCCGATCCCGCTCGTGATCGCGATGTCGTTGAAGGGCCTGCTGGCGAGCCGGCACCTGGGAGCCGAGGAGGAAGCCGAGGATTGGTGGGCCTTCTACAATCTGCATCCCGACGTGAAGTGGCAGATCCCGGTCATCCTCACCAGTATCGCGGCGGCCTGGTACTCGGCTCACTGAGCGGCGGATCCCGATCACTGCCGGCTGTCGTACTCGCAGTGGCCGCCGATGAGCCCGTCCGGGTGCCACCAGCCGCGCTGTCGCTCGCAGGTCGCCCGGAGCTCGTCCTGCGTGTAGGTCGGCGGGATCGGAGCCCCGTGGCACCCGGCTGTGCCATCGGCTCTTGGGGCGGCTGGCGTCCGAGTCTGGGAGGTTACGTCACGTTCTGACGGGGCCGCAGGGCCCCGCCAAGGAAGGGGCGCCCGCCGCCCCACCGCCGGAGCGTTCATGTTGACTATCCTCATCCTCTCCTCCACCCTGGCGTAGCGTCCCCGTGGCATAAGGTACCAAGACCCACCCCGTTACCCCGGAATCTCAGCTTCAATGAGTTGCGCAAGAAGGGTGAGCGATTCTTGCCAGCCAAGATAGCAAGCCTCTGGTGGGATGGCCTCGGGTATCCCTTCTTGGACGATATTCACCTCAGTACCGCAGGAGACCTTCTTCAGGGATACCGTCGTTTCCATTTCTCCGGGTAGGCTCGGATCGTCGAACTTGTCCGTATGGCGAATGCGTTCATGTGGCACCAGCTCGAGAAAGTGGCCGCCGAAGGAGTGGCTGTGGCCTGTGGTGAAGTTCGTGAAGGACATCTTGTAAGTACCGCCGACCTTCGCGTCCAAATGGTGAACCTTGCCCGTAAAGCCGTTCGGCGGAAGCCATTTGGCCATTGCGTCTGGATCGAGGAATGCCCGATAGATCTTCTCAGGCGCCGCACGGAGCACTCGGTGAAGCCGGACGGTGCTTGTGGACATGATTACTTCTCCTTTTTGATGTGTTGTTGAGGCGATCGCCTAAGGGCTCGACTTGCGCTCAAGCAGGTCTTTCAGCGCCCTCAGGTCATTCTCGACCGCCGCCTTGTCCTTGGCGAACTGTCCATCGGACATCCCCGGCTGGCGGATCAGCGTAAGGACGAGCTCGCTGCCGTCTCCGTTGGGCACGACCCGCATGGGGTTGTGGACGGTAACGCCCGACTCGAGCGTGACGCCGTGATCCATGACTCCGAGCGAGTTGCGCTGCACGAATCTCACCCTGACCGTGCCGAACGGGGCATCCGCGATCCAGTCATCGCCGTCCCTTCTGACGTCGGAGCGCGCCAGGCCTGCGGCCCAACGCGGCAAGTTCCTCGGGTCGGAGGCGAACTCGTAGACCTCGACCGGCGGGCGGGCGATGTAGACGCTGATATGCTGGACGTCGTGCATGGGACCACCTCTCGGACGCGCAGGCTCCGAAGCCAAGGCACGAAAATCGGAGTCGAGGAACTCCTCGATCAGCCGCGCGGTTAGCTCCGGATACCGCGTCTGCTTCTGCGTCATGACGGCTTCGCCAAGATAGTCCCCGTGCCCACCGGGCAGGATCAGCAGGCGTGCACCCGAAATGAGGCGAGTCAGCTCGAAGGCATGTTCGGGTGTCACGATGTCTTGATCACCAAGCACGATCAACGTCGGCACACCGACGGACCGTACCGCGTCATCCGGTACGTCCTTGAAGCTCCGCATTCTTGCGACGTCCTTGTCGTGCATGGTCTTGAGCTGCTGCACGTCCGGGTTCACCGAGAGAAACGCGTCCTTGAGCGGCTGCGGCATGTTCGAGAAGTCCGCCTGCTTCATGAACTCCCAGAGTTGCGGTCGAGCACCGGCTCTCTTGGTCATCGATGAAGCAAAGACCATCTTGCGCACGAGCTGCGGGTATCGTAAGGCGACCTGCAGGGCGACGCTCGCGCCGTTGCTGAACCCGAAAATGTCCGCCTGGTCGACCTTCAGGTAACGAAGGAGGGCCGCGACATCGTCCGCGGAGGACTCGAACGCGACGGGCGCATCGCGATCGGTCGTGCGGCCATGCGCTTGCTCCTCCAGCGCGATGACCCTGCGGCGGCCGGCAAAGACCGGGAGCACCTTGCTGAAGGTGACCTGAACGGTGGATCCACCGCCGTGAAGCAGGACGAGCGGAACGCCATCTTTACGACCATGCACTTCGTAGTACATCTTAATGCCGTTGACCGGTGCATGGCCGCTCGCGAGTGGTTTCGATTCGAGAGGTGACACGTTGTCTCCATCTCCCATGGGACCATGATGTGAGCAGCCATAAAAGACCACTTGCTCATATTGCGCCTCGTGCGCGCCTTTCGTCTGCATTCGCTCCATCCTTGAGTCGAACGGGGATCTACGGAATCGACACGCGAGACTTACTCACGCTGCCTACAGTTTAGGCCGGCCGAACCCGATGGAACGGTACAAGGACGACTTCCGCTGTGCCATCGGCTCTTGGGGCGGCTGGCGTCCGAGTCCGGGCGGTTACGTCACGGTGACGCGGGCCACGGACGGGGCGATCGCGCGATCACATCTGGAGTCACGTTGCTCGAGACGCTGGTCAAACCATTTCGCTCGGGCAATACCGTCTTCGCCGCGCGGTACCAGGCGTTGCTCACGAGGAGCCGGGGGATGCGCTTCATCGACCTCGACCGTGCGCTATTTCGAAGCGCCGCCCACCTCCGCGTACTCTTTTCGGTCAGGACGCCGGACGCGCGGCAACTTGCGGCGGCACTGAGCGGTGGGTGCAGCGCCTATCTCACCAATGATCGCTCGCTTCCGCGCATTCCGGGTCCCGAGATCCTTTCAAGTGAAGGACTACGCCGGCTCGGAGTGACGGGCGCGCGGCCGGCAGCCTGACCGTGCTAGGCTGCCGGGGTGCCTTCGCTCGCCGCGGTCGAGCGCCCCAACCTGCTCGTGGTCCTGATCGACGATCTGCGCTTCGACGAGTTCGGCGCGGGCGGGCATCCGTACATGCGCACCCCCCACGTGGACCGCCTCGCCCGCGAGGGCGCGATGTGCCTCAACGCGTTCCACACCACGCCGCTCTGCTCGCCCAACCGCGCGTCCATCGTCACCGGCCAGTACGCGAGTCGCCACGGCATCATGGACAACGTGGCGCGCGACGCGGCCAGCCACCGCCTGCCCAACTATCACCTCGAGCTGCAGCGGCTGGGCTACGAGACGGCGCACGTGGGCAAGTGGCACATGGGCAATGACGGCTCGCCGCGCGCGGGCTACGACCGCTGGGTGAGCTTCGACGGCCACGGCAAGCTGTTCGACCCGGAGTTGAACGTCGACGGCGCGCGGCGCGGGACCACCGGATACATCACCGACCTGCTGAACGCCGAGGCGGTGGCCTTCGTCGAGCGGGCGCGATCGAAGCCCTGGAGCCTGTTCCTCGCCCACAAGGCGGTCCACCCGGACGCCCACCAGGCCGCCGACGGCACCCTCGACCTCACCCGCCGCGGCGGCTACAAGCCAGCCCCGCGCCACCGCGACCTCTACCGGGGCTGCGTGTTTCCCCCGCGGCCGAACGTCCTGCCGCCTGAGGAGGTCGTGCGGGCGAAGCCGGCCTGGGCGGAGGCATTTCGCCTCAAGGCGACGGAGCGCGCGCAGGCGGTGCTGGCCTCGATCCACGCGGGCACCCAGGAGGAGATCCGCCTGCGCGCGGCCATGATGGCCTCCGTCGACGAGGGCGTGGGGCTGCTGCTCGACGCGCTCGAGCGCACCGGGCAGCTCGACCGCACGTGCATCGTCTTCCTCGGCGACAACGGCTATTTCTTCGGGGAGCACGCGCTGGGACCGGAGCGGCGCTTCGCCTACGAGGAGGGGATCCGGTCGCCGTTCCTCGTGCGCTACCCGCCGCTGGTGGCCGCGGGCAGCCGCCCGGAGGCGCTGGTCCTCTCGCTCGACATCGCGCCCTCCATGATCGATCTGGCCGGTGGGACACCGGGCCCGCAGATGCAGGGGCGCTCGCTCGTCCCGCTGCTCGGCGGCCCGCGCCCGCCCGACTGGCGGACCTCCTTCCTCGTCGAGTACTGGAGCGAGAACGCCATGCCCTGGCTGGTGGGGATGACCTACAAGGCGGTGCGCTCCGAGCGCGCCAAGCTGATCCACTGGGTCAACCGCGACGGGGTGGACGAGCTCTACGACCTCGCCGCCGATCCCTACGAGCTGCGCAACCTCCACGACGACCCGGCCCACGCGCAGGAGCGGCAGGAGCTGCGGCGCGAGCTCGCCCGCCTGGTGGCCGAGGCGGTCGGGCTCTGATCCCTCAGCGGGTTCCGGATCCGGCCGGCGCGGCCGGGTAGCTGACCGAGAGGCCGGCGCCCGCGTCGCTCTGGATGCCGTAGGGCGGAACGGGATAGCGCAGGCCGTTCTTGGAGAGCGCGGCCAGGCCCTCCACCACCTTGGGCAGGAAGCGCGGCGGGATGGCCATCAGCAGCTCGTCGTCGGCCACGCCGCCGTAGCGCCGCTCCGCGTAGCAGGGGATGGTGAGCGCGGGCTCGCCGGTCTTGAGCGCCTTGCCCCACGAGTCGGCGCAGGCTGACTCGCCCACCGAGGTGAACGACATCTTCTTGTAGCCGATCCACTGCAGCCCGTTGATGAAGAAGATCATCTGCCCGGGCGTGCCGTAGATCAGGCAGATGTCCGGCGGGTCGAGGCGGCCCGAGGTGAGCGGGGCCACCGCCATGGCGCGGTAGCGGCCATGGGGCACGCAGTCCATGGCGTGCTGGTGGAGGCTCGCGTCCTCCTGGGTCTTGAACCACACGCCGGCCATCCGCTTGCCGGAGAGCCACTCCGCGTCCTGGGGATGGAGCCCGATCACCGCGCCGCACTGGGCCCCGACCAGATCGGCCATGGTGATGCCGACGGTCCAGCCGAGCTGGCGCGCCTGGGCCACGATCTGGTCGGTGGTGTGCTTGCTCTTTGGCCGGCGGATCTTGGGAATCGCCTCCATCTCCTCGACGGTCTCGAAGAGCTTCATCCCGATGGGGATGGAGCGGAGGCGCAGGTACTGGTTGAGACCGTTGACGATACCGTCCCAGTCGTACGTTTCAACGCTCATGGCGTTCTCCGAGCAACAGATAGTAGATGGCGGTGGCGTGGAGCGCGCGGTTGGCGCTGCGCGCGTATTGCGGGATGGCGCCCGCGAAGGTCCAGCCGAGCGAGCGGTAGAGCGCCTCCGAGGGATCGCCCTGCCGCGTGTCGAGCACCAGCGTGCTCCGGCCGCGCCGGCGCGCCTCGTCCTGGGCCACGAGCATGAGGGCGCGGCCGACTCCGCGCCGGCGCCCGCTGGTGTGGACCATCAGCTTGATCACCTCCGCGCGATGATCGCCGTTGGCACGTCTCTCGAGGTCGAGCTGGACGGTTCCGATGATGGAGCCGATCCGGCGTCTCGCGCCACCCACAAGAGCCGCGAGCCGCCTTCCAGCGCGGCGGCGACTCCCGCCCAGTACTCGCCGGCCTCCTCCGCGGAGAGCGGGGGCAGGAAGCCGACGGAGCCGCCGTCGTCCACCACGTTCCGGAGCAGCGCGACGAGCGCGGCCTGCTCGCGGTGGGCGCCCGAAGCGGTCAGCGTCTCGATGCCGACGTCAGCCATGGCGCTCAGGGCCGTCCGTCGAGCGCGCGCCGGAGCTGGCCGAGATGGTTGTCGTCGTGGCCGGCGAGGCTCGCCACCCATTCGCTCAGCTCCATGCGCCCACGGGCCAGATGGATGCCGCGTCGTTGCCATTGCCGGGGGCCGAGCGCCTCGAGGAGGCCGACCACCTCGCGACGGCGCCGTCGAAAGGCCCGCAGTGCCTCGATCCCGTCGTTGCGCGAGTACTGACGCTCCTCGGCCCACCGGTCCGGATCGAGCGGGTGTCCGACCTCACCGCCGATGCCCCAGGCGGCCAGCGCCTCGGGGGTCGCGCCGAACGTGAGAATCACCGGCTCCTCTGTCGCAAGAATGGTCTGGAAGCGGATCAGGAAGAGCTCCTCGACGTCCCGCAAGTGGCACACGATCTCCTTCGGAGACCAGCTCCGATCATCGGGCCGGCGCGACAGAGCCGGGTCGTCCTTGGCCTCCAGCAGGCGGGCCACCTCGTCTGGCGTGCTCCGGAGCCGGGCGATACGATCGCCGACGGGTCTGGTGAGGTACTCCTCCCGGGTCGGCATGGGCTCTCGCCGGCCGTCGCGGCTACGGCTTGAACTCCTGGTCGAGGATCTCGGTGATGAAGCGATCGAGCGAGACCGGGTAGAAGCGGACGTTGGGGGCAAGGATCACGCCGGTGTTGATGACCTCGCGCTGGCTGAGCTCGTCCAGCGCGCGCTCGATCTGGGCCTGCGGATTGCGGTCCCATCGCTGGATCTTGAGGTCCTCGCTCTCGAGCGTCACCTGGTGGCGGTTCGAGTAGGCGAACGAGAAAACCCGCGCGATCAGGGCCTCGTCCATCAGCTCGTGCTCCTTGAACAGATCGCCGTAGGTCTGCCCGGCCCGCCCCGGGGCCAGCACCAGGCGGGGAGAGACCTTGATCTTGCCGCGGATCTCCACCGACGAGGCCGGCCGCGCCTCCTGCGGACCCACCAGGATGTAGGGCAGCACGTGGTAGCCGGCGATGATGCCGGCGACCGGCTTGCGCAGGATCTCGGTGGCCTCGAAGAGGTGCTTGAGGAACTCGGGGTCGTGCTTCTCGCCGAACATGGCCGACCTATCCGCGGAACACGGAGACTTCCATGCAGTCGAAGCCGAAGTCGTACTCCCGGGTCTGGTAGCGCGTATCGGTGCGCACGTGGTCCAGGTAAGCCTTCACGTCGCGACGGTACATGCCGGTGTTGTCGGCCACGATGAGGGCGCCCTTGACCAGGCGCGGCTCCACCGCGCGGAGGTAGTCGAGGTAGTCTTCCTTCCTGGCGTCGATCAGGAGGAAATCCACCGGGCCGCGCAGCAGCGGTAGCACCCGCAGCGCGTCGCCGACCACCACCTTGACCCGCCGGCCGAAGCCCGCCTCCTCCACGTTACTCTCCACGAACTTGGCCAGGTAGGGATTCTCCTCCACGCAGGTCAACCGCCCGCCGCGGGGCAGGTAGCCGGCGACCAGGATCGCGGAATAGCCGAAGAGCGAGCCGACCTCGATGCCGCGCCGGGGCTGATGCTTGAGCAAGAGCCGCCGCAGCACGCGCCCCTTCGCCCGGCCGATGACCGGGATGCGCCAGTGGGTGACCGCGCGGTCCATCAGCCGGAGCATTCGCGTCGCGGTCTTGGTCATGCGCGCGCGGGGATGCGGTCGCGGTCCATCAGCCGGAGCATTCGCGTCGCGGTCTTGGTCATGCGCGCGCGGGGATGCGG
>Ga0187893_10000877_pt1 | contig 75912 bp, 72 predicted proteins | sample MA1701074metaG_FD_139574 | JGI IMG/M metagenome (GOLD analysis project Ga0187893, IMG submission 139574) | White microbial mat communities from a basaltic lava cave in the Kipuka Kanohina Cave System on the Island of Hawaii, USA - MA170107-4 metaG ...
CGGACCCGGGCTTCCAACTCGTCGATGCGCCGGAGAAGCCTTGCGACGAGGGCGTCATCGACTGCCACAACCTAATACGTCGGCTAGGTTTACGGCGCTCTCTACCCCCTGAACGGTTACCGCTGCGGCGAGAGGTTCAGAAGGATCGCGCGGCCCCGGCCCACGCGCCTCTCCATTCCGGGCCGCCCCCGCTCGGCCACCGCATAGCCGTCGCGCAGTTCGCACGCGACGGTCTCGAAGAGGCGGCGGTAGGAGGTGGCCTCATACCCCGCCTCCTGGTCGGTCTCGACCCAGAGCTCTCCGCCGAACACTCCGGACTTCGCGGGGGGCTCCGTGCGCTCCATGCCGAACAACTCGTCCAGGGCGCCGCGTGCGCGTCCCTTGCCATGCCGGTTGAACAGGCCGGGCAGGAAATCGGCCACGAGCGTCCCGCCCCGTTCGCAGAACTCCCGCAAGCGCCGCGCCTCGAGATTCGAGAGCGCGCTGCAGGCCGGCAGGATGAGCACGCGATAAGCGTCCGGCACGCCGGTCCGCGCCACCTCGTCGTAGGCGACGAAGTCGTACTGGAGCCCCGCGTCGGCGAGCATGTATTCCCACGCCTTCCGCACGCAGTGCGAGGTGCCGAGCCGGTGGTCGTTGCCGCGGTTGACCCAGGTCGCGCCGTGCGGCTCCGCATCCAGGCACCAGGAGACCTGGATGGAGGGGTGCGAGTAATAGATCGCGATTCCGTCGTGGAGCCAGCGAGCGCCGGCGGTTTTGGGCCCCTGCACCCCCCCCCAGTTCCCGCAGCGTGGCGGCAAACTCCACGAGCCACGGCTTGGGCGTCTTGTCCTGGAACCATCCCTCCACCCATCCGATGACGCCGCGATTGCCGTGGGCGAAGTGGTACCAGGCCCAGTGGGCGTCGCGGGCGGCGTCCTCCGCGTTCGCGTGGAAGTGCGTCGTCACCACGGGCATCGCGTTGCCGGTGTTGAAGGAGCGCGCGATCTCCTGGGCCGAACCCAGGTCGTAGGCCTCGAGGAACTGCACCTTCCGGCAGAGCTTGGCGTAGTCGTAGCCGCCCCAGAGCGAGGGCTGCTGCGCGCCGACGATCCCGCACGGTGTGTCGGGATCGACGGCGTTCGCCGCATCCACCAGATCGCCGAGGAGGCAGGTCCAGACGGAGTCGTTGTAGGCCATCCGGTCGAGCAGCGGCGAGAGATCGAGGAGCGGCAACGGCTTGTCGAGCTGCGCACGGGTGTACTCCGGGGTGACGTAGCGGGCAGGGGGCGGGGTGCCGCCGTAGGAGAGGGCGAGCCACGCCTCGTACGCCGCATCGTCCGCGCTCACCCGCCAAGGCAAGGGATGCACGAACGCTCCCCACGAGACCTCGTCGTCCAAGGCGTAAGCGACGCGCAGGGGGCTCTTCGCCACCGCCTTCACCCGGGCGCGCACCAAGGCGACCAGCTTTCTGCGCAGCGCCTCGTCGAGAGGCTGGGGGCCGTCGCTGCCGGCGCGCACGGCGCGGGCGTCGGTCTGGGCCGCACGAAAGCTCGCGCGATCCGTCGCGCCGCGCAGGTGCAGGAACCCCTTGGCGGCGGTGTGGTCGTTGTAGAAGCGCAGCCCCCACTTTTCCAGCCAGGCAAAGGGGCCCTCGCCGTGGTCGGTGAACCCGCCATTGATGCCGTGGTCGCGGCAGATGCGGCCGGCGGCGTCGTCCTCCCCCAGGGTCCACTGGTACCGCCACGGCATCATGAGCCAGGTGCTCCACCGCTCGCGGGACGCGGCGGGGACGGGGGAGACGCGCCGCCACTCCGGCGCGTTCGTGAAGTAGGCCAGGTCTCGCTCCTCGTCCCCCGCTCCCGCATTCTGGACCAAGAACACGAGGAGGAGCAGGGCCGGGGGATGTAGAGTGGCGCGCATGGTTCGGAACGATCTGCGTCTCGCGGCGGAGGCGGCGCGCGACCTTGCGCGGGAGGGCGCCCTGATGGCGCGCCGCCTCTCGGGCAAGGTTACTCCCAGGGACAAGGGAGGCAACCAGGGTCCTGTGACCGAGGCGGACCTCGCGGTGGAGCGCCATCTCCTTGCTCGCCTGCGTTCTCTCTTCCCCGCCGACGCCATACTTTCGGAGGAATCGCCGGAAGGCGTCGATCTCTCAGCCCGCAGACTCTGGTGCGTGGATCCGGTGGATGGGACGCGGGAGTTCATCGACGGCGTCCCGGGGTACTCGGTGATGATCGGTCTCCTGCTCGATGGAGAGCCGGTGGCCGGCGCGATTGCCGTCCCCGAGGAGGAGACGCTGTTTTGGGGGTGGCGCGGAGGGGGGGCGCACGGGGAGCGTGCGGGATCAGGGAGTGAAGTGAGGCTCGCCTCGCTCACCGATCCCTCCCACGCCGTCATGATCCACTCCGCGCGCCACGAGTCGCGGAAGGTGAAGGCCGCCGTGCAGAAGATCCGCCCCCTGCGCACCGTGGCCGCGGGCGGTGTCGGCTACAAGGCGTCCAGGATCCTGCTCGGGCAGGCGCACCTCTATTTCCATCCTGGTTCCGGCGTCTGCTGGTGGGACAGCGTCGCGCCCGCCGCGATCCTGTTGGCGGCGGGCGGCACCGCGACCACTACGGCGGGTGAGCGCATCCGCTACGTCGACGGCCCGGGACACGATGCGGGGCTCCTCTTTGCGGTGCCCGCTCTCCTGCAACCCGCGCTGGCGCGCCTCAGGGCTTGAGTTCGAACGCCGCCAGGCTGGTTGTCCCGGGACCGGCGTCGAGCCGGCGGAATGCGGGATCGAGAGACATCTCGCGCGCGAGGGGCGAGTCCCGCGGCACGACGACGAGGCGCGCTCCGATACCCTTGAACCGCGCCGCCGAGTCCACGCCGCCGTGACAGCCGAGCCAGGACCGGTCGAGCAGGTAGGCGACAAAGAGCCCCTCGAGGCCCTCACCGGCGACGGGGCCGGGGGGCGCGCCGCTCCGCAGATGCCGCGCCGTCTCGAACGCGGCCTTCGATTGCGTGCTGGGGAGCCCCGCGAGGGTGGGAGGCAGCGGGGCGACCGCGGAGATCGCGAAGGAGAGGACCACAACCACGCCCAGGGCCGAGCCCCAGCGTCCGGGGGGAGTGCGCCGGAGCCCACCCGCCATGCCGAGGGCGGCAGCGAGCAGGTAGGGGTAGACGGGGTAATAGTAGCGCTCGTTGACCGCGTAGACGGGCAGGTAGACCGCGCAGGCGGCGAGCAGGAAACCGCCGGAGAGCCGCCACGGTTCGCGCCGCATGCGACGACGCCAGGGCCGGTGGAAGAGGAGGCCGGCGAGGGCGGCGACCCACCCGATGTGGAGCGCGTCGAACTCCAGGAGCTGCCAGATCAGATAGCGGTAGTTCCCGTGGAGCAGGAGGAGCTGGTGGCGCAGGTTCGCCCCGCTCGCGAGAGGCGACCAGCGCGGGTAGGAAAGCGCTCCTGGATCCTCCCACGCCGTGATCCGGCCGGCCTCGGGTGGGTAGAACCCGCGCGCGAGGGGGTGAAGCCGTTCGCGCGAAGTCGCGGGCGCACCCTGCGGCCGGATCGCGTCGGGGACGGGGCGCAGCGCGTCGTAGTCTGCCCCCGGCCCCACGATGGCGTGGTTGATGGTGCCCGCACTCGCGATCATGATCCGCTCGTACTTCCAGGCAAGGCACGCCATCCAGGGCAGTATGCCGAGGAGCAGAACCGCCAGCGTGGCGGTCATCGCAGCGACCAGCCGGCGCGCAGCGGCGGCTCCGCTCGCATAGGCGATCAGAACGCCCGCACAGGCCAGGCAGAAAAACATCGGCAGCCCCGCCGGCTTGGCAAGGGAGGCGGCTGCACCCCAGAGGCCGGCGCGCCACCGGTCGCGGGACTGCACGGCCCAGCCGGAGGGGAGGAGCGCCGACGCCGCCAGGGCGAGCAATCCTGCGAAGAGCAGGTCCGGGGTGATCGCGCCCACGGACCAGGCGACCGAGGCCGAGGAGGCCAGAACCGTGCCCACTGCCGCGGCGCGGCGGTCGAGGCGCAATCGACCGAAGAGCGTGTGGCAGCCGAGGGTGAAGACGAGCGCCGAGGCCGCCATCACGACGCGGCCTGCGACCCAGGGTTCCAGGCCCGCGAGGATCAGGGGGGCGGCGGCCCAACTGAGGAGCGGTCCCCAGTAGGCCGTGATCGCCAGGTGCCAGTTCCCCTCCGCGTAGTAGCGCGCCAGCCGCAGATAGGCGACCGCGTCCGGATTGAGCCGCTCCAGGTTCGCAGCCGCGGCCGCGGCGAGGAACGCACCCTGCAGAAGCAAGAGCAGCGCGAGCCGCACGCTTCTTGCGTAGCGGAGAGGGGGGTCAGGATCGGGAGAGTGCGATCAAGGGCCCCCGGGTGGCCGGGGGCCCCTTTGGATCGCCTTTCGTACTGGACCCGGGTGCTCTAGGAAGCCTTGGCGGCCTTCCGCGACTTTCTCCGCCGCCACGCGGCGCCGGCGAGGACGGAACCGAGGAGCACCATCGTGCCGGGCTCGGGGTTTGCGGTGTACTGGAACGATCCGGCTTGGTAGCGGTTCGCCGGGCCCCCGCCGTACCAGTTGTCCAGTGTCTCGGGGAACGCGTAGCTGTTGAGGCTGTACCGGCTCTGGCCGATGTTGATGATCGAAGCGCCGCCGTTGAAGATCGGCGGGGGAACGTCGTTCAGAAACCCGTGGGTATTGCCCGCGGTATCCTGATTCCCGATGCCGTAACTGGCCACGATCGTTCCCTGGAACCCGAAGGGGAGGGCGATCACCTGCGGGATCGAGACGTAGCGGTATCCGCCCAGGAGCGCCCCCTGGCCGGCCTCGATGTTCATCGAGGTGACGACGCTCTGGTCGAGGAGGTCGTAGATGCGGACGTAGTGGCTCGTCAGGAGCCCATCGCCGTTGTCGTCGAACACTCCCAGGCCCCTGATCGTGATGCCATGCGGATCGATGACCTCGAAGTCCATGCCCAGGGAGATGCTCGTGTAGGTCTGGTTCCCGACGCTGATGGTGGCCGTGAAGGCCTCCGTTGCGGCAGGGTCCGCCGTTGCCGGCCGCGCCCCGAGCGCGGCGAGGGCCAGGGCGACCGCCGCCGTGGCAAGAGTCTTGATCATGTTGAAATTCTCCTTGTTGTCTAGATGCGACCTTTGACCAATGACGAAAGGCCTTGAGAGACCACGGAGCAAACCGCGGTCCTCGGGCGCCATTTTCCCCGAGAGGCAGGCACACGGGCGGTGCGGTGCGGCCGGATTTCGACCAGGGGTCGTTGCTTGCTCCCGTTGCGTCGCGCATTCTCGACGCAAACACGCGAAACCCCGGAATTCATCGGGGCAAGCGTCGCGGCGATGCGTCGTATCGGAACGAGACGGCGCGCGCGGAATTCAGAAACGGCGCACGAGATGCCAGGCGAACTGCGGAACGATTTCGACACCGGACGCGTCACCGTCGACGATGAGCACACGCAGTTCCGGACCCGCGGTCCAGCGCTCGTTCAGGTCCGTCTCGAAGCCGATCCCGCCGTAGATGCCGAAATAGCTGCCCGCCGCATCGACCAGCCCGGGCGTGCCTGTCGCATGGAAGAAGACGGCACCGTAGCGCACGACGAGATGCCGCTTGTGGCCGGGGCTGAAGATCTGCTTGATGCCCGCGCGCAGCTGCCACCAAGCGTCGAGCTTGCCGGGGCTCCCGTCGCTCGCGAGATCGGCGTCGTCGAGGAACTGGTAGGTGACCTCCCCCTCCGCCACGTAGTCGAAGCGCTCGGTGCGGTGGATGACGGCTCCTCCTTCCGCAGCGACCCCCACATGCGGGATGGCGGAGAAGCTGCCGCCGAACGCCGTCTGCCAGGGCTGCCAGTCGGGAGGCCGGGTCCGGCAGCCCGCGGCCAAGAGGGCCAGGAGGAGGATGGCGCGCCCCACGCGCGCGGATCGTACGGGGGCGGGGGGACATCCGATCAGCGGCGCTGCGCTCGAAGGACCTGCCGCACGAAGCGCGGGAGGCGCAGGATGCGCGGGATCCTGCTCGGTTGCCGCAGCGCACGAAAGAGCCACTCGAGGCGCAGCCCGCGGACCCAGGGAGGCGCCCGGCGCACCACCCCGGCGTAGACGTCGAACGACCCGCCCACGCCCATCATGAGAGACCTCCCCCCTGCCGCGGCGACGTCGCGGATGAACCGCTCCTGCCGCCCGGCCCCCATCGCCACAAAGAGCAGGTCCGCGCGCGCCTCCACCGCCGCCGCGACCGCACCGGCCCACCCCGCTCCTGAAAAGTAGCCCCCACTGGAGCCCGTGAGCAGGACGCCGGGCAGGCGCGCCCGGACGATGTGAGCCATTCGCGCCGCCACCTCCTGCGACCCGCCGACCAGATGGACCCGCAGCCCTTCGCGATCCGCGACCTCGAGGAGCTCCTCCATGAGATCGCATCCGGGCACCGCCCGTACCCGCACGCCATGCAGCCGGCGCAGGGCCCAGACGATGCCTGCGCCATCGGGATAGACCAGATCCGCCTCGCGGACGATCCGGGCAAGCTCCTCATCCTCGATCGCTGCCAGGCTCTTCAGGGCGTTGATCGCGACCATGTGGAACGGCGTCTTGTGATGGATCGCCTCGAGCCCCCGCGCCACGAGCTCCGCCCGATCGACGAGATCGACCGGGAGGCCGAGGACCTCGACGCGGTCGGGGCGGGCGCGCTGGGACACGGTGCCGCGTATGGTACGGCCGGGGGGCCCGGATCAGGGCGGCCCCGCGAGCCTCGCCTCCAGCGCCGCGAGGGCGCGGAAGGCCCAGGCCTGCCCCCAGCGGTGATACGGGATGCGGGCGCGCAGGAGGCGGCCCACGCGATAGACAAAAGAGCCGGAGGGATCGCGAAACGTTCGCAGGAACCAGCGTGCCGTGCGCGCGAGGGCCTCCTCAGGACCCGCCGCACAGAGGGTGAGGATCGCCTCGGTGCCGGCGTGCACATCGTAGGGGCGCGGTCGGTGGAGGAAGGTGGCGACAGCGCCGTCCGGCGAGAGGAAGCGATCGAGGAAGAACCTCTGTCCGCGCGCGGCGGCTTGCTCCGCCTCGGGCATGCTGGCCAGTCGCGCCACCGCGCGCAAGGAGTCGAGGAGGAACCCCGTGTGGATCGCGTCGATCCAGCCCTGGAACGAGGTTCCGGCGTAGGTCCAGCTCCCGTCGTCGCGCTGCCGGCGGATCACGAATTTCGCGGCGCGGCGCGCGGCATCGAGGGCCTGATCCCCGGCGTCGAAGGCACCCACGCGCGCCAGGAGGGCGGCCCCGAGGAGGCTGGCGTTGTAGACCGCGGTCTCGTCGCGTGGGGAGTAGCTGAAGCAAAACGCTCCTTCCTCCTCCCTGCGACGCAAGTCCTCGGTGAGGAACCGGCAGGCGGAGCGCGCCAGGGCGAGAGCGCTCCCGTCCCCTCCCGCCTCGTGCAGATCGAGCAGCGCTTCGCCGACGAAACTGGTGACCACGATGTTGGGCGCATGCGCCGGGAGATAGAACGCCCGGCTCTGCCACGGAAAGGGATAGCCCCAGCAGGCGTGCTCCCACCCGGGGGATCGCAGCCGCGCGAGCAGCGTGCCCAGTTCCAGCGCACGCTCCCGCGAGGCGGGCCGGCCGAGGGTGCGCCATCGCGCGAGGTGTCCGCGCACCAACAGCGCGAGCCCCTTGGGGTTGACCGTGCGGGGGACCAGGAGCCAGCGCCGCGGGTTGAAGGGAAGCCGGCGCAGCGTCTGCGTCACCGCGATGCGCGGCCACTTGAGCCCGAGCCCTAGCGCGCGCAGCAGCGGGCTCGCGAGGGCATCGTAGGGATCGTAGCCCGAGGGGCCCGTGCGCTCGAACCAAGCTTCGAGCGCGTCGAGGGCGGCGCCCGTCTCCCTCGCAAGCGCCTCATCCATTCAGGAGCACGGTTTCCCCGGTGCGGAGGCTCTCGGCCGCCGCCAGCGTGACGCGGGTGGAGTGGATCGACTCCGCCTCGAGAACCGCCACCGGCCGCCCGGTGCGCACCGCCGCAAGAAACGCCTCCACCTCCTGCCGGTGCCCTTTTTCCTGCTTCCGTCCGCCGAAGCGGCGCCGGGCCGCCCCCCCCACCACGATCACCCGGCGGAAGTCCTCCAGGCGAGCGGCCACACCCTCGCAAAAAACTTCGAGCAACTCCTTCTGCAGCCCGCCCTCGGGCCCCGCGCCGTAGGCGATGGAGGCCGCGGATCCGCCCTCGGTCTCGAGGAGCAGCGCGAGATCCCCCGCCGCGCTCACGCGCCGCGCCCGCTCGCCGCAGAGAAAAAGGGCGAAGTCGACGAAGTGGCAGACCTCGGCGAGCAGACGCCCGCCCCCGGTATCCGGGTCGAGGATCCAGTGGCCGCGGGGCAGCGGGCCGGCGTGGATCCGGTAGTGGATGAGCATCGGACCCGTTCGCTGCGCGAAGAGCTCCTTCAAGAAGAGCGCGCAGGGCGCGAACCGCCGGTTGAACCCCACCATCAGGCGGCCCGGACCCGCCCGCGCCACCGCCCGCTCCACGCCGTCGAGCTGCTCCGCGGTGATGGCCAGCGGCTTCTCGACAAAGACACGCTTCCCCGCGTCGAGGGCGCGCACGGCGAGCGCGGCGTGGCTGTCGTTGCGCGTCGCGATGAAGACCGCGTGGGTCCCGGAATCCTCGAGGGCGCGGGACACGTCGGTGGCGCCGGCCCCAAAGCCGTGTCGTTTCGCGGCGTGGGCAGCCTTGAGTCCCGTCGCGGTGATGACGTAGCGACGCTCGCCGGTGACATGCGGGAGAAGGAAACCCTGGGCGAAGGCGCCCGCGCCGAGGAAGGAGATCCCGGGAGTCTCGCGCGGCGGCGCCAGCAGGCCCTGCGCAGGGGAGGGGGGCGGGGGAGGCGGCGCGCCGTACTCGAGAAGGACGCCCAGGGCCGTCGCGGCCTGCTCGCCGGTCACCACCGCGTAGGCTTCGGGGGCGCGCGCGATGGGAAAGCGGTGGGTGGTGAGGGTGGCGACCTCCACGCGGCGGTCCCGCACCAGATCGAGGAACGCCTCGAGATTGCGGTTCTCGGTCCAGCGGACATAGGGGAGCGGATAGTCGCGCCCGCGCTCCTCGTACTCCGGGTCGTAACGCCCCGGACCATAGGAGCGGGAGAGCCGCACCTCGATCTCTTTCCTGTAATAGGGCTCGCGGGGCAGTGCGAGGGCGCCGTCCCCCACTGCGACCACGACCCCCTTTTCGCGGCAGAGCGCCCCGGCGAGCGCCAGCGGATCGGCCCCCCCGCCGGAGGTGCAGACCAGCACGCGATCCATTCCCCAACCGCCGGTCATGGCCCCCGCCGCCCCCTCCACATCGCCGTCGCGGCGGAGCGCCAACTCAGCCCCGTGGCGCAGCCCAGCCTCGACCCGCGCGGGCTCCAGGTCGATGCAGAAGACGCGGCAGCCCGCGGCGCGGAGCAGCTGCACCGCCAGGAGGCCGACCAGTCCGAGACCCAGCACCGCCACCCGCTCGCCCAATGCGGCACCCGACTGCCGCACCGCCTGCAGGGCGATGGCGCCGAGGGTGGCGAAGGCGGCCTCTTCCAGGGCGACACCGTCAGGCACCCGTACTGCGAGGTTTTTGGGCACGAAAACCACGCCGGCATGGGAGGCGTATCCCGCCCCGGCGCAGGCGACGCGGTCCCCGACCCGGAAGCCGGCGACCCCTTCGGCGATGGCCGCCACCACCCCCGCACTGGAATAGCCCAGGGGAACCGGGGTGTCGAGCCGCGCCTTGGTGAGGCGCCACGCCTCCGCGAGTCCGTGGGCGCGCGCGACGCGGTAGACCTTGCGCACGAGGTCGGGGCGGGCTCTCGCCTTGCCGATCCAGCCGAGGCGCGAAGCGGCGATGGTGGCCCGCTCCGTCCCGGCGCTCAGCACGGAGAACGCCGTGGCGACGAGGAGCCCTCCAGGCTGGAGCGTGGGGAGAGGCACATCCTCCACGCTCAGTTCGCCCGAGCGGAGGTCTTGCCGCACCTGGTCCAAGCCATCCGATTCTCGCATCCGTGCGGGACGATTGTGGTCCCCGCGCGGGGCGACACTGCCGCCGTGCTCAGGGTTGCGTTCCTGGCCCACACGCCACCGCCGGTCATGGGGCCCGCCGTCCTGGGCCGACTCGCATTGGAGGCGCCGCCCCCCGACCTGGAGCTGATCCACCTCGAGTTGTCGGATCGGCGGCCCAGAGCGACCCTCGGAGCGTGCGACGCGAGAAACCTCCTCTTCGCGCTCCTCACCCATGCCCGCCTCTTCCTCCTCCTGCTTCGGCGGAGCCCGCACCTTCTCTATCTGCCCCTCTCGCAGACGCGCCTCGGGTTCCTGAGGGACTCCGGCTTCCTCCTCCTCGCGCGCCTCTTCCGCGTCCCGGTGCTCCTCCATCTCCACGGCGGCGGGTTTCGGGCCTTCTACCGGGCGGCGGGCCTCGCCCTCCAGGGCTGGATCCGCGCCCTGATCGGCCGGGTTGCGGGCGCCCTCGTACTGGGCGATACCCTCCGCGCGCAGTTGCAAGACCTCCTCCCCCCGGACCGGATCCTGGTCCTGCCCAACGGCGTGCCCGGCCCCCGCCCCCCCTTCGCGCATCGCGGAGGGAGCGGCGTGCTCTTTCTCGCCAACGCCCGTCCCGGCCGGGGAGACGACATCCTGCGACGCGCGCTCCCGCTCCTCCAGGCACCGGTCGTCCTCGCCGGGGAGGGGATGGAGCGTGGCCTGATCGGGCCGGAGGAACGGGACGCTCTCCTGGCCTCGGCCGATCTCTTCGTCTTCCCGGCGGTGGCCGAGGAGGGACAGCCGCTCGCGATCCTGGAGGCGATGGCGGCCGGGCTGCCCATCGTCGCCACCGATTCGGGGAGCGTGCGGGAGTGCGTGCGGGAGGGCGTGAACGGGCGAATCGTACCCAAGGGCGATCCCGTCGCGTTGGCCGCCGTGTGCAACACGCTCCTGCGCGATGCCCCGGAGCGCGCCCGCATGGGGCGCGAGAGCGTGCGAATCTGGCGCGAACGTCACACCGCCGAGCGGTTCAGGGAGGGGCTCTTCGCCGCGATGCGTCTCGTCGCGAACTCCGGCCAGCGGGTGGACCTGCGTGCGCTTGGGCCCAAAGATTTCGCGAGGCCATCATGAGGCTCCAGCGACGGTTTGTGCAATCAGCAGCAACATCACCGTCGGCCGGTCCTGGTCGTATTTGGCGCGGGCATCGAGAGTAGTGAGCGCCAGCTCCAGGGGATAGAGGAGCGCGAGGAGGGGTATCCGAAACAACCCGACCGCACAGCAATGAAGCTGCTTGGCCAGGGCACCGGGTGGCCCAACACACCCACGGAGCGTCGTCACGCTCAATCCGTTCGACTGACAGAGCAGGGTCAGATCCTGAAACGAAAAGAGGTCGTGGGTGGAGGGCGCCGGCAGCCAGGAGACGAACGGCGCTTCAGGGGTCCAGCGCGGACCCAGGAGGTACAACCGCCCACCGGGCGTGAGCCAGGTTCGGATACTGTGAAAGAGCGCCGGACCCTTGCCCTGTTGAACGAGATAGTGTGCGGATGCAACCGAAAGGACGGCGTCAAAGGGCTCCGCCGGTTGGAAACTCAGGAAGTCTGCCTGCACGAACTCGACGTTGGACAATCCAAGGCGGCGCCGCCCTGCCTGAGCCACTTCCAGGGATTCCGCGCACCGATCCACACCAACGACCGACCAATCCGGCCGGCGCGCGGCCAGTTCCAGCGCCCATTGGCCCCTGCCGCAACCGGCATCCAACAGTCGCACGTCCTGCTGCGACAACTGTGCCAGGTGCGGCCACAGGATCGTCCATTTCTGACGCGAATGGATGTCAGGACTACCCCAGATGCGGAACAACCAGCGACGCGGAAAGGGTTGGGAAGAGGCGGAAGCCTGACCTAACATGTCGCTCATACCGCTGAAGCGGCCTCTCCTACTCCGGTGGGCAGCCTCTCACGAGTGTTGTCGAACTCTGGTCGCGACGCCAAGTCCGCCGCAACATGCGAGTCTATTGTGGCATTCTTGTCAACCGTCGCATGAGCGAGTTGGCGTTGCCGAAGCCGAGACGCGCGGGAGGAACGGGGGCTTCTCACCGCCTCCCCGGCGCCGCGGATGCGTCCCAGGGACATGGCGCACGTCGGGGAGGGCGCGGGTCGCACCCCCGGAGCATGCGTCGGGGGTGCGCGGCGGCCGCGGGCCGCTGGGAGATTGGGACCGACTCCCGGCGTCGGCCCGAGACCGCGCGAGCTTGCTTGCCCGTCTGGCGGGGCGCCGCCACGCAGGCACGCCGACGCTCCCGTGGAGCATTGGTGAGGCAGACAGCCCGGCAAGGAGCGCCTCCGACCCGTATCGACGGAGAGACACGGCGAGGAGGTCTGGGAGAGGTCGCCGTGGGGCGGGAACATCGCGAGGGGCTTCCGGGGCGCATCGGCGGCGCGGGATCCAAGCCATGCGGACGCCCTCGTCTTGGGCGTAGCGCCGCGATGCGCCACGCCGCGACCTCCGAGTGGCGGCCGCCATCGGACGCTGGGGGCCATCAGGGCAGACGAAAGAAAAGCGTCGCGCCGTCGATTCGGCGCAGCGCGCGGCCGGTGAGCGCCATGCAGGAGCCGGGAGCCTCCCCGAGGGGAAAGCCGACGATGCCGTGCTGCGGCCAGCAATCCTTGCGGAATACGAATTCGCGGCTCCAGCTTCCGCCATCGCGGGAGACCCAGACTTCCGCCTCGCGCAGGCCGCTCTCGGCGGCGGTGGAGAAATACATCGCGCCGGAGGCGTTGCGGCCGGAGTAGTAGACCGGCCCTCCGACCCGCTGCAGTTCGCGCGGCTGGCCGTCGTCGCGGGAGGCAGCCAGGAGGAAGGAGGGGCATCCAGGAGCGTCCATGCCCCAGACGATCTCGTCGGGGGTGAAGAGAAGGCTCACCGCCCGGCTCCTCTGGCCGTCGTCGCAGAATACCGTATGCGTCGTGAATGCGTCGTCGCTGAAGAGGATGCGCGATTCGCCCTCCTCGTCGCCGGTGCAGGCCCAGACCCGCCGCGGGCGAAAGGGGTCACTCTGGACGGCATGGACGTGGCGCACCTCGCCGGGCGCGAAGGTGCAGGCGGAAATCCAGGTGCGTCCCGAGTCCTCGCTCTTGAGGATGCCCACCCCGCTGCGCTCGGGATTGCGACGGTACTCCGCGAGAAAGAGCGTGCCGCCGCTCGAGCAGAGCCCCCTGTCCATGGGGCGCGACCCCTCGAGATCGCGCACCGGGATCCCGTCGAGGTGCAGCACGCCGCCGGCGATCGCGAGCCAGTGCTCCTCCGTTGCATGCAGTAGGGTGATGGAGCGCCGGGCCGCGCGCTCGAGGACCCGCAGCCGGGCGAAGGCGTCCAGCGGGCGGGAGGGCAGGCATCCCCGGCTCTCCCAAGTCACGCCGAGGTCGCGGGAGAAGAGCGCTTCACGCCGCCGCGCCCCCCACACCCCCTCCCGCGTCCACTGGAGCGCACGGATGCCGCCGCAGCGTCGGATCAAATCCACTCAGAACTTCTCCGGACGCAGGACCTCCACATCCTCCACCCAGACCACCATGGCGTAGTCAGCGTAGTAGGTCTCCTCCAGATGGGCGGCGATCGCCTGCGCGGTCGGCTCCTTGCACAAGACCTCGATGCGGATGTTGCGATCGGCTTCCCAACTCGCCTCGCGCACCCCACGCGAGCCTCTCCCGCGTGCGTCCGTGATGGTGTGGCCGCTCGTGCCGAGGCGCACGAGATCCTCGGCGATCTGCGACTCGAGGGCGGCCTCCGTAACGATGACCAGGAGCTTGCGTCGGACGAGAGGCATGGATCCATCCTTACAGTCCGTGGAGCTGGCGCGCCAGCCCGAGGTAGAGCGGGATCCCTACGAGGACATTGAACGGGAACGTGACCCCGAGGGACGCGGCGAGGCTCAAAGCCGGGTTGGCTTCGGGAACGGCGAGACGCATGGCGGCGGGCACGGCGATGTAGGAGGCGCTTGCGGCAAGGGTGGCGAGGAGCGCGGTCTCACCGACACTCATGCCGAGGGCCACGCCCAGGAGTCCCCCGAGGAGGGAGGAGAAGAGCGGCATGGCGATCCCGAAGAGGATCAAGAAGAGCCCCGTGCGCCTCAGCTCGCCTGCGCGACGCGCCGCGACCATGCCGAGCTCCAGAAGGAAGAGGGCCAAGAGCCCTTTGAAGAGATCGAAGAAGAGCGGCTCGAGGGGCTGCATCCCGTCCGGTCCGGCGGCCCATCCGATCGCGAGGCCGCCCATGAGGAGAACCACCGAGCGTCCGAGCACGACCTCCCGGAGGAGCGCACGCCAGCGCACGGGCCGACCGCGCGCCCCGCCGCGCCGCGCAAGCCAGATGCCGACGAAGATGGCGGGAGCTTCCAGGAGCGCGACGTAAAGTGCGCTCCCCTCCCCGGCGTCGATGTGGCGCGTGGCCAGATGGGCGAGAGCGACGGCGTAGGTTCCGACGCTGACCGAGCCGTAGTGCGCCGCGATGGAGGCTGCATCGGCCCGCGACAGTCTTCCCGCCTTGCGCAGAAGGGGGTAAGCGAGGAGCGGAAGGAGGAGTCCCAGCGCGGTCACGGCCCCGGCGCGGGGCGCAATCGCGAGCAGCGGCTGGCGCGCCAGTTCCACTCCCCCCTTCAGCCCGATCGAGAGCAGCAGGAGGATCGTCAGCGTCTCGTAGAGCGCTTCCGGCAACCGGAGGTCCGAACGGACGAATCCGGCCATCGCTCCCAGAAGAAAGAATAGAACGACCGGGTCGACCATGCGGCTCGCGCAAGTTTGGAGGCTGGAGGTCGGGCAGTCCAGCCATACCCCACCGCGGTCCCATCGCCCCGGCCCGGAGGCCGCCTCCCCGGCAACCTGGTTGCCACGGGATGGGGAACGGGGGTGAGGCGGCGAGAAACCTTGCTAGCCCCCTACAGCCTCCCAGCCGGAAGTCCGATGCTGCGGTGCTGGCATGCCGAGCGTGAGACTGGGTTTCCATCGATCCCGCGTGGGAGCTCCGCGTAGGAGGGGCACGTGAGCCGCCTGCGCGTCGGACACGTCGTCCACCAGTTGGGTGTGACTGGCTCCGAACGGGGCATCGAGGCGCTCGTACGCCATTCCTCCCAGGACATCGAGCACTTCGTCTTCTGCCAGCTCCGTTCGAGCGATGTTCCGATGGGGGAACTCGAGTCGATTGCGCGTGTTTGCTACCTCGACAAGCCCAAGGGCAACTCGATCCGCCACTTCCGCCGGATGCGCCGCGCCCTGCGCGAGGCTCGGCTCGACGTCGTGAACACCCAGAACTGGGGCGGGATGGATGCCATCTTCGCCTCGCGCCTCGCCGGAATTCCCGGAATCGTGCATGGCGAGATCGGCTGGCAATCGGACGACCCGTATGGCCTCAACTCCGGGCGGAACCGCGTACGGCGTTGGCTTGCGCGATGGGTCCACGAGTACACCTGCGTCTCCGAGCACCTCGCCCACTGGCTGCGCGACACAGTGCGCGTTCCGCGGCGCGTCACCTCCATCGTGAACGGCCTCGACTGCGCCAAGTACGCGCCCGGCCAGGAAGGCGCCGCCATCCGTGCCGATTTGGGAATTTCTCGCGACGCGTTCGTGGTGGGGAGCGTCGGGCGGCTCTGCTCCATCAAGGACTATCCCACCCTCATCCAGGCCATCGCACGAGTCGAGCTGGGCGACCGCCCCGTCCACCTGCTCATGGTCGGGACGGGAGAGGACGACGCCAGCCTCCGGGCGGCCGCGAACGGCCGGACGAGTTTCCTGGGGCTCCGCCTCGATGTCCCCGAAGTTCTGCGCGCCATGGATGTCTTCGCCATGCCCTCTCTCAATGAGGGTACGTCGTTCGCGATCCTGGAAGCAATGGCCACCGCGCTCCCGATCGTGGCCTCGCGCGCCGGAGGCAATCCGGAACTGGTCCTGGACGGAGTCACGGGCACGCTCTTCCCCGTCTCGGACGTGGGAGCGCTGGCTGCCGCACTGACGCGCTACGGCGCAGCGCCTCGGCGGGCCCGCGAGCAGGGAGCGGCCGGCCGCGCTCGCACCCTGGAGCGGTTCAGCTTCCAGTCCATGGTCGACGCCTACGAAAAGCTCTGGCGAAGGGTCGCCTCGGAAACCACGCCGTCTCGCAAGCAGGCGCCCCAACCGCGTGGCGGGAGCGTGCCGGCGCCCGGCGCGACTATGGATTAGGCGCTCGGACCGGAACTGGCTGCTCCGCCGGCCCGGCGGGACGGCGTGCGATCAGATTCAGATTCCCCTGCAGACCACCGCCCCGGGCGAGGGACTGCACCACCAGTCCGTGGATCCCGACGGCGCGTCCGAGCCGCTCGCGATCGAGGAAGGAAATGTCTCGCTTGAGGATGAGGTTTTCGTACCGCGCCCGGATCTCGGCGGGCGCGCGCGCAGGCGCCCGGGTGAGTCCGCGCATCGCACGATAGGGAAGCCAGCCGAGGCCGTCGGAGAGGATCCTGCCGGGGGGGCCGAGCCGGGCGAGGAGGCGCAAGACACCGCCCGGACCCGCGTGGATCCAGCGGTAGAGACTGCGCCGGTTGTAGGTGCGGAGATAGAGCAGCCCGCCCGGCGCGGCCACGCGGCAGCACTCCGCAAGCGCGCGCCACGGGTCGCGGGTGTGGTGGATCACCCCGCTGCAGACGACCAGGGGAAAGGAGGCGTCGCGCGCCGGGAGTTCGAGGGCGCTTCCTGCGACGCAGGCGGCGTCGCAGGCTTCCCGGACGAAGGCGAGGGAGACTACGCTCCGGTCGAGGGCCAAGACCTTCAGACCGCGCTTGGCGAGCGGGATGGCGAGCCTCCCGGTGCCGCAGCCCACGTCGAGAACCGGCCCCCGCACCCCCTCCCGCTCCAGCAGCTCCTCCAGCTCCCCGTCGAGGCGAGTGTCGACTTCCCCCATCGCCGCCCGGCTTCGCGGGCCGAACGGGTGGCGGTCGTAGAACCCCTGTTCCGCCTCCTCCGGCGCCATGCGCAGGATCCCGTCGCGGACGGGGTAGGAGCGCCCTCCGACCGAAGCGTCGAAGCGCTCCCCGGTCCAACGCAGCGGAGCGCGGGTTGCCGGGCAGGCGAGCCGGCCCTCCCATGCAGGCCACACGGAAGCGCTGGTCATCGGCTCAATCTACCCGTCCCCCCCCCCGCGGGGGGGGTCGGGGTTTGACCCGCTCCGCCCGATGTATGTACGGGGGAGCCCATGCAGGTACGGGAACAGGACCCGCCGCCCCTTCCCCAAGCAGGGAGTTGGGGGGCCATCCACACCAAACCGCGCTGCGAGAAGGTGGTGGCGCAGTTCCTCGCCACGAGGCAGGTCCCGGTGTTCCTGCCGCTGCTGGTACGCCGCCGCAGCTACGGCGCGCGCAGGAGGGCCTCGGCCCTGCCCATGTTTCCGGGCTACCTCTTCTTCGACGCGGCGGCCATCGATCGACGCCAGGTCTTCGACTCGCGGCGCGTGGCCGAGATCCTGCTGCCGGATGACCCCCGGGAACTCGAGCGCGACCTCCAGAGCCTGGCAGGCGTCCTCGCGGCGCGGCAGTCCCCCCTCGCCTGTGCTCTCGGCCCCCCGGGGACGCGCGTCGAGGTGGTGGAAGGGCCGCTCGCCGGAGTCCAGGGAGAGCTGGTGCGCGCCGGTGGCCGATGCTCCCTCGTCCTCAAGGTGCACTTCCTGGGCTTCGCCGCGGAGCTGACGGTCACCGAAGAGCATGTTCGCCCGCTTCCCTGACCTCGTCTCGATCGTCATCCCGATCCGCGACGAAGCGGCGAATCTCGACCGCTTCCTCGACCGGCTCGTGCGGCTGCGGTACCCGGAGGGCGCGGTCGAAGTGCTTTTCGCCGAAGGGGCATCGCGGGATGGCACGCGTCAGAAGCTGCTGGCGTCCTTTCCCCTCCTGGCGCAGGCGAAACCCGCCTGGCAGTTCCGCCTGGTGGACAACCCGTCAGGCCAGATCCCCGCGGCGTTGAACGGCGCGCTGGCGGAGTCGCGCGGGGAGATCGCGTTCCGGCTCGACGCCCACACGCTCTTCCCCGAGGACTACCTGGAACGCTGCGTCGAAACCCTGCTCCGCACCGGTGCAGACAACGTGGGGGGCGTGGTCGTCGCGGTGCCGGGGGCGGACAGCGCGACCGCCCAGGCGATCGCGCGCGCCCGCGGCGACCTCTTCGGCGCCGGGAACTCCTCGTTCCGGACCGGGTTCTCCAGCGGGCCGCGCCGCACCGTGCCGTTCGGATGCTTCCGCCGGGAGGTGTTCGGCGAGGTGGGACTGTTCGACTCGAGGCTCCTGCGCAATCAGGACATCGAGTTGAACCGCCGCATCGTCGCCGCCGGAGGGAGGGTCCACCAGGAGGGCGGCATCGTCTCCCACTACATCGCCCCCGCCACCTTCGGCGACCTCGCGCGCAAGCACTTCGCCAACGGCGTCTGGAACATCCACGCCACGGCGGTGAGCCCGCGATGCCTCAGCCCGGCCCACGCGATCCCCGGGCTGTTTCTTCTCGCGGTGGCAGCCTCCGCGGCGTTCCACCCCTGGGCCCCGCTCGCCCTTCTGGCCCTCCAGATCGGCGCCAATCTCGCTCGTGCCGCTGCGGTGGGCCGTGGCGTCTCCCGGCTCCGGCTCTTCGCCGCCTTCCTCGTGATCCAGACGGCGCACGGCCTCGGCCAGTGGCGCGGCCTCCTGGGGCTTGCGCTCTACCTGCGGCGGCGCCGGGTTCAGTTGTTACCCGCGTACAGGTTGGGGCTCTCGCCGTCCGCGAACGCCAGCGGCACCTTGGAGACGACCCAGCGGTACTTGCCCCTGGGCCCGCGCGGGATCGATGCGACGCGTTCGATCCTCACCCCCACGCCGCCGCCGAGCCTTTCGCGCAGCGCGCCCAGCAGCAGCGCCTCGTCGCGCTCCCCGTAGCCCTCCCGGGCCACGATCAGGACCCGCACCAGGTCGCGCCGCTCCTGCACGATTTGCGATTCGGCGATGCGCGTCATCGGCTTGAACGGGTGGGTCAAGACGGAGCCCGAGATGAATCGACCGTCGGGCAGCACGACGATATCCTCGGCCTTCGTGGTGACCGGCAGCAGGAGGGGGAGCGGGCGTCCGCAGCGGCAGGGCTCGGGCGCCAGGGCGGAGACATCCCCCAGTTCATAGCGAAGGAGCGGCATCGCGAAATTGTGGAGTCCGGTCACCACGAGGCGGCCCGGCTTCCCCGGTTCCACCGGCCGGCCCGCCGGGTCGAGCAGCTCCGTGACCCCGTACTCGTCGAACAGATGCAGCCCGCGGTGCTCGGGGCACTCGGCGGCGAAGATCGCCCGCTCCGCCGCGCCGAAGTAGTCGAACACACGACAGGAAAAGGCCGCTTCGATGGTGTCGCGCTGGATCCCCAAGAGCGGCTCGGCGGAGGTGAATACCGCGTCGAGCCGCAGAACCCGGCCGCGCGCGACGAGATGACGGGCGAGCACATAGGCGGTGGAGGGATAGGCCTCCAGGAACCGCACCCTCCCCCGCTCCATGGCGTCGGCGTAGGCGTCGAGGTGCTCCTCCTTCATGTGGAAGGAGGAGAAAAGCATCTGGTTCCAGGAACGGTTCTCGCGCCAGAAGGGCGGCCGGCGACGGGAGAGAGGGACGACCACCCGACCCAGGAGCGAGGCGTAGCGGGTCCCGAAGGCGCAGCCGGCCCACGCGCGGTGGCGCCACAAGACGGCGTTCGTGACCACATCCACGTTCCTGTCCCAGAGGAGCGGGAGGCTCGAGCCCGTCGTGCCGCTCGTGTGCCCGTGCAGGAGGGCGCGGCGCGGGAACGCGCGGGAGACCAGCTCCTCGCGGCGATCGCGCACGGTCTGCCGCTTCAGGATCGGGAGGCGCCGCAGGTCGGCGGGTTCCCGGATGGAATCCGGATCGACGCCCGCCTCCCGAAACATCGTCTCATAGTAGGGAACATCGCGCGCAGCCCGCACGACGAGGCGGCGCAAGAGCTGCGCCTGCAGCGCCAGCAGCGCATCGCGTCCCCCACCCTCCGCCCGCGCGAGGATCGCCCGCATCTCCCGATAGAGGCTCCCGAACCGGCGCCCGCGCAGCCGGCGCCCGTGTAGCGACAAGAGCGCATTCTGGACGCCGGCGGGCAGGCGGCCGTAGATCGAATGGGCGAATCCCATGTCAGTTCGTCTCCGCCGGGAGGGCGTGGAGCCGCGCGGGCAGCGTCACCTCCAACCGCCCCTCGTCGCGCAGCCGTCCAGCCTCGCGCAGGAACGCCTCGAGATGCGAGAGGTCCTGCGCGCTCCCTCCGCGGACGGAGTGCGGATGGCCGTAGACCACCACCACGCCGCCCTTTTCCGCGCAGCGCCGCAGCATCGCCTGCGCCGGTGCGTCGAATCCGCCCGGCGTGTTGAGACGCACGCAGGTGATGCCCGCGATCGTCTCGAGCCGCGCCGGGCTGTTGATGCGGCGATTGAGGATCCGCTGCGCGAGCCGCACGTGGAGCGGGCGGTAGGAGACGCGGCAGAAGCGGTAGCCGGTCTCTTCGAGCGCCCTGCAGAGCATCCCGAGATGGACGTGTCCCCGTCCCGCCTCGCGCCGCTCCGAGAGGCTGAAGCTGAGGCCCGCGGGATAGTCGAACGGCTGGTTCCAGGGCGGAACGAAGCTGGTCACCGGCGCCCCGATGCACTCCTCGAGCGCCCGCTTGCTGGAGCGCAGGGTATCGCGCAGCGCCTCCGGGGCGAGGCCGGGGATCCAGTCGTGCTGGAAGGAGTGGCTGGCGATCTCGTGCCCCAAGGCGTGGATGCGGCGCACCTGGGCCGGGTCGTGGTAGGGCCGGGCTCCCGGGAGCGCCGCAGCGCCCACCACGGCGAAGCAGGCCGGGATGGCATGGCGGGCGTGGAGATCGAGAAGGAGTTCGGTGTGTTCGAATTCCAGCGGGCCCCACGACTTCGGCCCGCCGGGCGAGCGCGACCGATCCGCGCCCCACTGCGTGTCGTAGTCCCAAAAGAGCAGGAGCCGTGCCCGGTTCACGCCGTCGCCTCCCGATGCACGTCGCAAAAAAGCTCTTCCCATCGCGCCTGCACGACCCCCCAGTCGCACGCCTCCGCCAACAGACGGCCGTTGCGGCTGAGGCGGCGCGCCAACTCCGCGTCGCGGACAAGGCGGACGACCGCCGCCGCCATCGCAGCCGTATCCCCCTCCGGCACGAGCACGCCCGTCTCGCCGTCGCGCAGCAGGTCGGGGATGCCTCCCACCACCGTCGACACCACCGGCAGCCCGAGGGCGCACGCCTCCAGCACGGCCACCGGCGCGTTGTCGACGCGATTGGTGTTCAAGAAGATCTCGGCCCCGCCCCCCTCCCGCGCCTTTCCCTCCGCATCGAGGAAGCCGGGGAACCGGACCGCGTCTCTTACGCCCAACGCGCCGGCCAGCCGCTCCACCACGCCACGCTCCCCGCGATCCTGTCCAGCCATGACCAGAGTCGCCGCGGGCAGTGCTACGCGCACGCGTGCCAGCACCCGCACGGCCAGGGCCGGATTCCAGACGGAGTGAAAGGTGCGCATCCAGAAGAGGCGCGGCTCGACGGGACCGCGCAGGCGCCAGGGATAGTTGGCGAGATCGAGGCCGTTGGGAATCACCTGGGCAGGGCGACCCGACGCGGCGGCGCATCGCGCGAGGAACCGGCTCGGCGCGACGATACGGTCCGCCCGGGCCAGCACCCGGCGCACCCAGCGCGGATGGCGCTCCGCGAAGGCGGGCAACCCGCCTCCGTGCAGCGCGAGGACGATCCGCTTGCCCAGCAGCCGCGCCACGAGGCTCGCCAAGTCGGCGATCACGAAGGCGCGCCCCGAAAAGACCTCCACGCAACCGATGTCGTAGCGGCGCCGGTGCCAGACCAGGGTCTTGAGGGTGTCGAGCAGGCGCAGATAGCGGTTGCGGGCGGGGGAACAGGAGAGGGCGCCGTGACCGCTCGCGCGAAAGCGCCGGAACAGGAGCAGGGATTGGGTAGGGACCTTGCCCGCGTGGACCCCGATGTGGGGGCCGACGAAGCAGAGACGGGGGGCGGGGCGGGTCATGCGCCGAGCTCGCGCCGCAGCGGCGGTCGGGGCGGCTCCTGGTGAGGCCCGAGGCCCGGGCGCTCCGCGCGTCGCAGAAGGGAGCGTGGCTTGTCGTCGAGCAGGGTCGCCATGGCCAATCCGAGCATGAGCGAGGGGGCCACGAGCCGCATCGCCGCGTGGAGCATGTAGATGAAGCTCCAGGCCACGAGCGTCGCCGGGAGCGCCTGCCGCCATCCGGTGGGAGCCTGGGCCAGGCGTACGAGCCCCAGGGCTACGAGCACGACGGCCGCCAAGAGCCCGAAGATGCCGTGCTCTGCGGCGAGACGGGAAAACTCGGTGTGGGCCACGATGGCCGATTGGAGGGTGATGCGGTTGAGCCGCGACATGCCAGGGCCCACGCCGAGGATCAGGTTGCGATCCCAGATGGCCAGGTCGTCGCGCATGATGGCGTCCCGGCCGCTGGTCTGCGTGTCCTCGAACCGCTTCGCCAACTGCCCTCCGCTGAACGCATCGAGGCGCGGGAAGAGAATGTAGTAGGCGAGGATCGTCACGAGCACGCTCATGATCACGATGCGCCCGCGCTGCTGGCCGCCGCGCATGAGGAACGCCGCGCCCACGAGCGCCGCCGCCACGCAGTTGTAGACGCCGCCCCGGCTGAAGGTGAGGGCCGCTTGTGCCGTGAACCCGACCACGCCCAGGACGAGGAGGATCTGCGCGCCGGCGCGGTGGCGCTGGACGCTCAGAAGGAGGAAGACCAGGAGCGCGGCGAGGCCGAGGATCGCCGAGACCTGGTTGGGCCCGTAGCCTCCGCTCGTCTCGAAGTTGGAGTTCTTCGTGAAGAGGAGATCGTCCGCCGTGGCGGTCCCGAGGAAGGCCAGGGTGGAAATGCCGAGGATCGGCGCGATGAGCGTGATCAGGAGCCGGTGCAGCTGCGCCCGGGTCATCTCCAGCTGCCCGAAGAACATCACGCAGACCGCGAGGCTGAGCGGCCCGGACAGGTTGAAGCTGATCATCCGCTTCGCCAGGAGGGGATCGGAGCTGGAGAGCGTCAGGGAGATGGAGGGGACCAGAAGCAGCAGATAGAAGAGAGGCACGAGCGTCCGGCGGAAGCTCCCCGTGATCGCCATCCACGCCACAAGGAGGAAGGAGGTCGCGTACTTCGCGTACTCCCAAAAGACGCCGCACTCGGTCATGCGCCACAAGACTTCGGAGCCGGTGATGTAGGCGGCGACGAAGGCGACCCGCTCGGGCGCCTGCTTCCGCAAGCCCCAGACGAACCCGAAGAGGAGCACGCCGAGCGCGTGGGCCGTGGAGATCGTCGCGCTTCTGCTCATGATCACGGCGAGGGGGATGTGCGCCAGAACGAAGAGCGCGACCCTGAAGCTGCTCCCATGGAGCATCGCCTGCACGGGATTCCCGGCACGGTCGAGGTGCGGCGCCGATTCGAGGGACGCGATTGCTCTCATGCGATCACCGCGCGGTAGAGCCGTTCGAGGTGGGCCGGGAGCGCGTCGAGGCCATGGACCGTTTCGGCCCGCATCCGGGCGCGCTCGCCCGCGGCGCGGGCGCGCTGGGGCTCCTCCACGAGCCGGGTGACCGCCCCGGCCATCGCCTCCTCCGCGCCCGCCGGGAAGAGCCACCCCGTCTCCCCTTCGAGCACGAGGTCGGGCACGCCCCCCACCGCCGTCGCCACCACGGGCAGGCCGGCGGCCATCGCCTCGAGGATGACATTGGGGGTCCCTTCATGGTCGGAGGTCGAAACGAGCACGTCCGCTCCTTCGAGATGGTTCGCGATGTCTTGCGCCGCGCCCGCAAAGCGCAGGCAGTCCGAACCGAGACGGAGCCGGGCCGCCTCTCCTTGCAGCGCGGCGCGCAAGGGGCCGTCCCCGGCCACGATGCCCACAACTGCTCGCCGGGTGGCCCCGCGCACCGCGGCCAGCAGACGCACGAACCGGTCCGCCCGCTTGACCGGCGTGAGGCGACCGGCCCAGAGAAGCGTGAACGGGCGGCCGGCGGCCGCGGGGACGGGACGGAACTGGTCGGTGTCCACGACGTTGGGCAGCCAGTGGAGCCGTTCGCGGGGCACGCCGAGCGAGACCGCGTGCTCGATGGCAGCGCGCGAATTTGCCGCGAGGGTTCGCGGCGCCGTGAGGCTCAGCCGCCCGAGCCAGCCGTTGCGGCGGACCTCGAGCAAACCGTCCCCGCGGATGGCGCACACCTCGTGGCATCCCGCCAGACGCGCCGCGCCCACGGCGTAGAGATTCGTGAAGAAATGCTGGGATTGCACGATGTCGGGCCGGTCGCGACGCAGCGCAGCCGCGATGCGCGCGAGCCTCCAGAGGCGCGACGCCTTCCGCCCCACCCACTCCACATCCACCCCCTCGGCGCGGATCCGTTGTTCCCAAGCCTCCCCCTGTGTGAGCGACAAGAGGCGCACCTCGGCGCCGTAGCGGCGCAGCGCTCCCAGGATGTGGAAGAGCTGGCGCTCGGCGCCGCCGAGCCCCAGGGTCCCCGCGAGAAATGTGATCCGCATGGGCTAGCGCAGGCTCCGGCCCCACGCCTCCGCGAGGCGTCCGCCGATGGCGTCGCGCCACCGCTCGAGGGTGTAGCGGCCCGCTGTCGCCCTTGCGCGCGCCGACATCGCCCCATAGACCGCGTCGTCGCGCAGGCACGCTTCCGCAGCTTCGGCCAGCCGCTCCGGCGTGGGCTCGTCGACGAGCCGACCCGCTCCGCCCGCGAGCAGGGAGGGAAGGACGGAGACCGGGGTGGTCACCACCGGCAGGCCGCAGGCCAGCGCCTCCAGGACCGCCTTGGGGAATCCCTCCGACGCCGTGGGATGGAGGAGCAGGTCCGACTCGCGGAGCAGCGCGAGCACCCGCGCGTGGTCGACCCGGCCGTGGAACCGCGTGCGCCCGGCCACCCCGAGCCGCTCCGCGCGCTCCCGCAGGGCGGGAAGGGCCGACCCGTCCCCCACCATGTGGAGCGACGCCCCCGGCCGGAGCCGCGCGAAGAGCGCGAACGCGTCGAGCGCCGTCCCCGCCCCCTTGCCCTCCTCCATCCTCCCCAAAGTGATGAGCGCCGGAGCGTCGGTGCGACTGGTCCGGCGTCGCGCACCGCACGCGCTCATCTCCTCCTCGCTCAGCGAGGTGGAAAAAATCCAGCCCACCGCCGGGTTGCGGCGGCTGGCGGGGCCGTCGGCGCCCCCGGTGGCGAGCATGACGTTGCGCCGCCCGGCGTAGCGCTCCATGAACCAGCGCCAAAACCGTTCCGCCACGGTGCGCGGCGGGCGCATCCAGTTGCCGCAGTAGCGCACGAAGAGCGGCTTTCGGAAGAGCAGCGCCAGGAGGAGGCCGATGGTCCCGATGTCTCCGGGGATCGGGGCGTGGACCGCGTCGGCGCGCCGCACGGCGCGAAGCAGGGAGGGCAGCGCGCGCAGGAGCCAGAAGGGGGTGGCGAGGCGTCGCCGGAGGCGGCCGGGAGGCAGCGCAGGCAATGGCTGGACGCGGAGACGCGGACCCGCGAGGGGGAGTTCCCCGGCGCGCGCGCACGGCGAGCCGCAGGGCAGGCAGAGAAGCGTCTCCGCGAAGAGGTCCGCGAGGGCGCCCATCTGGAGCGGAAACCCGCCGTCGGAGGCGAACCCCGTGGGGGATGCCGCCGAGGGCCAGCAGGGCTTGTGCGAGATGACGACGAGCCTCACGACGCCCCTCCCCCCTCGTCGAGCCAACCCGCCAGCTCGCCGAAGAGCCGGCGGTAGGTCGCATCGAGGCCGAAGGAGCGTTCCACCGTGGCACGCGCGGCGAGCCCCTGGCGCGCGGCGAGGTCGCGATCGCCGAGCAGGTCGGCGAGGCGCGCGGCGAGGCCGGCGTCGTCGCGGCCCACCATGACCCCTTCGCCTGCCACCAGCTCCATCCCGGAGATCGCGTCGGGGCTCACCACCACCGGCACCCCCAACGCCATCACCTCGATGAGACGGCTGCGGAACCCGTAGCGCCCCTCCCAGGGGCAGGCCACCACGGACATCGTGCGCAGCAGTTCCGGCGCGCGCTCGACGAAGCCGGGGACCCGCACCCTCGGATCGCGGGCCAGGGAGCGCAGTTCGGGCGCGGGATCGCTGCCCACGAGCCAGCACTCCGCGTCGGGGAACCGGCGCCAGACCGCCGGCATCACGTCGCGCACCAGGCGCGCCGCGCCCGCGCGGTTCGGGCCGCTGGACAAGCCGCCGTAGAAGGCGATGCGCGGGGGGGTGGCGGGGGCCGGCGCGAAGGTCCACGCGGCGAGGTCGATGCCCATGGGCGCCCAGAAGACCCGCGCGCGTCCCGCCACGCGTTCGCGCACGTAGGCCTCCTCGTCGCGGTTGATGGCGACGAGGCCGTCGAAGCGCTCCCACGCCCGCTCCTCCGCGGTGCGGTACCGCTCGAGGGACCGCTCGCGCCACCAGGCGGGCAACCGGCTCCCGGCCAATTCGCGCTCGCGCGCGCGCCAGACGACGTCGTGCAGGTCGAGGACGCAGGGGATGCCGCGCGCCCGGAAGTGGTCGGCGATGCCGGAGGCGTGCCAGTATTCCAGGAGGACGCAGTCGAACTCCAGCCCCGCCGTCGCCTCCGCCAGCCGCGACGGGGCGAACTCCAGCTCGCCGATGACGTAGTTGGAGAGCTTGACGCCCTTGCGCAGCGCGAACAGGGTGCCCGCCATCCGGTGCCACGCCTTCGATGCCGACGACGCGGCATAGCGGGAGGGGAGGAGGAGCGCCGCATCGGCCAGTTCGGCCAGGCCGGCGCGCGCCTCCTCCGGGACGCGGGAACTCGCGAGGCCGGCGAAGGTGACGTGGAACCGCTCGCGCGCCGCCCGGAGCATGTGATAGACGCGCTGGCGCTGGCCGGAGGTGCGCGGCAGCGGCGGCACGTGGGAGACCATGAGGAGTCGGCGTCGGCGGGGCATGGTGTCAGGGGGCGTGGACGAGGGAGCCGAGGGCCGCCGCCACCCGCGTGGAGCAGCGGCCATCGAGGCTGTCGCCGAAAAAGCCGCGGACCAGCGCGCGGCGCGCCTCCGCGTGGCGTGCGGGCGTCAGGAGCGCGTCCGCGAGCAGCGCGGCGAGCCGGTCCTCGGAGTCGGCCACCTGCACGGCGCCGGATTCGACGATGGGGCGATAGTGGTCGAAGCGGTAGTAGCGCGCGTAGGAGAGCTCCTCCTCGCTCACCCGCGGCGGGTTGTAGCCGACGTTGATCACCGGCTTGTCGAAGAGACAGAGCTCCAGGGAGACGGTGGAGGCGACGTTGATGCCCAAGGCGACGTGGAGGAGCGTGCTCGTGTAGAGCGCGGCGTCTTCCGGCTCGGGGGTGAGCCAGTTCGGCTCCCAGGGGATGTCGGGAACGAGGATTTCGGGCCGGCGCGCCTGAAGCGCCTGGAAGCGGCCGGTGCGGTCCTTGGGGTAGACGCGCAGGAGCAGCTGGGGCGGGCCGTGATCCGTCATGCGGGCGAGCCGGTCGGCGATCCCCTCCACGAGGGCGGGCTCGTCGGGCATGTGGTTGGCCATGCCGGTGCTGTAGAGCACGATCGGCCGCACCGGATCGGCGCCCACCCGCGCGCAGAACTCGGCCCGGCTCCAGCGGAACTCCGGGCGGAAGTGAAAGTCGAACTGCGGCGATCCCGTGACGTGCACCCGATCCGCGCGCGTGCCCGGGTACATGGCGAGGAGCTGCTCCTTGATCGCCTCGTTCCAGACCAGGTAGTGGTCATAGCGCGGGAGGATGCGCCCCTGGGAGGTGAGGTTGTCCCAGGAGAAGAGGAACGCGGCGGTGGGGATCTTGAGCCAGCGCGCCGCCTGCACCGCCTGGATCGCGTTGCGGCTGTGGATGTGCGAGCCGTTGAAGACCAGGTCCGGGCGCAGGTCGCGGAAGGCGGCGAGGTACTCGTCGGTGGTGCGCAGGAGCCGGCTCAGCCCCCGCTCGATCCCCGACAAGACCGCCAGACCCGGCCGGTTGGCGAAGGGGAGGCTGGCGGTGGCCTTCGCCCAGCGCTTGAGTCGCGCCCCATGCGTGGTCGCTTCCCGCGCGCGCAACCGCAGCCGCTCCCGTGCCGCCTCGGAGCCGAGCCAGCGGCCGTGCGCCTGCTCGAGCAGTTCCCTTGCAGCGCGCACGCACCAGCGCTCGCCGATCTCCTGCAGTTCGCGCACGCGGCCGTACCGTTCCCGCAGGAGTGCCTCGATGCCCGCATTGGGCAGCACCGTGAGGAGATGGACCTCCGCCCGCGCGCCCAGTTCGTCCAGGGCTCCGGAGTAGACGAAGTTGCGGATCGCCTCCCCGCGCGGGAGGATCGCCACGACGCGAGGGGGGCCGGCGGCGCGGGGACCGATCATGCCCGCGTGCTCCGCCGCGCGAGGAAGTCGAGGACCGCGTCGCCCATGCGCTCCCCCGCACGCCCGTCGACGACGCCGCAGACTCTTTCGACGATGCGACGGCGCCCCTCGCGATGGAGTGCGGGCCGATCCTGGTAGGCGCGGATCGCGGCCACGGTGGCGTCGAGATCGCCCACGAGGGCGAGGCCCCCTGACTCGGCGATCGGCTTGAAGTGGTTCCAGACGTGGTTGATCTCGTGGACCAACTCCCGGTTGCGCCCGTCGGGGGCCGGATCGTAGTCGAGGTTGACCACCGGCCGGTCGAGGATCGCGGCGTCCACCGCCAAGGTCGAGGAGAGGTTCACGACCACCTGCGCGTGGCGCAGGCTGTTCACCCACTCGCGCACCTGCGCCTCGTCTTGGAACCGTCCCCCGAGGTCCGCGACCGCCTGCCCCGCGCGCTGCACGCGGATCCAGGGGCCGAGCGCCTCCGCCTCGGCCAGAGAGGGGTGGGCGTGGAAGAGCGGGTGGGGCCGCACGAGCAGTTGTGCCTCCCCCAACGCCCCCTCCCGCATCCGGCGCGCGAGCGCCAGGAGGCCATGGTGCTCCTCGATGAGGTTGGGCGAGCCCAGCGCGTAGAGGATCACCGGCCGCGCGGGGTCCAATCCCTGGGAGCGCAGGAACTCCTCGCGACCGAGGTGGAACCGCTCCTGGAAAAAGGGGTCGAACTGTGGCGCCCCGACGACGGTGCAGGGCACGCGTCGCGCGGAGGGATAGAACGCGTGCAACTCCTCGCGCATCGCCTCGGACCAGACGAGATAGGCGTCGTGGCGCAAGACCATGCGCGCCTTGGTGGAGAGGTTGTCCCACGAGGTGATGAACGCCAGGACCGGGATGCCGAGGCGCTTGGCCGCCGCGACCACCGCAGGCTCCTGGAACCGGAACGGGCTCGTCGTGAGCAGCGCGTCGGGCATCTGCGCTTTGAGCCGTCCCAGCGCCTCTTCGCTCCGATTCTCTGCGAGGAGACGAGGCTCGAGCCAGCGCTCGAGGAGTCCCTGCATGCGCAGCCCCGCGACGCACGCCCCGGCGGCCCAGAGGAGCCGGTGGAAGCGCGGCTCCTCGCTGCGCCGGCGCAAGCGCCAGAAGCTCTTGCGGCTCGCGGAGAGCCCGCGGTGGTCCCACGCGTAGTCGAGCAGGCGGCGCGCGACATTGGCTGCATGGGAGTGCTCGCGCACCGCGGGAAAATCCTCGAAGCGTGCGGGAAGGGCCGCCGCCGCCTCCGCGTAGCGCTCCCGTCCCGCCACCGGCGTCCAGACGCGGGGCGCGGCGCCGCGGGCGAGGGCGGGGAGGAACCCGCTGTGCAGGAGCATCCGGTCGGTCAAGAGGTTCGTCGAGAGCACGACGACTCCGGGGGCGGCAGGGGCGGAACGGATCACGCCCGCACGTCCTGCGCCAAGGAGTCGTACCGTTGATAGAGCTCGTCCACCATCTCGGGGGTGATCTCGATTTCGGTGGTGGAGCGCTCGCCGAACCAGCGCCCCTCCTCGGGCAGGAGCCGCTTCCAGACGCGCAAGGAGGCCCCCCGCGGGATCTTGAACAGGTCCTTGAAGCGGTTGACGAGGCGACGCCCCTCCCGCGCCTCCCGCGCTGCGGCCTCCTCGCGCACCGCGGCGTCCTTGCGCGCCTGCGCGGCCGCGTCGTGGGCGGGCGGACGGAGGCAGGCGGCGATGTGGTCCGCACAGCGCTCGGCGGCGCGGCCGTCGATGCGGTGGTAGAACTCGCGGAGGAACGCCTCGCGGGCGGCGCGCTGCCCGGGCGGCAGCGGCGCGCCCTCCACGCACGCCTCCACGGCGCCCGCCGCCTCCTCCTGCGTCGCCACCACGAGGCTGCCCGCCTTGTACTCGGCACGCGCCGGGATCCGGTAGGTGCCGATCTCGAGATCGACCACGGGCTTGCCGAGCATCCAGGCCTCGGACGCGGTGGTGCAGTTGCGCTGCAGGAGCACATCGGCATGCACCAGGAAGCCGCGGATCGGCTCGGTGTGGGCGATGCGCACGTTCCTGAATTCGCGCAGGAAGGGCGCGTAGGGCTCCGCCCACTCCGCCGGGTGCACCTTGATCACGAAGTTCCAGGCGGGGTGCGCCGCCGCGAGGCGGCGCAGGAGCGCGCACCCTTCCGCAAACATCCGCTCCTCGTCGTGCAACTCGTCCTCGATCTGCTGCAGCGTCCAATGGCCCCGCCGCACGTACCGCCGCACGATGCGCTTGCGGTCGCGCGCCACGTACGGGGTGCTCGTCGCCCAGAGCACCAGCGGCGCCGCAGGGTCGGGAAACCCGAGCCCTCCCAGGAATTCCTCGCGCGACTCCACGAGGGAGAGGCAGGGCTCCGCGTAGAAATCGAAGCGCGGACAGCCGGTGAGGTGCACGCGGGAAGGGTCCGCGAGTCCCTGGTCGAGGATGGCGCGGCGCACGTACTGCCCCCAGGAGAAGAGCCCGTCGAGGATCGCGGTCGCGCCGAAGTGCTTGCCCGCGGCATGCGCCGCGGTGTCGGGCTCCTGGAACAGCCCCTCGGTGGGGAGCAGGAACACCTTCATGCCGAGCCGCTTCGCAAGAAGCGCCTCCTGCGCCTTGAAATCCCAGGTGAGGTGGTCGAACACCACCGCGTCCGGAGCGTGGCGGACGAGCTTTCCGGGGATGCCGTAGCCGTTGGTGAAGCGGGACGCGATGCCGTGGCGGGTCTTGAGATGATGCCCCACCAGCGCGTGGCCATCCAGATCGCGGGCACGGTAGGGCACGAGGAAGAGGACGGTGCGGGCGTGCATGTTCAGCGTCGTCCCCGCCGCAGCGCGAAGGCGCGCGCGCGATCCGCGGGCGGTTCCGCGGCGAGGCGCCCGCCGAACAGCTCGCGCACCTCCGACGCCTGCGACGTGTAGAGGCAAGTGTAGAGAAGCCGGTCGCGATCCCGGGAACGCCCGCCCCGGTGATACCCGCGGGTGTCGGCCAGGAGGAGCGTGCCGGGCGGGCCGAGGCCGCGCACCCAGCGTTCGCGCGGCAACACGGCCGCCATTTCGTCGTCGCCGCTCCGCTCCACCCCTCCCTCCACGAAGGAGGCCGGCTCCCCGCGCACCCGCCCCTTGGGGTGGGTGCCTGCCGCATAGGTGAACGGACCGGCGCCTTCGTCCACGTCACTCAGGTTGAGGAAGAGCTTCAAGACATAGAGATCCTCGCGGTCGCGGTGCCAGAGCTGGGATTCCCGGAAGGCGCTGTCGGTGACGAAGGTGCGCCAGACGTTGTAGTAGCGCAGCTGCGTGAACATGCCGAAATAGGCGTTCGCGATGGAGAGGAGCTCGCTCTGCAGCGCGAAACGCGCGAAGACGTCGGAGGGATCGAACACCGGATCCTCGCCGAGCAGCTTGTGGAGAAAGGTCTTGTGCCCGATGGAACCGGCGTCGCCCGCCTCCCGCCGTGCGGCGGCGATCTCTTCGGCCCGATCCCTCTCCCGCTGCGCCACCGTCGCGCGCAGCTCCTCGAAGAGTCCCGGATCCGCAAAGAGCCGGTCCACCGACGTGACGGCCACACCGTCGCGCCCGAGGTCGGCGACGATGCGCCGTCCCTCCTCCGTGAGGGGGTGGCGCCGCAGGCGGTAGGCGAGGGTGGGGCCCAGGTTGTAGAGGTAGCGCCAGGCGAAATCATGCTTTCGTCCGGCACGCAGGAAACGCTTGAGCTTCGAGGCGACCATGTTTCCTCCTCTCGTGGCTCGGCCGTCAGACCACGAGGTCCCAGGTGAGGGGGGTCCCGCGCGGCACGTCGTGCCGGGCGGCGCGGCCGAGGATCTCTTCGATATGGCGCGGATGCAGCCCGTGTCCGGGCCGGATGGCGCGCACGTTGTTGCCGCTGAACCGCTCGCCTTCGCGCAAGTCGGAGACGACGAAGAGCGAGCGGCGGAACGCGAGACTCGTCGCTTCACGGCCCAGGGCGCCGTAGCGCACCTCGCCGAGCGCCGCCTCCGCGGTGCGGATGGCGTCGACCATGGCGCGGAACTCGCCGGGCTCGAGGCTGAACGCGCTGTCGGGCCCGGGGCGGGCGCGGGAGAGCGTGAAGTGTTTTTCGATGAGGCAGGCGCCGAGCGCCACCGCCGCCACCGGCACGGCGATCCCCAGGGTATGGTCGCTCAGCCCCGTCGGAACACCGAAGGTCGCCGCGAGATCGGGAAGCGTGCGCAGGTTCATCTCGGCGGCGGGGGCGGGGTAGGCGCTCGTGCACTTCAAGAGCAGGAGTTCCCGGCAGCCGGCTTCCCGCAGCGTCGTGACCGCCTCGGCCACCTCCTCCCGCGTCGCCATCCCGGTGGAAAGAATCACCGGCTTTCCGGTGCGCGCCACCAGACGCAGGAGCGGCAGATCGACCAGTTCGAAGGAGGCGACCTTGAAGGCGGGCATCCCCAGGCTTTCGAGGAACGCCACGGCGCTCGCGTCGAAGGGCGAGGAGAAGAGCTCCATCCCCAGCTCCCGCGCCAGATCGCGCAGCGGGGCGTGCCACGCCCAGGGGGTCTGCGCCTCCGCGTAGAGATCGTGGAGATTGCGACCGGCCCAGAGCGTGCCCTCGCCCACACGGAACGGTGCGCCGTCGGAGCGCAGGGTCATGGTGTCGGGGGTGTAGGTCTGGAGCTTGACGGCGTCCGCGCCCGCCTCGTGCGCGGCGCGGACGATCGCAGCCGCCTCGTCGAAGTCCTGGTTGTGGTTGGCCGACATCTCCGCCACGATGAAGACCGGGCCGCCGGGCCCGACCCGCCTGCCGCCGATGCCGATGGATCCGCTCATGAGGCACTGTTCCTTTCCAGGAGGAGCCTCAAGGACTCGCACTCCCCCACGCGCTGGCGCCCCACGAGGCCGAAGCCCGCCTTGAGGAACGCGCCTCCCGATGCCCGGTTCTCCTCCTTGACCAGGGCCAGGATCCGCGCGGCGAAGGTCTCGCGGAAGAGCCGCCGCGACGCCAGCGTGATGAGCCGCGGCCCGAGGCCTTCGCCGCGCCGCTCGCGGGCCAGGCTCACCGACATCACCGCCTCCTCCCCGGAGAGGTCGTAGCGCACCTGCCCGACCGGCCGCGCCTCCCGGTCCAGGGCGACGAGGAAGAGGCAGTCCGGCGCGGAGGTCTTGCGGCGGAACCAGGCGAGGTGATCCTCCCAGGGGATCGAGGCGCGGGAGAACGATGCGGCCCGCGTGCCGGCGTCGTTGGCCCACTCCCAGAGCAGGCGACAATCGCTCTCGCGCACGCGCCGGAGCATCAGCTCCTCCCCGAGCATCTCCGTCACCACCCGCGCGCCCCCGCCCCCGTCCACCAGTTCGCGCCCGCGCCGGCTCATCGCGTCGCGCCGCGCGGGATCGTCCAGGAGGCCCGCCACCGCCTCGGCGACGTTGCGCGCGCAGTCCGGCGCGTAGCGACCGACGTTGATTGCAACCCCGGCCTCCGCCAGCCCCCGCGCCACCTCCACCTGGTTTTCGCTCAAGACCACCAGGACGGCGGGGAGCCCCATGAACGCGATCTCCCAGGCCGTCGTTCCGCCGGCGGCGACGGCCAGCTCCGCCCAATCGAGGTGGGGCGCCATTTCCAAGACGTCGGTGAGGAACCGGAGGCCGGGCGGCGTGTCGAGGTCGGCGATGCGAGTGCGGAGGTGCGCGTTCGCCGGGCCGACGATGGTGCGCACCGACAGGCCGGGCACGCCGCAGCCGAGGGCGGCGTGGGCCAGCGCGAGGGTGGCGTTCTCGGGATCCCCGCCTCCCAGCGTCAGGAGGATGCGATCCGCGGTGGCCCGCGCCTCCCTCGGACGGCGCGGGAACTCGAGGAACTCCCGCCGCAGGAGCACGAAACGCGCCCCGAGGAGAAGCCGCGTCGAGGTCTCGCGCGAGGCGTAGAGCGTCTCCGCGGCATGGACGTTCTGGTTCAGGACCAAAGAGGCGCTGTAGTGGCGGCAGTGGCCATAGTCGTCCAGGAAGAGGACGCGCACCCCTTCGTCCTCCACCGTGCGCTGGTAGCAGCCGTCGAAGAGATACCCGTCCATCGCGACCCAGGAGGCGGCCGCGGCGCGCGCCACCTCGGCGGTCCGGCGCGCGTCCTCGCGACTTCCCGGCTCCATCGCCAGGCGCATGATCGGGATCCCCTCGGCCTCGAAGCGCGCGTCCAGGCGCGGCTCCGACGCGGCGGTGAGCAGGATCGACTGGCCGCCGGCGTCCTTCCACGATTGCGCCAACGCGAAGAGGCGCATCATGTGGCCGGTGCCGAGGGATCCGCCCCCGTCAGCGCGCAGGATGAGCGTAGCCATGGGATTCGAGATCGGGGAGGGCGAGGGAGGGGTGGCTCCGGACCCAGGCGAGGATGCGGCGATAGGGCACGACCTCGTCCGCGAGCCCGCACGCCTCGTAGGCCGCGCGCACGAAGGCGAGGTCGGCCTCGGTGTCCACCGTCCAGCGAAGGTCGGAGTTGTCCTCCGCATCCTCCACGGAATGCAACAGGAACAGGTCGGGCCGGGTCCGGCGCAGGTAGAGGGTCACGTGCTCGCGGTCAGCAGGCGCCCGGGCGAGCCGCGCCACGCGCTCCAAGACGTCGCGGAAAAGCGCTTCGGTGTCGAGCCCGCGCGGAAAGGTGCGCCGGAGCACGTTGGCGGCGTAGTCCCCCACCCCCGCTCCCGCGCCGGCGCTCGTGGAGAGGGTCTCGACGACGCGGTCGGCCACTTCGGGGTCGATGAGCGGGCAGTCCGCCGTGGAGCGCACGATCAGGTCGGCCCGCGCTTCGCGCGCCGCCCCCAGGAATCGGCCCAGCACGTCGTTCTCGTCCCCCCGGAACCAGCGCACCCCTTCGGCCCGCGCGAGCGCGACCACGAAGTCGTCGCGATTCCGTAGGGAGGTCGCCACGACGATCTCGTCGAGAGAACGGCAACGCAGCAGCCGGCGGAGCTGCTGCGCCAGCATCGGGCGCCCGGCGACGTCGAGGAGGATCTTGCCGGGCAGCCGGCTCGACCCGGTCCGCGCCTGGAGGATCAGGACCCGCCGCACCGCGCCCCTTCCTTCTTGGCGAAGAGCCACCAGGTGACGTCGTCCCAGCCGTCGTCCCGCGACAGGAAACCCTGGCGCACCAGCTCGAGCCGCGGGAAGAGTTCGGCGTACATGCGCCCGTAGTCGCGCTTGATGAGCGCGTCCTGCGCACCGCGGTAGGGGATGACGGTGCGCTCGGCAGCGTGGTACTCCCCGCAGAGGACGTAGCGGCGAGCGCACCGAACGATCTCGCCCATGACCAGGGGCAGGGTGCTGTCGGGCTGGTGGATGAGCACGCCCATGGTCAAGACCAGATCGAAGCCGGCGTCGCGGAAGGGCAGATCGCGCGCCGGCCCCCAGACCGCGTTCACCCCGGGCACCGCCTTGCGCAGCTCTCCGAGCGCCCGTTCGTTGATGTCGATCCCCCAGACCTGCCGCCGCGGGACATGCTCCGTGATCCAGCGCAGATTGGCGCCGAGATTGCATCCCACCTCGAGAACGCTCGCGAGCCCCATGCCGTCGAGGAGCTGGCGCCAGAACCCCCCGCGTCGCTCGGCGGCCTTGCGGTTCCGTTCGACATAGGCGTCGCCGAACCCCCCGGACCAGAGTTGCTCGAGGCGTTCCGCCTCGCAGGTCGGCTTCTCGTCCCGGATCATGACTGCACCTCCTGGAGCCGGACCGGGATGCCCCGGTCCCGCATGCCCCGCTTCACCTCGAGCGGGGTGGATTGGGTGAAATGGAATAGGCTGGCGGCGGCGACCGCCGAAGCGCCCCCTTCGAGCACGGCCTGGGCCATGTCCTCCGCCGACCCGGCGCCGCCCGAGGCGATGACCGGGATGGTGACGGCCCGGCTGACCCGCCGCAGCAACTCGAGGTCGTAGCCGCCCAGGGTGCCGTCGCGCTCGATGGACCCGACGAGCACCTCGCCCGCCCCGCGCTCCTCGAGGCGCCGCGCCAGCTCCGCCGGCTCGAGACCGGTGGCTCGCCGGCCGCAGCGTGTGAAGACCTCGTGGCCCTGCTCCGTGCGTCGGGCGTCGATCGAGACGACGCAGCACTGCGAGCCGAACCGCGCGGCGACCTCCTCCACGAGGCCGGGCACCTCCACCGCGGCGGTGTTGAGGGCGACCTTGTCGGCGCCCACTTGGAGCAGGCGCCCCACGTCCTCGATGGAGCGCACGCCTCCGCCCACCGTGAGGGGCATGAAGCATTCGTTGGCGAAATCGTCCACAAGTTCGAAGTCGGGCGGCCGGCCCTCGCGTGTCCGCGTGATGTCGAGGAAGATCAATTCATCCACCTGCCGCAGGGCGTAGACCTTGATTGCCTGGAGTGCGCTCCCGACGGTGCGCCAGGAGTCGAATCCCACGCCTTTCACCAGCGTTGCGCCGTTGTAGAGGAGCGTCGGCATGACCCGGACCTTGAGCATGGTCAGATCGCGAGGAAGTTGCGGAGAAGCGTGAACCCGGGGCGGAGGCTTTTCTCGGGATGGAACTGGACGCCGAAGACCGAGCCGCGGGCGACGGAGGAGATGAACCCCCCGCAGTAGGGGGTGCGCGCGGTGACGCAGTCCTCGGCCGCGCATTGCATGTGGAAACTGTGGACGAAGTAGAAGTCGGTGGCGGGAGCGATGCCCAGAAAGAGCGGCGCGTCGCCCCGGGGCAGCACCTCGTTCCAACCGACGTGCGGGACGCGCTCGGACCCGTCCGCGGGGGCGAGGCGGCGCACCCTGCCCGCGATCCAGCCCAGCCCGGGGGATTCCCCGCCTTCGGTCCCCACCGACGCCAGGAGTTGCATTCCGAGGCAGATTCCGAGGAAGGGAAGGCGCCCGTGCATCACGCGCTCGGTGAGCGCGTCGTCGAGACGGCGCTCGCTGAGACGCTCCATGGCGTCTCTAAAGCTCCCCACGCCGGGCAGGATCACCCGGTCGACCGCGTCGAGGTCCGCCGGCGCGCGGGCCAGCCGGGGCGTGCCGCCGCACTCCTCCACCGCCCGCGCGATGGAGTCGAGGTTGCAACGCCCGTAGTCGATGACGGCCACCCGGTTCATGCGTTGTCGTCGTTGATCTTCCTGAGGTTGCCGTCCGCATCCTTGACGAGGGCGCCCCGCGCGTCGCAGACGAAGAGCTTCTTGTTGGTGAAGCGGTCGCAGACACGCACGAACTCCTCGACCCCCATGCCGAGGGGCTCGAGGATCGCCTCGAGGGAGACCCCGAGGTAGGACCAAGGGAAGCGACCATCGTGCCGGCGCACGAGGCGCACCGCGTCGGCGCGCGCGAGCCGCCCGCGCCGCACGTGCAGGCAGGCGAGGTCGGTGGCGCGGCCGAAGCCGAACTTGAGGAACTTGAAGTAGTCGTGGATCCCGGTCTGGGCGTTGTCGAGGTTCTCGTAGTTCACGAGGGAGCCTTCGACGGTCTTGCCGTAGGTGGCGAAGCCGTGCGCCTCGGCGTAGAGCGCGTTGGCGTAGCCGTCCCACGGCAGGTAGTAGCCGAGGAAGATGCCCGTGACGCCGACTCGCTCCAGTTCGGCGTCGGTGGGATAGGTGTAGGCGATGAGGTCGCGCGGTTGGATGCCGTCCTGCCCCGCGAGATCGGTCACCCGCAAGCCGAGCAGGCCGCCGAACTCCTCCAGCCAGCGCCGGGTCAGCACGTTGTTGCCTGCCGCCGCCGCCGGCCCTCCATACTCGTTCTGGGCGTTCTCGCCCCAGACGAGGAGCGGGACGCCGAACTGGACTGCCGCGCGCACCGGGATCGTGAAGATCGTCACGTGCTCGGGCCAGGAGATGTCGCCCACCTCGGTGAGGGCGAGGCGGTTGATGCGCCGGCGGACGACCGGGTTCGTGGTCACCTCCACGAAGTCGACGCCCTGGGCCTTGAGGTTCTCGATGTTGCGACGGCCGAGCTCGGTGAGATGGTCCGTGGTGGCGGTGACGCAGAGCGGATTCACGCCCAGCTCGAGCATCCGGAGCACCTGGAAGGTACTATCCTTGCCTCCGCTCACCGGGACGATGCAATCGTAGTTGGATCCGTTGCGCGAACGGTACCGCTCCAAAACGCCCAGCAGTTCGTCGCGGCGCGCCTGCCAATCGACGTCGGCACGCCGCTCGAAGTTCAGGCAGGCGCTGCACACGCCCTTCTCGTCCATCCGGAGGTCGGGCTTGGTGGCAGGCATCACGCAGCGCGTGCAATAGCGGATCATCGTGTCATCTCCCGAAACGGGCGCAGACCTTGTCCAGCGCCTCGATCACGTCGTCGGCATCGCCGTCGGTCATGGCGGGAAAGAGCGGCAGGCTCAGCAGCCGCGCGTAGGCCGCCTCCGCCACCGGGCAGAGGCCGGGAAGGGTGCCGAACCGCTTCCTGTAGTAGGGGTGCAGGTGCACCGGCAGGTAGTGCACCTGCACGCCGATCCCCTCGGCGCGCAGCGCCCGGAAGACGGTGTCGCGGTCGGCGGAGAGCCGGTCGGGATCGAGGAGCACGGCATAGAGGTGGAACGCGTGCTCCGCCCCGGGCCGGCGCGCGAGGGGCGCCACCCCGGGGAGCGCGCGAAGTGCCTCGTCGTAGCGGCTGGCGAGGGCGCGCCGCCGCGCCAGGAAGGCGGGCAGCCTGCCGAGCTGGCTCAAGCCGAGCGCGCACTGGAGGTCGGTGAGGCGGTAGTTCCAGCCCAGCTCCACCATCGCGTAGGAGTGCGTCGCGCGCCGCTCGCGCTCGCGGGCATCGCAGTCGAGGCCGTGGTTGCGGAAAGCGCGCATCCGCCTGGCCATGGCCGCGTCGTCGGTGACGGCCATGCCGCCCTCCCCCGTCGTCACATGCTTGACCGGGTGGAAGCTGAAGCAGGAGAGTTCCGCCAGGCTCCCCGACGGCCGCCCGCCCTCGGTGGCCCCGAGGGAGTGGCAGGCATCGGCGAGCAGGCGGAGGCCGGCGTCGCGGGCAAAGGAGCGGAGCGCGCCGTAGTCGCAGGTCTGCCCGGCGTAGTCCACCGCGAGAAGCGCCCTCGTCCTCGGCCCCGTGCGCGCCTCGAGCTGCGACGGGCCCAGAAGAAGCGTCCCGGGCTCCACATCGGCGAACACTGGGGTCGCGCCCTCGTAGACGACGCAGTTCGCGCTCGCCGCGAAGGTGAGGGCCGGCACGACCACCTCGTCCCCGGGGGCGAGCGCGATGGCGCGCATTGCGCCGTGGAGCGCCGCGGTGCCGTTGCAGAACGCCACCGCCTCCCGGGTCCCCGCCACCGCGGCGAAGGCGCCCTCGAACTCTTCCACGTTCGGGCCCGTGGTGAGCCAGTCGCCGGAAAGCGCCTCCGCCACCGCCGCCGCGTCCCGCGGATCGATGGATTGCCGCCCGTAGGGTAGGGGGCGCGCGCGCACCGGCGTGCCCCCCTCGATGGCGAGACGCCGGCTCACCCCTGGCCCCCCGCCAGCGCGCGCAGCTCCTGCACGGTGAGCCAGCGCTCGTTGGAATCGCTGGTGAAGGCGAACCCATCGGGGAGGGTCTCGCCCTCCTTCCAGTTGCCGTCGCCCCACCAGGGGAACTCCGGCTTGATGACGAAGAGATCGTCGAGGACGACGGTGTGGCGCGCCTCGTCGCTCGAGATGAGCGTCTCGTGCAGTTTTTCGCCCGGCCGGATGCCGGTGAAGCGCACCTTGCAGTCGGGGGCGATGGCTGCGGCGAGGTCGACGATCCCCATGCTCGGGATGCGCGGGACGAACACCTCGCCCCCCTTCATGACCGCGAGGCAGCGAAGGACGAAGGAGATGCCCTGCTCCAGCGTGAGCCAGAACCTCGTCATGCGCTCGTCGGTGACCGTCACCTCCCCCGTCGCGCGCTGCTGGAGGAAAAGCGGGATGACGCTCCCCCGGCTCCCGACGACGTTTCCGTAGCGGACGCAGGCGAACCGCGTCGCCTTCGCCCCGGCGTAGGAGTTCCCCTGCACGAAGAGCTTTTCCGCGCAAAGCTTCGTGGCGCCGTAGAGGTTGACGGGATTCACCGCCTTGTCGGTGGAAAGCGCGAGCACCTTCGGGACGCCGACGTCGATCGCGGCGTCGATGACGTTCTGCGCGCCGAGGAGGTTGGTGCGGACCGCCTCGAAGGGGTTGTACTCGCACGCGGGCACCTGCTTGAGCGCGGCCGCGTGGATCACGATGTCCACGCTCGCCTTGAACGCACGGTAGATACGATCGCGGTCCCGCACGTCCCCCAGGAAGAAGGAGAGGCGCGGGTCCTCGAACTGCTTGCTCATGTCGTGCTGCTTCAGCTCGTCGCGGCTGAACACGATGATCCGCTTCAGCTTTGTGTGCGCCAGCGCGGTCTTGACGAACTGCCTCCCGAAGGAGCCGGTGCCGCCGGTGACGAGGATGGTTTTTCCGTCAAGCATGGTTCGCACTCTCCAGGGGTGTGCCGCGCGTCACGCTCCAGGAGGCGGCGGGCGCGAGGGTCGCCCGGCCGATCCCCTCCGTCTGCCCGGTGACGTCGAGCAGGGCCCGCTCGGAAAGATGGCGGGTGGCCTCCCCCGCCCCCCCTTCCGGCATGAACTTGAAATAGACGGTGTAGACGCCCGGCGCGAGCCAGAGCGCCGGGAACGCGATGGTGAAGTCATAGGATCCCGCCTCGAGGAATCGCAACCCCAGCGCCTCGGTTGCGATGCGCTGGTGCGCGACCACGCCGCCGGCGGGATCGCTCACGATGCAATAGAGCTTGCCGCCGGGGCAGGAGGGCTCCACGTCGAGCACGCCGCGGGCGCGGAACGGTTCGCCGAGGGCGATCTCCCCGCCGGCGCTCCCCTCCACCGCCGCGTACCGCCAGCGGGTGCCTGAGCCCTCCCGCGGCGTCTCGTGTTGCATGTCGAGCATGATGCGGCCGTACCGCGCGAGCCCTTCGACCACCGGGCCGCGGTAGTGGACCATCCCCTCGTGCAACACGAGACTCGTCGTGCAGAGTTCCCGCACCGACCCTAGGTTGTGGCTCACGAAGAGGACGGTGCGCCCCTGGGATGCGACGTCCTCCATCTTCCCCATGCACTTTTTCTGGAACGCCGCGTCCCCCACCGCCAGCACCTCGTCCACCAAGAGGATCTCCGGCTCGAGATGCGCGGCCACCGCAAAGGCGAGCCGCAGGTGCATTCCGGTGGAGTAGTGCTTGACCGGCGTATCGATGAAACGCTCCACCTCCGCGAAGGCGACGATTTCGTCGAATTTTGCGTCGATCTCCGCCCGGCGCATTCCGAGGATCGCGCCGTTGAGATAGACGTTTTCGCGCCCGCTCAACTCGAGATGGAAGCCCGTGCCGACCTCCAGGAGCGAGCCGACGCGGCCATGGAGCTCGGCGCGCCCCGCCGTGGGCTCGGTGATGCGCGAAAGGATCTTCAGGAGCGTGGATTTGCCCGCGCCGTTGCGTCCGATCACGCCCATCACCTCGCCGCGGGCGACCTCGAAGGAGACGTCGCGAATCGCCCAGAGGCTCGGGAGGGGGGCGGGGGCGCGGCCCCGAAGCAGCGCCGCCACGCGGCGGAACGGGGCGGCGAACCCCGCCGCGAGGGTGTCGCAGAGCGTGGTGTGGCGCGATTGCGCGGCCCCGATCCGGTAAAGCTTGGAAAGGGACTCGGCGCGGATGGCGAGATCGCTCATGGAATCACGCGGGGACGCTCTCGCGGCAGCGGAGCATCCCCAAGCTCACCCACTGCCAGACAAAGAAACTGTTGTCGCTCTCCCCGCGCTGGAACGCTTCCCACGCGGAGAAAACGGCGCGGCGGTCCAACCAGGCGCGGCCGGGGCCGTGAAGCGCCATCTCGATGCACGCTTGGGTCCAGTCGCGGAGCGGCCCGCGCAGCCATTCCCGCTGGGGAGTCTGGAGCGGACGCTTGGGCGCCTCCACGATGCTCCCCGGCGCGAGGCGCGCGGCGATGCGACGCAGGAGGACCTTCCCCGTCCCGCCGGAGATCTTGCGCTCGGGCGGCTGGCGCAGGGCGAGTTCGAAGAGCCGGTGGTCCAGGAAGGGCTCGCGCAATTCGCAGGAGGAGCGCATGGAGGCGCGGTCGTTGAACCGCAGCGCCCGCGGGAGCTTGAGGAAGCGTGCGTCGCGCAGCTGCAGGTTGCGGAGGCGGTCGGGGAAGGGCCGCGGGGGTTCGAAGGGCGCCGCCCGGGCGGCGAACCCGGGCGCGAGGCAGCCGGGACGCACCGGGGACTCCTGCGTCCCCTGGACCAGGGCGGAGCCCTCCCCGCGGTAGTAGTCGTAGCCGGCCCACTGCTCGTCCATCCCCTGTCCGTCGAGGAGCACCGGCACCCCCTGCTCCCGGGCCCGCTCGAAGAGGCACGCGTAGGCGAGGGTGGGGAGCCCTCCGAACGGCTCGTCCTGCGCTTCCTGGACCGACGCCGCCAGCGCGGGCACCTCGTCCGGCTCGAGGAGGCAGACCGTGGCGGGGTGGCGGGTCGAGGCGAGCATCCGCTCCACCCAGGGAGACTCGTCGTAGACCGGATCGCCGCAGGCGAAGGTGAAGGCTCTCACCGCGCTCTCCTCCCCTTGCACGCGATGCACGAGCGCGAGGAGGGTGGAGCTGTCGAGCCCGCCGCTCAGGTTGATGCCCACCGGGACGTCGGAGCGGAAGCGGAGCCGCACGCTCTCGGCCAGGAGCGCGGCGTACTCGTCGGCGACTTCGTTCTCGCCACGGGCGTCGAACTCCATGCCGGCGCGCGTCGCGAGGTCGTACCAAACCCGCGTCGTGATCCGCCCCTCCTGCCAGGTGAAGCAGCTGCCCGGAGCGAGGGCGGACGCCCCGGCCCAGAAGGTGCGGGCCGAATGGTCGCACCAGCCGCGGGCGAGCCAGGTGGCCCAGGCCGTCTCGTCGGGCTCTTGGGCAAGGCCGGCGGCGTGCAACGCCTTGATCTCGCTCGCCAGGAGCAGCGTCCCGTCCTGCAGGGTCGCCGTGTAGAGCGGCTTGACCCCGAACCGGTCGCGGGCTGCGAAGAGTCTCCGCTCCCGCCGGTCCCAGATCGCGAACGCGAACATCCCCACGAACCGGTCGAGGCACGCCTCGCCCCAGCGAAGATAGGCGGCGAGGACAACCTCCGTGTCGGTGCCGGTGACGAAGAGCGACTCCGGCAACGCGGCGCGAAGCTCGCGGTAGTTGTAGACCTCGCCGTTGAACGCGATCAGGAACCGCCCCTCGGGGCAGGCCATCGGCTGGCGCCCGGCCGGACCGAGGTCGAGGATGCTCAGGCGGGTGTGGGCCAGGCCCGCGTTGCCGGAGGGATCGAACACGAGCCCCTCGTCGTCGGGCCCGCGGTGGCGCTGCGCTGCCGCCATGGCGCGCAGGGCAGCGGGCCCCGCCCCCCCTCCGAACATCCCCGCGATGCCGCACATCGCCCTAGGCCGCCCCCATGCGCCGTTCCATCTCCTGCAGATCGCGGAGCGTATCGATGTTTCCGCAGCGCTCTTCCGGCACGAGATAGGGTTGCATTCGCGCCCCGTAGAGGCTCGCGTGCTCGAGCAGCGTGTCGCGCGCGGTGACGTAGACGCTTCCCTCCCGCCAGAAGGCGGGAGGCAGGTCCTGGCGCCGCGCCACGACGCCGCGTCCCGCCGCCTGCACGAGGCACCCCTCGGCGTCCTCCAGATAGGTCCAGAAGGGGTGGAAGTGCGCGGGCACCGGCCGCACGGCGACGACGGAGTCCGCGCCGCCCGCGCGGAAAAGCGTGCAGGCCGCGTCGATGTCGTTTGCAGCGCGCAACGGGTTGGTCGGCTGGAGGAGGCAGACGGCGTCGTAGCGTCCGTCGAGCGCTTCCATGGCCTTTAGGGCGTGTTGCACCACGGGGAGGGAGGGGGTCGTGTCGAGGGCCAGGTCCGCGGGGCGCAGGAAGGGGACGCGCACGCCGCAGCGCCGCCCGCAGCCGGCGATCTCGTCGTCGTCCGTGCTCAGCACCACGGCGGCCAGCTCCTGCGCCGCGAGCGCCGCCTCGCAGGTCCATGCAAGCAGCGGCCTGCCGCGGAGCAGGGCGAGGTTCTTGCGCGGGATCCCTTTCGATCCGCCGCGTGCGGGGATGAGGCCGAGGATTCTCATACCATCGCGCCCAACGGGCGCTCGACGTAGTGCAACCGCTTCTGTTGGTAGGGGAGGAGGCGCGCCAGCCCCTGCGCCAGCCGCGGCGAGACGTAGCCGTCGCCGTAGAGCTCGCTCGGCGGGTAGCGGCCGTGGGCGAGTTGCATCCGCACCGCGGCCTCGATGGAATCGGTCTCCACCGGCACCGCAGTGACATGGGCGTCGGTCTCGCGCCCCCCCTGGCGGTTGCCGACCAGCACCACCGGCGTGCCGAAGTGGCATGCATCGCGCACGAAGCTGCTCGAGTTGCCTACGGCGCAGGCGGCCTGCGCCAGCACCTTGAGGTAGTCCTCGGGGGGCAGGTTGATGAGCGTGCGCATCCACGGCGACTTCTGGCGGTCCCGGTGGACGCGGATCGCCTTGGAGATGTGGTCGCTGCCGGCGTCGATATTGGGCCAGAGGAGGATGGAGGGGCAGCGGACGCGATCGAGCGCCTCGAGGAGCCGTTCCATCTGCCCCCGCTCCGCGCCGTACTCCGTCGTGGTCGGATGGAAGACGACGAGTTGGTAGGGCTTGGAGAGATCGAGGGTGGCCCCGCTCCCGCGTCCGTTCACCACCGATGGGTCGAACCGGCTGTCCAGCACGCGCGCGATGTCGCTGCTCGGGCAGCCCGTGGTGAGGATCGTGTCGGGGCGCTCCCCCATGCGGATGAGGTAGTCGGCGGAGCGGCGCGTGCTCGGGATGTGGAAGTGGGCGAACTTGGTGATGGCGTGGCGCGCGCTCTCGTCGATGGAGCCGGAGACCTCGCCTCCCTGGATGTGGACGATGCAGAGGTTCATGTAGGCGGCGGCCACAGCCGCCGCGAGCGCCTCGTAGCGGTCGCCGATGAGGAGCACCACGTCGGGGCGAAGCCGCTGGAACTCGCTCGCGAACTCGACCACCCCGAAGCCGATCGACTTCGCCATGGTGGTGGGCGTGGAGCCCTCCAGCTCGATGTAGATCTCCCCGTCGATGCGGAATCCGTCCTCCCGCACCACGCGCACCGGCTGGTCGAACCGCTCCAGCACCATGGTTCCCGCCGCGATCACCTGGAGCTGGAGTTCCCGCGTTCCCTGGATGGCGGTCATGACGGGCTTGAGGCGCCCGTAGTTCGCGCGGTCCACGAGGACCACGCAGATCTTACGCTTTGCCTGGCTGATCAAGATCGTCCTCCGAGAGGAGCGCGTCCGCCGCCAAGGGGCGGGCGAGGACGCGATCGAGGAATTCCCCGAGGCGCGCGGCGGGAATGCCGGTGCCCGGTTTCTTCAGGGCGAGATCGTCCCGCCCGAGACGGTGGCCCATCGGGAGCGGCCTCGCCGCCACGATGCTCTTGCCGAATGCGCGGCGCAGGTCCACGAGTTCGCGGGCGGCGGCGTCCTTGTCGACGGGGTGGGCCAGCGCCGCGTCGAGAAACGCGATCCCCTCCGCGAGCTGTCGCAGTTCGGGGAGGGTCAAGGACGCCTTGACGTCGGGGCCGAAGCAGGCGCGATCGAACACGACGTGCACCTCGACGAGCCGCGCGCCGAGGGCCACGGCGGCAAGCCCCGCCGCCACGGTGCCGCTGTGGTCGGAGAGGCCTACGGGACAGCCGTAGCGGAGCCGCAGTTCCGCGAGCACGTTGAGGCCGATCCGCTCCGGCGGGCAGGGATAGGCGCTCGTGCACTGCAGGACCGCCACCGGCGCGCCGGCGCGGCGTACCGTCGCCACGGCCGCGTCGAGCTCGCCCCACGGGCTCATCCCGCTCGAGAGCAGCACCGGCCGGCCGGTGCGCGCCATCCGCTCGATGAGCGGCAGGTTCGCCACCTCCCCCGCCCCGACCTTCCAGGCGACCATGCCGATCCGCTCCAGCAGATCCGCCGCCTCGAAGCTGAAGGCCGACGAGAGGAAGACGAGCCCGCGGTCCTCCGCGTGGCGGGCGAGCCCGCGCCACTGCTCCTCGCTGAACTCCATCCGCTTCCAGTAGGCGTACCGGCTCTCGTCCTGCCGGCTGAACGGGACGCGCCACGGCTCGCCGGGCGTCGACTCCGCCGCGGCGATGTGCGTCTGGAACTTCACGGCGTCCGCCCCGGCGTCGGCCACCGCGTCCACATAGGCGTGGGCCGTGCCGAGGCTGCCGTCGTGCGCCTGGGCCACCTCGCCGACGAGGAGGCAGCGCGGCGCTCCCTCTTCAAACCACGTCCGCAAAGCTCTTCTCCATCCGGCGGAAGATGAACGCCCCCGTGGCCAGGATGGCCGCGGCGGCCAGCGCGGAGACGACGAGGGCTGCGCCGGGGCCGTCGCCGGTGCCGAGCAGCGCGTAGCGGAATCCCTGGACGACGCCCACCATGGGATTGAGCGCGTAGAGCGCGCGCCACTTCTCCGGCACGATCGTGCTGGAGTAGGCGATCGGCGTCGCGAACATCCAGAGCTGGGCGAGGAACGGCACGACGTGGCGCACGTCGCGGTACCTCACGTTGAGCGCCGAGAGCCAGAGGCCCGTCCCGAGGGAGGTCGCCATGGCGAGGAGGAGGAGCGCCGGCAGCCACGCCGCGCCGGCGCCCGGGACGATGCCGTAGCAGAGGAGCATCCCGATCAGGACCGTGAAAGCGATCGCGAAGTCCACGAGCCCCGAGAGCATCGTCGCCACCGGGATCGCAAGGCGCGGGAAATAGACCTTCTTGATCAGGTTGGCGCTGCCCACGAGGCTGTTGGAGGACTGTTGCAATCCGTTCGCGAAAAAGGCCCAGGGCACCAAGGCGACGAAGGCGAACACCTCGTAGGGCGCCCCGTCGGAGGGGACCTTCACGAGCATCCCGAAAAAGACCGTGAAGACCACCATGGTCAGGAGCGGCTGCAGGATGGCCCAGGAGGCGCCCAGGGCGGTCTGTTTGTAGCGCACCTTCACGTCGCGCCAGGCGAGGAAGTAGAGCAGTTCCCGGTACTGCCAGAGTTCGCCCAGCTTCAGCGCGACCCACCCTCGCGACGGCGCGATCTGCAGCACCGGGAGCGCCGGGGAGGGGGCGGGGAGGGAGGATGCGCCGGGGCCGATCACCGCGTGTCCACCTTGCTCGCCCAGCTCCGGTTCTGCGCGTACCACTCGATGAGGTTCTCGACGCCCTCTTCGATGTCCACCTTTGGCTCCCAGCCGAGGAAGGACCGCGCCTTCCCGATGTCCGCCCAGGTCGCCGTGACGTCGGCGGGATGGCGCGGCTGGAAGATCAGGTTCGCCTTCTTGCCGACGCGCCGCTCGATGCCATGGATCACATCGATGAGCACGGCCGGCTTGTCGGAGCCGAGGTTCACCGTCTCGTACCCCGCGGGCTTCAATGCCGCGATCGTGCCGCGGGCGATGTCCTCCACGTAGGTGAAGTCCCGCGTCTGCCTCCCGTCCCCGTAGACGAGCACCGGCTTGCCCTCGTGGATCCACTGGACGAACCGGAACAGGCTCATGTCGGGGCGTCCGGCGGGGCCGTAGACCGTGAAATACCGGACCACGGTCACGTCCAGGCTGTAGAGGTAGTGGTAGGTGTAGCAGAGCACCTCCGCCGCCTTCTTGGACGCGGCGTAGGGCGAGAGGGTGCGGTTGGTGTCGGCGTCCTCGCGGTAGGGCATCGGATTGTGCGCGCCGTAGAGGCTGGAGGTCGAAGCGAGGATGAACTTCTTCACACCGGTCGTGCGCGCCTGTTCGAGGAGGTTCAGGGTCCCGGTGACGTTGGTGTCGATGTAGACCCACGGGTTCTCCACGCTCTGCCGCACCCCGGCCCGCGCCGCCAGGTTGACGATCGCCTCGGGGCGGGGGCCCTTCGCCCAGACGCCGGCAAGCGCCGCCCGGTCGCAGATGTCGATCTTGTGGAACGCGAACCCCTTGCGCGGAAGGAGGCGCTTGAGCCTCCACTCCTTGAGGGCCACGTCGTAGGCGTCGTTGAGGTCGTCCACGCCGGCCACGGTGTGGCCCGCATCGAGGAGGAACTCGGCCACCTTGGAGGCGATGAACCCGGCGGCGCCGGTCACGAGATAGTGGGCCATGCGTGCGCTCCCTTGGTGGCTGTGGCGTGCGGTGCGGACATACTCCGTCCCCGTCGCGTCCCGGGACGCGTGCGACCGCAGGCCCTGCGGGCCCGGGGCCCTGCCCCGTGCCGGGGTCAGCGATCCTGGCCGGCGTTCGAGCCGATCCGGTTGGCCGGAGCTTCCTCCGCCGGCGGTTCCTTGCCCGCGCGGCGGCTTCGCTCCTCGCCGTACCCGTAGCCGTAGCCGTAACCGTAGCCGTACTTGCCGTAGCGGCCGTAGTAGCCGTAGTAGCCGTAATACCCGTAGCCCCGCCGCATCGACTTGCGCGCGTCGAAGCCGTTGTAGATGACGCCGACGAGATTCGCCCCGAGCCGCTCGATCTGCTCCTTCGCTCCCAAGACGACGTCGAGGGAGCAGAGCTTGTAGCGGGCGAGCAGGAAGACGCCGTCGAGGAGCGGGAAGAACGAAGCCGAGTCCGACACCGCCAGAACCGGCGGGACGTCGAAGAGGACGTATTCGAAGGACTCCTTCAACTCCTCGAGGAGGCTCGCGAACTGGGTGGAATCGAGGAGCGCGCCGGGGTTCGGCGGCTTTTTCCCGGCGTAGAGGACCGAGAGGTTCTCGACGGGGGTCGTCTTGAGCGCGTCCCGCCACGCGATCCCCCCGGTCAGGATGTCGGAGAGGCCCGGGCTGAGCTCGCCCTTGAGATGCGTGTGCGTCGCGGGGCGCCGCATGTCGGCGTCGACCACGATGACGGAGCTTCCGCCCTGGGCGAGCGCGACCGCGAGATTCAGCGTCGTCACGGTCTTGCCCTCGCCGAGGACGGACGAGGTGATCGCGAGGGTGCGCAGCCGGCTCTCGAGGTTGGCGAACCGGATGTTCGCCCGGAGGGTGCGGTAGTTCTCCGCCAGCATCGAATTGGGCTTCTCGATGGTGACCAGGGCGCTCTTCATCTTGCGCAGCGCCTTGCTCTGGACGCTCTTGAAGGCGGGCAGGGCGGCATAGAGAGGGACGCCGACGCCCTCCTCCAGCTCCTGCGGGCTCTTGATCGAGCGGTCGAGGTATTCCGCGAAGAAGGCCGCTGTGATCGCGGCGATCAGCCCGAGGAAGACCGCGATGAGCACCTCCTTGAAGAGGTTGGGGCTCATGCGCGACCCCGGCATGCGCGCGGAATCGACCAGATGGACCGACGCCAGGGTCGAGGCGTGAGCAATCTCCGCCTCCTGCTGCTTCTGCACGAGAAAGCCGTAGATCTGGAGGTTCGCCTCCACCTCGCGTGAGAGCACGGTGATGATGCGCTCGGTCTGCGGAAGGCGTTTCACCTCCTCCTCGTAGCGCGCAACCGCCTCGTGACTCTCCTCGATCTGACGCTCGATCCCCGCGATCCGGCGGTCCAGGAGGAGGGTCAGGTTGCGGCGCATCCGGTCCCGGCCGGCGGCGATCTCGGCGCGCAGCTTCCGGTGCACCGGGTGGTCCGGGGTCGCGTCGTCGAGCGCGGCGCTTCCCTGCTGGATCTCCAGCTTGGCCAGCTCTTCCGCCAGGATCACCGTCATCGGGTCGGCGGTGCGCGAATCGAGTGCCACCAGCGCCTCGGTGAGCCCCGCGTCGTCCGTGAGCGTCGTCGCTAGCTGACGGTGCCTCTCCAGCTCGACGCGGTAGCCGGCGGCCGCCAGATCGAGATCGCTGATCTTCTGGATGAGCCAGCGGGAACGGTCGCTCAAGAGGGCGGCCCCCGAGTCGGTGCGGTAGCGGTCGAGCTCCTGCTCCGCTTTCTTGAGGTTGTCCCGCACGCGGCGGGTCTCGGCGTTCAGGAACAGGAGCGCGGTCCCGACCTGTTTCTGCCGCTGGTCCTGCTTGTACTCCGTGTAGCTCCGGGCGAGCGCGTTGGCGACCAGCTCGGCCAGGCGGGGCGACTCCGTCACGAAGCCGAGACCGACGACGCCGGTGCGGCGGCCAATCTCGGAGACGGTCACACCGGACTGGATCCAGCTCGCGTTGTGCTCGGGGCTGCGGAGCGGGAGCAGGAAGGTGCGTCCGGTGGCGTCCCCTTCCACGTGGAGGGTGAAGGTGCGACCGTACGCCTCGAACGGGACGCCGGGCCGGAACTGTTCGAGGAGCTGGCCGCGCCCCTCGTGCTCCCCCCCGTGGTCCATCACCTCCACCGGGCCGATCGGGCCATGGAATGTGAAGAGGTAGGTGTCTCCGTTGCCCCCGTCAGGCACCGGTTCGGTCTCCACCCTCACCTTGCAGAACGGCTTGGGACGGAACGAGGCGAGGAGCACATCGAAAGGACGGTAGGCGTTCTTCTCCGTCAGGAAGTCGTTGGGAAGCAGGTGTCCGGCCGCGCCTTTCGCGACGGTGAAGCTGCGCATGATCTGCATCTCGGCGTCCGCCGTGGACAAGCTGTCCACCGCGGCGAGTTCGCCGAGGAGCGTCTGCGGGCTTGCGGCCCCCTCGATCTGGATCATCGCCTCGGCCCGGTAGGTCGGGCGCGCGAGCAGCGCATTCCCTGTGATCCCCGCGAAGAGGAGGAGGAAGACGAAGGCCGACAGGAATCCGTGGTTGCGGATGACCCCGAAGTAGTCGGAGAGGTGCGTTGCCGCCGTTTGGCGCTTGCGCGTCGAGCCCGAACGGTGTCCGTTGGCGTTGGTGCGGGGGCTCACGAGCGGGTCTCCGAGGCGAGGTAGTCGGCCGCGATCTCCCTCGCGCGCCGCAACGGCTCGAGCTGGGAGGGGCGATGGAGGTCGCTGCCGAAGAAATCGTAGTAGCCCTCCTCGAGGAGGGTGTGGCCAAGATCCGCCGCCCGGCTTCCGTGGTGGCCGGTCAACGAGAGAAGGTTGAGCTGGAACCGCCAACCGGCCTCGCGCCAGGAATCGACCCGCTCGCGGTCGTCGAGGAGGCCGCTGACGCGCTCGGGGTGAGCCATCACCGGTCGGATGCCGCGCTTGCGCAACGCCATCGCGACCCGGCTCACGCCGACCGCCGGCTGCTGCAGGGGAAGCTCGACGAGGAGGCAGGTCTCGCCCCCCTCCAGAAACGTCGCCAACTCCTCCCCGGAGGTGATCGCGTCGACGAACCGCTCGCCGTAGTAGTACTCCGCACTCCGCACGAGCTCGAGGCCGATCTCCGCGCGGGCAAGGATGCGATGCGTCTCGTCGACGTGGCCCCTCAGGTCCGTGAGGGTGAAGTCGTTGCCCAACCGGAACTGGTGAGGGGTGAGATGGAGCCGGGTGACGCCCATCTCCATGAGACCGCGCGCCATCGCTATCGTCTCCACGGCGCCGCGGCTGCCGTCGTCCACGCCGGGGATGAGGTGCGAATGCAGATCGGTGCCGAGCACGAGCTAGCCGCCCCCCACGGCATTCGCCGCTGCCCCGCTGGCCACGGGCAGTTGCAGGAACGGCAGGAGGAGGTTGAACATGCGCTGGTAGCTGCCCAACCCGCTCGCGCCGACCACGACGCGGTCCCCCGGGCGCAACTGGATGTCGAGCCCGTACTGGTAGACATCCTCGATCCCGACGGTGTACCGCTCGGGGCGCTGCCAACTCCCCCGGTAGACATGGACCTTGTAGCGCGACGCGTACACCGGGTCGATCCCGCCCCCGGCGGCGATGGCCGCGGCGAGATTGAGGCCGCTCTGCGGCATCGGCACCGCCCCCGGCTGGCGCACCTCGCCCAGGACGAACACCTTCCAGTCCGCGGCGGAGGGGACATAGACGAAGTCCCCGTGGCGCATGAAGACGTTGCGGCGCAGATCCCCGCGGAGCAGCATGTCGCCGAGGCTGATGGGCAGGAGCGCGGAGGCGCGCACGACGTACGCCCCTTCGATGTCGCCCCCCTCCTTGATGCCGCCCGCCAGACCGATCCCCTCGAGCAGCGTGGTGTCGCCGTCCACGGCGAAGACGCCGGGCCGCTCCACGTAGCCGAGGACGTAGAACTTCTGCGATTCGTGCTTCGACACATCCACGGTGACGTGCGGATCCTTCAGGTACTTGGTCAGCCGTTCGCGCAGCTGCGCCTGCAGCTCCACCGCGGTGAGCCCGGCCGCCCGCACGCCGTCCAGCAGCGGGAGGTAGATGCTCCCGTCCTTCTGGACGCGCACGCCGGGCGGGGCGCCGCCGGTCGCGGGGCCGCCGGTGAACTCGGGGTGGCCCACGACCAGCACGCTCAAGACGTCGTTGACCCCGATGCGGTACTCATCCACCTGCTGCGACAGCTCCGTCTCGACGACCTCGACGTGGAGCTTGCGCGGCGGGAGTACGCGGTCCTTGCTCGCGGTCACGAGGGAGCCGACATCGGGCCGGGTGTCGCGCCGCGAGGCGCACGCGGCCGCGACGAGCAGGAGGAGAAGGGCCGCCCGCGTCAAGCCGCACCCCCCCCGCCCGCAAGCTCCTCGAGGGCGGGCACGAGGCGGGCGGCGGCGGGCTCGAACGCGCCGCCTTCGCCCGCGGCGAAGAGCACGCGTTGGTTGGTGCGCGCGGGCTCCGGGGTCCCTCCGTCGGCGTCGGGCCGCGACGAAAAGAGCAGATCCGCGAGCGATCCGGCGAGGGCGCGGTTGAACGCCTCCGGCGCGGGCCGGTCGGGCGCCGACGCCCCGGCATCGACGTGCGCGACGGGGATCCCGCGCTTCTTGGCGACCACGGCGCAGGCGACCGCCGCATTGGAGCTCCCCACGACCACAACCACGGCAGGGACGCAGGCGTCGAGCAGCGCGTCGTAGCGCTCCAGGATGCGCGCGGTCTCCACGCCGTCTACCGCGGGCGGCACGTCGAGATCCACGTCCGGCACGGCGATCGCGGTGTCGCGGGGGACGCCTTCCTCCAACGCCAATTCGTCCCTGCGACCGGTGTGCACCACGAAGGGATCGAGCACGGCTCGGCGCCGCGTCTCCTCCACGAGGGGGGCGATCTCGAGCAGGGTGAGACGAGAATCCGCCACGAAGTGGGCCCGCGGAAGATTGAGCCTGAAGCCAGTCTCCGCGCGCAACGGCGCGGGGGCCTCCTCCGGCGCGGCGGCGCCCGAGGGAGGTTCGATGACATAGCGGGTGACGAGGCGGGAACCGGGGGCGGGGTCGGCCCCGAGCGCCCCGAGGCGCAGGTCCGCCTTGCGGATCAGCTCGCAGAGGATGGTCCGCACCTCCTCGCGAAAGGCGGGATCGTCGCCGTTCGGGCGACGGCTCCAGCCGGCCCCCTGCGTCCCGCACTCCACCTTCTCCTCGACAATCTCGCCCTCCCCCCCCGAGGGCCTGTCGATCGCGATGCCGCGCACGCGGAGCGTAAGCAGGTTGAATTCCGCGGCGATCCGGTCGAGGAGGGCGGCCACTTCGGACGCGCTCTCGGCGATGCGCAATGAATCCTGCGCGTAGCGCCTCACGAGGTGCGCGCGCTGGAAGAGCCTCCGGTTGATGAGGATGCTCGCCCAGCGGGGCCGGCCGGCGACGAAGAGGAGGACGACGCCGAAGCTCGCCCAGAGCAGCGCGATCCAGAGGAGGCCCCATGCGTCCGGGGCCGCCACCGCCAGCGTCGCGGTGGCGAAGGCGAAGGCGGCGAGGGCGGCCAGCGCCTTCCACGGGTCCCCCCAGGCGCGCAGGAGGAGATGGTGCACGTGGCCGCAGTCGCCGGTGAAGATCGGCTTCCCGCGCAGCCAGCGGCGGCCCGCCGAGAGCGCCACGTCGCCCACGGGGAGCGCGAGGATGCCGAGGGCCGCGGCCACGGAGAAGCCCGCGGGCGCCTGGAGGGCGAAGGCGGCGAGGCAGAAGCCGACGATCATGCTCCCCGCGTCGCCCAAAAAGACCGTGGCGCGCGGGAGGTTGTGACGCAGGAAACCGAGCAGCGCACCGGCGAGCACGGCCGCAGGGACCGCGGCCCACCCCAGCGCGACGCAGGCGAGACAGGCGACCAGCGCCACCGAGGCCGCGAGGCCGTCCATCCCGTCGATCAGGTTGATCGCGTTGGTGACCAGGACGATCCAAAAGATGAGGAGGGGGATCTCGAAGCCGTGGGTGCCGAACCCTCCGAACGGGGGCAGCTCGATGCGCTCCATCCGCGTGCCCGCGGCGACGAGGCAGAGGGCGGCGACGATCTGGGCGAGGATCTTCGTCCGCGGGGACGCCCCGCGCAGATCGTCGTAGGCGCCCGCCGCCGCGAGCACCGTGCAGCCGAGGGCGAGCCCGAGGAAGCGCGGGTCCTCCTGGACGAGGAACACGGCAAGGAGCGGAAGGAACACCGCGAGCCCGCCCAGGAGCGGCGTGCGCTCCCGGTGGATGGAGCGACCGCCGGGCGCGACGATGGCGTTGCGTCGCCGGGCGAAACGCGCCACCGGAGGGACGAGGCACCAGCTCACGGCGAGCGCGGCGAGAAGGAGGAAGGCCGCCTCGAACCCGCGTGAGGCGCCCACGCCGATGGCGGCGGCTGCCGCCGCGCAGGCGACGACCTCCTGCCGCCACCCGGCCTGGGAGCCTTCCGCCCCATCGCGGTTCCTTCGTGCAATCATCCTAGCGCGCCTCCCCTTCGAGTTGGGCCGTCGCTGCGACGGCGTCCCGGCGCTCACCCCATCGTCCGCTCCGCGCGCACCCGGGAATCAGTCGACCGGCGGCACCGTGCAAGGCCGCCGACGCGCCTTGGGGCGCGCGCGCAGTTCCTGTTTGTGCGCACATCGACGTCCCGAACACCTTCCGCACTCGCACGCGGCTCCATGAAAGGTAAAAGGTTCCTGCTCTCCCTTTGTTCGGCTGCCGCCGGGCCGGCCCGCAGGTCCGGGGGCGGGGAAGGGCGCGCTGCGAGCAAGAGCGGGGGCTGGCGCCCGGGCCGGATCAGCGCGACTTGCTTCCTTCGAGGACGACCTTGACGGTCTCCATGAGGATGCGCAGGTCGAAGAGGATGGAGTGGTGCTTGACGTAATACATGTCGAGCCGGAGCTTCTCCACGGCATCCGACTCGTCCGAACCGTACCGGAATCGCACCTGCGCCCAGCCGGTCAGTCCCGGCTTCACGGCGTGGCGCTGGTCGTAGTAGGGGATCTTGCGGCGCAGCCCCTCGACGAAGAAGGGGCGCTCGGGCCGGGGCCCGACGAAGCTCATGCTCCCCCGCAGGACGTTCCAGAGCTGCGGCAGCTCGTCCAGGCGCGTCTTGCGCAGGAACCGCCCCACCGGGGTGACGCGCGGGTCGTTCTTCTGGGCCCATTGGGGCGATCCGGGAGCTTCGGCGTCGATCCGCATGGAACGGAACTTGGCCAGGAGGAACTCCTTGCCGCCCTGCCCGACCCGCACCTGCCGGTAGAGCACCGGACCTTTGGACGTGCACCGGACGGCGAGGGCGACGAGGGGCCAGAGCGGGGCGCTCAGGATCATGCCCATGATTGCGAAAAGCAGGTCGAAACAGCGTTTGGAGAAGGTTCTGAGGGGGTCGTTGACGAACCCATCGGAGAAGATCAGCCAAGAGGGCCGGAGGTCTTCGACGGGGATCTTGCCCGCGATGTCCTCATGGATCTTGGCCTCCTCGATGATCTGGGTGCCCGAGAGACGGAGGGCCAGGAGCTCCCCCAGGGGGAGCTGCTGGCGTCGATCCTCCACCGCCACCACCACGCTGTCGATCCCCTGCGCTTTCACGACGGCGGGCAGATCGGCATAGGTCCCGAAGACCGGCCGCCCGCCGATCCTCCACCCCAGGCCCGCTTCGTTTTCGGCCAAGAACCCGATCACCTCGTAATGCCGGCTCCGCTCGTCCAGGATCTCTTTGGCGGTGCGGCGTGCATGCTCCCCCACGCCCAGGAAGAGCAGCCGGTTCTTGTACCGGGGCAGACCCGTCAAGAACTCGTAGGCGGTCCGGCTCAGGATCACGCACGGGAGAAAGAGCGTGAGGAAGGCGAGGCAGGCGAGGTCGAGGCTGCGAAAGAGCCCGCAAATGCCCCAAGCCACCAGCGCCGAGATGCCCAGGCCCATCCCGAGGCGCTTCCAGAATTCCGGGCGCGGGGCGACTCTTCCGAGTTGATAGAGCCCTGACCAGTAGAACGCGAGCTTGATCCCCACGAGGATCAGGAGCGCCCGGAAGGCGCCGAGGGGGGAGCGCAGCGGAGTGAGGGAGCCGTAGTGGGCGAGGGCGAACCCCCCCAGGAGGGAGAGCATGATGAGCCCGTCCTCCCAGAGCACGTAGGCCAACGACCCGGGCCTGACCTTGGCCCCGGCGACCTTCACTGCTCCCGCCCTCCCGAATCGCGCACGCGGTCTGCCTATCGACCCTTGAGGCGGCTAGCCTGAAGCGGCCCAGGGAGCGGGGAGTCCTCGCTGGTTACTTAGTTATCAGTAATAAGTTCCCCCTCCTTGCGCAGCTCTGCGGGGAGAGAGAACTGCACCCGCTCTTCGGCGACGTCGATGGTCTCCACATCCCGGCCGCCGTGCGCCTCCAGCGCGGCGACCAGCTCCCGCACCAAGGACTCCGGAGCGGAGGCCCCGGCGGTGACCCCCACCGTCTTGGCCCCCTCCAGCCAGCGCGGGTCGAAATCCTCCGCGGACTCGATGAGATGGGAGGGGACGCCGCTCTCCCGAGAGACCTCCCGGAGGCGGTTGGAGTTGGAGGAGTTGGGTGCGCCTAGGACCAGGATGAGGTCGCAGAGCTTCGCCAGGGTTTTTACGGCGTTCTGCCGGTTCTGGGTCGCGTAGCAGATGTCTTCCTGACGCGGCCCCTCGATGCCCGGGTACCGCCCCCGCAGCGCCGCCACGATGGCGGCGGTGTCATCCATGGAGAGCGTCGTCTGGGTGACGTAGGCGATCGGGCGCGCGGGATCGAGCCTGAGCCGGGCGACATCGGCCACCCGCTCCACCAGGGTGATGCTGCCCCGGGGCACCTGGCCGAGCGTCCCCTCCACCTCGGGGTGGCCCGCATGGCCGATGAGCACCAGTTGGCGCCCCTTGGAGGCCATCGTGTCCGCCTCCCGATGGACTTTGGTCACCAGCGGGCAGGTGGCGTCGATGGAACGGAGACGCCGCGCCGCGGCCCCACGCACCACGTCCCGCGAGACCCCGTGGGCGCTGAAGATGGCGACCGCCCCCTCGGGGATCTCATCCACCTCCTCCACGAACACCGCCCCCTTGCGTCGCAGCTGCTCCACCACGTGACGGTTGTGGACGATTTCGTGGCGCACGTAAATGGGGGCGCCGTACCGCTCCAGCGCCCGCTCCACGATCTCGATGGCACGGTCCACGCCGGCGCAAAAGCCCCGGGGGGCCGCGAGCAGGATGCGGAATGCGTTCATCGGCGGAGAGAACCGTCGCATGGCCCCGGAGCCTTGCCAAGTTCTCTGGCATCCAGTGTCGCAGAGAGGCGATACTTTGCCCGGTCATGCGCCCCTCGCTCGCCTGTCTCGTTCTCCTCCTCGTCTGGAGCGGGGGGAGGGGGGCGGGGGCCGGCGAGCAGGATGGCGCCATCGCCGAGGCGGGGCGCTGGCCCCACCCCCGGGGACCCGCGTCGGGGAGCGGCCGCTCGCGGGAGGAGATGCCGGAGAGCTTGGGCCCGCCGGTCTGGAGCCACGCGGCGAAGAGCCCCATCGTGGCTCCTCCCCTCGTCTGGGACGGCATCGCCTTCCTGCTCCACGGGAGCGCGCTCACCGCCCTCGACGTCGAGACCGGGGCCGTACTCGCCGCGACCTCCTTCAAGGGAGCCGCGGCTCCGTTTCCTGCGGTCTGGAACCGCTCCGTCTTCCTTCTCGAGGGGGGGAAGAAGCTGCAGGAGCATCGACTGCAGGGCGGCAGATTCGCGCCGCGCTGGAGTTTCGCCTCGCTCGGGGAGTGCGGCCCCCCGCGCATCCACGCCGGCGAGATCTACCTCGCGACTTCCCAGGGGCTCTTGCGGCTGCGCACCGGGGCTCGCAAGCCGGTCTGGACCGCCGCGGGGGACTTCGAAGGCGAGCCGGCGGTCTACGGCGACCATGTCTACGCCATCCGCCGCGGCGAGGGAGGCAAGCGCGCCCTCGTCGCGCACGATCGCGCCCGGGGCGGGATGGCCGCCGAGGCCGAACTGCCCGCGCCGGCCAAGCCCGCTCGCGGCGGACGCGTGGTGGTCGCGGACCAGATTGCCGGCGTCCTCCTCGCCCCGGAGGCAGAAGGCGAGTGGATGCTCTGCGATCGCGCGCTGGACGCGGGCAAGCTCACCCTCAAGGCGGTTCGCATCGAGAAGCTGCTCTGCGAGCCGGTCGCCCGCGACAAGCTGCTTCTGGCCATCACCGCCGCGGGCGAGTGGGCGGTCCTCGTCACCGGGGAGCCCTCCAAGCACCTCCTCGCCACCAAAGCCGAGCGCCCCGATCTGGTCGCCGGCGCGGGCCCCGCCACGGTTCTGGGCGGGACCGTGGCGATGGGCACCTGGGCGATCGACTTCAGCACCCGGGAGGTGGTCTGGCACCTGCGCGACCGCAAGGAGTACGCGCCCTTCCACGCGGGGCTCCGGTTCGGCATCGTCCCCGCCGACGGGCTCATGCTCCTCGTGAGCGCGGACGGCAAGACGCTCGCCGCGGCGGGACCGGAGGACTTTTCGCGATGAGCAGCCTGCGCCTCCCGGTGGTCCCGCTCCTCTTGTTCCTCCTGTGTCTCGCCGCGCCCGCCGCCGTCGGGGACACCGTCGTCTTGAAGGACGGGAGGATCCTGGAAGGCGCGGTCGTCCGCGAGGAAACCGCGCTGCGCGCGGAGGGAAGCGCGGTCCCTCTGCGCCAGGTCCTGCTCTGGGAGGACGCCGGAGGCAGGCCGAGCTACGCGCCTTCCCACGCGGCGCTGCTCCGGGCCTACGGCACCCTCGCCAACCGCGAGACCATCCGCCGCTGCCGCGAGGCGTTCCCCAAGGCGGTGGAGGCCGGGGACGCGGCCGCCGCTTTCGCGCTGCTCCAGCGTGCGGAGGAGGCGGGCCTCGAGATGAAGGATGCCGAGGCGTGGCAGGCGCAAGCGGAAAAGACCGCCCAGACCGGCTCCTTCGAGCCGCCGCCCGACACGGCCCTCGCCGATCTCCTCGCGGCGCGCGCCCAGGTCTGCCGCGACGCGGGCGAGGGGGAGCGGTGGTTGCAACTGTTGCGATCGACGCTCCGCGCCGCCCCGGACCACGCTGCGGCGCAAGGGCTCCTGGCGGAGGCCGCCCCCGCCAACTGGAAGATCGGCACGGCGCGGGACTGGCTCGACTGGCGTCTGGAGGTGATGGGCGATCGGGTCCGCCTCCTCGACCGCCGCCACCCCGACATGGACCGCGCGCGCAGCTTCTGGACCACCGACCTTTTCGGCTTCGAGAACCCGGTGGTCGCCCTCCTCACCAATCTCAAGAACCCCGAGATCGTCGGGAAGTGCCTGCGGCTCTCCGGCCTCACCTGCCGCGCGCTCGAGGAGATGTTTGCGACGGACGACCCCAAGCGCGAGGGCTCCGATCCCCTGGTGATCTACCTCTACGCGACGCTGGAGGAGTACGTTGCCAAGTCCGGCGCCGGGGTGGGCGGCGGGCATGGGGGCATGCCCCTCGGACTCACCCTCGGCCACTACAACCCCGCGGAGAACATCAGCCGCTTCTACTGGTTCGAACGGCCGGACGCCGAGCGGACGGTGACCACCACGTTCGTCCACGAGCTCACCCACCACTGGATCGAGCGCGCCTGCCCGCGCTTCACGGCGCAGGATCGCGAACGCAGCGCCGCCACGCCGGGGTTCTGGATCGTGGAGGGGTTCGCGGTCTTCATGGAGGAAGCGCGGTTCGACGTCCCCCGCGCCGCCTGGACCCACTTCGATCCCCACGCCGAGTCCCTCGACAGCGTGGTGACGCTCAAGCGCGCAAGCAAGCTCCTCGACTGGAAGAAACTCTACCCCCTCAACCAGATCGAGTTCGCCGGGCTCGGGAAGAACTTCGACGTGCGGGTCCGGCGCCGCTGGGCGCTCCGGGACTTCGGCTTCTCGGAAACCAACTGCTTCTACCAGCAGGCGGGCGCGACCTGCCAGTTCCTCTACTGGGGCGAAGGCGGTGCCTACCGGAAACGCCTCCTCGACTTCGTCACCGCCTACTACACGGGCGACAAGGACAAGACCTCGATCCCCGCGGCCTTCGGCCTCGAGCCGGAGGCGCTGGGGGCCAAGGTGGAAGCCTTCGCCGAAGCGGTGGCGAAGGGGTGGCGTCCCGGGGCGTAGTTACCCGCCCCGCTTCAGTCCTTTGAGCGGCGCGAGGACGAAGGCGCCGTCCTGATCGCGCTCCGGGAGCTTCGTGATGCCCGGGTTGGTGCGCTCCAGGTTGGCCAGGGTCTGGCGCTGCTTCTCGAGGGAGACCAGGAGCGTGTCTCGCTCGCGCATCAACTCGCCGTAGTCGAGCGCGGTGCGCAGGACCATCTTCAACTCCTCGTCGTCCCACGGCTTGAGGACGAACCGCCAGACCTCGCCGGTGTTGACGGCGCGCAGGACCCCCTCGAGGTCGGGCTTTCCGGTCAGCACCATCCGCACGATGCCGCCGTGGATCTCCCGCACCTTGTGGAGCAGGTCCGGCCCCTTCATGACCGGCATGTAGTAGTCCGCCACCACCACCGCGGGAAACTGGCGCCGCACCTCCGCGAGCGCGGCGCGCGGATCGGTGCAGGTGCGCACTTCGTAGGGCTCGTCGATGAGGAGGCGTTTGAGCGCCTCGAGGAGGTTGGGTTCGTCGTCGACGAAGAGGATGGACGGGGTTTGCGACATGGGGACTCCTGGGGCTAGAGCGGCACGACCGACCATTCGGGCGCGCGCCGCGACGGGAGCGTGCTGAGGTTGAGGAGAGCTTCGTCGGGGGTGAGCACGATGGCGCCCACCGCGGTACCCGCGAAGACCATGGGGAGGACGTGGGCCACCTGCTCGGCGCCGCCTCCGCCTGCCGGGACGCTCGCCTGGAGCGCGCGCTGGATGGCGCCGGAGAGCTCGGGCTCGAAGACATCGGGGGCGCGCACGCCGACCAGGCTGGCTCCTTTGCGCTCGAAGAGCGCCCGCGCCTTGGCGTTGGCGAAGACCACCTTGCGCTCGCGGTTCACTCCGATCACCGGCGAAGGGAGCAGTTCGAGGATCACTTGGGCGAAGTGCAAGGTGCGGTTGATCTCCCGCAGCTCCTCGGTCCGTTCGTCGACCTTGCGCTCCAGGCCGGCGTTGAGCGCCCGGAGCTCCGCGTTGAGCCGGGTGTTCTCGCGCCCGAGGCGTTGATGCTCCAGCGCCTTGCGCACGTTGTGGAGCAGCTCGCCGTCGTTCCAGGGCTTCACCAGGAAGCGGTAGATCTCGCCCTCGTTGAGCGCGTGCACGATGAGGTTGATGTCGGCGTATCCGCTCAGGATGATCCGCACGCAGTCGGAGCGGATTTCGCGCGCCTTGCGCAGGAACTCGACACCGTCCATGCCCGGCATCCGGAAGTCGGAGAGGATCAAGTCCACCTCCGCCCCCCGGCAGACGGCAAGGCCCTCCTCGCCGTCCTTGGCGAACAAGACGTCCCACTCCTCCTCCATGAAGACCCTGCGCAGGGCGCTGCGGATGCTCGCCTCGTCATCCACGCAGAGGAGCGCAGGGCGACGGCTGAGGGGATCAGGCATCCTCCGCCCCCTTTCCGTCCACGGGCAGTCGGATCGTGAAGCAGGTGCCCTTGCCCAGCTCGCTGGCGACCTCGAGCGTCCCGCCGTGCTTGCGCACGATGTCGAGGGAGATGGCGAGACCGAGGCCGGTGCCCTTGCCGACCGGCTTGGTGGTGAAGAAGGGGTCGAAGATGCGGCGCAGGTTCGCCGGCGGGATGCCGCTCCCGTTGTCGGCGAACTCGAACACGGCCATCTCCCTCTCGACCCGGGTGCGGAGCGTGATCACGCCCCCGGTGACGATGGCCTGGCCCGCGTTCACCAGGAGATTCATGAAGACCTGGTTGATCTGCCCCTCGACGCAGCGCACCGGGGGCAGCTCGCCGAACTCCGTCTTGAGCTCCGCCTTGTACTTGAGCTCGTTCCAGACGATGTTGAGCGTGCTCTTGAGCCCCTCCGTGAGATCGGCGTACTTGGGATCGCTCTCGGCGGGATGCGAGAATACCTTCAGGTCGCTCACGATCTTCCGCACGCGCTCGGTGCCCTCGAGGGACTCCTTCAGGAGGCTCGGCAGATCCTCCAGCACGAACTCGATCTTGAGCCGCTTGCGCAGGGCCTCGAGCCCCTCCGCCGCGGGCGCCGCGCCGGGCTGCAGACGCAGCTCGTAGGCCGCGACCATCTCCTGGATCTTCTCGAAGTACCGGCCGAGGGTGCCCAGATTGCTGTGGACGTAGCCGATCGGGTTGTTCAGCTCGTGGGCCACCCCCGCGGCGAGCTGGCCGATCGACGCCATCTTCTCCTGTTGCAGGAGCTGCGCCTGCGCGTGCTCGAGATCGCGCAGCGCCGCCTCCAGCGCACGGTTCTGGATGTCGCGCCGCCCCTTCGCCTGGCGCGCCAGCCAGGTGGCGACGCCGCGCCGCACCCGGGTGCGCAGCTCGAAGGCGGTGAACGGCTTGGCGAGATAGTCCCAGTGGTCGAGCATCTCCTCCTTGAGCCGCCCCTCGATCTCGTCCTCCACCGAGGCGCCGACCCCGGTCACCAGCGCGCAATGGGTCTCGCCGTCGATCTCCCAGAGTCCGCGGATGGTGTCGATGCCGTCCATGCCGTCGGTGAGGCGGAAGTCGACCACCGCGTAGGCGATGCGGCCCGCCCCCGACGCCCCCGACGCGGCGATCGCCAGCGCTTCCTCCCCCGACGCGGCGGGGTGGACGATCGCGTCCACTCCCTCGGAGGCGAGCAGCGGCCCGTGGGAAAGGTAGCGCGAGTAGAGGGTCCGGGCGTTGGAGTCGTCCTCGACGATGAGGACGTGGACCGGCGGCCGGGCGGCCTCTTGGACCGCCCCGGAACCGTCCAGCAGTTGCACCCCGCCCTCGAGCGGAATGTGAACCATGTTTTCCCCTTTTGCAATTCCGTGGCAGGAGTCCTATCGGCCGATGCGCCCGATTTCTGTTCCCCACCCCCCTCCCTTGCCTCCGGCCGGACGAGGGCTAGACTTCCCCGAGCAGGGGAACGTTCATGATCGAATCCCTCCCGGAACAAGGGGGCGCGCCCGCGCCGCCCCAGGCCACGGAACCGCTCGTGCTCGTGGTGGACGACGAGGTCCCGTTCGCGAAGCGGCTCGGCATCGAGTTCGTCGAAGCGGGTTTTCGTGCCGAGGCCGTGCACAACGGGGCGGATGCCCTCGCCTATGCCGCGCGCGAGCGGCCCGATCTCGTCGTGCTCGATGTCCGGATGCCCGGCATGGACGGGCTCGAATGCCTGCACCGGCTGCGCGCCGCGCCGTTCGGCCGCACCACGCCGGTCATCCTGCTCACCGGGGACGTGACGCCCCGGGTGGACGCCGCGGCGCTCCTGCACGAAGGGTGCCTCGTCGTGAGCAAGCCCTGCAGCTACCGCACGGTCATCCGCATCGCCACGCGCCTCCTCGCCACGGTCTGACCGCTCTCTATCCGTGCCCGTCGGCGCGGCGCATCTCCTGGGAGAGGCCCAGCAGCGCGGCGAGCGGCATGAGGAGGACGAGCACGCACGATTCGTTCAGGATCCCGCCCCAGCCGAACAGAAGGCGCAGCAGCAGATGGCCGGGCAGCACCGCGAAAATCATCTGGAACTGCCCCGGCCGCAGGAACGCGCACCCCAGGCCGGTCAGCCCCCCCACGGAGAGCGCCGCGAGCACGCTGCCCGCGGAAGGCGACGCCACCAGGATCAACTCCGCGAAGAGAAAGAACGCGGAGAGTTCCAGGGCGCTGCGCGCCATCGTGCGCCGGAACCGGCGCGCGAGATCGCGGTCCCGCCCCGCGTCCGCTTCCCACGCGACCCGCATCTCCTCTTTCGCCTGCGCCGGCAGGCGCAGGAACCACTCCTCCCCTTCGCGAGGGTCGAGCGACGCGGTCTCCACCATCCCCTTCAATGATCGGCCTGACGCTCACCCCTCCTCGCGCACGGCCGTGACAAAAGACTCCAACCCCGCCAGCGGCCAGTCCCCCTTCCAGTGCAACGTGCCGTCGCGCACCGCCGCCGCCGTGGAAAGCGCGCAGCGGTCGGGCAGCGCCCGCAAGGCGATCGCCGCGTCCGGTGACGCCGCCTCGGCGATGGGGAGGAGCGTCTTGAGCCTGCCCAGATCGAGGGTGAACCCGAGGCTGCGCGCCGGGCCCAGCCGCGCCATGGCCACGAGGTGCGGCGTCGCTCCCGGCGGCCCCGCGCGAACGCGCTCGACGAGCGCCTTCATTCCAGCAGCGGGATTGTTGGATTGCGTGAAGAGGAGGTGTCCTCCCTCCACCTTCAAACAGCCTTGCATGAGCGCGAGGACCATGAGCAACTCCGGCATCTCGCTGGTGACGCGGATCGAGTGGACCCCTTCGTCCCCCTCCCCCGCCTTCCGGAAGTCGAGCCGGAACGGGAGGCCCATCTCTTCGATGGAGCCGTTCACCTCGGCGACGTCGAAGGCGGCGAGGGCGGCCTCCATGTCCGCGCCCTCCGCCACCTCCCAGATGCCGGAGGTTGCCACCGCGATGCCTCGAGCCGCGTCGCAATCGCGCTGCGGCCCGTGAGCAAGCCCGAGAACGAAGTCGTGGGCCCGAACAGTTGCATCAACGCCTTGCCCTGGCCTTCGCCCAGGATCCGGTCGCACCATCCCGCCAACGCATCGCCCAGGGACTGCAGGGCGTGGCAGGAGTCGATGGTCAAGAGCGCGTCGGCCGGAAGCCAGCCGGCGATCTCGTTCTTGCCCGGCGCGCCGAGCCGCGCCAGGAGCGCCCGCGCTCCCGAGCCTACGCGCCAGGCGATGCGACCCTCCACGTCGAGCCGCTCCTCGCGAATCGTCCCGGCGTAATCGAGGGACTCGAGGCCGAGGAGGATCTCTTTGAGCAGGTCCCCGCCGCCGAGGGCGAGGCGGGAGAGGGGGGCGGGGGCGTCCTCGCCGACCATTCTCTCCAAAACGCCCGCAAGCCTGTCGGCCAGCCCGCCTTCGTGCGCCAGCGCCTCGGCCAGGAAGAGATGGACCGCGAAATCGCCGTCGAGGAGCGCGACCGGCGCCTTGCGCGACTCCCCCGAAACTTCCCGGGCATCGCCGACCCAGACCATCCCGCTCCGCCGCACCGCCATGCGTGCCTCCGCCAGGGGCACGTTCTCCGGCATGGCCGCACCCGCGGCGAGGGGAAATCCCCAGACCGGCTTCGCTCCCACCGCCGCGTAGAACGGCTTGGACCGGTCGATGGCGATGCCGGGCGGCAGCGTGTTGGCTTCGAGATCCTTCACGCTCGGGAGGGGACGATCGAACGCCTCGAAGAGGAAGGCGAAGCGGCCGAAAAAGGCGTCGAACCGCTCCATCGGCACGTGCCGGACGAGAAGCATCGTGGAGGCGGGCACCTGGGCAGTGGCGGGGTCGGGCTCGCCGGCCCGGAGCGGCGCGGCGAGTACCAGGAGCAGGAGGAGATGCTTCATCTCATTCGGCCCTCAGGCACTGGAGCTCTTCGATCGCGGAATCCGCGCCGATCACGAGCGGCGCGTCGCGGCCCAGCTTGAAGTGGTCGGCCTTGCTCAGGAACTCGGCGCCGCCATCCGTCCTGCCCACGACGATGCCCTTCCTGCCGTGGTGGTCCTCGGAGTCGTCACAGATCAAGATGACCGATTCGCCCCCCTTCGGCGCGGCGCAGTCGGGGTCCAGCTGGTCGCGGCCCGCATAGGAGGTGAGCTGGCCCCGCTTCGCCTCGACCGAGAGATCGAGGTCCCGGTAGGCCTCGGCCCCGCCCGCCTTCTCCCAGCTCTCCTGCAGGTCCCCCGGGCAGAAGAGCGTCTTGAGTTGGCGCTCTCCCTGCAGATCCCCTTCCACCACGAGGCAAAGGAGCAGGTTGGGGCCTCGCTGAACCGGGAACTTCGCACCGCTCGTCACGATGAGCAGGCTGACGAGCCCCTTCACATTGGACATGCAGGCGAACTGCGCTTGCTCGCGGGTCGAGCGGGGAATCAGCACCGACACCACCCCCGCCAGGACCCCGAGGATCGCCCCGACGATGATCAGCTCGAAAAGGACGAACCCTGCGCGCTTCCCCATCATGGACGCCTCCCTTGCCGCATCCCTGCGCGGCGCTGCAATTGTCCCAGGTCCCACGCTGCAGCGCTACTCCGCCCTCAGGCAGCGCAACTCCTCCACCGGGGAGTCCTTCCCGATGACCAGCAGTTCTTCGGGCTCCATGCTGTAGTCGTCGCGCTTTCTCCGGTAGGTGGCGCCGCCATCCGACCAGCCCACCACGAACCCCTTCCTGAAGTGGTGATCCTCCGAGTCGTCGCAGACGAGGATGACCGGCGGCCCCTCCTTCCCGACGGCGCATCCCGTCTCGGAAAGAGCCCGACCGGCGTACGACGTGAGATGGCCGTGGCTTCCGCGCGAGCGATCGAGATTCGCATAGGCGGCCATGCCGCCCGCCTTCTCATAGGTCTCCTCCTCATCGCCAGGACAAAAGAGCGTCCGCAATCCGCGCTCACCCGCGAGATCCCCCTTCACGACGAGAGTGAGGATGAGATCGGCGCCTCCATGCGAGGAGGTCAGGGGTCGTCCCCCGGCGATGAGCAATTTGGTGATCTCTTTCACGTTGCTCACGCACATGATGTTGGGTTCGCCGTCCGTCTGACGCGGGCGGAACGCGATCACGATCAGCAGGAGCGCGAACACGACCCCCACGACGATGAACCCATCGAGAATGAGCGATCTCGACTTCGCACGACCCATTCAGGACGCCTTCACCGCCGCCACCAGCGCCGAGAGGGAGGCCTTCGCGTCGCCGAAGAGCATGCGGGTGTTGGGCAGGTAGAAGAGCGGGTTGTCGATCCCCGCGAACCCCGCCGCCATGGAGCGTTTCATCACGATGCAGACGCGCGCCTTGTCGGCATCGAGGACCGGCATCCCGAAGATCGGGCTCGCCCGGTCGCTGCGCGCGGCGGGGTTGACGACGTCGTTGGCCCCCACCACCAGCGCCACGTCGGCGCGCGGGAAGTCGGGATTGATCTGTTCCAATTCGTGGAGCTCGCCATAGGGCACGTCCGCCTCCGCCAGGAGCACGTTCATGTGGCCCGGCATGCGGCCCGCCACCGGGTGGATGGCGTATTTCACCTCCACCCCGCGCTGCTGGAGCAGGCCCGCCACCTCGCGCAGATCGTGCTGCGCGCGCGCCACGGCCAGCCCGTAGCCGGGCACGATGACCACCAGCTGCGCGCCCGCCATGGCGATGGCGGCGTCCTCCACGCTGAACTCCCGCACCGTGCGCGGCCCGCCCTCCCCGCCCCCCTCCCGAGCCTCGATCTTTCCGAACGCGCCGAAGCAGACATTGGCCAGGGACCGGTTCATCGCCTTGCACATGAGTTGCGTGAGCAGGATCCCGGACGCGCCCACCAGCGCCCCGCCGACGATCAGCAGCCGGTCCCCGAGCACGAACCCCGCCATGGAGGCGGCGATGCCCGAGTAGGAATTCAACAGCGAGATCACGACCGGCATGTCGCCGCCGCCGATCGGGAGGACCAAGGTGACTCCGAGGAGCGCGGCGGCGGCCAGCGCGGCGGCGTAGACCGCCTGTCGCCCCGGCTCGGCGATCACCGCGGCGCAAGCCGCCAGCACGCCGCAAAACAGCAGCAGGTTCAACGTGCGTTGCAAAGGGTAGGTGACCGGCCGCGACGCCACGAGGCCGCGCAGCTTGCCGAATGCGACGAGGCTCCCGGTGAAGGTGACGGTGCCGATGAGCAGCCCGAGGGAGATCGCCACCAGTTCCCCCGTCGCCTCGCCCCGGCCCGGCGTGAAGAACTCCGCCGTGGCGACGAGCGCGGAGGCGCCGCCGCCGAACCCGTTCAGCAGCGCCACCAGCTCCGGCATCGCGGTCATGGGCAGCCGCCGCGCCAGGAGCGTCCCGACCAGCGACCCGGCCATGAGCCCGGCGGCGATGCCCCCGTAGCCGACGATCCCGGCGTCGAGGAGCGCCACGACAAGGGCGAGGAGCATTCCGCCCGCGGCGAGCGCATTGCCCTGCCGCGCCGTCTTGACCGACGATAGGCGGCGCAGCCCCAGGATGAGGCAGGCCGCCGCCGCCAGGTAGACGAGGTCGCGGGCGAACGGGCTCACGGCCGCTTTTTCCGGAACATCGAGAGCATCCGGTCGGTCACCAGGAACCCGCCCACGACGTTCACCGTCGCGAGGGCCACCGCCACGATCCCCACGAACCCCGTGCCTCCGCGCCCCCCCGCGACCACGATGGCCCCCACCACGATGATCCCCGAAATGGCGTTGGCCCCCGACATGAGCGGCGTGTGGAGCGTGGAAGGCACCTTCGAGATGACCTCGAACCCCAAGAACACCGCAAGGAGGAAGACGAAGAGCGACGCGGACAGTTCGCCCAAGGTGAGCGCCAGGATCATCGTTCCACCATCCTTCCTCCTTGCGCCACGAGCGTGCCGCGCACGATCTCGTCGTCGCTGTCGGTCACGAGCTTCCCGTCGCGCAGGATGTGCTCCAGGAATGCCGTCACGTTGCGCGAAAACATCCGGCTCGCGGGCCCGGGCAGCAGCGCGGGCAGATTCATCGGCCCGAGGATCGACACGCCCCCCTCCAGCGCCGTCTCCCCCGGCCGCGTCCCCTCGCAGTTCCCGCCCGCCGGCGCTGCGAGATCGACGATCACCGACCCCGGCCGCATGGACCGCACCATGTCGATCGTCACGATGCGCGGCGCGGGACGCCCCGGCACCAACGCCGTGGCGATCACCGCGTCGAACCGCCCGATGCGCTCGCGCAGCGCGTCAGCCTGCCGGCGCCGCGCCTCCTCCCCCAACTCCCGCGCGTAGCCCGAGGCCGCCGCCGCCGCCGCGTCGATCCCCGCCTCGAGAAACGTCGCGCCGAGGGAGAGCACCTGCTCCTTGGCCTCGGGCCGCACGTCGTACCCCTCCACCTGCGCCCCCAGCCGCCGCGCGGTGGCGATCGCCTGCAACCCCGCCACGCCGGCGCCGATCACCAGCACCCGCGCGGGAGGAACGGTCCCGGCCGCGGTCATGAGCATCGGGAAGAGCTTGCCCAGATGGTTCGCGGCCAGCAGCGCCGCCTTGTAGCCCGCGATCGTGCTCATGGAGGAGAGCACGTCCATGCTCTGCGCGCGGGTCGTGCGCGGCATGAGGTCCAATGCGAAGAGCACGACCCCGCGCCCGGCGAGTTGCTGGAGGGGGGCGGGGGCCCGCACCGGATCGAGCAGGGCCACGAGCGCGTGGCCGGAACGGAGGCGCGCGATCTCCGCCTCCCCGGGAGGCTGCACCAGGAGCAGGAGCTCCGCCTCCTCCGGGGCGCCGATCGTCGCGCCGGCGGCGGCGTACTCCTCGTCGGCAAAGAGCGCGCGCTCCCCCGCCCCCCTCTCGACGATCACATCGTGGCCGAGCTTCCTCAGGCGCGCCGCGCCGTCGGGCGCGAGGGCGACGCGCGTCTCCCCGGGGAACGTTTCACGAAACAGGCCGATGCGCACGGCCCCGCGTTGTACCAGAGGCGCGCCCACGGCCCGCCCGGTTCACTCTCAGGTGAAGGTCGTACATGCGGAGGCTTCCTGGACGGCGGCCTGCATGCCCGCCGCGAGGTTGGCGCCGCCGAGCGGTCCGCTGTCGTCCAGCTTCCAGCGGCCGTTCTCCCGGGCCATGCGCATCTCGACGGTCTCGTCGCGGTTCCGCCCGAGGATCGACATCTTGAGCCGCGCCGAATCGCCCTGGGTCCTGGTCTCCATCACCACCATGTGGGTGGCCGCCAGCGCCTGGAACTGTTGCGGAGCGGACTCCTTGGCGAGGTCGAACAGCTCCACCAGGAGTTCCCGGCCGTCGCACCCCTCGAACCGCGGGACCACCTTGGAGATGCCGCGGATCTGCCCGTCGAGCTGGCGCTGGGCCCGGGCCGTGAGGAGGTCGTAGAGCGCGCCGCCGTCCCCCTTCTTGAGGGCCGCCTGGAGTTGCGACACCGTTTCCCGGGGCGTTTTTCCCCCGGCCGCTTTCCCGCAGGCCGCGAGGAGGACAAGGAGCAGGAGCCGCTTCACCCCGGAAGTATCGGAGTCCGCCCGCGCCGCTGGAGGGGGCAAAGCGTGCGCGCGTCCGCGCCATGGGCGATGATTCTTCCATGCGCACGCTCCTCCTCCTCCTCCCCCTGCTCCCGCTCCTGGCCGCCTGCGGCGAAAAGGAGCCGACCCCCGCGAAGCCCTCCCCCGCCCCCCTCCCGGAGATCCGCTACTACACCGTGGGCGAAGGGTGACCCTTTTGCAGAAAGATCACCGCCGCCGTGAGCGAGCTGGAAAAGGAATACGCGGGCCGGGCCCTGTTCAACGTGCTCCTGGCGACCGGGCGCGAGGAGGAGATCAAGCGGTTCGAGTTGGGGAGCCACGGACTCGTCGGGTTCGACGCCGCCGGCGAGGCCAAGGTGAAGCTCCCGGGGCACAACTTCGGGCGCGACGAGATCGTCGCCGCCATCGGCAAGCTCCTGGATGAGCGTCAGTCGCGTTGAGATCGTCGAGGGGAGGCTCGATGCCTTCCTGGCGGACGCGCGGCCCGCGGCCCGCGCGCTGGCGCCGCATGAGCCGTTGCGGCCGGGCAGCGGGCTCGACGCGCGCAAGGCGCTCGAGCTCTTCGAGGATCAGGCGGCGAGCCGCGCCCTCGACGTCGCCTCGCGGGAGCTGCGCAAGACCAACCGCACCTTCTACACCATCTCCAGCGCGGGCCACGAGCAGAACGCGGTGGTGGGCGCGCTGTTGCGCATCGACGACCCCTGCTTCCTCCACTACCGCTCCGGCGGCCTCATGATGGCCCGCGCGCGCCGGCTCGCCGGATCGACGCCGGTCTTCGACACGATGCTCTCCTTCTGCGCCTCGCGGGAGGAGCCCATCGCCGGAGGGCGCCACAAGGTCTGGGGCAGCAAGCCGCTCTGGGTGCCGCCCCAGACCTCCACCATCGCGTCGCACCTTCCCAAGGCGGTCGGCATGGCGGTGGCGATCGGCCGGGCGCGGCGCCTCGGCGTCGAGTCGGGGCTGCCGGCCGACGCGATCGTCTGCTGTTCGTTCGGCGACGCCTCGCTCAACCACGCCACGGCGCTGGCCGGGATCAACGCCGCGCGCTACGCGCACCGCCGCGGCGCGCCGGTGCCCATCCTCTTTCTCTGCGAGGACAACGGGATCGGCATCTCGGTGGACACGCCGCGCGACTGGGTGCGGGAGAGCGTGCGAGGGCTGCCGCACTTGCGCTATTTCGAGGCGGACGGCGAGGTGGACGGGATCTTCGACGTCGCCGCCGAAGCGGTCGCGGCCTGCCGCGAGAACCGCGCGCCGGTCTTCCTCCACCTGCGCTGCACGCGTCTCTGGGGCCACGCAGGCACCGACGTGGAGGCGACCTACCGCACCGTGGAGGAGATCTCCGCCGCGGAAGAGGCCGACCCGCTCCTGCGCAACGCGCGCCGGCTCGTCGAGACCGGCGCGGCGACCCCCGCGGCGCTCGGGGAGATCGTGCGTTCGACCCGCGCACGGGTGAACGCCGCCGCCGAGGAGGCGGCGACGCGCCCCCGGCTCACGACCGCGGCGGAGGTGGTCGCGCCGCTGGCGCCGTGGGATGAAGGGAGGGTGCGGGAGACCGTCGGGCGCCCCGTCGACGCCGCGGCGCGGCTCAAGGTCTTTGCGGGCGCGCTCCCCGAGCAGGCCGCCGCCCCCACCAAGCGGACGCTCGGGGCGCATGTCAACTCCGCGCTCGCCGATGCGATGCTCCGTTATCCGGAGATGCTCGTCTTCGGCGAGGACGTTGGCAGGAAAGGCGGCGTCTACTACGTCACCGCGGGTCTCCAGAAGCGGTTCGGCATCGCCCGCTGCTTCGACACCCTCCTCGACGAAACGACGATCCTCGGCCTGGCCCAGGGCTTCGCCCACGCCGGCCTGCTCCCGGTCCCCGAGATCCAGTATCTGGCCTACCTGCACAACGCCCTCGACCAGTTGCGCGGCGAGGCCTGCTCCCTCCAGTACTTCTCCAACGGGCAGTTCGAGAACCCGATGGTGGTGCGGGTGCAAGGACTCGCCTACCAGAAGGGGTTCGGGGGGCACTTCCACAACGACAACTCCATCGGCGCGCTGCGCGACATCCCCGGCCTCATGCTGGCGGTCCCATCCCGCGGCGACGACGCGGCGCGGCTGCTGCGCGGCGCGCTCGCCGCGGCGCGCGCCTGCGGGCGCGTCGTCGTCTTCCTGGAGCCGATCGCGCTCTATCACGAAAAGGACCTCTACGAAGAGGGCGACGGCCTCTGGCTCACCGACTACCCCACCCCCGGCTCGGCACTCTTTCCCGGGGAGGTGGGCATCGTTCACCCCGACGCCTCCGACTTGCTCGTCGTCAGCTACGCCAACGGACTGCGCCTCTCCCTTCGCGCCGCGCGCACCCTCGCCCGCGACCACGGCGTGCAGGCGCGCGTGCTCGATCTGCGCTGGCTCAGCCCTCTGCCGAGGGAGGCGGTCCTGCACCACGCGAAGGCGTGCGGCCGCGTGCTCGTGGCCGACGAGTGCCGGGCCACCGGGGGCGGCATCGCCGATGCAATCGTCGCGGGGCTGGCGGAGGGCGGCTTCTCCGGCCCGCTCCGCAGCGTCCGCGCCCTTGACACCTACATCCCGCTCGGTCCCGCCGCCGACACGGTGTTGCTTTCCGAGGCGCAGATCGTCGCGGCGGCCGGGGCGCTGGTGCGATGACGAGGGCGGCGCTCTTCTTTCCGGGCCGCGGCTCCTACACCAAGCGCGCGCTCCGCTCGCTCCCCGAAGCGCACCCCTTCCTCGACCCGGCGGAACTGTTGCGACGGGAGTACGGCTTGCCCTCCCTGGTGGAGTTGGATCGCGCGGCCTCGTTCCATCCCCCCACCCATCTCCTCCCCGCCAACGCGGCGCCGCTCATCTACCTGGTTTCCATGATCGATGCGGAGGGGGCGCGGGGGAGGCACGAGATCGTCTGCATGGGCGGCAACTCCATGGGCTGGTACACGGCGCTCGCCGCTGCGGGCGCGCTCCCCTTCGAAGACGGCTTCCGCCTCGTCCAGGAGATGGCGCTGTTGCAACAAGAGCACCCGGACGGGGGACAGCTGCTCTACCCGCTCATCGACGACCAGTGGTGCAGGGATCCCAGACTGGTCGAGGCAGTGGGCCGCGCACTGGCCGCCTCCCCCGGAGAGGCGTTTTGTTCCATCGATCTCGGCGGGTACTCGGTCCTCGCCGGCACCGAACAGGGGCTGAAGCGTCTCCAGGCGATGCTCCCTCCGGTGGAGATGGGAGCCCACGCCTACCCCATGCGGCTCGCCCAGCACGGTCCCTACCACACGCCGCTGCTCGACGCCGTGGCGGCGAAGGCTGCAGATCGGCTCGCCGGCCTCGGCTGGCGCGCGCCCCAGATCACGCTCATCGACGGCCGCGGCCGGAGGCACACCCCCTGGTCGACGGACCTCGAGGAGTTGCGCGACTACACCTTGGGCGAACAGGTCACGTCGCCCTACGACGTCGCGCTGGGGTTCCGCGTCCTCCTGCGCGAGTACGCCCCCGCCCGCATCGTCCTCCCCGGCCCCGGCAACACGATGGGCTCCATCGCCGCCCAGGCGCTCATCGCCGAAGGCTGGCGCGGCATCCGCTCGCGCGCGGAGTTCGAGAAGTCGCAGGAGAGCGCCGACGCGATCGTGGAGTCGATGCGGAGGGGGTGAGGGGCGCGGCGGATCGCGATGGGCGGCCTCCTGCTCGCTGAACTCGGGCACGAGTCGGTGCAGAAGCCGTGGCGCCGGGGTGCATCCCCGATTCTTACCTCGCGCGGACGGAGCCCGACAGCCTCGCCAGGCGCAAGCAGTTCATCCCGACGTTGCTCGAGCGCGACCTGCCCCAGTGAAGCGTGCGCGTTCCGTCCGTGGGCCTGCCGTGGTTCTGGACGATGCTTGCGCACTACCACGGCCAGACTTGCAACGCCGTCGAGCCGGCTCGGACGCTCGGCTTGAACCCGTCCACCACCCGTCATTACCTCGACCACTCGACGGACGCTCTCATGATCCGCCAGCTTCAGCCCTGGCACGCCAACCTGGCCAGGCGGCAGGTCAAGTCACCCAAGGTCAACGTGAAGGAGGGCGGTCTCCTGCATCGACTCCCCGGTCTGGGCACCGAGAAGGCGCTGTTGACCCACCCCAAGCTCGGCGCCTCATGGGAGGGATTCGCCATCGAGCAGGTCCTGGCCGGCGAGCCGCACGATGAGGCATGGTTTACGGCGACGCACCAGGGTGCGGAGATCGACCTCTTGCTGCGCCGGGGCGACCGGCTGCCGGGCGTGGAGTGCAAGTGCGCCGACGCGCCCCGGCTCACGACGGCCCTCCGTATCGCGCTCGACGATCTTGGACTCGAGCGCGTGGCCATCGCCTACCCCGCGGCCAGGCGCTTCGCGGTGTCCGAGCGCGTGGAGGCCGTCCCGATCCAGACGCTGGCCGATCCCGGCAGGCTGTTCGCGGACAGCGCACCGTGAACGGCGCCGATCACCCCGCCGCTCTGGAGCCGTCGATCCTCGCCCGCGTGGATCGGCGCGTCTTACCGCGCGGTGTGCGTCTCGCGGGGACGCTCCCCTTCCAGGATGCGTCCCAGCGTCTCGAGCGCGACCTGTCCACGCCGGAAGCTCCCGAAGCGCGCTTTCACTCGCTGGGCCAGCTTGAGCACGGCACCCTGCTTCCGGGACAGCTCCCGGGCCACGAACGCACGCTTCCCCTTATCGGGATGGAGCACGTGAGCCAGGAAACGGCGCTCGACCGTGGGCAGGTCCATCCGCCGGACCTGCACCCGGGAGATATCGAGGCCGCGCAGGCAGAGGTCGATGGGCTCGCGTCGCACCGCCCATGCTCCCGAGCCGCGCCACCCGATCGCGCAGAGCAGGAGGCGTTTGCCGAGGTCGGCATCCCCGTCTCCCCGCAGCCGCCATCGGATCCGGTCGATGGATCTCTCGAGCCGCGACGAAGTCCAGCCGAGTTCCTCCCTCAACTCCGCGCGCGTGAGCGCGCGAGCGTCGGCCAGGAGCGCGGCGCAGTCCTCGTCTTCCGCCACAAGGCCAAGCTCCCGCACCAGCCGGCGCACGGCGGCGCCCACGCGCGGCCGCGACCCGATCCCCGGCTTGCGATTCCCCATGCGCCACCTCCCATTTCAGAACCTGAGTATACCGGGGAGTGCCGGTGGCGGAGGGGCTCCTTGCAAGTGGATGGTGCCTGGAACGCCCGCTCCCCCGCGGTACTCTTCCCATGTGCGCCGAGGGTCACCTGGCGTGCGCCCTGCTGGCCCGCCACCACCGCCCGGTCCCGCTCGAGATCGACCCAGGCCGGCGCGCGGCGTCGGCCGGGACCGCCATCGCCTTCACCGACAGCCCGTGCAGCGTGACGCCCGCGCGGAAGCAGGGATCCTGGAGGGATCCCTCCAGTTCCTCGGCCACAAGCATCACTTCCACCGACGTCCCCGAATAG
>Ga0187893_10000878_pt1 | contig 75910 bp, 64 predicted proteins | sample MA1701074metaG_FD_139574 | JGI IMG/M metagenome (GOLD analysis project Ga0187893, IMG submission 139574) | White microbial mat communities from a basaltic lava cave in the Kipuka Kanohina Cave System on the Island of Hawaii, USA - MA170107-4 metaG ...
CCGACGATGTGCGCCGGCCGATTCTGGAACGCTCGCTCTCGTATTCGACGCGCGATCTCGCTGGTTTCTTCGCTCAGCGCTTCGGGCACTCGCGCGAGCGCACTCACCTTGCGATTGCCGCTGGTCGCTAAGGAACCTCGCGCCGCGGCGATACTTCGTATGCCTTACAAATCATGTCATCGAGCACATCGCCGACGTCGCCGGGAAGGCTGCCGTGTTCGTTCCAGTAGTGCGTGTGCGCCCCAGGGCCCAGGCACTTTTCGCGGCAGGACTCCTTTTCGCCTTGCGGAACCCATTTCCCCGGTTCGTAGGCGCTGCGCTTGCCACCGTACTGCCACAATGCGCGGCCGACGTAGTCGCCGCTGCGAAAGACATTCCACCAGCGGCGGACGCCTAACGTATTGCAGAATCCGCGGCCGGGCTCCGTTTCACCCTCTGGCCTAGTCAGGTACGTCCAGGCGAACAAGTCAGGAAAGGAGCTCGCGTAGAGCTGACGGAGCGGCGATCCCATCGTGAGGAGGTCGACGTTGAGCTTCGTTGGCCTCGGCTTTCCTAATTCGTCAGGCAGCGGATATCCCTCTTCGAGCGAGAGGTCGCTGAATTTCCGCTGGGCCTGATATCTGAGCAGCTCGCTCGTTAGGACCGACCCCTGGCTGTGCGCGATGACGACGATTGCATCATAACCGGCGCCGTCACGGCGCCAACGCGTCACGTACCTGAGCAGCGCGACGTAGCGTTCCATCATGCGTGCTCGTGGCGTCCGATTCTCGGGCCGCGATTTCAGGTAGTTGTCGACGTCCAGCGCCACATCCAAGCCCGGCCGCACGACCTTCGACAGACTCTCAATACGCGTGAGGAGCGCGACCAGCCCTACTGTGGAGGCGGCAACGAGGGAGCCGATGCCGAAGAGGAAGGCGTCGCTGCGCGGCTGCAGAAACTCGAAAAACGATATGACAGGGCCCGGCGTCCGTTCGTGAAACAAGAACAGCGAGAACGCGAGCGCGATGACGACTGCCGTCCCGCCGAAGATGACGACATATGCGCCGCGGACCACCCTGCGCAGTTGTTCGAAGCCCTGGCTCAGCCACTCGCCTAACGCCTCCGACCGACCGGGTTTCTTGCTCGGATCGGGACGTGGGCTGACCTCGTGTAGGGCAGAAGGCAGCGCCAACCACAACCCAATCGCAGCGGCAAGGCACAACGCAATCCCGTTCACAAGCAATCCAGCCATCGCGCTTACAGACAAAAGCGTTCGCAGGATCGACTTGAATGAGAAAAGGTCGCACGAAAGCACTCGCGTTCCGGCGCCGGCTGTCGCTGTATCAAAACAGATCTTCGAGTTGATGGCGAGCAGTTGATGTTTGATGAGTGGCCGATATCCGTAACTCGTGTCCTGCGTCACCAGTCGCCTAACAGTTGGTTCCTGCGACGTCTCCCGGACAGTCGCAGACGTGCTCGTGGCAAGCTCCGGCGACGGAGCCGGTAACGACAAGGCGAGCACAGCGTACAGCGCGGACCAGACAAACAGCGTGAGCGCCGAGAGCGACGCCGTTGAAACGGCCAGCGTGCTGGCGCCGGTCCATAACGCGCGCCCCGCGCGCAGTGCTTCCGCCTTCTGCCGCTCCTCGGTCAGATCGCGGGAGCGATGCCGAACTATCACCCATGCGCCGGCCGCACTCACGATCCCGGACAGCGTTAGGAGAACCCACGCGGTCGTGAGAATCCAGAACAGCGCCTCGATTGTCCAGATCGCTCCGTGCGCAACTTGAATGACGTCGCTCGATGTCCATGCGACCTTGAGCAACAACGCCGCGGTCCAAACCGAGAGAACAACCCCGACCCTGAATGCTGTCCTGATCCGATCATCGAAGATCTGACCGAGCCGGATGAGGGCAGCTGTCTGGACCAGGATCCAGAGCGTGACGATCAGGCGCAGGCTGAGCGGATCGTTCGCCGGTCGCGTTAGGCCCCAGTACATAACGCCGCCCGCAACAGCCGCCAGCACTAAGAGCATGGCGGACGGACCCCTACCGGGCGTCGTTCGTTTGCCGCGCAGTCGCCAAACCGTGCGCACAAAAAGCACAAACAGCACGATGAAGAGAGCGACGACCGCACTGCGAGTTGTTCGTGGCGCACGGGCCACGAGCATGGTGAGCGTGGCGCCGAAGATACAGAGGTTGAGGATGGGAACGACGACGGTCAAAAGCCAGACAGCGAAGCGGTGCGCCCACAAGTGCGCTGTCCAGCGCTTCGCCTGGCCATCAGGATCCTGATGACTGCGCGCCTGCTTGATCGTGCGCATACCGAGCTGCGCCAGGCTCGAGATCAGCTGATAGATCGCGCCGACGAACCCGATGAGACCTGTGCCTAACCGGGAGAGGTCCGCCCAGAACAGCTCGTAGACGTGCACGTGGCACTGGTCTCGCGCAATCCAGTCGCTCTCCTCGGCCGCTTTCTTGGCGGGGCGTAGCCGATGTCCCTCGAGCCTAACGGTATCATAGGGGGCGCGGCGCGATTGGTAGCGGTGCAAGAGCCGATGCGTGAAATCGAGGTCCGGGTCCTTTGACGAACGCCCCGCGCCGGTTGCATCAGGGTCGCCCACCATGCACTGCTCGTTGCACGGCGGAAGCGGCGGATCGACGGGAATGCGAAGCGGATACTCGCGAAACGACGTATACGTCTCTGCGCCGTCTGCGTAACGCTGACGCAGCAATAACTCCGCGATTTGCCGCGCGCTCTCGTTAGGCGCCTGATCGGCGACGCCGTGGACGGCGATGACCGCGATCAGCGGAAGCTTCGCCTCGCGATCGAGGTCGCCACCCGGCCGACTTGTCGTGGACCCGCTCACGCCCGCCTCCGCTCACGCGTCGGCAATAATGTCAGCCGTGGAGTCGCGCGCAGCAATGCGCAACGCGCGCGAAAATTCGTTCGCCAAAATCCCGCACCAAAACGGCGCATCCGAATTTCTCTTCGCTGGCGAATGCGTAACTCGTTGTCAGCGCGTTTGGCACTCAAGTCGCATGGCGTCGCCCAAGACTCACGTCCCGCACACTTCATCGAGATTGCGGAGGGAACGATGCACGACTTTGACCGGACGACACTCGAGGTGGAGGACTTCGAAGCGGAGGCCTTCGCCGAAAGCGGCGCCGAGGCCACGGACTTCGAGGAGGAGGCTGAGGCCGAAAGCGCGTTCGAAGAAGACGAGGAGATGGAGCTGGCCGCTGAGCTGTTAGGCGTCAGCAACGAGGCTGAGCTGGACCAGTTCATCGGAAAGCTGATCAAGAAAGCAGGACGGGCAGCCGGGCGCTTCCTGCGCTCGTCCACAGGCCGCGCCCTGGGTGGTTTTCTCAAAACAGCCGCCGGTAAGCTCCTGCCGATCGCTGGTGGAGCGTTAGGCACGTTCATCGGCGGGCCTGCCGGCGCCGCCCTTGGAAGCCAGCTCGCCTCGCAGGCCGGCCGAGCCTTCGGCCTGGAGCTCGAGGGACTGAGCCCCGAAGATCAGGAGTTCGAAGTTGCGCGGCGTTTCGTTAGGTTCGCCGGGAGCGCAGCCGTCGGTGCGGCTCAAACGCCTGGCGCCCTGCACGGTGCGCTCGTGCGCGCCTCGGAGCGTCACGCCCCCGGATTGTTGGGTCCATCGTCGGGAGCTGCGCGCACCTCGACGAATGGAGCACGGGGTATGTCGCGCGGCCGTCGCGGCACGTGGGTTCGCCGTGGTGGTCGCATCATCGTGCTCGGCGTGTGACGCATGATTGCCGCTGCCGCCCTGCGGCTCCTCCGCCAAGAGGCGACCGCACTTCTCACGCGACTGGGTCGCGTGCGGCCCTTCGTGCTGCACGAAACGATGGTGCCAGCGGCTGCGCCGTCGACGACGGCGCAAGGAGCGATCGAGGGATACGTCGCGGCCGAAAGGCGAGCACTGCGACGGCGCGTCGAGGAGTTTGTGGCATGGCTGGACGACGCCGGCGGTCGCGCAGCGCCCGAGGTAGCGCAGCGTCGCTTCACGTGGCTGCGCATGCGTTTCAACGTCGTCCTTTCGAACTTCGATCTGTTCGCCGACGTGCTGACGCAGCGCAGCGAACACGACACCGGTGTGTGGCTGGCGGGCCTGGATGTCGCCGCCGAGGACGCGCTTGCCTTACGAGGGAATTTCTACCGTCCGCCGCCGCTCATCTGCTATATCGATCGCGGACCCGGCGCCGCTATTCGACGCGCGCGTACGCGCCTCGCGGGTGGTGGCGAGAATCCGGTCGCGGTGATTCGCGTTCCGCGCGAACGCATGGTTGGCAGCGGCATCGCATCGTCGCTCGTGCACGAGGTCGGGCATCAAGCTGCCGAGTTGTTAGGTCTGGTGCCGTCAATGCGCGGAGAATTGCAAGGTCTCCTGCGCTCGCCAGGTGGGCAGCGCCTCGCGTGGCGTCTGTGGGAGCGCTGGATCTCGGAGATTCTCGCCGATCTCTGGTCGGTTTCGCGGGTGTCTATCGCGGCGCCGCTTGGGCTGATGGCCGTGGTGAGTCTGCCAACGGCGTTCGTCTTTCGACTCAGTTGGAACGATCCGCACCCCATTCCGTGGATTCGCGTGAAGCTGAGTTGCGCGATGGGAGACGCGCTCTATCCACATCCGCAGTGGCGACAGCTATCAGCCGTCTGGGGAGCGCTGTATCCGATCGAGTCCGTGGATCCGGGCCGTCGCGCGTTGATGACTCTCATCGAGGAAACGCTGCCGGCATTGGTGACGCTCTTGGTCAATCATCGGCCGCCGGCGTTGCGCGGAAAGTCGCTCCAAGAGGTTCTGGCCGCGCCGGACCGCCATCCCAAATCGCTCGCACAGCTCGCGGCCAATGGGACGACGGTGAGCGATCTCATGAAGCACCGGCCGACGCTTGCGTTCGCGGTGCTGGGACAAAGCCGCGTGGACGGCGGCTGGGGGGCCGAATCAGAAGGAAACACCGTGGCGCGTCTGCTCCGCGTCTGGGCGTTAGGCGGGGCCCTCTCGCCGAAGCGGCGCTGCCTAACGAACGGCACCGTAGCTCGCGCGCCGCTGCCCTTCATCAATTGACGAGGTAACTACCATGGGAATTTCAATACCAGCAACCTCAGCTCCGCCGGGGAGTCTCGCGAACCCGCTTTTCATTCACAGTCTTCCCGCCGAGCCGGACGACCAGACCAAGTACAAGCTCCTCTGGAAATACATCCTGGATTGGACCGGGCAGATGGAGTTCAACAAGTACAAGGAGTTCGTCGACGGAATCATGTGCTGCAATCCGCAGCTCACGCGAGGGTGCAAGGAATTCGAACTTCGCTTGCCGTTTCCGGGCGTCGACTCCTACACGCTGCTCAAGGTCGCGACGCAGGTCTTTCTCGCGTGTCGCTGCGGTTGCGTGAGCTTCGATCCGTGCTGCCGCGACGGAGACACGTACACGACGCAGAAGACTGGCGAGCGAGCGTCCAAGAGTGGAAAGCGCTGTGCCGACGACACGCGGCTCGGGCAGGACCCAGTTGACGCGCTCGATGGTTTGCTCGTTCCGCTGCTGGGGAACGCCGGCGGACCTAACGTGTTGCCCTACTTCAAAGAGATCTTCAGCAAGTTCTCCGATATTCCGCTCAAGTTCGACGGCTCCGGCGAGAACTGCACGGGGCTGCTGGTTACGAAGCTGCAGTATCCCTGCCTGCTCGAGTTGATCTGGTCGTACTGGCATGAAGAGGGGATGCTCGTGCAGTCGATGAATGCGATCGGGCGGCGCTTCCAGAACCTGCGCGGCCCGCGCGAGAATGACCCCCTCAGCCGTCTCGATCTCTCGCCACTGCGACCACTCAGCAATCTGCTCTGGGCGTACGTGCAGGATGAGCAGCACCGCCTAACGGTGATCCGAAGGGCGTACGAGTACGATCATCACTACGGACTGCGTCTCCTGGGCAAGGCGGTTCCTGATCTGCAGCCGGCCGACAGTCGCTCCAAGTTCCTCGAAGCATTCCACGCACTGCTCAATCAGGCGTGGGAGTACTATCGCGAACGCTCGGATACCAATGTCGTACCGGATGGATTCCCGCTGCTCAACGCGCTCAAGGAAGTGCACCTGCTGCTCGCCGAAGGGGCGCACAATCAGTTCGGTGATCTGCCGTGGACCGCGCGCCACGAGATGCTCATGCAGCAGTGGATCCTGGCGCGTCCGGAGCTGCGCGACTTCCTCGGCGGCCGCGCGATGGTGCCGTACGTCGAACCGTGGATGGACCGCGTGGACTCGATGAAACGGATGCAGGGCTGGAATGACGTCACGGTCACGCATTTTCGCGATCTGGGCGTGTTCGGTGAGCAGATCCTCCTCGGCGTGCGCTACGGCAACTGGAATACGATCAACACCGAGGGCACGGCGACGGCCTGGGCTGACGCGTTCAGAGCGCAGATCCAAGGCTACATCCACGCCTACCGTGCAGTGACCGGCGCCGATCTCACAATAGTGCCAATCAACTCGCGGCTACCCGCACAACTCATCCGCCAGCGCCTAACGGCCGCGTCGACAAACGGTCAACAGCCGGCTGCTCTGCCGTCAGGCGCAGCAGTCGTAGTCAGGAGTCGGTCCAATGTGCGGCGATAGGCCATGCCGCTGCGCTCAGCAGCGCACTACCCAAGGAGAACAAGCCATGTACGAAGATCCCCTGTTCCAGGAAACCGAGGCCGAGGAGCGGACGCTGCTCGAGACGATCGAGGAGGAGGCGGCTGGCACCGATTTCGAAGCGACAGATTTCGAGGAATACGGCGAGGCCGAGAGCACCGAGTATCCGGAGTACGCCGAGCAACCCGAGTATGCCGAAGACTTCGAATATGCCGAAAGCCCGGAGGCCATCGAGTACGCCGAAGCGCCCACCGGCGTTAGGCGGCCACCACCACCGACCGTGGGCCGGCCTCCCGGCCGACCGCTCCCGCCGCGTCGAGCGCCAGCCGCAGGTGGCGGAGTCATCAACGTGCCAGGCACAACGATAGTCGTTAGGCCCGTGAAGGTGCTGGACGGCTTCTGCTTCAACGAGTCGTCGCTGATGGAGCGGCATCTGCGCGAGATCGCCGTGCTCGCGCGCCAAATGGTGAACCTGGCGCGCGACGGCCGCCCGGTCTCTGCGCGAATCGTCGGTCACACCGACAACGTCGGCGGCGCTGCCTTTAACCAGGCGCTCGGCCTGCGACGCGCGAAGGCAGTCGGCAACAAGCTGCGGCGCTTCACGGCACCATTGCTGAACCAGCTGCAACGCAGCGGCGTGCGCGTCGGCCGCTTGCAGATCGTGGAACAGTCCCTGGGTGAGCGCCGGCCCAGGGCACCGGGCAGCAACAGCACAGAGCAGGGACGCGCGAAGAACCGCCGCGTCGAAGTCTTCTTCTCGCGAATCTAGGCGCGACGCACGACTGAAACCTGACCATACATCGGCGCCGGGCCAGGCCCGGCGCCTCGGGATTCGACAATGACGCACAGCATATTGCCTAACGAATCGGCTCTGGAGGATTACGAGACCGACTTGATGCTGGAGGCGCAAACGCCATCCGAATGGACGGACGAAGAGCTGCAATACAGCATCATCGTGAGCCCGACGTCGCCCGGTGACGATCGTTTTCGCATCCCGGCGCGTGCCACGCGCCCGTCCACGCTGCAGTTCCCGTTCAGCACGATCTGTCTGCTCGAGCGCAAACATCGTGACGGAACCACCTCGCGCGTCAGCGGAACGCTCATCGCGCCTCAAGTCGTGCTGACGGCGCGACACTGCCTCGTCAAACCGGCCAATCCCGTGCTGAGCATTCGTGTCTCGCCCGGCGCTGACCTTTCCGCTGGCACTGCTAGGCATCGTCGGCCGGCCACTCCCGCCTCGATCGTTGCGCCGCGCGGGCGCTTCCGCGTTCACGGCACGCTGGACTACGGCGTGATCATTCTGCCGACGGCGTTTCGGCAGCCTTCCCGCTTCATGATCCTGCAGCCGCGAAGCACGCCGCGGGTCGCGACACTGCTCACGATTGCGGGGTACCCGTGCGACAAGGCGATCGGAACGATGTGGGGACACTCGGAGAGAATACCGCTCTCTTCAGTCTCGCCGACGCAACTGAACTACACGATGGACACGTGCCCTGGCCACAGCGGCAGCCCCGTGTGGCTACTGGGCAACGATCAGATTCGCATCCTGCTGGGCGTGCACACGAGCGGACTCGGTGGGGCGGGCAGATGTCCGAACGATCCGACCGGCAAGCGCTGCGTGCCTCCGGCAAAGGGCGGCGGCGCACCGCCAGCGGTGGCGGGTCAGAATCGAGGCGTACGCATTACGTGCGATGTCATTCGTCAGATCAGGCGTTGGTGCGCTGACTTCAGAGTGCGCGGGCCGCTGACAGACAGCGAGTTCGCGAGAGCCTGCGGCAGGTAAGATCAGTCGGCGCGCTCGATGAGGCCGGCGACGCGGTTTTCCGCTCGGCGCCATCGCGCGTGCTCGATCTGAAGCAGGCGATCGCTCACTTTGAGTTTGACTGCGGCTCGCTGCAGGCTTCCACCCTCCGCCTGAACCGCTAAACGGATCGCCGTCTCGTGCGTGGCCCGCTCGATCTCCTTTAGGCTGGCACCTAACGAGACGGCGCGACTGACGGCTCGCTCGAAGGCCTGATCCTTCCAGGTTGTGGCCTCGCTTTCGGACGCGGGCCGATCTTCCTCAGGAAGGCAGCCCGGAGTCATGGGCCCAGCGCCAGCGTAGCGGCTCATGAGGCGCACGGCGATTTGACGCAGATCGCGGACGTTGCCGGGATACTCACGTTGCAGGAGCCAGTCAGCGAGCAGCGGATCCAACTCCGGTGGCGTGCTCGCTTCGGCGTGTTCGCTGAGGAAGTAACGCGCGAGGAGAGGAATGTCCTGCCAGCGATCGCGTAGCGGCGGCAAGCCACAGATCAGCGTTGCAATGCGGTAGTACAGGTCGCGCCGGAACTCGCCGTGCTCGACTTGCGCCACGAGACTGCGATTCGAAGCACATACGAGCCGAAAATGCGTGCGCTGCCACGTGTTGCCACCGACGCGTTTGTAGGTGTGCTCTTGGACGACTCGCAGCAGCTGCGCCTGGAGCTGCATGGGCAGCTCGCTGATCTCGTCGGCGAAGAGCGTACCGCCGTCCGCCAGGGCGAACGCGCCGTCGCGCTGACCGACGGCGCCTGTGAAGGCGCCACGCTCGTGTCCAAAGAACTCGCTTCCCGCGAGCTCAGGAACAATCGTCGTGCAGTCCACAACGACGAGCTCCCCTTTGGGCTGCCGACGATCCAGCGTGTGGATCAAGCGAGCAACTTGTTCTTTCCCGGTGCCGCTTTCTCCCTGAATGAGAACATTCGCGTCGGTGCACGTCGCAACTTCGACGACGCGGCGGAGGGCGCTGATCCACGCGCTGCTTCTGCCGACGAGGTTCTCAGTGACGAGCGGCGAGTCTACGACTTCATCGATCGCGGCCCAGCGCTGCAGTCTGCGAACGATCGCGGCCGCTGTCTGCTGTGCCCCATCCCACGCAATCACGTCAGATGCGCCGGCACGCAGGAGCCGCCAGGCAAGTTGGCCAGTGAGCACATGATAGTCGGCAGCCACCGCGAGCACGCGTCGCAGTCCCTCTTCGCTCAGGCTCCGCACCGTGTGCGGCAACGACGGCTCTGCCGCGGCGAATATCAGGATCGCGGTCGGCTTCTCCGCCTCTTCGAGAGTCGCGGACGTATTGAGGCCTGCCTCGGCGAGCGCTACCTGAATCGCGCTTAGGTCGCGGCGAGCGACTTCGTCGGCTGCTACGCAACAAATCCCCAGCACAATGCCCCCACACGCTTCTATCAATGCTCGAAGCCACGGCCGCCAGGCCGCCACGAGCATTCGGGTTTGCTCTTCGCTCGGCTGCCTAACGAGTCAACCGATCTTCTGAGGAGAGCGTGCTCGCTGGCGATAGGGATCGCGCGCAGGCGTCGCGGATGCGCGCAGATCCAACGCGCGATATGATGCGAACATTAGGCGCCGTCCGCAAGCAAACCTCTCGGCGCGTATTAGGTTGTGATCGACCGAGAGCGCTAGTGTGACGAGGGACACACCGGCGCTTCGAAGAAATGGACTACTGCCTGGTGCGATCGTTCGCGCCCGCCAGGGCATTCATCATTTCGTCCAACTCCACGCGCGAGAACCAGTGACCGCGCAGCATGACTCCCGTTGGATTGCGCAAGCGACGTACGTCTTCCAATGGATTGGTCCGCACGACGATGAGATCGGCCCGGTTTCCGACCGCGATCGTTCCGAATCGATCCGGCGTACGGCCGTACCTGGCAAAGAACTCGCCGGGGACGCGGGTCGCGGTGGCCAATGCCTGATACGGCGTTAGGCCGGCCTCCACGAGCAACGCAATGTCGTCGACGATGGAAAAACCAGGGAAGAGTCCTGGGATCGTCGGAGAGTCGGTGCCCGCGAGAAGCGGCACGCCACTGTCGCTCAACACCTTCGTCAAGCGCTTGAGGAACGATACGCGCGCGGCGAGTGACCCCTGGCGCGTGATGTAATCGCGACCGCGCCAGCGCTGCCGCCACAACGGATCGAGGAAGCGCACTTCAGGCGAGGAGAGCAGAGTATCGACAACCGAAGGTTTCCCCCATTGGCGTGCGATCCCCACGTACGCGGACAAGTTTGGGAGCACATACGCGCCGGATCGCTTCGTCCACCCGGCGGCTTCACCGAATCGAACGGAGTCCTCCAGGCGATTGAAGTGCGTGTACATGTACTCTTCGCCGTGGGCTACCATTACCTGACCTAACGCGAATCCTCGCTGCAGCCCAACGGATCGCACGCCATGTCCCGTCACGGCGATACCCTGTGTGCGTGCCTCGTCTACGAGACCGACGAAGCCGGCTTCGGGGATCGAGTTGTATGCCTTGATGAAATCGAAGCCGCCATTCTTTGCGTTGCGCGCCGCGTTTCGGCCGTCCTCTGCTGAAACGATCATGCGACCCGCCGGCGCACCCGGTCCGTCGACAAAGTAAGCGACGTAAATGTCGGGCCCGACACGCTCACCGCGCCGCGTCGAGTCGCGCCAGCGGAGCATTTGTTCGTCGAGGAAACTGCCTAGCGAGAGAATCGTCGTGACGCCGCTAGCCATGTATTGCGTGAGATCGCCGGCCACCTGCGGATGCGTGTGCAGGTCGGCCAGTCCGGGGAGGAGATAGCGGCCCGGCAGTTCGTAGCGTCGTGCGCCGGTCGTCTGTACACGGGAACGCGGACCGATCGCGCTGATCTTGCCGTCCCTAACGAGTACTGTTTGATCCATCAGCACGCGCGACGAATCCATCGGAATCACGTTCACGCCGACGAGGGCGATCGGCTCAGCGCGCCGCGCCTGCGCATTTAGCGTGGCGGCGATGGCAATCGATGCGCAAAGAATCAGTCGATGGAGTTGCATGGACTCGTGGGTAGAAGGACAGCCCGTCGCTGGCGCGGGTTTACGCACACGCTCGTTTTGCGTTTCAGTGCCGGCGCCGAATCTGTCTCGACCTGGAGACTCTTCGCTCGATCTGCTCGATCGGCAAACTGTTGTAACATCTAGCGTTCAGCCAGGTCACCTCAGGCAAACTCTCCGATCGCAATCGTTGCCCGCAGCAGGCGAACGGACTATCTTGAGCGTTGTCTTTTGGGGGCGACTTGGCTTCGACGGGGACAGTGAAGCCGCTGTTGCGTGCCCAGGTCCTGAGCCCTGGCAAAACACTCGGGAAAAAACACAATCGCCAACACTGAACTGGCGCTCGCAGCGTAACGCGTAAGCGTTATGCTCGTGCCCGCTGTTGAAGCCCGCCCGAGGCGGCGCTGCGGGTATCGCAATATCGGGATAGTCCGGCGTCACGCCTTCGGGCGTCGGGCGAAACTTTCGAAGGCTTGTTCGACGATGGGCCGCTCGCTGGCCAGTCGTCGGAGACCTCAATCGGCGAGATACGCACGTAGAGACGGTGGTCGATCTATTCTCGGACCGGGGTTCAAATCCCCGCGCCTCCACTTGAGCGGGAGTGAGCTCGCAAGCTCGCTCCCGCATTTTCGTCCCGGATTATTCCCCTTAGGGAGCTCGGTACCTAACGCGGCTCAAAGCCGCTCGAGCAGATCTGCTATGTGGCTGATGTGCTTGATCTGCGCCGGGATCAACGTGTCAGAAATCCAGTCCGTCGCCGTCCCGTTCAAACGTTTGAGCGCGTCTTGATAGTCGCCGAGCCCGCGCTCCTCGACGTCCTTCAGCGCCTTGAGCGCCGCAGCCTCGCCGAAAACCCGTGCCGGTCCCTGGACTGCCTTGGGGGGCAGAGAAGGAAAGACTCCGGAAGTCTCTTCCGGCACGCCTCCGACGCTTTGAATCGCCGCTCGGAGATCGCTGACAGCCTGTCCATGCTCGCGTGCAATTTCGCGCAGTACTTCGACGTCCGACGCGAAGCGCGGGAGGGCCTGCGCATAGCTCTCTGTGGCAGAAATCTCGCTGCGCAGCAACGAGTTAAGGATCCGAACAACCCTTTCGGGTTCACTGTGCTTGACAGCCATGAGTCCAGGGGAAGCGGTTCGCCGACACGTATTCTGCGCGTAGCCAGCAAGATGCGTTCCCTATGAGTGGCCAACGGATGAGTTGGTTTTGCGCACTATCTCCAGTGCGGACGACCTAACGAAGCCGCTCGTTAGGCAGCTGCTCCGTCATCGCGGCGCCATCGCGATGCGCTTGGGACCGCTGCCGCGCTCGAACTGAATGTTCGTGAGAACTTTGCGCGTTGCCACGTCGATCGCAGCTACGGCGTCCGAGAACCACAGGCTGACGAACAAGACCTTTCCGTCATCGCGCAACGCAAACCAGTGCGGGAAGTGACCGGTGCGGATCTGCGCGACCTCGTCCATCTCCGGCAATTGCACGACGCGGATCAGATCGTGGATGTCGTCAGTGACCCAGAGCTCTTTGCCGTCAGGCATGAGTTGCAGCGCGTGCGTCCAGGTTTCCTTGTACGGCTCGGGCACGCCGTCCGGCAGGGTGCCTAACACGACGCGACGTGTGGTCCGGTTCGTCTCCAGATCGACGACCGTAAAGCCGAGCAGTCGCGAAAGGGCGACGTACATCGTCTTCCCGTCGTGGGACGGCTCCATCGGCCTAACGCCGGACGTCGTCGGAATCGTGTACATGACCGACTGTTTCGCCGGATCGATCACGACGATAGCGCTGCCGTATTGCGCGCCGACGTAGATGCGCGTCCCGTCCGCCGCGGTGTAGGCGTCGTGCGGGCCGGCGGGTGAGGGAAGTTTCTTCAACAGCTTCAGCGGATTGAGTTGCACCACCGCGATCCTGTTCTCGCCGCGCACCGGGACGTACGCGTGGCGCCCGTCTTTTGTCAGCGTCAATTGATTGAGATCGGCCCCGACCGGGATCGATGCCAGGATGCTTCCGCGCCGGAGGTCAACGACCTGAAATCGTCCGGTCTTGTCGCTGGTGATGTACGCTTTCGACGCGTCGGCCGAAATGGCGAGGCCGTGCACCTTCTGGTCGACCTTGACGCGCCGAATCTCGTGGAACGAGTAGGCGTCGACCTCGACGAGCTGGTCGCTGTCGCCGAGCGTCACCCAGAGCGACGGCCTTCGCGTTTGCGCGCCGGCGTCACCTAACGCGGCGACAAGAGCCAAGACGGCGACAGATACTCGAGAGACGCGCGCCACGCCGGGCCTCCAGGAGGAGATGTTGTTCGCGCTACGGAACGTCGTCGAGTCGGCGGCGTCGGCCCGCGAGAGTGCCTAACGTGGACGTCATGTTCAGCGCCGCGTGCGCGGCCGCCAACCTCGCGACGGGCACACGATACGGCGAGCAGGAGACGTAATCCAGCCCGATATCGTGGCAAAAGGCGATTGACCGGGGATCACCGCCGTGCTCGCCACAGATGCCTGTTTTGAGCTCCCGGCGAGTCGCTCGGCCCTGCTCGACGGCATAGCGCACGAGCTTCCCGACGCCGGCGATGTCCAGGGTCTGGAAGGGATCGTCGGGAACGAGGCCACGGTCCACATACCCGGGCAAGAAGCGCCCGGCGTCGTCGCGGCTCATGCCTAACGTGGTCTGCGTGAGATCGTTGGTGCCAAATGAGAAGAACTCCGCGTGGGCCGCGATCTCGTCAGCGGTGAGCGCCGCACGTGGTAACTCGATCATCGTGCCGATTGTGTACTCGATTCGCTCGCCCATCACGCCAAGCACCTGCTCCGCGACCTGCTCCAGAATGCCGCGCTGGTGCTGAAACTCCTTCGCCGTGGCGACGAGCGGTACCATGATCTCCGGATATACCTCGACGCCGCGACGGGCGGCCCGTACAGCAGCCTCGAAGATCGCTCGGCCCTGCATCTCCGTTATTTCGGGATAAGTAATCCCGAGCCGGCAACCGCGATGGCCAAGCATCGGGTTCGTTTCGCGCAACGACTCGACGATGTGCATAAGCTCCGGGCGAGTCAGGCCTAACGTGCGCGCGAGCAGTTTGCTCTCTTCGCCGCCGTGTGGGAGAAACTCGTGTAGCGGCGGATCCAGCAAGCGGATCGTCACCGGATAGCCGTTCATCGCGTCGAAGATTCCCTCGAAGTCCGAACGCTGCATCGGCAGCAGCTTGGCGAGCGCGCGTCGCCGCCCGGCCTCGTCACGCGCCACGATCATCTCGCGCATGGCCGTGATGCGGTCCCCTTCGAAGAACATGTGCTCCGTGCGACAGAGGCCGATCCCTTCGGCGCCGAAGGCGCGCGCCACACGCGCGTCCTTGGGCGTGTCGGCATTCGCTCGGACGCGCAGGCGCCGCGTCTCGTCCGCCCAGCCGAGCAGCCGCGCGAAGGAGCGGTACACGGGCGCCTCCTCGGGGCGCAGCACTCCATTCGTCACGCGCACGACTTCGCTCGGCACTGTCGGCAGCTGGCCTTGGAAGACGCGACCGCTCGCGCCGTCGAGCGTAATCCATTGGCCTTCGTCGACAACTTTGCCGTTGACGGCGAACTGCCGCTTATTCGGATCGACGACAATGTCGCGGCAACCGACGACAGCGCACTTGCCCATTCCGCGCGCGACGACCGCGGCGTGGCTCGTCATTCCGCCGCGCGCAGTGAGCACCGCGCGAGCGGCGACGATCCCGTGAAAGTCGTCAGGCGTCGTCTCCTCCCTAACGAGTATGACGCCTTCGCCGGTCGCGGCCAGCTGTACCGCCACATCCGGGTCGAAGACTGCGACGCCGCTGGCGGCGCCCGGGCTCGCCGGCAGTCCGGTTGCGATCGGAGTCGAGCGAACGGCGGGATCGATGACTGGGTGCAGGAGCTGATCGACCTGCTGCGGATTGACGCGGCCCAACGCCTCCTTGGGCGAGACTAGCCCTTCGTCGACCATGGCAGACGCGATGCGCACAGCGGCAGCGGCGGAACGTTTGCCGGTGCGCGTCTGGAGCAGATAGAGGTTTCCGCGCTCGACGGTAAACTCGAGGTCCTGCATATCGCGATAGTGCCGCTCGAGACGCTCCTGCACCTGAACGAGATCGCGATAGGCGCCGGGGAGTCGTTCTGCCATCTGATCGATGGCGAGCGGCGTGCGGATGCCGGCTACGACATCCTCACCCTGTGCATTCACGAGAAATTCGCCGTAGAACGTGCGCTCGCCGGTGGACGGATCGCGCGTAAAGGCGACGCCGGTGCCGGAGTCATCACCCATGTTGCCGAACACCATCGCCATAACGTTGACGGCTGTGCCTAACGTGTCAGGGATGGCGTGCACGCGGCGGTAGTCGATGGCCTTCTTGAGAGTCCACGACTTCCAGACTGCTTCAATCGCCCCCCAGAGTTGTGCTTCGGGATCGGTGGGGAAGGAGAGGCCCGTCATGTTGCGGACCAGCGCTTTGTACTCCTCGACCAGGTTGCGCAGCGTGTCGGCGCCGAGCTCCGAATCTGACGCGACGTTGGCGACGAGTCGCTTGGCGGCGAGCAGGTGCTCGAACTGTTGTAGCGGGGCGCCAAGCACGACGTCGCCGTACATCTGAATGAAGCGGCGGTACGAGTCGTATGCGAAGCGCACATTGCCGCTCTGCCGCGCGAGGCCTTCAACAGTAATGTCGTTGAGGCCGAGGTTGAGGATCGTTTCCATCATCCCCGGCATCGACACGGGAGCGCCGCTGCGAACCGAGACGAGGAGTGGATTGCCCGCGTCGCCGAACCGGCGCCCGCAGGCGTCTTCGATCTTCGTTAGGCCTTTTTTTATGTCGTGCCGCAGTCCTTCGGGAAAGGAGCTGCTACGCAGGTACTCGACGCTGACTGAACACGCGATCGTGAAGCCGGGCGGCACCGGCACGCCCAAATGCGTCATCTCGGCAAGGTTGGCTCCTTTGCCGCCGAGCGTGTCCCGCATGTCCTTCGTTCCGTCGGCGTGACCGTTGCCGAAGAAGTAGACGCTCTGCGTCATGCCTAACATCCACAGCCGAATCGCAGCTTGTTAGGGTCGCTTGGTGGCGGCGTGGGGTATTCGCCGGAGAAGCAGGCATGGCAAAATCCGTGCGGACCGTCGGGTACGGCATTGAGCATCCCTGCAAGCGATAGATATCCCAGTGAATCGACGCCAATGAGGCGCGAAATGTCCTCCACAGGGTGATTCGCGGCGATCAACTCCTCGCGGCTCGGCGTGTCGATACCGTAATAGCAAGGCCCAGTGATGGGCGCGGACGACACCCGCATGTGGACTTCACGCGCGCCGGCTGCCCGGATCATCGCGACAAGTCCTTTCGTGGTCGTTCCCCGGACGATGGAGTCATCGACCATAACGACGCTCTTCCCGGCGAGGACTTCACGAACTGCGTTGTACTTGACCTTGACCTTGTGGTCGCGGCCGGCCTGATCGGGTTGAATGAAGGTGCGGCCGACGTAGTGATTCCGGATGAGCGCGTGCTCCAGCGGCACGCCTGACTGCTCGGCGTAGCCTAACGCGGCCGCGTTGGAGGAATCAGGGACAGCGAAGACGAGATCCGCACCGGGCGCCGGATGCTCGCGGGCCAATTGACGCCCGAGCGCGCGTCGGGCGCGGTCCACGGAGCCGCCGAAGACGTATGAATCCGGTCGCGCAAAATAGATGTGCTCGAAGACGCAGCGTCGCAACTCCTGCGGGCGTGTTGCCTGCAGCGCGCGCATCCCGCTGCCGTTGACAGCGATGATTTCGCCGGGCTGCACTTCGCGATCGAGCTGCGCTCCAACGAGATCAAACGCACATGTCTCGGAAGCGAAGCACAGCGATCCGTTGAGCCTCCCCATAACGAGCGGACGCCAGCCACGCGGGTCGCGGGCGGCGAGCAAGGTGTCGTCGATAAGCGCGATGAGCGAGTACGCGCCTTCTACGCCCTGTAGTGCGATCGCCAGGCGTGCCTCCGGCGTCTCTCCGCTCGCGCGTGCAAGGCGATGTACGAGCACTTCGGAGTCGGACGTGGAGGCGAAGATGGCACCCTGATCTTCCAGCTCGTTTCGCAGCTCACCGGCGTTGACCAGGTTCCCGTTATGCGCGAGCGAGATATGTCCGCCGCGCATGCGAGCGAGAATCGGCTGCGCGTTGTCGAGCGTCGTCGATCCGGATGTTGAATAACGCGTATGACCGATGGCCGTGTCGCCGGCAAGCGTATCCAGCTCACGCTCGTCGAAGCTCTCGGACACCAGTCCCATACGCCGGATCGCGTTCGCGCGACCTTCTTCGTTCACGCAAACGATTCCGGCCGACTCCTGACCGCGATGTTGAAGCGAATACAGTCCGAGCCGCGTCAGTGCCGCTGCGTGTTCGTGATTATGAATGCCGAAGATGCCGCACACAGCGCGCTGCTCCCTAGTTAGGTGGAAGCGGGAGCCGCCGCTCCCTCTGGAGTCTCGGCGGCGGTAGCCACCCGAGTCATCAACCGCGCAATTGCGTCGTGGAACGCCGCGGCAAGTCGGTGTGTGTCGCCGATGAACTCCTGGGCGCCGACGCGGATGGTGAACGGCGCCTCGGCCGCCACGACTCGGCCGATGACGCGTGCCGGGACTCCATGGGCGTTCGCGATCCGTTCGACTTCTGCCGGACGATCAGTCGATACAATCACACGTCCCTGCGCCTCTCCGAAGAGCAACGCGCGCAGCGGCAGCCCGTCCCACCCACTGAGATCGATCGCTGCGCTGAGCGGCGCAGTGCGTTCCCCGATGCAGCACTCCGCCAAGGCTACGGCCAGCCCACCATCGCTCACATCGTGCGCAGATTGCGCGGCCCCGGCTTGAATGATCGCCAGCAGTGCATCTATGAGTTTGCGTTCGCCCTGGAGATCGCACGCGGGAGGCTCACCAGCTGTGACGCCGTGAATGCGACTGAGGTACTCGCTGGCGCCTAACTCCGCCGTGCACTCGCCGAGCAGGACGATGGCGTGTCCTGCAGCAAAGAAACCGGAGGGCGTCACCGTGTCGACGTCATCGATGAGACCGACCATGCCGATCGTCGGCGTCGGGAAGACGGCTCCGGCCGGACTCTCGTTATAGAATGACACGTTGCCGCCCGTCACGGGCGTGCCTAACGCGGCACATGCGTCGGCCATTCCGCCGACGGCTTCGCGGAACTGATAGAAGACCTCCGGCCGCTTCGGATTCCCGAAGTTGAGGCAGTTCGTGATCGCCATGGGCCGAGCGCCGGTGCACGCGACGTTGCGCGCACATTCGGCAACTGCGATTCGGCCGCCAGTACGCGGCTCCAGATAGACGTAGCGGCCGTTGCAGTCGGTCTTGAGCGCGACCGCTTTGCGAGTGCCGCGGAGGCGCACAACTGCGGCGTCGGATGCCGGCTTGGGACCATTCACCGTATTCGTTCGAACGGACGAGTCATACTGCTCGTAGACCCACTCCTTGCTCGCGATCGTGGGCGACGAGAGCAAGCGCTCGAGCGTCCAGATCGGGTCGCGCTCCTCGGGACGCTCAGGAATCGTCAGCGGGTCACGAGCGCGCAGCTGGCGGATCGATTCGCTCTCGAGCGCTTCAGGCGTATAGACCGGGCAATCGGTGACGAGCCGCGAACCGGGGAACTCGGCGACCACTCGCGTCCCCTCGGTCACTCGGTAGACAGGCTCTGCGATCACTTGTCCGATCACCGCGGCGTTGAGATCCCATTTCGCGAGGATTTCAGCGACGTCGCGCTCGCGACCGCGTTTTGCGACGACGAGCATCCGCTCCTGCGATTCACTGAGCAGAATCTCATAGGGCGTCATACCCGTTTCGCGCACCGGGACCTTCGTCACGTCGATCGTGACGCCGACATCGCCGCGCGCCGCCATCTCCGCCGACGAGCTCGTTAGGCCCGCGGCACCCATGTCCTGGATCGCGACGATGTGCCCGCTGTAGATCAGCTCCAGCGAAGCCTCCAGCAGCAGCTTTTCGGTGAACGGGTCGCCTACCTGCACGCGTGGGCGCTTGGCATCGCTCTCGTGCGTGAGGTCTTCGGAAGCGAACGACGCGCCGTGAATGCCGTCGCGGCCCGTTCGCGCGCCAACGGCGATGATTGGATTCCCGACGCCTTCAGCCTTCGCGCGGATCAGTTCTTCCTCGCGCAGGAGACCGACGCACATCGCATTGACGAGCGGATTGCCCTCGTACGCCGGATCGAAGGCGACGTCGCCGCCAACAGTTGGAACGCCGACGCAGTTGCCGTAGTCGCCGATGCCTTTCACGACGCCAGCGAAGAGCCAGCGCACGCGCGCCGAATCCGGGGAGCCGAAGCGCAGCGAGTTGAGCAACGCGATCGGGCGCGCACCCATCGTGAAGACGTCGCGCAGAATGCCGCCGACGCCGGTCGCCGCGCCCTGATACGGCTCCACCGCCGACGGATGGTTGTGCGACTCGATCTTGAACGCGACGGCGAGTCCGTCACCGACACGAATCACGCCCGCATTTTCGCCTGGCCCTTGCAGGACGTACGGCGCTTTGGTTGGCAGCGTCCGCAGGACGGGCTTGGAGTGCTTGTAGGAGCAATGCTCGCTCCAGAGCGCGCTCACGATGCCCAGCTCCGTGAACGTCGGCGTTCGCCCAAGCATATTCGTTAGGCGGTCGTATTCGTCGCTTGTCAGGCCGTGCTCGGCGACGAGCGCCGGCGTGATGACCGGATCACCTGGGCGTGGGACAGCTGTCATGCGCTTACCACTTGAGACCGAACATGGAGCGCATGAACTGCCGCACGTGGCTCTGGTCTACGTGCTCGAGCATCTCGACCTCGCCATTGTCGAACCAGATGCCTTTGCAGTCCGGGCACTTGTCGATCTTGATGTGGTGGAACTCGGTCTCGACGAGCTGGCCGCCGCACTTCGGGCAGCGCATGTAGTGCGACGCACGTTCTGCCTTGGCGCGCTCGCGATCCAGGCGAGCACGCTGTGACTTGATCAGATCGGCGTCTTGCTTGGCGAAGTATTCGTCTTCGTTGCGACTGGTTTTATCCATTAGAGCAGGTCGGAGGTCGGAGGTCTGAGGTCTGAGGGAGCGTTGGTTAAGCACCCACTCGGGCTAGCAAGCTCTGAAAGAGCGGTAAGCCATCGGCCGAGCCTAACAAGGGATCGACGGCGCGCTCCGGATGTGGCATCATGCCGAGCACATTGCCGGCTTCGTTGACGATGCCGGCGATATTGTCTTGCGCACCGTTCGGGTTCGCGCCGTCACCCGTGGTGCCATCAGCATTGACATAGCGAAACACGACCTGATCACGATCGCGCAGCCGCTCCAGTCCGTCCGCGTCGATTGTGAAGCGTCCATCGCCGTGCGCGATTGGGATGCGCAGGAGCTGCCCACGTTCGTACTGGCTCGTGAAGAGCGTGGCCTCGTTCTCCACGCGAAGTGTGACGTTGCGGCAGACGAACTTGAGGCGCGCATTGCGCAGTAACGCCCCGGGAAGAACGCCGGCCTCGCAGAGGATCTGAAAGCCGTTGCAGACACCGAGGACGGGATAGCCGCGTTTCGCGTGCTCGACGACCTCGCGCATGATGGGGCTGAAGCGCGCGATGGCGCCCGGGCGCAGGTAGTCGCCGTAGCTGAAGCCACCGGGCAGGATGACGACCTCGGCGCGTTTGAGATCATGATCCTTATGCCAGAGGCGCACGCACTCGGCGCCTAACGCGTCGACGACCGCGTGGACGGCGTCGTCGTCGCAGTTGGAGCCCGGAAACGTCACGACGCCGAATCTCACGCGCGTGCCTCGGCGTGAATTGGCGCGATCCTCGCGATCTCGTAGTCCTCGGTGACGGGGTTGGCGAGGAGTCTGTCGCACATGTCGCGCGCGGCCTGCTCGGCTGCCTGCGGCGCGTCGGCGTTCATACGGATGACGATATGGCGGCCCACGCGCACATCGCCGACCGCGGCGAAGCCTAACGCGTGCAGCGCGTCGGTGACGGCCTGACCTTGTGGGTCCAACACGCCGCGTCGCGGAACGATATGAACGGCGACTCGATACTGCGTCATTCGGGCGAATCCTTGGGGTGAGGGGATGGTGGGGACGTGGAGCCAGGCGGTACTGGAGGAGCGCTTCTGCGGCGCAGCATCTGGCGCATGCCGCGATGCCGCCGCCGGCGTCGCTTGCGCAGGGAGAGGCCCTCGTTAGGTGCAGCACCCGGGAGCGGTTCCTCGTCCTGATCCAAGCCTTCAGGCGGCACGCGCGCTAGCAGACCGACAAGCACCGTGCGGCCAAGGCCATAGATCACATAGGCCATCAGCGCGGGGAAGAAGAACTGTCGCGGGAGGAAGATCACACCGACGATGGTTCCCACCACGATGAGTGACCCCAGGATCTCGCGTATTGTGCGGTATCCGATCACCGGTACGGCCGCATACGACACGTTGCTGATCATCAGGAAGCTCAGGCCCAGCATGATGTAGCGTAGCAAAACGTGCCACGGCAGGTCAGCGATGATCGTTTGCGTGTACAGCGGCGTGTTGCTGAACCAGAGGTAGGTGGCCAGCGTCATCCCGGCCATCGGGCTTGGAAGACCGTGAAAGTGCGTCTTCGCCCGGCCAGCCTGCTCGATATTGAAGCGCGCCAGGCGGATCACCGCGCAAGCCACAAAGAGAAAGCTGAAGAGCCAATCCCAACCCGTGCGGTTGAGCACCGCGAAGTAGACAACGAGCGCGGGCGCGAGGCCGAAGGAGATTGCATCGACAAGCGAGTCGAGCTCGGAGCCGAAGCGGCTGCCGGTGCGCGTCGCGCGCGCGATGCGACCATCCAGCGCATCGGAGACACCGCCTAACACGATGTACAGCGCGGCGCGGTTGTAATCGCCGCGTGACGCCTCGACGATCGCGAAAACGCCGAAGAACAGGTTCGCGAGCGTGAACCCGTTCGGGAGAAGAATCAGTCGAGGACGACGCTCCGCGGCAGTCATTGTGGAAGCTTCGCCACGACGGTGGTTCCAGCTGATGTGTGGTCTCCCGGCCGAACAAGAACCTCGGATTGGGCAGGGAGGAGCACGTCGACGCGCGAACCGAAGCGGATGATGCCCATGCGGTCGCCCTGCTCGACGGTTTCCCCTTCGCGCGAGTAGTTGGCGATGCGACGCGCGATCAATCCGGCGATCTGCCTAACAAGTATGCGCTGCTTGCCCCGTGCTTCCAGCCCCACGGACATCTGTTCATTCTCCAGACTCGCCTTGTCAGCCGCGGCGTGCAGGAACTTGCCGGGGTTGTAATGTACGTAGCGCACGGTCCCCGAGACCGGATAGCGGTTCACGTGCACGTTGAAGACGTTCATGAAGATCGAGACGCGTTTGGCCGGGCTGTGTAGAAAGGCTGGCTCGTCGACATCAGCGACGCTGACAACACGCCCGTCCGCTGGCGCAATCACCAGGCTTTCACCGCGTTGGCCGGTGCGCTCGGGATCGCGAAAGAAGTACGCGACCCAGAGCGCGAGGATCGAAACGATCGCGGCAGTGGTCGTCCACACAACGCCGCCGCGCGTCGCGACGAGTCCCCAGGCCAGCAGGACCAGGAGCAGCGCTGCTGCGATGAACGGCCGGCCTTCCCGCGCGAAGATCATGCGAGCGGCGTAATGTCCAGCGCGCTTCCCGTTAGGCGGCGGAAGGCATCGAGGTAGCGTTCGCTCGTCGCGTTGACGACGTCGGGCGGAAGTGGTGGCGGTGGTGCGTCGCCGTTCCAGCGGCCGGCGCGACGTTCGCCGTCCAGATAGTCGCGCAGCGGCTGCTTGTCGAAGCTCGGCTGCGAGCGTCCGGGTTCATACTGATCGGCGGGCCAGAAGCGAGAGCTGTCGGGCGTGAGCACTTCGTCCGCGAGAACGAGCTGCCCATCGCGGGAGCCGAACTCGAACTTCGTGTCCGCGAGGATGATCCCGCGCGGCTCGGCGACGCGGCAGCCGAAGTCGTAGATGAAGCGAGAGCGACGCTCCAGATCGGCGGCGACGGCAGGCCCAACGAGCTCGCTCACGGCGCCGGGCGTGATGTTCTCGTCGTGCCCATGCTCTGCTTTTGTCGCCGGGCTAAAGAGCGGCGGCGTTAGGCGCTCGCTTTCCTTCAAGCCGGCCGGAAGCGTCTCACCGGCAAGCGTGCCATGCTCCTTGTACTCCTTCCAGGCCGAGCCGGTGATGTAACCGCGAATGACGCATTCGATCGGCACGATGCGCACGCGGCGGCAGAGCATCGCCCGGAGTCGCAGCGCATCGCGTGAGCCGTCCAGCGCGGGGACTTCGCGCGCAATCTCGTCGGCGTCGGCCGTGATCATGTGGTGCGGCACCTGCGACTCGAGCTGCGTGAGCCACCAGGCAGTGAGCTGCGTCAGCACGGCCCCTTTGTATGGAACTGCCTCTCGCATGACGACGTCGAACGCCGAGATGCGATCGGTCGTCACGAGCAAGACGCGCTCGTCGTCGATGGAGTAGACGTCGCGCACTTTGCCGCGCCACGCCAAGGGGAGGGGAAGCGTCGTCGTGGCAATGGCCGTCATACGCGCACCTCCTCTCGTACATCGCTCGTCGGCACGCCGGCGAGTATGGGCATCACAACCTCCGTTAGGAATTCATCGACTTGCTCCGGGGCTCGTCCCACGAAGCGCTCGGGTTTCAGCACGGCGCCGATCTCGTCAAGCGGAACCGGAAACTCACGGTCCGCGGCGAGGCGCTGCAAAAGATCGTTAGGCTTGCCTTCATCCTTGACGGCGCGCGCCGCGGCGATGCTGTGGCGCCGAATCACTTCGTGCGCGTCCTGCCGGCTCATGCCGGCGCGCACCGCGCGAACGATCAGCTCCTCCGTCGCCATGAACGGAAGCTCGTCGCGCACGCGAAGCGCGATACGCGCCGGGTGCACTTCCATCCCCGCGGCGATCGTGCAGTACAGCACGAGAATGGCGTCGGTGGCCAGGAACGACTCTGGAATGACGAGCCGCCGGTTCGCGCTGTCGTCCAACGTTCGCTCGAAGTACTGGACCGCATGCGTCTGGTTCGCGTTAGGCTCCAGCGACGCGACGAAACGCGCGAGCCCGCTGATCCGCTCGGCGCGCATCGGGTTGCGCTTGTACGCCATGGCGGACGAGCCGATCTGCTCTTTTTCGAAGGGCTCTTCGATTTCGCCGAAGGCCTGAAGCAGCCGCAGGTCGCCCGCGAACTTGGCAGCGCTGGCCGCGAGTCCGGCGAGGACACCGAGCACCTGTGCGTCGATCTTGCGCGTGTAGGTTTGGCCCGAGACAGGAATCGACGCGGCAAAGCCCATCTCTCGAGTTACGCGCTCGTCCAGCAGGCGCACCTTCGCGTGATCGCCGTCGAAGATCTCCAGGAAGCTGGCCTGCGTGCCGGTCGTTCCGCGCAAACCTCGGAACGGGAGCGTGCGCAGGCGATAGTCGAGGTCCTGCACGTCGAGCACGAGGTCCAGCATCCACAGAGTCGCGCGCTTTCCAACCGTTGTGAGTTGTGCTGGCTGCAGGTGCGTGTACCCTAACGTGGGCTCGGCGCGCCAGTGCCGCGCGAAGTCAGCGAGGGCGGCGATCACTGTCATCGCCTTGCGACGCAACACGGCGAGCCCTTCACGCATGAGCAGGAGATCGGTGTTGTCTGTGACGAACGCCGACGTTGCTCCGTAGTGGATGAAGGGCTTGGCTGCCGGCGCAACGTCGCCGAACGCGTGCACGTGCGCCATCACGTCATGGCGAAACCGCTTCTCGTACGCCGCGACTTTGGCGAAGTCGATGTCGTCCAAGTGCGCGCGCATCTGTGCGATCGCGGCATCCGGAATCGCGACGCCAAGCTCACGTTCGGCTTCCGCGAGCGCGAGCCACAGTCGCCGCCATAGTCCGAACTTGCGTTGCGGAGACCACAGCTCGAGCATCGCGCGCGACGCGTAGCGTTCGCTGAGCGGCGATGTGTACGTCGAGTGCGACGTCATCGCGTCACCGTGAAGAAATCCGTTGTGTACACGAAGCCCTGGCGCTCGATGAACAGTCGCATTTGCATGTTGCGCGAGCTGTAGTACGAAACCGCGCGCTCCACGTCTGCGGCCTTCGAGACCGGTGTGCTGTTGACCTGGACGATGACATCGCCCGGTGCGAGTCCGATTTCGCCGCGCACGCGGTCGGCCACGTTCACCACGAGCGCGCCGCGCGCCGCGCGAATGCCTCGGTCTTCGCGGATCGTCGGAGTAAGCGTCACGAGCTCGATCTGACTCAGCACCGTGACGCGTGTCGCGCTCACCTCTGGAAGATCTCCGATGACAACGTTCAGCGTCACTGATTGACCTCCGCGTTCGACGACCAGAGGCACACGATCGCCAACGCGCTGATTCAGCCGCTCGGCCTCCCACTGGAAGACGTTGCGCACCGGACGGCCGCCGACGGAGACGATGCGATCGTTAGGCTGCAGACCAGCGTTGTCAGCGGGTGAGCCCGTCACGACCTCGCTGACGATGACGCCCGCGCTGAGCGCGTCCCGCGGATTGGATGAATTGACTTGCCGCAGCTTCTCGCCGATGTAGGGACGCCGCACTCTTCCGTGCTCGAGGAGATCCTCCACGACGCGCCGAGCGCGGTTGATCGGGATCGCGAAGCCGAGTCCGACGGATCCACCGCTCGGCGAGTAGATGGAGCTGTTGACGGCGATCACTTCACCCGTGGCGTTCGCGAGCGGGCCGCCTGAATTCCCAGGATTGATCGAGGCGTCGGTTTGAATCATGTCCAGATAGACGCCGCCGCCCTCGGAACGCGCGGTGAGGTTGCGTCCTGTCGCGCTGATCACGCCGGCCGTGACGCTGGGCTCCGTGTTGCCGAGCACGAAGCCGTACGGATTACCGATCGCGATTGCCCACTCGCCGATCACGACATCGTTGGAGTTGCCTAACGGTGCAACGGGTAAGTCCTTCGCGCTGATCTTGAGCACGGCGAGATCGTTCAGCTCGTCCTCGCCAAGTTTGCGCGCGGGGTACGTCGCGCCGTCGCGCAGCATGACGGAGATCGAAGTCGCGCCCGCCACAACGTGCTGATTTGTCACGATCACGCCGTCGTTTCGCACGATGAATCCGGAGCCGATGCCGGCGCCCCGACGCTCGCGTTGTTGTCCGAAGAACCAATCAAAGACGTCAGGCTGTGCGCGCTCGACGGTTTCCGTTTGTACGGTGACAACGGCCGGCGCCACACGCGCGACGGCTTCAGTGATCGCGGTGCGTCGTGTGGTGTTGAGCGTCGCGTTCGTCTGGGTGCGGGGAGCCGTGGCCGCCGTCGACTGCGCGTCACTGTGATTGGGCGCGGCACCTTCGCACGCGAGCGCCAGGAGCACGAGTGCGCCGCCGATGACGCGCGCCATCACGCCGTCCTCCAGACAGCGTTGCCTAACGAGCAAACATGGCGGCTAGTGCACATACAGCGCCTCGGGATACAACACGCGGTCGAGAAAAAGGCCGTGCGCCGGAGCGGGGGGCGATACTTCATCGTTCGTGTCTGATTCCAAGAGCCGAGTGACGTCCCGCGCGTCGCGCTCGCGCGCGGCGATGGCCACCATGGTTCCGACCAGAAAGCGAACCATGTGGTGCAGGAACCGGTTGGCTTCAATCTCGAACAGCAGGCCCGCGCCGCCCGGGCGATCGCGCCACGCCGCACGCAGGACGCGACAGCGATGATCGTCGTCCTCCGGCGCGGTGCCACGCACGGCGAACGCGCGGAACGAGTGCTCGCCCTCGATCGATGCGGCGGCGCGATCGAGCATCGCACGATCGAGTTTGCGCGAAACGGGCCACTCTGTCCCGCGCCGAAACGGCGACTGCGCTTCCTCGTCGGTGCCGACGACATACGAATAGGCGCGCGACACGGCGCTGAATCGCGCGTGGAACTCCTCACGCATCTCGTACGCGGCCGCGACCCATGAATCGGACGGAAGCAGTGCGTTAAGTGACCGTCGCAGCGTATTTGCGGTCCATTTGACCGGTACGCGGACGCCAACGGCTTGACCGCGTGCGTGAACCCCAGCGTCCGTGCGACCGGCGCCAAGCGCGGCGATGGGCTGATCGCAGAGCGAGGACAACACGCGCTCGAGCTCTCCCTGGATTGTGCGCTGGTCCGGTTGGCGCTGCCAACCCGCGAACTTGGTTCCGTCGTAGTGCAGCACGAGCTGCACACAGCGAACCGTCATGTTCGCGCAACTTAGCGGCGCGAGAAACGTGGTGCAAGCAAACGCCTCGGTGCGGCAAACGATTGACACAGCAGGATCTACGCGATTGCTTTTGAACCGGCGCGCGAGCGTTTCGACCGCCTAAGTTAGACACGTCTTCATGTCCACACGCGCCCTCCCTTCGCTCGCGCATGCGCTCGGTGTCGCGCCCGATCTCGACTCGGCGCTTGTTGGGCTCGGCGAGGCGCTCATGGACGGCGATCGCTCCGCCGTTCTGGCGCTCTTCCGTTACGACGGCCGCCGGCAACTGCTGAAGGACCGCCTAACGCCTGTTGGCGACAAGGTCACGCGGGCCAACGTCGATACGACGATCGATCACCTGCCGCCGGCGGTACGCGCGATGATCACCACCGGCGGCCAGTTCGTCGACCTGGGTGACAAGTCGTCCGAAACGGCGAGGCTCCTCGGCATTACACCGTTCGCCGACGGTGGCCTGCTCTCGCTGCGAGGCCTAACGAGCGACGGCTCTCTCGCCGCCGTGCTCGGACTGTACGAGCAGCGACGCATGTTCGGCACGCGCACCAGCGAACGCTTCGCGCCGTGTGTCGCGCTGTTCGAGCTCGCGTACGCGCGCTTTCAGGAGCGCGAGGCGCGGGACGAAGCCGTGCGAACCCTGGAAGACGTCACGCAACGCCTGCACGGCGAATACATGCGCAAGCTGCAGGCGCTGGAGTCCGAGCTTGGCAAGGCTCGCGGGGAAGCGGCGCGTCCGCCGGAAACCGAGGCGAGCAGCGCGATGGTTGTGCAGCTGGAGCGCGAAACCGCTCGTCATACCGAAGACGCTCGTCGCGCCGCGCGTCGTACCGCGGAGGCGGAGCAGCAGCTCGCCGCAGCCATCTCGCAGTTGGAACAGGCCCACGTCGAGCTGCATCGGCGCCAAGAATCCCTGCGGCAGAAGACACGCACGTTGTACCTCGTCGAGCGCGCGCTGGCCGTCGACAATGCCGAAGCGGATCCGTTGAAGCTTGTCGACGGCCTTCTTGCGCTGGTGGGCGATGACATGCAAGCACAGCGCTGTTCGCTCATGCTGCGATCCCCGGCGCCCGATACGGATTCGCTCTACATCGCCGCGCTGCGCGGCCTCGCGCCGCACATTGCTGTGGGTTCGCGCGTGCCGTTCGGGAAAGGCGTCGCGGGCGTAGTCGCCGAGTCGCGCGAACCGCTGCTTGTGATGGACGCAGAAGAAGTGCGCGAGCATCCGCTGCTGCGCGATCAATATCTCACGACCGGTTCGTTCATCTCCTTCCCGCTCATCTACAGGGATGAACTTGTCGGCGTCGTGAACCTAACGAATCGCGCCAAGCGCGGTGTCTTTGTGGAAGAAGACATGGAGCGCGTGAAGCTCCTCGCGCTCATCATCGCGTTGATCGCGACGAACGCAGGGCTGCCGGAACGCCTAGCGGGAGCGTTGAGTGAGCGCCGATAGCGCGCTCGCGCATGCCATCAAGGAACTCGCGCAGAGCAAGGCGCTGACGCAAGCCGAGGCCGCGGCCGCGTTCGGCGTGATCATGCGCGGCGAGGCAACGCCCGCTCAAGTGGCGGCGCTGTTGATGGCACTTCGAGTGAAGCAGGGCGGGGAAACGCCGGACGAAGTGGCTGGAGTGGCACGCGCGTTGCGCGAGGCGATGTTTGTGCTCCCCGCGAGCGCCCGCGAGCGGCTGGTGGACACGTGCGGCACGGGTGGCGGGAGCGTCCTCACGTTCAACATCTCGACGGCGGCGGCGTTGCTCGCAGCCGGTGCTGGATTGCGCGTCGCCAAGCACGGCAACCGATCCTTCACTTCACGCAGCGGCAGCGCCGATGTGCTCGAAGCGTTAGGTGTGCCGCTCGATCTCAGCGTCGAACGCCTTGCCGAGGTACTCGAGCAGGCCGGCATCGTCTTCATGTTCGCTCCCGCGATGCACCCCGCGATGCGTCACGTCGGTCCCGTGCGCCGAGAACTGGCCGTGCCCACTGTGATGAACATCGTGGGGCCGCTGGCGAATCCGGCCCAGGCGGGGCGTCAAGTCGTCGGCGTGTCGGAGCGGCGGCGACTGGATCTCCTGGCGCACGCGCTCATGGCGTTAGGCAGCCGTCACGCCCTGGTCGTCTACGGCGAGCCGGGACTGGACGAAGTGTCGCCGCTTGGTGAGACGCACGCACGCGAGGTGCGCGATGGAACGGTGCGCGAGTGGACGCTCGATCCAACCACGTTAGGAATCCGCGGGGGCAAGCCTGAAGATCTCGCCGGGGGTACGCCAGCCGAGAACGCGGTGATCGTCAGTGAGGTGCTGGCCGGGCGCGGAAATCCAACGGCGACGGCAGCGGTCGTGCTGAACGCGGCGGCGGCGCTTTATGTCGCCGAGCGCGCCGCGACGTTTGCCGAATGCGTGGAGCTCGCGCGTGCGGCGTTGGCGGCTGGCGCCGGAACAGCCGCGCTCGAGCGGCTGCAGCGCGCGTCAAAACCAGCATAGCCATCGCGGAGAATTCGACATGGCTTGCATTCGGCGCCTTGCGATCGCGGTTCTCGCTGTGGCGCTCGGCGGCTGTTCGGCGAGCTCGCCGCCCATCAAGGGAAGCCCCGCGGCCGCGCAGAAGCCCCGTGTCGTAGTAACAGCCGATCCCGAGCTCGACGACTCGAACTCCCTCGTTAGGTATCTGCTCTACAGCACCGACTTTCGCACCGAAGGGATCATCTACGCCAGCAGCGGCTACCACTGGAAAGGCGACGGCACGGGGAAAAAGTGGTCGGTCCCCAACCGGGAATACAACCGGTTGGGGCTCAACCTGTGCCCGTGCGAGTCCTGGCGCTGGGCTCCCGGCGAGCGGTTCATCGACGACGCTCTGGACATATATGAGCGCGTGTATCCGAACCTTCGTGCGCACGATGCGAGCTACCCGACGCCCGCCGAGCTGAAGTCGAAGATCCGCTGGGGGAACGTGGAGTTCGACGGGGACATCTCGAAAGACAGCCCAGGCTCCGACCTGATCAAGGCGCTCCTGCTCGACGACGAGCCTGGCCCGCTCTACCTCCTCGCCTGGGGCGGACAGAGCTCGATTGCCCGCGCGTTGAAGTCGATCCAGGATCAGTACGCGGGGACGGCGCAGTGGCCCGCAGTACGTGAGAACGTTTCGCGAAAGGCCGTTCTCTCGCCGTCCGGTGATCAGGACGACACTTTCGCGAATTACATCCGGCCCAACTGGCCGGACATCAGACTGCTTCCGACTGCAACGGGAGGCGTGCCGCTGGGCTACGGTGCCGGCGCCACCGCGAGCGGAGAGAATGCGATCTACTACAGCGCGGACTGGACCAAGGAGAACATCTCCAGCCGAGGCCCGTTAGGCGCGTTTTACAGGATCTGGGGGGATGGGAAGCAGATGGTGAAAGACGACATCTTCGACTACTTCGGCTTGTCGGGTTTCGCCGCTAAACAGCTCCAGGCGAAGGGCTACATCGTCTGGACGCCGCCGCGGCCGAAGGGCGAGTTCCTCGGCGAGGGCGACACGTTTACCTACCTGAATCTGGTCGACAACGGACTGCTCGCGTACGAGCCCGCCATGCGTGGCGGCTGGGCCGGGCACGGCGTGCCTAACGTGGCACCGCTGATTCCGGCGCCCGGTTCTGGCCAGAGCGCTCCGATCCGCTCGTACGCCGATCTGCTCAGGCTCATGGAGCGTGTCGCAACAGCTCCACGCCCAGCCTCGCCGTCCCCGAATTTCGTCCCGGCAGCGCAGCATGCGTTCGCGGCTCGCATGAAGTGGTCGGTGACGCCGACGTACTCCGGCGCCAACCACGAGCCCAGCGTCTCGATTCGTGGGAGCTCGCGCATTTCTGCTCGTCCCCGTGAGACGATTCGACTGGAGGGCGCGACCTCCGATCCGGACGGAAACGCAGTGACCGTGAGGTGGTGGCGCTGGAAGGATGTTGATACCTATCCAGGCAGCGTCCCGTTCTCGAACCCCGCGTCGCTCGCCACCAGCATCCAGGTACCGGCCGATGCGACAGCTGGCCAGACGATTCACGTCATACTCGAAGCGACCGACAACGGAAAGCCGGCTCTTACTCGCTACCAACGCGTCATCGTTTCGGTTTCGCGCTGAGTTCCCGGGGCCGGTCCCTCGTTAGGAGGTTTCGCGGATTCAAGCGCGGCCGCGGCCCGCGCTGCAATGTGATGCTGTCGCACAGCTCAGCGAGTTTGTCATGCTTCGATTCTTTCCGCGCACAGCTGGAATCCTGCTGATGTCGTCCGCTCAACTACATGCCGCGTCTGCCCTCGCGCAGGGACCCAGAGCCAGCGCCGCGGTGATCGCGCGCGCCGTCGATTCGATGGCAGCCGCCGGTGTGAGCGCGGGCCTAACGCCGGCGATCGGCGTCGCGGTGACGATGGACGGACGCACGATCTACGCGAAGTCGCACGGGTTCGTAGATGTCACGGCCGGGATCGCAGCGGACGATCGCACGCTCTGGTACGTCGCTTCCACAAGCAAGTCGTTCACAGGGTTTGGCGTGTCACTGCTTGCGAATGAGGGGGCCCTACGACTCGACGCGCCGATCACGGCGCTGCTGCCGAACGCGAAGTGGCACGAAGGTGCGCGCGCGCTGGAGCTGACGCTGGCGCATTTTCTCTCGCACACGCATCGCCTGAACGACAACGCCGTCGTTTCAAGCGCCGCGTTCACAGGAGAAATCCCGGAAGCGCGCTGGCCCTTGCTCGTGGCGCTCGCGACGCCCACGGGGAACACCGACCTGGTCTACAGCAACTTCGGTTACAACGTGGCCGCGATGGTGATCGATCGCGTGCGACCGGAAGGCTGGCGCAAGTATCTGGAAGAGCGCGTGTACAAGCCGGCAGGACTACTGGAGACCTACGCTCGCGTGTCCGGCGTCGACGCTCGGCGAATCGCCAAACCGCACTCGCTTCGCGCGGATGGCAGCTACAACACCGAACCGTTCTACAAGACAGACGCGACGATGAACTCCGCGGGCGGACACATCGCGACGCTTGGCGACCTGGCTCGATGGACGATCGTTCAGATGGACAGCGGAAGAATCGACGGGAAGCACGTATTCCCAAAGGAAGCCGTGGAGCTGAGTCACCGCCTTATCGCGCCCCAAACGCGCGATCAAGCGAAGCGCTTCGCCTTTTTTGATCGTGAAGGGTGGGGCGCCGGATGGGACTTGGGCACGTACGAAGGCGAGCGAATGGTGAGCCGCTTCGGTGGCTACTTCACGACGCGATCGCATCTCTCGTTTCTCCCGCGGCGGCGGATCGGCGTTGTTGCAATGTCAACGGGCGGCGCGGGATCGAACCTCGTCGACATCATCGCGGCGTTGACTTACGACCTCGAAGCCGGCCGGCCTAACGCGCGTGCACGCGCCCAGCAGCGGCTCGAGCAATTGAAGTCTCAGCTCGCGCCGGGACTCAAGAACCTCGCTGCACAGGATTCGGTTCGCGTGGCCCGCCAGCTACGACCGTTAGGCCGACCGCTGGCGGATTTTGCAGGCTCTTACGCCGAGCCGTCATTCGGGACGGTGACGTTCACCCTGACGAACGGTCGACTCGACTATCGTTGGGGCGCCGTCTGTGGACCGGCAGAGATCTTCGATGCGGCGAAAGCGCAGCTGCGCATCGAAATCGCCGGAAGCGGGAACGTGGTGACGTTTGAGTTTCCGGAGAGTGGGCCAGCGAGATCGGTCGAGCTTCAGGGGGTGAGGTTCATTCGCCGGTCTTAGCCAGACTCGAAAACAAGGAGCTCTGGGTTTCGAGTCAGCGCGTGCCTAATACCGAGGACGGGTGGGCTGCTGGTTCATGGCGCTTCGCCACAAACGATACGCCCACGCCTCTCCCGGACGTCATTCCACGCCATCGTACCTGTTGCGGTGAAGATCTAGCCTTTGTCACGCCAGCCGTCCTCGAGACCCGGAGCTCCGAGACTCGCTACCCAACGCTCCATGTTTTGACGTTAGGCGGAAGCGTCTAATAGCGCCGAATAACCCCCACTACAACCCCCTGGATCGTCACGTCGTTTTCGTGCACGTAAATCGGCGCCATGTCTGGATTCGCTGGCTGTAACCGGATGCGACCATCACGCTCGCGATAAAACCGCTTGAGCGTCGCGCTGTTGCCGTCGATCAACGCGATCACCATTTCACCGTTGTCCGCGCCGCGACCGCTCTTTACGACGACGAAATCGCCGTCACGGATGTGCTCGTCGATCATCGACTGCCCGCGCACACGCAAGACGTAGTGATCGTCGCCACGCCGCACCAGCTCTTGCGGGACCGAAATCGACTCGCGAGTCTCTGCGACCTCGATAGGCGCCCCAGCCGCGACAGCACCTAACAACGGCACCTGCACTGCGCGCGGAAAAACGTCTGAGGGTAAGATTTCGATCGCTCGACTTTCGTTGTACGAGCGACGGATGTATCCCTTCCGCTCAAGATTGCTGAGATGCTCGTGAACCGTTGCCAGCGAGTTGTAGCGGAATCGCTTGGCGATTTCCTCGAAGCTCGGTGCGTAGCCGTGATCGATGGCGTACGTCTGCAGATAATCGAGGATCTCCCGCTGTCGTTTGGTGAGAGTCATGGGGGCACTCGGGGATCGGAAGTCGAGGCTCGAGAATCGGACCAGGTCGCTGCCCGAACAAGAACCGAAGCTACATTATCCGAACAGGAGCCGAAGTGCAAGCGCGTAGTACCGACCTGCGTCCCACAGGCGGAGCCTTAAGCCGCCTTGTCGCCGCCGCGCGGCAGCGTGTCGCCAAGTCGCTGATGCCGCTTCACACGCAGCTGCGCGCCGCCGCTGCTCGCGCGACTCAGCAGCCGCCGTTTCAAGCCGCGCTGAAGGAAGGGATCGACGTCGGCGTGATCGCCGAGGTGAAGCGCAGGTCGCCGTCCCAGGGTGTGCTGCGCGAGGATCTGGATGTCGGTCGACGTGCTCGCGAATACGAGGAAGGGGGCGCCGCCGCGATTTCCGTTCTGACCGAGGAAGCGGAGTTCGGAGGCTCCCTGGCTGACTTGGCGCTCGCTCGCGCGCACGTATCAGTCAACGTCCCACTCCTTCGCAAAGACTTTCACGTGCATCCGCTGCAGTTGTACGAAGCGAAGGTTGCCGGTGCATCAGCGGCACTGCTCATCGCCCGCGCGTTAGGTGCGATTGGACTAAAGACGATGCTCAACGAAGCTCGCTCCCTGCGCCTCGAGGCGCTCGTCGAAGTGCACACGGCTGACGAGTTGCTCTGGGCGATCGACTTGGGGGCGCCATGCATTGGCGTGAACGCGCGTGACCTCGAGACGCTCGCTGTCGACCCTAACGTCGTGACAGAATTGCTGCCGCGCATTCCAAACGGGGTGTGCGCCGTCGCGGAGAGTGGCATCGGCAATCGAGCGGACGTCGAACGGCTGGCTCGCATCGGCGCCGACGCGGTACTTGTTGGCTCAGCGCTCTCCCGTGCCGACAATCCGATACTCGCGGTGCGCGCACTGACAGGCGTTGCGCGAGAGGACGTGCGTGCCCGTTGACGTGAAGTTCTGCGGACTCACGCGGCCGGCAGACGCACGGTTAGGCGCGTCGCTAGGCGCGCGTTTCCTCGGCGTGGTGTTCGCCGAGAGTCGCCGGCGCGTGGACGTTGGCCGGGCGCGGGCTGTCTTCGCGCCGCTAGCAGAACTGCGCGACCCGCCGAGTCGCGTAGGCGTTTTCGGCGCCGCGTCGACGCTGGAGATTCTCGCGATGGCAGCTCAGGTCGGCCTGGATGTCGTCCAGTTACACGCTGACCCAAAGCCATCGGCCGTCCGCGGTCTGCGCGATTCCTTCGGCGGCGAAATCTGGGCTGCGCGACGCATCGTGAACGATCAGCTCCCGGATGATCTGGATGAAATCGCGAGTGTCGCCGATCGCGTGCTGCTCGACGCTCGATTGCACGACGGCGCGCCGCTTGGCGGTGGTGGACGCGGATTCGCCTGGCAGGCCGTCGCCGACCAGCTGAAGCATCGCTCGATCTCCGCCCGACTCGTCGTCGCCGGAGGGCTCACGCCGGAGAACGTCGGCATGGCGATCGAACAGCTCGCGCCGAACGTCGTGGATGTCTCCTCGGGTGTCGAGCAATCGCCCGGGCTCAAAGACGAAGCGCTCATGCGCGCGTTCGTTCGGGCGGTCGGAGGTGGGGCGGGGGCGATTAGGTGACGGCCGACCCAACGGCGCCCTACCGGTTCGGCCGCTTCGGCGGCCGGTACGTTCCAGAGACGCTCATTCCAGCGCTGGACGAGCTGGACGCGGCCTTCAACAAGGCCTGGTCCGACCCCGATTTCCATCGCGAATTCGATGGTTTGCTGAGAGACTACGTCGGCCGGCCAAGCCCACTGACGGACGCCCCTCGCCTCTCTGAACACGTGGGTGCCAGGGTCTGGCTCAAGCGCGAGGACCTGAACCACACGGGCGCCCACAAGATCAACAACACAATCGGGCAGGCCCTTCTCGCTCGTCGTATGGGGAAGCGCCGGATCATCGCCGAGACGGGGGCAGGCCAGCACGGGGTCGCCACGGCAACTATATGTGCCCGATTCGCCCTGGAATGCGTCGTGTACATGGGCGAGGAGGACATGCGGCGTCAGGCGCTCAACGTCTTTCGCATGCAGCTCCTCGGCGCCACGGTCGTCCCGGTCTCGTCTGGCTCTAGAACGCTGAAGGATGCCACGACTGAAGCCATCCGAGATTGGGTCACGAACGTGCGCGAGAGCCACTACATCATCGGGTCTGTCGTCGGGCCTGCGCCGTATCCGCGTATGGTGCGAGAATTTCAATCGGTCATTGGACGTGAAGCGCGCGAGCAGATGCTCCAGCGTGCGGGCGCTTTGCCGCGCTCGGTGGTCGCGTGCGTCGGCGGCGGGTCCAATGCCATGGGCATGTTCGCGGGATTCCTTACCGATAAAGGTGTGGAGCTGATCGGCGTCGAGGCTGCCGGCGAAGGGCTCAGCACCGAACGTCACTCTGCGTCGCTGTCGCGCGGGAAGCCTGGCGTGCTGCACGGCTCGTTGAGCTACCTGCTGCAGGACGAAGCGGGTCAGGTGCACCCCGCGCATTCGATATCCGCGGGGCTCGACTATCCGGGCGTCGGTCCGGAGCACTCGTATCTCAAGGAGACTGGCCGGGCGACCTACGTAGCGGTTGATGACGCCGCCGCGCTGCAAGGCCTAACGCTGCTCAGCCGCTTGGAAGGGATCATTCCCGCGCTCGAAGCCGCGCACGCCGTCGCGTGGATGAGCGCCGAGCGTGGTCGCTGGGCGCCGTCCGACCACGTCCTGCTCTGTGTGAGCGGACGAGGCGACAAGGATGTCGCGCAGGTGAGCGAGTCCGGGATCGTCCAAGCGTGACCCTGTCCACACTGGTTGCGGCGAAGGCTCCGGGCGAGGAGCTGGCCGAGCCGCCGTTTGCTGTCGCACTGGTGAATGAGCTGATCAGTCACCTAACGCGGGCCATTCGTGCGCACCAGCTCTATCTGCACAACAACCCAACGTACCAGCGCGCCATCGAGAGCGCGCGCGGTGCATTCCGCGCCGTGTGGTCTCACACGGAAGAGATCGCGTTCGAGATCACAGAGACGCAGCTCAAGTGGGAAGGGCGCGTCGTGCTCAACGAACCGGACAAAGCAGCCGACAATCTTCCGTGGCTGCTGTACAAAGACGGCGTGCGCGAGCTCCGGCTGCTGCGCGATGTGGAGCAGAGCGAGCTCACGGAACTGATTGTACTCTTGTGTCGCGTGCGTCGCGCCGGTCAGGACGAAGACGATCTGCTGACGCTGCTGTGGGAGCGCGAGTTCAACTGCGTCCGGTATCGTTACGTCGACCTGTCGCTCGAAGCCGAGCCCATCGAGCGATTGGACGACCAGTCGCGCGAGAAGCTCAAGGATTCTGCGGAGCCCGAGCCGTTGCAGGAGAACATCTTGCCGCCGGGTGTCGTAAGCCTCGATGCGTTCGACACGACGCTGTACTTCCTCGACGAAAGCGAGATCGAGTACCTGCGCGCGCAGATCCGCTCCGAGTACGCGGGCGACCTGCGCAAGAACGTGCTCGCGGTGTTGCTGGACATCTACGAAGTCCAGACTGATGTCAGCGTCCGGAACGAGGTGTTCGCGCATCTGAACGGCATGCTGGTCACGCTTCTGGTGGGCGGCCACTACACGGGCGTCGCGTACCTCCTGCGCGAAGTCCGCACGTGCATTGAACGCACGTCTGGTCTGACGGACACGGATCGTCAGGCGCTGCAATCGGTATCGGCGAAGCTGAGCGAGCACGACGCGCTCTCACAGTTGCTGCAGGCGCTGGATGAGCGCGCCGATCTGCCCCCGGAAGAGGATCTCGAAGCCGTTTTCGCGGAGCTCAGGCCATCCGCGTTAGGCGTGGCGCTCTCGTGGCTGAGCAAGCTGCAATCGTCGCGAGTGCGCGCCCTTCTGGAGCGTGCAGCGGATCGACTCGCGTCCGCGAATACAGCGGAACTGGTGCGACTCATCGGAGCTGCCGAGCGCGAGGTCTCGCTGGAGGCAGTTCGGCGGGCCGGGGCGATGCGAGCCAATGCGGCCGTGCCCGCCCTGGCAAAGCTCCTGACGCTCACCGACTCGGCGCAGCGGCTGGCCGCTGTGATCGCGTTAGGCGAGATTGCGTCGCCCGGCGCGCTGCAGCACCTCGAGAAAGCGATCGAGGATCACGAGCGCGACGTGCGTGTCGCAGCGGCGAAGGTCTTCGCGTCCAAGACACACCGTCCGGCGCTGTCGCGATTCGAAGCGGCGATCAAGGGCCGGCGTTTGGAGGACGCGGACCTCACCGAGCGCATGGCGTTCTTCGAGGCATACGGCGCGATGTGCGGCGAAGCGGGCGTCTCCACGCTCGACGGTTTCCTCAACAGCCGCTCGCTCTTCGGCAAAAAGGGCGACGCGGAGCTGCGTGCCTGCGCGGCCAAAGCGTTAGGCAAGATCGGCTCCAGCGCGGCGCTCGCCTCGCTGCGCAAGTCCGCGGAAGACAAAGACGTGCTCGTGCGCACGACGGTGAATCGCGCCCTGCGCGGAGGTGATCGGTGATCGCACCCGCTGCAACCGCGCCGCTCAGCGATGCGGGGAGCGATACCTTCGTCCGCAAGGCGGGGCGCATCCTCATCAACACGATCGCCGGCGCGCTGCGCGCCATCCGTTTGTATCCACCCGAAAACGAAGCCGTAAAGAACGCGCTGGACGACGTCGTCGCCGCGGCCCGCGAGCTGACACATCGCGAGAAAGAACTGGAATTGCGCGCGTCTGTCGAATTCATCTTCGTCAACCAGACGCGGCTACGCCTGGACCTCGACAACTACGCGAGCTTCAGCCAGCTGCTCTCGCGGCTGCGCGCCTGCGGCATCGGCACCGTGCGCGTCGCGGAGCAGGCCGAGTCGCGCGACTGGCTGGTCTTTCTGTCGTTGCTCCTTTCGTTAGGCCGCGAGGACGAGACAACGCTGGACGTCGTGCTCGAAAAACTGGAAGCCGCCGACGTGCACACGATCGACCTCGGTCCGCCGCTCGTCACTGAGGACGACAAGGACTTTCACGAGAAGGCGAAGGCGGCGGCGAAGCGCACCTACTCGCAGTCGGTCGCGGTAACGAAAGACGTGATCAAGTCGGTACGCATGGGGCAGAGCCCCAGCATCAAGAAGATCAAGCGTGTCGTGCAGTCGATTGTGGACCAGATCTTGAACGAGGAGACGTCGCTGCTGGGCCTAACGACGATTCGCGACTACGACGAGTATACGTTCACGCATAGCGTCAACGTTTGCATTTTTTCGGTCGCACTGGGTCGCCGACTCGGCCTGTCGAAGCTGCAGCTCTATGATCTGGGAATGGCGGCGCTGTTCCATGACATCGGCAAGTCCCGCGTTCCGCTGGAAGTGCTGAACAAGGCCGAGGGGTTCACGGACGACGATTGGCGCCAGATGGCCGCGCATCCGTGGATGGGCGTGCTCACCCTCTTCTCCTTCCGTGGCCAGCAGGAGCATCCATACCGCGGCATGGTCGTCTGCTACGAGCACCACATGAAGCAGGACCTCACGGGGTACCCCAAGCCGGTGCGCGAGCGCGAGCAGAGCATCTTCAGCAAGATCGTCGCGGTGGCCGACGGCTTCGACGCGGCGACGTCCCGTCGAGCGTATCAGACGACGCCGCTCTCGCCAGCGGCGGTGCTGGCGGAGATGCGCAACAATCCGAAGCGTGGCTTCGACCCGGTGATCGTCAAAGGCTTCATCAACTTGTTAGGCATCTTCCCGGTTGGCACGCTGGTGCTGCTCGATACGTTCGAACTGGCAATCGTGCAGTCGCCGAACCCGCGCGCCGAGGCCGTCTCGCGACCGATCGCGCGCATCGTAAGCGACGAGCGCGGCAACGTCGTGTACCCGGGTGTGCTCGTGGATCTGACGGAGCAGAACGCGTCGGGCGGCTTCAAGCGCACGATCATCAAGACGGACAACCCTGACCGGTACGGGATCAATGTCGGCGACTACTTCGTCTGACGCGATCGCCGCGCGCTTCGCGGACCTCAAGCGGCAGGAGCGCAAGGCGCTCGTCGTCTACGTCACGGCCGGGCATCCGACGCCCAACGACTCGCTCCAGCTGCTGCGCGCTGTCGCGCACGCCGGTGCCGACGTCATCGAGGTCGGCGTTCCGTTCTCCGATCCGATGGCCGATGGTCCGGTGATTCAGCAAAGCTCGCAGACAGCTCTCGCGCATGGCATGAACGTAACCCGTGTGCTGGAGCTGGTGCGCGCCGCGCAGCTCGAGATACCGGTCGTGCTGTTCAGCTATCTCAATCCGCTGCTGGCTGCCGGGACGCGCGTGCTGGAGCATGCGGCCGCGGCGGGTTTCCATGGCGTGCTCGTGACCGATCTCCCAGTGGGCGCCGATCCCGAGCGCGAACGCTGGTTAGGCGAAGGACCACTCGCTTTTGTGCGTCTCGTCGCGCCGACGACGCCGGTTGCGCGCATGAAGGATATTGCGGCGCACGGCGGCGGCTTCGTGTACTTGATCAGCCGCACCGGCGTGACGGGCGAGCGCCAGGATATCAGTGCCGATCTGCCGCGCACGGTGCAGCGGCTGCGCAGCGCGACGTCGCTGCCGATCTGCGTCGGCTTCGGTATTTCCACACCGGCGCAGGCGCGCGAGGTCGGCGCGCTGGCCGACGGCATCGTGGTCGGCTCCGCGGTCGTACGCGAGGCGGCGACGAGCGTCGAGCGCGCCGCAGATCTCGTGCGCAGTCTGCGCCGTGCCCTCGACTAGCCTAACGATGCGGAATATCAACAACTTCGGGCGACTGATGCTGCTGGGTGGTACCGCGGTCACAATCGCGGCGCTCGTCACCGATCCGCGCTGGGCTACGCACGGCATCGCTGTCGCTATCATGCTCACCGTGACGATCGGCATGCGCTCGTTCACGATTCCGCTGACCAAGTATTCGTACCTCACCGCGACGCAGCTCATCACAACAGCGGGAACGCTCGCCGTCGGCGCACCGGCCACAGTGCTCGCCACGTTTGTCGGGGTGCTCGCCGGAGACTGGCTAGGCACGCGCAAGCCGCTCGTCGCCGCGTGGATCAACGCCGGACGCGAAGCTGTGGCCATGTACGCGGCATTCGGCGTCTATGCGGTGGTCGTCTGGACTATGGGCACGGCAGGGGCATCAGCGCTCACGGCCGATCTCATTCCGGCATTCTCGCTGTTCATGGTGCTGCAACTCGTGCTCGGACGCACGTTGCAGTACTTCTCGCTCATCGAGCGCGACAAGCTGCTGCCTGACGAGCGCTCGCTCGTGTTGCGTTACGAGGTGATCGCGTTCGGCGCGTGCGCGGTTGGCGCCATCGTGGTGCTCGCCACGCTAACGACGCTCGGCATCTTCGGCTGGATCGTCGTGGCCGTGGCGATCGGCTTCGCGGGACTGCTCTTCAAGAAGATTCTCGAGGAGGCGATCGCCGCAGAAGAGCTCAACAAAGTGCACGCGATGGAGCTTGTTGTGAATGAAGACGCGTCCATGGCCGAGACCTTCGATCGCGTGACCGGGCTCGCGAACAGGCTCGTCGAGTGGAGCGACTTCCGTGTGTCGCGCGTGCATAACGGCTCGCTGCGGATGATTTACAGCACGGTCGACGGTGTGCTCACTTCGTGGCGCGATCCCGGTCCCGACAATCAGCGCTTGCGCAGCGAGGTAATCGATTCGGGGACGCCGGTCATCGTCACTGATGCGTTGCGCGACTTACGCGTGGAGCGCGTTAGGCCTTCTGCCCGCAGCATCGCCGTCGTTCCCATGCGTTTCGGCGACCGCGTGGTGGGGCTCATCGAAATCGAGCATCACAAGCGCGCGACGTATGGCCCCAAACAGCTCGCCGTCGTGCAGCGATTCGCGAGTCAGCTCGCCACGACGCTTCAGATCCAGGATCTGCGGCGACCGCTCGTCGACACCGCGACGCGACTGGAACAGCAGATCGCGACGCTAAACGATTCCACGCGTGCCCTGCGCTCAGGCGCGGAGCTCGTCGCGAACCTCGCGGCACAGTTCCGCGAAGGTGTCACGGAGGAAGGTGCGCAGACGGCGCGCGGTCAGGAGGCAGCCGATGCACTCTACCGCGCGACGGCCGATATCGCACGCGACGCGGGCGAAGCCGCGCAGGCGAGCGCCCGATCCGCTCAGATCTCCACGGCGAACCGAGCGACAATCGGTGACGCGCTGCAGCGGCTTGTCAAGGCAAAAGAGATCGTCACCTCGAGCACGAGCGTGTTGAACGAGCTGCGGGCATCGAACCAGCGCCTAACGCGCTTCATGTCCGTGCTTCGCGACGTCGCCGATCAGACGCACATGCTGGCCCTGAATGCCGCGATCGCGGCCGCGCGAGCCGGCGAGGAGGGGAAAGGGTTCGCCGTCGTCGCCGAAGAGATTCGTAAGCTCGCGGAACAGAGCGGGCGCGTCGCGAATGACGCCGCAACCGTGGTGAGCGGCTTCGCGCAGGAAGTCACCCGGGCGGAAGACGAGATGGTGCGAGGGCATGACGTCGTGGGCGACGTCGAAACGCTCGCCTCATCCGCGCTGCGCGCGCTGGACACGATCTCGCAGGGCAGTCAAGCGGCGATGGGATGGACACAGCGCATCGCCGAGACGACGCATCAGCAGGAAGCCGCCGTCGCGAGCCTGCGCGAGCACATGGATCGCATCGCGGGCATCTCTCGCCGCAATCAGGGTGGCGCGCAGCAAGCCGCGTCCTCCGCGGACGATCAGGCGCGCGCACTCGGCGAGCTGGAGGGTGCCTCACGTCAATTGCGCGAGCTTGCGTCATCGTTGGGAGAGCTTGCGCGCCGCCTGACGCGGATCGATCACCGATCAAATTGACACTGCACGAAGGGCGGTCTACGTTGCCGCCGTGCAGACCAATTACGAGGTCGCGCTCAATCGTGTGTCGTTTCACGCGCGTGTCGGCGTTCTTCCGCACGAGCGACAGCTGCCACAACCGATTGAAGTCGACGTGCGCGTCTGGCCGCGCATGCCGGCGGGAAGTGGCGAAGGCGGACTGCTTCTGGATTATCGGCAACTGTATGACCTCGTCGCTTCCGTAGTTGGCGAAGGTCCAGTGGACTACCTCGAAGGGTTGGCGCTTTCCATCGCCGAGCGTGCTGTGGCAACCGATCAGGCGAATCGAGTACGCGTGACGGTGCGCAAACCGCACGTTCTATTGCCCGGTCCACTCGACAGCGCGGAAGTGAGCATCGAGCTCACACGCGATGACTGACATCGCGTGGGTGGCGCTGGGATCGAATCTGGGAGATCGAGCGCGGTATTTGGCAGACGCGCGCGCGGCCTTGGCCCAGCTACCGACGAGCCGACTGCTCGCGGAGTCGCGCATCGAAGAGACCGATCCGTTAGGCGGCGCTCCGCAGCCGCGCTATCTCAACCAGATGGTCAAGCTGGAGACGGCGCTTCCGCCGCGAGAGCTGCTAGCATGCCTGCACGACATCGAATCGCGACTGGGCCGCACGCGCGGTGAGCGCTGGGCGTCGCGCACGATCGATCTGGATCTGGTGCGATACGACGCAGTGGCCAGCGACGATCCCGAGCTGCGATTGCCGCATCCGGGGCTGGCGACGCGCGAATTTTGGCAACGCGAGATGGCGGAGCTGGAACGGGAGCCAGGAACGGAGAGCGAGGAGCAAGCGGAATGAGCCTCGAGCTTCCTGCCTGGGCTCAGGTCTCCGACAAGCGCCGTGCACATATCGAGCGCGTAACCGCGCTGCTGGATCGCTGGGCAGAGGCGCTGCGCCTGGACGGCGCGACCGCCCAGGCATGGCACGACGTCGGCGCGTGGCACGACGCCATGCGTGATGCGCCGAACGACGTGATCCAGTCGTTCGTGCCTAACGACGGCCGCCCGATCCAGACGCTGCACGGGCCGGCGGCAGCGGCGCGGCTCGCGAGTGAAGGGGAACAGCGCAGCGACGTGCTCGAGGCGATCCGCTGGCATACAACGGGTCATCCGGAGTGGGATCGAACCGGCCGAGCGTTGTATATGGCGGATTTCCTCGAGCCGGGACGGCCGTTCATGCACGACGATCGCGCCTTCCTCGCCGCACATCTGCCGCACGACTTCGCTGGTGTATTCAGACAGGTGCTGCGGATGCGGATCGAGTGGAATGTCCGGGAAGGGAAGCCCTTATTTCCCGAGACTGTCGCGCTCTGGAATGTCGTACGCTAGCCGTGCCCGCTTTTTGACTCTTGCGCTTCCTGCCTTGGCGTTAGGCTTGAGCAGCTGCGGAGAAGATGATCGGAAGGAACGCAATCCCCAAGCCGAACGGGTTGTTCAAGTTCCAGACAGCGTTCGGATCCGCGTCGAGGTCATCAACACAACCACCCAGCGCGGACTCGGCCGCCGCGCGATGTTCTTCCTGCGCGATCAGGGCTTCGATGTCGTGCGATACGCCTCTGGGTCGCCGCCGCGCGATTCCTCACAGATCGTCGATCGCTCGGGTCACCGCGAATGGGCAGACCTCGTCGCCAAAGCGTTAGGCGTGTCCCGTGTCGTCGTCGACGTGGACTCCACTCGCTACCTCGACGTGAGCGTGCTGCTCGGCCGCGACTGGCGGCCGCCGGCGAAGCCGTTCTACCCGTAGCTGCCCGCACGCCGCCGCGATATCGAGACCGCGGCTCCTTCGCACAGCCACCTCCACGCCAGCCTCGCGCAACACGCGTTCGAATCGCGCCGCCGCTTCGGGACTGGATGCTGCGAAGTGTCCAGCGCCGCCAGGGTGCAACGGAATGAGATTGACGAATGCCCCGCAGCCGCGCGCGTGAGCCGCCAGCTCGCGCGCATGAGCCGGCTGGTCGTTCACACCGCCTAACATCACGTACTCGAACGTCACACGCCGCCGAAATTTGCGGGCCGCCTCGAGCACGCTCGCCAGCGGATACTTCGTATTGATCGGCATCAGTGCATGGCGCATGGCGTCGTTTGGCGCGTGGATCGAAAAGGCAAGCCGGAACTGCTCCCGACGCTGCGCGAGTGCCTCGATGCCGGGAAGCACGCCCACAGTCGAAACAGTGATGTGACGCGCACCGATGCCAAGCCCCTTCGGCGAGTTGAGAATCGTTAGGGCCGTGTCGACTGCCTGCCAGTTCATGAACGGCTCGCCCATCCCCATGAACACGATGTTCGTGGGCTTGATCGGCGGTTGCAGCATGAGCAGCTCGCGCACCTGTCCCGCGATCTCAAAGGGCTCCAGGTTGCGAGCAAAGCCCATCGCGCCCGTCGCACAGAAGGCGCACTGCAGCGCGCACCCCGCCTGCGAGGAGATGCACAGCGTCAGACGACGCGTCTCCGGGATTGCGACGCTCTCGATCGCCTGTCCGTCGTGCAGCCGGAAGAGGAACTTCTCGGTGCCGTCGCTCGATTTCTGGCGAATGTCCAGCGTTAGGCGCGGCACCGTGAAAGACTCGGCCAGGGCGTTTCGGAACGCACCGGGCAGGTCCGACATCTCCGCGAAACCGTGCTTGGGTGAGAGCCACAAATGATTCAGCGCCTGGCTCCCGCGATACGGTTCCACACCCTGTGAAACCGCGAAGTCGCGCAGGACACGCTCCGCGTCGAGCGGCGCGTGGTTGAGAAGGTTCACGCTCACGGCTGCGCCAGGTGCGTCACGAGCATGAACACGTACGAGGGCGACAGCCCGTACGGGCTCTCCTCGCGTGCCACGCCAAGCCGGTACCGACCTGAACGAGCGCCTAACGCGACGCGCAGACGCGTAGTCGCATCAGTCCGCGTGCTGATGCGCGCCGCACCCGCGCGCGCGTCCCATACCCGCGAGCGCAGCGTGACGTAGCCGAAGTGCTCGTTCGAAATTGCCGGCGTCCCCGTCCAGACATAGCCCGCGCGCAGCGTCGCGTCCGCCCACTTCTTGAATGAGAAGGCTCGTGCATCGATCGCGCCGGAGAACGCCGCGCCGCTACGACCGAGCGTTGCTGCAGCTCCGGGCCGCCAGAGGAAGCTCGAGGCAGCAACCGTGACGTCGCGCCGAGCAACGCTGTCGAGGATCACGCCGGCGTCAATGCCAAGCTCCTGGCGGCGTTCCGTATCCAGCTCGCCCGACTGATACCTCAGAGCGATTCCACTCGTTAGGGTGCGCCCCTCGCGGTGAGCGGCGACGGCCGACACCACTAGCATTCCATATGGAATGTCGGAACCGACGGTTTGCGGATCGGTCTCGGTCCGGGCGATGTCCCCGACGGAAGAGCGGGCGACCGTGAGTCCAACAGTCGTCCCGCGAATCGCGTACGCCAGCGCGAGCGTCTGAGCGCTCACGCGCTGCTCCCGACCCGTCGATAGTGAGGATAGAGAGAGCCGCGCTCGCTCACCGCCGTTCACAAACAGGGACGCTGGGTTCCTTAAGCCATCCCCTGCGAAGAGTGAGAGGGCCGTCCCCTCGGCGAGTGCGGCGATTGGCAGGTCGAAGAGGTCGCGGCCCGGCAGCTGCTGCGCCAACGCGCTGCCACTGGCGAGCGGGACAGCAAGAGTGGCTAGTACGATGCGCCGCATGGGAGTGAGCATAGGAGCGCTGCGGTGTGGGGTCAATCGCGTCGCTTCCCCCGACTCCGCTGAGACTCTTAGATTTCGCGCCCCCATGTGTCAGCACGACAACCGCTTGCGGTGCGATGACCGGCGAGGTAGGAAGGCAACACGCTCCTCTTCCGGCTCTTCAAGCGACGCTCGCGGTTCGTGAGCGCCGCCTCCATACCATGGCTCGCCGCGGCGATCCTGTGGACGGCGACAGTTCTCGTTGTCAACTCGATCAGCGTCAGCGATCCGATGTGGCAGCCTCCCTTTCCGGGCGCCGATAAGCTCACCCACGCATTCATGTACGCTGTAGCCTCCTACTCGTGGCGTCGCGCCATTGTCACAAGGCGCGACTTGGTCACGTGGGGAGTCGCCGGCGGCTTGGCCGTGCTCGGCGCGCTGGATGAGTGGCATCAGCGCATTGTGCCGGGACGCAGCGCGGACTTGTTCGACTGGCTGGCGGACGTTGTCGGCGTCTGGTTAGGCGTCGCGCTGTGGCACTGGTTGCACGTGCGTAAGAGCGTCCGGGCATGACGGCTCCCGACGCGTTAGGCACGACCCTGCGATCGCACATGTGCGGCGCCTTGCGAGGGCAACACACCGGGCTCTCGGTGAAACTCGGTGGCTGGGTGCATCGCACGCGCAACCTCGGTGGACTGATCTTCGTCGACCTGCGCGATCGCGAAGGCGTCGTTCAGGTCTCCTTCGATCCGCGCTATTCGGATCCGAACGCGCTGCAGGTTGCGGCGAGCCTAACGCCGGAGACAGTGGTGCTGGTGGAAGGCGAGGTCGTCGAGCGCCCGGTCGAGGGTCGCAACCCCGAGCTGGCTACGGGAGACGTCGAGGTGCGCGCCAAGCGCGCGAGCGTGGTGGGTCCAGCGATCACGCCGGCGATCCCCGTGGCTCGGACAAAGAACGACAAACTTCCAGCCGAAGAGCTGCGCCTCAAGCATCGCTTGCTGGATCTTCGTCGCACCGAGATGGCCGCGAACCTCGTCCTGCGGCATCGCCTTCTGCAGCGGGCGCGACGGACGCTCGCCGAAGCAGGTTTCCTCGAGATCGAGACGCCGATCCTAACGAAGCCGACTCCCGAGGGAGCGCGCGACTACCTCGTGCCAAGCCGGATTCATCCTGGCGAGTTCTACGCGCTGCCACAGTCGCCGCAGATCTACAAACAGCTGCTCATGGTGGCCGGTTTCGACCGCTACTTCCAGATCGCGCGCTGTTTCCGCGATGAAGACTTGCGCGCCGATCGTCAGCCGGAGTTCACCCAGATCGACATCGAGGCGAGCTTCGTCGGCGTCGAGGACGTGTACTGCATCATCGAGCGGGTCCTTGTCGACCAGTGGAATGAAGCGGGCGAAACGGCGTCCGCGCCGTTCCCGCGCCTGGCGTACCGCGACGCGCTGGAGCGCTATGGCGTCGATAAGCCGGATCTGCGCTTCGGTTTCGAGATCCAGGACCTAACGAGCGAGGTCGGGGACGACGCCGCTCCGTTTGTGCGCGATCAAACGTCCGCCGGTGGCCGCGTGCGCGGCATCGTCGCGCCTGAGGCGGCAAGTGTTTCGAGGAAGGACCTGGACGGCTGGAGCGCTGCTGTGAAAGACGCGAAGGCAGGCGGTCTGATCTGGGCTCGCCGCACGGCAGACGGCTGGGAAGGGCAGGGAGTCAAGGCGATCGGCACCGCCGCGCTCGCGGCGATCGGTGGTTCGCCGGGCGATCTGTTGCTTGCGGTGGCTGGGCCCGACGCCGTGACGTCGCCGGCACTGCACATCGTTCGTTCGGCGCTAGTTAGGCGGCCTGGCATCGAGCCGCGCGCGAAGCACGCGTTCTGCTGGATCGTGGATTTCCCGCTCTTCGAGCTGGATCCAGATGCGGGAGCGCATGTTCCCGCGCACCATCCCTTCACGGCACCGCATCCGGACGACTTCCAGTGGCTGGAGAGCGATCCGGGACGCTGTCGCGCGCTGCATTACGATGCTGTCTACAACGGTAACGAGTTGGGGAGCGGGTCGATCCGCATTACAGACCCAGTGCTGCAAGGGACAGTCTTTCGATTGTTAGGCATTTCTCCGGAGGACCAGGCGCGCCGCTTCGGCTTTCTTTTGGACGGCCTCGCGGCAGGAGCGCCGCCCATGGGTGGATTCGCGCTCGGCTTCGACCGCATCGCCATGCAACTCGCCGGTGCGGCGTCGATGCGCGATGTCATCGCGTTTCCAAAGACGACGGCCGCCCGAGCGCTGTTCGAAGGCGCTCCCACGACCGTGAATCCGGCCGATCTCGCCGCGTTGCACCTAACGAGGGCAGGCGACAGGGGAGTCGGTACGTGAGCGAGCAAGTCACTACCCATCGCCTCGACACCGGCGGCGCCGATCTCCTGACACTCGCGGGGGTGAACGACGCCAACCTCGTCGAGCTCGCGCGTCAGACTGGGGTCAAGGTGGCGCTCCGTGGCGACGCGCTCGTCCTCACTGGACCGCAAAGCTCCGTGACGCAGGGTATCCAACTCGCTCAGCGCATGATCGACGCCGCGCGGCAGCGCAGCGACCTAACGCCCGACGAGGTCGTACGATTGAGCATGGAGGCGCACGATCCGTCGGGAGACGGAGCCGACGGTGAACCGCGCATCGCGCTCCCCGGCGTGCGCAAGCTCATTCGCCCGAGAAGTCCTGGACAAGCCGAGTATCTGCGACTGATCACGGAGAAGGATATCGTGGTCGGTATCGGTCCGGCTGGAACGGGGAAAACGTACCTCGCCGTCGCGATGGCGGTCGACGCGCTGCTGCGCAAACGCGTGCGCCGCATCGTGCTCGCGCGGCCAGCAGTCGAGGCCGGTGAGTCGTTAGGGTTCCTCCCAGGCGATCTTCAGGCCAAGGTCGACCCGTACCTGCGCCCGCTCTACGACGCGCTCGAGGACATGATGCCTCCCGAGCGCATGCAACGCGCGCTGGAGACGCGCGTCATTGAAATAGCGCCTCTCGCCTACATGCGCGGCCGCACGCTAAACGAGGCTTTTGTGATCCTCGACGAAGCACAAAACGCAACAAGCGCGCAAATGAAGATGTTCCTCACGCGACTTGGCGTGAACGCAAAGGCCGTTGTGACCGGTGACAAGACGCAGATCGATCTCGCCAAGCGCGAGGACTCGGGACTGCTGCAGATCGAACGAATCCTGCGCGGGATCGACGGCATCGCGTTCCACTATCTGGACGAGGCCGATGTCGTGCGTCACCGCCTAGTTCGCGAAATCATCCGCGCGTACCGCGACGAGTCCGTCGACTAACCACGTGGCTCCCCCCACCGCGACGTCAGGCAGTTGGCTCGCCGAGCTTCCGCGGCGACTAGAGCTCGTCGCGCACGCTCAGCGCGTGGCGGTAGCGCTGGCGATCGGCGCGATCATCGTCGCGCTCTTCCCGCCGACGCCGCTCTCGTGGCGCACCGTGGTCGGCGCCGCTGTGTTGCAAACGCTGCTGGTCATTCCGCTTGGAGTGATCCTCGCTCTCTATCGGCCGGGTATCTATGCCTCTTTCCGCGCGATCCTCGGGATCGCGCTCTGCTTCATCGTCGTGCTCGTGCTCACGCGCGGGATCCTGTTCTATATCCCGAGCTACGGTCCGTTCACAGGCGCGCTGGTGCCGATCGGCGTCGCCGGATTGACGTTAGGCGTGCTCCTCGACGCGCGCACGAGCATGCTGGCCACGATCATGCTGGCTCTGCTCATTGGGCAGCTGCCGCCGCTGGCCGGCCAGAAGGGCGCCATCCTCTGCTTGTTAGGCGGCGCTGTCTCGGCGTGGAGCGTTCGCAGCCTGACGGAACGACGTCGCGCGTATGTCGCCATCGGCGTGCTCGCAGCCGGTTACGCTGTCGCGGCGGTCGCGGTGACACTCTGGACAGCGACGCCCTTGAGCGAAGCGCCCACCGGCATCGCCATCGGGACGCTCAACGCTGTCGTATCCGTCGCGCTCGCGCTGCTCCTCCTGCCGATCGTGGAGAACGTGAGCGGCATCGACACGTATTTCAGTCTGCTCGAGTGGTCCGATCTTAACCGGCCGCTCATGCGCCGCTTGAGTCTCGAGGCGCCCGGAACGTTCGCGCACACGCTCGCTTCGGCTCAACTCGCGGAGCAGGCCTGCAACGCCATCGGCGCGAACGGCCTCCTGGCCCGCGTCGGGGCGTATTACCACGACGTCGGAAAGGTCACGCGCCCGCCCTATTTCGTCGAGAATCAATCCGGCGACAATCCGCACGACGGCCTAACGCCGACAGAGAGCGCGGCCATCATCAAGGGTCATGTGGGCGACGGTTTGCGATTGGCCGAAGCGCACCGCGTGCCGCGCGCCATCCGCGCGTTCATCGCCGAGCACCATGGAACGGAGCCCATCTCGTATTTCGCGGAAAAGGCGCGCGGGATCGGTGATGATCCGAGCAGTGCGCTGTTCCGTTATGCGGGTCCGCTCCCGCAGTCGGCCGAGTCGGCGATCTTCATGATGGCGGACGGCGTGGATGCGGCAACGCGCGTCCTGCGCGATCGCAGTCCGGAGCGCATCCGCGAAGTCGTCGAAAAGATCGTAAAGCGCCGGCTGGAGCAGGGACAGCTGCGCGACGCTCCGCTGACGCTGGCACACCTGGAGCACATCAAAGCGTCCTTTGTCCGCACCCTAACGAGTATGCATCATGCACGCATCGACTACCCGTCGGGCGCCATGGAGCGGATTCGCAAAGAGGGAGGAGGGGCGGCGTGACCCCCGCGCGACGCCGTCCGCGCCGCGCCGCGCTCAAGTCCACGATTGACGTGGCCGTAGAGTCCCGCGTACCCCAGCGGCTTGTATCGAGCAGGCGCGCGCGTGACATCGTCAGGCAGGCCCTCAGGCAGGCAGGGGTCAGGCGCGCAATGGTCTCGGTGACGTTTGTAAGCGGCCGTAGCATCGCGCAACTCAATCGAATGCACTTGGGCAAGAACGGCGCGACGGACGTCATCACGTTTGCTTTTGCGCCGGCTGCGAACGGCGCCCCGCTGGTCGCTGATGTGTACATCGCGCCCGACGTGGCGCGCGCCAATGCGCGTGACTACAACGTAGGCGCGCGTGAGGAGATTGTTCGTCTGTTGATACACGGCGCGCTGCATGCCGCGGGGCTGGAGCATCCAGAAACAGACGATCGAATTCGCTCCGCGATGTGGCGTCGGCAAGAGCGGCTCGTACGCGCAGCGCTCAGATGAGTGTCGGCGCGCTGTTGATTGCCATTGCCGCCTCTGCGTTAGGCGCGCTCGCCGCACTCGCGGACGGCGCTCTCCTTGCGCTGGACCCGCACGAGGCGCTGGATCCGCCGCTCGCCGCGCTGCGCGACCGTCGCGAACGCGTGCACCGAGCTATCTCCTTCACTCGCCTCGCCACACAGCTTGTCGCCGGCCTCAGCGTCGCCCTCGCATTCTACCTCTCCCGGCTCTCGATCGGCGCGACGCTGCTGATCGCGCTGCCAATCGCGCTCGTGGCGGCTGGCCTGACAGAGAGTCTCGCGCGCGCGATGGGCGATACGCTGGCCGCGCGGGCGGCGAAGCCGCTGAGCGGCTTCCTCATGGCTGTCGAAACGGTTTGCACTCCGTTCGTCTCGTTAGGCTTCGTGCTGGAACGCTCGCTCAATCGCCTGCTGCCGCCGCCCGAGCTCGACGACGAGGATCGCGACGACGCCGCGGAGCAGTTCATCCACGTCGTGGCCGCCGAAGCGGAAGTGTCCAAGGAGCAGAAGGAGTTGTTGGGCGGCGTGTTCGAGCTCAAAGACACGACGGTCGGCGAGATCATGGTGCCTCGTGTCGAGATTCTCGCCATCGATCGCGAGGCGCCATGGACCGAAGCGTTGGACCGTGTGCGCAGCTCAGAGCACGCACGCCTTCCCGTGTACGCGGACACAATCGACAACGTCGTCGGCATTCTCTACGCCAAGGACCTGCTGCCCGCGGTCGTCGCCGACCAGGAACCGGAACCGGGTTGGACGCAGCTCGTGAGGCCGGCCGCGTTCATTCCCGCGACAAAGTCGGCGGACGCACAGCTGCGCGACTTTCAGTCGTCAGGCACGCACATGGCCATCGTCGTCGACGAGTTCGGCGGCACGGCGGGCCTGGTGACGATCGAGGACGTGCTGGAGGAAATCGTCGGAGAGATCCACGACGAGTACGACGAAGAAGAGCCGCCAATTGTGCAAGAGGATGGCAAGCGATTCTGGGTGTCCGCGCGCCTAACGCTGGATGAGTTGTCCGAGATCACGGGCACGGATTTCAGCCGCGAAGGCGTGAGCACAGCCGGAGGCCTGGTCTACGACCTGCTCGGTAGAGTCCCGCGCGCGGGCGAACGTCTCATGATCCGCGGCTATGTAATGGTTGTGGAACGCGTCGTGCGCCGGCGGGTGCAGCGCGTGTATCTGGAGAAGGTGCAGTGACGCCCGTTCTCGTTCTCGCTCTCACCGTGCTCCTGGTCGCGATGCTCACGGCCGCCGCGACCACCGTTCGCACCGTGAGCCGCATCTGGCTCAGGCATTGGGTCGAACGACAACTCTCGGGAAGTGCCAGCATCGCGGCGCGCTACCTCGAGCGCCCACAGCGGTTGATTCTGGTCGCGGGGACGGCGATCGCCGTGACGGTCTTCGTCGCTGGAGCGATTCTGGGTGCGGTTGCAGGACACAGTTCGCTTGCTCGGGCCCGCGCGGTGATCCTCTATGCCGTCGTGCTGTTCGTCTTCGGCCAGCTGATCCCACGAACAGTGGCGCGGCGCTGGTCGACATCACTGTTGCCAGCGCTGCTGCCGGTTCTGGGAGTCTTCGACGTGGCGTTCCGGCCGATCCTCGCACTCGTCAGGCGCCTAACAGGCGAGCGTGCTCACGCCTTGCAGCCCGCCGGCGATGACGTGACAGGACTGGAAGAGCTGCTGCGCGAGGGCGAGCTGGAGGGCGTAGGAGACCGCGAGGAGTTCGCCATCATCAGCGGCGTTGTGCAGTTCCGCGATAAAGTCGTGCGCGAAGTCATGACGCCGCGCGAACGCATATTTGCGATCGACGCGGCACTCCCGGCTCAGGAACAGGCACGCCGCATCGCCGCGGCGGGATACAGCCGCGTGCCCGTGTATCGCGGATCGCTCGACAAGATCATCGGGATCGTGCACGCGTTCGACGTGCTGCGCGGCCCAGCCGACGAGGAAGAGAACGACGCGCTGCGGCTGCGGCCTGTCACCACGTTAGGTCCGGACGCGCGCTGCCATGATTCCCTCTTCCGTATGCTGCGCGAGCGTCAACACCTGGCAATCGTCATGGACGGCGAAGTTGTGTTAGGCATTGTGACATTAGAGGATCTGATCGAGGAGCTCGTCGGCGACATCCGGGACGAGCATGACGAACCCACGGCAGGCGTAACTGGGGTCACCTCAGGCGGCGCGCGCCATTGAGCGCACTCGATCGGCTGTTCGCAGGCTACGATGCCGGGCAACCGGCCGCGTTGGCGCGTGCGATCTCGATCGTGGAGAACGAGCGCGATGGTGCGGATGATCTCCTGAGTCGACTGCACTCCCGCGTCGGGAGAGCGCGACGGATCGGCATGACCGGACCGCCAGGGGCGGGGAAGAGCACGACGACCACGCAACTCGCGGCTGCCTATCGAGAGCAAGGTCTCAAGGTCGGCATCATCGCCGTTGATCCCACGTCTCCCTTCACAGGCGGCGCGCTACTCGGCGATCGCATCCGCATGGAGCGAATCGCACTGGACCCCGGGATCTACATCCGATCGCTGGCCACGCGCGGCTCGTTAGGCGGTCTTTCCGCGGCGACGCGCGCCGTCGCCGACGTGCTCGATGCGTTCGGGTTCGATCGCATCGTGATTGAAACCGTGGGCGTGGGCCAGAGCGAGCTGGATGTCGCCCGTGCCGTCGATTCCAACATCGTGATGCTCGTTCCCGAGTCCGGCGATTCGATCCAAACGCTCAAGGCGGGGCTCATGGAGATCGCGGACTTGTTCGTCGTGAACAAGGCCGACCGCCCCGGGGCGGACCGAGTCAAGACTGACCTCGAGTTGATGCTGGGATTGCGATCCGGCGAGACGATGAAGGATGTACCGGCGCATCACGGCGTGGATCTCAAGGTCATGAATCCCGCGCGCATCGCTCGTGAGGCAGCCGCGCGTGAGCAGACGGTCACGTGGGTACCGCCCGTGCTCAAGACCGTCGCATCAAGCGGCGAGGGAATTGCAGATCTGATGACGGCGCTCGATCGCCACTGGCGCTATCTTGAGGCCAGCGGCGAGTTGCGTGTGCGGCGGCGGCAGCGTCTGCGAGAGCAGGTGCTACAGATCGCGGAAGGGCGTCTCCGGCGGCGCGTGTGGAACGACCCACAATTGGTCGCGTATCTCGATCAAACGATCGAAGCGCTCGAGCGCGGGGCCGTCAGTCCCTTTACTGCGGCGGAGCAGTTCCTCGAACGCTCGGCCGGGATCATTCAGCGAGGCGACGGATGACATCTGTGGACGATGTAGATCTCCCGGATCTCGTTAGGGAGCAGCAGGCGGAGCTCGAGCGCTTGCAGAAGGAACTTGCCGAGTGGCGCGCTCGTTATGCAGAGAGCGAGAAGCGCGACATCGCATTCGCTAACTCGCAGGGTGAAGTTCAGCCATTGTACACGCTGCTGGACATCGCCGATCTCGATCCGGCGGCGATTCCCGCGCCCGGTCAATATCCGTTCACGCGCGGCATTCATCCGACGGGTTACCGCGGCCGCCTGTGGACGAAGCGGCAGTTCGCCGGCTACGGCACCGCGGCAGAGACGAACACGCGCTTCAAGTTCTTGTTGCAGCACGGGCAGACGGGGCTATCAACGGCGTTCGACTTCCCGACGCTGATGGGCTACGACTCCGACCATGTGCGCTCTGAAGGCGAGGTTGGCAAGTCAGGCGTCGCGATTTCGAGCCTGGCCGACATGGAGACGCTCTTCGACGGGATCCCGCTCGACGAGGTCTCCACGTCGATGACGATCAACGGCCCCGCCGTGATTCTGTTCTGCTTCTACGCCGCCGCCGCCGAGAAGCAAGGCGTGCCGCCTAACGCGATCCGCGGGACGGTGCAGAACGACATCCTCAAGGAGTACATGGCGCAGCACGCCTGGGTCTACCCCATCGAGCCAGCGCTACGACTCATTGTGGATCTCTTCGAGTGGGGTGCCGAGCACGCGCCGCTGTGGAATACGATCTCGATTTCGGGTTACCATATCCGCGAGGCGGGAGCGACGGCGGTGCAGGAGCTGGCATTCACGCTGGCTAATGGATTTACATACGTTGAACGCGGGCTGGCGCGCGGCCTCGACGTCGATGGGTTCTCGAGGCGCCTATCATTCTTCTTCGACATTCATAACGACTTCTTCGAAGAAGTCGCCAAGCTGCGTGCGGCCCGACGCATATGGGCGCGACACATGAAAGAGCGCTACGGCGCGAAAGACCCGCGCGCGCTCATGTGCCGTTTCCATTCGCAGACTGCTGGCGTCACCCTCACCGCGCAGCAGCCGATGAACAACATCGTGCGCGTCGCGTACCAGGCGCTGGCAGCGGTGTTAGGCGGGACGCAATCGCTGCACACGAACTCCATGGATGAGACGCTGGCGTTGCCAACTGAGCAGGCAGTTCAGGTGGCACTGCGCACGCAGCAGATCCTGGCGTACGAGTCCGGCGTGCCGAACGTGATCGATCCGTTAGGCGGCTCCTATTACGTCGAGGCGCTCACCGACCAGATGGAGCGTGGCGCCGAGGAAATCTTCAAGGAGATCGAGCAGGTCGGTGGTGTGGTGCAGGGGATCGAGCAGGGTTGGTTCCAGCGCCGCATCGCGGAGTCCGCCGCTCGGCAGCAATGGGAAATCGAGCAGCGCAGACGCCTGGTCGTCGGCGTCAACGAGTTCATCACCGACGAGCCCGAGCTGGCGATTCCTGTGCTCAAGGTCGGAGAGGACGCTGATCGCGAGCAGCGCGAGCGCCTCGCGAAGCTGCGCGCCACTCGCGATAACGCCCTAGTTAGGCAACGCCTCGATGCGCTCACAGGCGCCGCGGCGACAAACACCAACCTGATTCCGTACATCCTCGACTGCGCGCGAGCATACTGCACGCTGTACGAGATCCGTCACGCGATGGAGGCCGTCTTCGGCGCCTATCGCGAACCTGTGTTTTTCTAGGAGCCCCACTGGTCGAGCGCAGTGTGCTGCGCTCGCTTGCTAAACGGGCTATGGAATGGCCCGCACGCCGGCTACAGACTGCCAATCAACATCGCGTCGAACTCCCGACCAGACAGCAACGGAGCCAATACGTATACGCGTTCTGTGCGAGTATGCATGAATGATCACGTACACTGAATCTCCAAGCGGAATCTGTCGATCGATGATCGAAATTGCGCGACCGTTCACCGCGAGCCCACAGCGCCCGTCTTCGAGAACCTGCACACGAGCGCGGACCCACTCGCCGTTTGATGTGTTCACTGGTACGGGTACAGCACGACTCGCCCCGGCTAGAAACTCGAGAAGATCGTGACGAGCATTGTAAGGGTAGAGAATAGAGCAACTCTGCCACAGGTCGTCCCCTAACGGAAGGTGACCTGTGCGATGGTCCCAACCGCTGAAGTGAGCCAACTCGCTGGCCACGACCTTCACGTTGATTAACTGCCACGAGCGATTGTTAATCGGTGACGAGAAGTCGACTTCGAGGCCGACCCCCGCTCGCGCCGGAACGGCGCGCCACAAGTATACGCCGCTAGTGAACGTGCTGTCGCCGTTAGGCACGAGTACATTTTGGCCGCCATCCCGGGTCACAATCGGCGTGGGAATACCGAACAAAGCCCATCTTTTCTCATAGTCTTCCGTCCAGCGTTCTTCCACCAGAGTTTCGCTCTTCGCTGGTACGATAGTCACGAACGCGGAGTCTGATCGCCACCCGCCGGCAGTGGCCCAGATCACTAGACGGCCTGGCTTTCGCGGGCGCACTACGCCGCGTTGACTGACAACAGCTACGGTCGTGTCGCGAGACGTCCAGCGTACTTCCAGCGGCTGAAGTCGTCTTCCTTGCACGTCATAGCCTTCCAAGCGAAGCTGGTATTCTCCATCTGCAGGAAGTGCTTTAGTTGCGCCGCTTATCTGCAATCGATTCAAGTACGTCGTGTTGGGATGTGATGCGAACAGCGTGAGACTCGGCGGGGGATTGCCTGGTTCGAGCGCCACCGCCAACTCGGGTCGCTCCACAGACATAACGAGTGGTTGGAATGGCTCGGCCTTGCTGCGCCGGCACACGCAGGTGATCCACTCTGGCACGTGCGATTGAAATTGTGCGTTCGAGCCTTCCGCGAGTACGCGATGCTCGCCGGATTCCGTATCCACCGAGAGCACGCGCGCGATGCCGATAGAGTCTGTGAAGGTCCCAATCAGTTCAACTGCGCTGCCCCATCCTATCGGATAGAATGCTGAGTATCCAGCGATGCGCAGGCACCGTTCCACTGCCCCATCGAACGATGCAACGCAAATCGCCCATTCCTCGTTAGGCGTCCTCGCATACTCGACGCGCAGAAACGCGATCCTCGTACCATCCGGCGACCACAGTGGCCAGAGGTCTCTTGCTGTCGGACTGTTTGTGAGATGCGTGACGACGGCGCCTCCGCTGTCAGGTTTCACGATAGCCAGATCACTCAGACCTTTGATGCTCCAGCGATCTGTTTGGATGACGAGATACCGGCCATCGGGCGACCAGTCACCCACGACGTCGTCACCCGTCTGTGTCGTCACACGCGAGACTGCCGGTCCAGTTGCCAGAACGGCTTCCTCGCCGCCGGCATCCGAGTAGCTCAACGTTGTCGCGAAGGTGCTCGAAGCTCCTGGCCTTACCGCGCCTTTCACGCGATCGGGAGCGACAATGTCGCTTTTCGTCAGCGAAGCAATTTCAATACTACCGCGCGCGATATCGCTGCGTGTGAGCTGTCGCTTGTACATCCTCCAGCGGCCCCCCTCGCTCTTCCACGTGCCCACCATTACGTCAGGCTCGTCAGGCACCAACGGGCGTAGTGCGAACAACCCTGCGGCTGACAGCAGCGCCGCAGCGAAACCAATGGTCGCGAGCGAACGACCGCGTCGAAGCCGAAGCCGCCAGGGGAGCGCGCGGACAACCTGTAGCACACGCGGATCTTCAGCGTGCGAGGCGAGCAGCTCGGCAACAATCTGCTGAACGTGCCGCGTATCGCCCGACGTTCTTGCTTTCTGAACCCATCGCTTCACGATCGCCGCTAGCTCGTCGTGGACGCCAGCTGCGGCGAAGTGCCTGGCGGCGCGCCGAAAGTCCGGTTGCGTCGGATTGCTCGTGAACACGCGGCCGAGCAGTTCGTGGGCTAGGCTCAGCTCTTGCTCTGTTGCGCGCTGAACCGCGGACTCGGCGATGGCATCGTGTGCAACACTGCAGCCAGCTGCGCTGCGTACGACAAATCCCCGACGCTCGAGCCTTGCCATGGAATCGGTAAAGTCCGCGACATCGGGCCGGAAGCCGGCGGTGACCGTTTCGACGCTCAAAGGGCTGCCAGCTACTGCGAGAAGCAGCAGCGCCCGGAGCTCGCTGTCATCGAGTCGCGCGATGCGACGTGACAGCGCACTCCCGTCCACGAGCAGTTGTTGTAAGTCGGCCGGTTTCGGGCAATGCCAGCGCCCATCATCCAACGTTAGGCATCCCGCGTCGAGCGCAAGCCTGATAGTTTCCAGAATCAGCAGCGGTGAGCCGTCCGTTGTCGAACGAAGGCGCTCACCGATATCGCTCGTCCACGGTTCCGCGGGCAGTTCGCCCAGGCTTGCAAGAAATGCTTCCACGTCATTCGCACCGAGCGCTTCCAGTCGGATGACCAGTAGCTCGTTCGTAAGCCCGGCGCCGGTCCCGGCACGACACGCGATTACGACCAGGACAGACACGCTATGCAGTCTCGCGAGTGCGCGGTCGATGGCATCGCGCGACGCCGCATCCGCCCAGTGCAGGTCGTCGAGCAGCAGTGCGAGCGGCTGCTCCTCACTCACCGTTCGAATGAGCTCGTCGAGAGCCGCCACGCGATGCCGCAACGCGTCGTCACCAGTGCTTGTATCACGGCCGACATCGGCCCAGCGGCCCGAGAGCGACGGATCCAGCCCTGTGAGCGTTGCCGCTGCCGCGGGAGATACACCAAGAGCGCCTGGAAGTACAGACAGCTGCCTAACGACTTCAGCCGCGTAACACCACGCGAGATCGCGGTCGCCAGGAATCGCACGAACGTAAGCGCAGGCATTGCCGTGTTCAGTGCAATGCCGCGCGAAGTCGAGCAACAACCGACTCTTCCCAAGGCCCGCGGGCGCGACGATCTCGACGAGTTGCGAATTGCCGCGACGTGCGCCTTTGAGGGCCGCCGCGAGAGTGCTGAATTCTGCCTCGCGTCCTACGAGATCCGCCACGATGTCCGCGGGGTCGCTATCAGAGTGGCTCCCGCGTTCCGCTTTCGCTCGTGCGATAACGGCTCGCGTCGCTGGCTCCGGTTTGCAGCCGTCGCCCCGAGCGCGTCCTCCAGCTGCCTCGCTTCAGCGAGCGCGGTCACTCGATCGCCCATGGCAAGCAGCGCCTCAAGAAGCAGACGCCAGGCCGTCTCGTCGAGTGAATCGGCGTCGCGCATCTGCGCTGCAAGCTTGCATGCTGAGCGCAGCTTTCCATCGCTTAGCATCGCACGCGTGACCGATTCGGCGGAGCGCAGGAACAGTAGCCTGTAACGTTGGCGCTCCGTTTCCGCCCAGTGCTCAAATCCGAGCGCGCCCGGCAGCACGCAACCAGCTAGAAACTCACCTCGATACAGCGCGACCGCGTTTGCGAGGCGCGCATTCTCCACATTCTGAAGGAATTCCTCGAAGTCGCTTTGGATCGCGACACCTAACGCGACGGTCCCGACGCCGACGTCGAACGCGTCGTCTCCTAAGTGGCGGCGCAGGTGCCAGATCGTCTGTCGCAATGCATGCCGTGCGCGCGACTCATTGACATCCCCCCACAGCACATGGAGCAAATGGTCCCGCAAAGCGGCGCGGCCCGGGAGCGCATGGAGATATGTAACGAGAGCCAGCGGCTTGCTGGGTCCAAGTAACACGCGTCCGTCTGCGCCTTGAAGTGCGAACGCTCCGAAGGTCCGCAGCGTCAGCTGCGGAGGTCTGCCATCTAGTCGCGTTGTCGTAGCGACCTCGCTGCCGGACGGCATCCACGGCTGGCTGCTGATGGTCTGCAATCCAGAGAGCTGGCTCGAACAGGACGTCGTTCCGGGTCACACGGCACCCGAGATCTGCACGGAGCCTCGCTGGAATCTTGGCGGTCCGCCGAGCGTCGCCGAGGGGGAGTTCATGACGTTGAAAATCGCGGCCGTTGGAGAGCGGCTGCAGCTGTTCGTGAAGCACGGAGGTCAACTTGACTACGCACTCGCTCATGAGGTCCTGTTCAACACGGCCGGCCTGAGCGTTAGGCGCGTCGGAGCAAGCCAGCCGTGGGATGCTGGCGTCGAAATTGTTCGCTTGCGCGGCAGATAATCCACTTGCGGCTGGAGGAGGGAACATGAGAAAAACGATACTATCGCGCCTTCTTCTTTACGCTTGCGCGCTGGTGGCATTTCTACCACTTCGCGCGGCTTGCGCGCAGTTGCTGCCCGTCTATGGCAATTATGGTATGCCAGGCCATCGAGGCGGCGGTACTCCAACGGGCGAGTTTCCGAAAGACTTCGCCGCGCCTGCGATCGATAGCCTCGACGAACTCTTCAAGCAACATGACCAGGCTTACTGGGCGGCCGAGCTTGTGGGCGGCGCAAAAGAGAGGGAGTTCAAGTGCGAAGGAGATAGACGACTAATCGATGGCCTGAGTGGACTGCTGCAAATCAGTGTAAGCGAATGGGAGCACAGGCCGCCTAACGCGGCAAAAGCACTGGCCTTCGCAACAGGAGCCCTCGCTGGGTTCCGGGCGAAAGTCCGCTCCCTATGCGGACGGGAAGGCGCACGCTGATCTAACGTCGTATACGGACATTTTGAACATGCACACTACTTGTGACTCAGCACGGAAGCGGCGCACCGGGCGCGTTTGGATCGCCTCAGCTTGTTCGGCATTTGCCGTGGGTTGTGCACTTCTCGAGCCATGCAGCAGCGCCCTCGAGAGTACTTGGCGCGTGTCCCCGGATTACGCAGGCGAATCGGAATGGTGCAGAGGACTGTGTGACCACGCCGATAAGAGTTTCGACAAAGTGATCCGATCCGACGTCCCTGGAGGTGTGCTGCTGTCCTGCTACTGCTGCAAGTGATCGTTCAATCGATCCCCTCGACATGAAGTTTCACCTAGTCGGGGGTGATCTCGAGATCTAATCCGGCGCTCTCTTCGCGAAGCTCGCAGGGCAAAACTAGGTCGCCTCCCTTCCAAGATCCGTTCGGCGGGCAGTTCTTGTCGTTAGGCGTGCACTTAAGTAGGCATACGCACCACTGATGATACGCAACGTCAATGAAACCATGAGCACACAAACGCGTGGAGTCGTGGAAGGCAGACGTTCACCTCTGTGCTACGTTCTTCTGACGACCTTGTCTGCTGCGCTGGCCTGCGTGGATCAAACGAGCGATTCCACCGCGCCTGAGGAAGGACCCCAAGACGTTATTCTAGCTGTGTCGTACGTCGGCACGGCTAACCCGGATCCGCTCGAGGAGTACGAAGTAAAGGTTCACTTGATCGATAGGCAGACGCGTGAGGGAGGCATCCCCTCTTTCAGAACGCGACTGGATCGCCTTCGATCAGGTCGTGAGTTCACCATTTCGCGGAGAAAGCCCGGCTTATACTACGTGGAGGCCCAGCTTGATTGGACCAAAGACGGCAGTTGGGATGAGTTCGAGCCGTCTAGTGAACCGGCTGAGCTAAACATCGATAGGTCTAAGCCAGCACACATGAGCATAGTGCTACACGACCGAACGTCACCAAATGATCGCGGCTGGCTCGTAGGTACCGCTACGTACCAAGGGTTGGGCGCGAGCGGCACTCATCAGCTCTACTTTGTGGTCCAGCGACCAGCCGACTTCAGCACGGTAGTGCAGGTGCGTGCGCCGAGTCTTTTCGGCAGCGGGATTTCATTCGGCACGAACGACGTTTTCTTCACGACGGAGAAGCGCGTGCCCGCTGGAACGTACCGTGTGGTAGCCTATTGGGATGTCAATGGAAATGGAGCTTACGATCGCTCGGAGCCTGTTGGGGATAGGGTGCCTGTCTTCGTGTCACCTGGCCTGCCATCAGTCGGCGTTGACATTGCTCTACGATAGAACTAAGCGCCGCGTTAGGCACTTGGCGCGACGCAGTGGATTGCAGATCCGGAGAAGTCGCGGCTGTAGGCATGGACCGCGCCACGGCCAAGGATGTGCTGGCAGAATTCATCGCGGCGAAACACTTGCAGCGAATCAGCTGGAGTTCATAAACCTCATCGTTGATCATCTCACTGAGCACGGCGTTAACGAGCCGGCGCGTCTCTACGAGTCACCACACCGACCTATCGCCGCGGCGGCCCGGACGGACTCTTTCCACGTGCGGAGCTGGAAGCGCTGATACGGGCGCTCGACGCCGTGCGTGCGACTGCCGTGGCCGCATGATAAGAGCGCTGGGGGCGCCGAGCACAGAAGGGGCGACTGAACGCTCCTCATGGCAAAATTGCCATGAGCGCCCGACAGGGACGCCGCCCGTGCTGGCAGGTGCGCGACGGCGTCAAAACGGTGATGCTGATGGGAGGCCGGCACGCTACCATGAGCCGTGCTTCAAGCCAACGACCCGATACCGGCGCTTAAACGTCAGCTCGCCCGCGAAATCTGCGCTGTCCTGGGTGACACCAATCAGCACGTGGCAGCGCGCCGACTCGGCGTCGATCAGCCTCGCATGTCAGATTTGCTACACGACAAGCTGGCTCGGTTCTCCCTCGAGAAGCTGATCCGCCTGCTGCGCAACATCGACCGCCGCGTCGACCTCCGTGTCATCAACGAAGGGCCCCCAGTGATCCGACTTTTTCGCTTCCCGCCACGGTCGACTCCCCGCTAGTTTTTGCCTCGCATGTCTCGCCCTATACGCGTGTTAGTCGCCAAACCGGGTCTCGATGGCCATGACCGGGGCGCCAAGGTCGTCGCCGCCGCCTTACGCGACGCCGGTATGGAAGTGATCTACACCGGCCTTCACCAAACCCCCGAGATGATCGCTACAGCGGCCGTCCAGGAAGACGTCGACGTCGTCGGCCTGTCGATCCTGAGCGGCGCGCACATGACCCTTTTTCCACGAATCAAAAAGCTCCTCGACGAAGCGGGACGTGACGACATCCTCGTCACTGGCGGCGGCATCATCCCCAAAGAAGACATGGACGCTCTGCAAGCGCAGGGGATGGGCAGGCTGTTTGGTCCAGGTACGTCGACGGCGGAGCTGATTGCGTACATCAAGGACTGGTTCGCCGAGCGAGAGCGTCAGCCGACGTGACATCACGACTACAAACACTTGCCGACGCCGTCCGTGAGCTTGAAGCGAAACTCCGGTTAGGCGGCGGACCGGACAAGATCGCTCGCGAGCACAAGAAAGGAAAACTCACCGCGCGCGAACGCATAACGCGGCTCTGCGATCCAGGCGCGCGCTTTCTCGAGGTCGGTCTGCTCGTTGCGTACGATCAGTACGATGGCCAGGCGCCGGGTGTCGGTGTGGTTACCGGCATTGGCCACGTGCAACAGCGCGAAGTTGTGATCGTTGCCAACGACGCGACCGTCAAAGCTGGCTCGTGGTGGCCCGAGACGATCAAGAAGATCCTGCGCGCGCAGGAAATCGCGATGCGCTGTCGCGTTCCGATCATCTACCTCGTCGACTCCGCGGGCGTAAACCTACCGTACCAGGGCGGAGTCTTTCCGGGCCAATATGGAGCCGCCCGCATCTTCTACTACAACTCGATCATGCGACGCTATCTGCGCATTCCGCAGATTGCGGCGGTCATGGGCCCGTGCGTCGCAGGCGGTGCGTACCTCCCCGCGCTATCCGACGTGATCCTGATGGTCGAAGGCACGTCCTTCATGGGACTTGGCGGCCCGAACCTGGTGAAAGGCGCGACGGGCCAATCCGTCGACGGCGAGTCGTTAGGTGGCGCCTCGGCGCACACGATGGTGAGTGGCGTCGCGCACTACGCGGTGCCTGACGATCACGCCTGTCTCGCCAAGATCCGCGATCTCGTCTCTCGCTTGCCGTCGTACCACCGGGAAACAGGAGCGCATATCGAGCCACCGGTCGCCGAGGCAACCACGTTGTACGATGTCTTGCCGAGCGACCACCGCATGTCGTACGACATGCACGACGTCTTGAACGCCATCGTGGACGGGGAGGGACTCGATGAGTTCCAGCCGGATCTGGCGAAGGAGATGATCTGCGGTGACGCGTCCATCGACGGCGTCCCGTTAGGTATTATCGCGAATCAGCGCGGGCTTATCAAAGCCCGCTCCGGCGAGAAGCCGAGATTCGGCGGCATCATATATACGGAAAGCGCCGAGAAAGTCGCGTTCTACATAGAGCGCTGTGAGCGCGAGGGATTACCGATCCTGTTCGTGCAGGACGTCTCCGGCTTCATGGTGGGCCCCGAGGCCGAACATTCGGGGATCATCCGCGCCGGAGCGCATTTCGTTGAGGCGATGTCCTGCGCGCGCGTCCCCAAGATCGTGCTCACCGTCAATCACGCGTCAGGCGCCGGGTACTACGCCATGGCAGGGCAGGGCTTCGACCCTGACTTCATTTTCACGTGGCCCACTGGACGAATGGGTGTGATGGAAGGCGATTCCGCGATCCAGGCTGTGCACGGGACCGCGCTCGAGGCTGCGAAGAAGGCTGGGAAGCAGCCACCTAACGAGGTGACGGAATCCATCGAAGAGATGCGCGAGGACTACGAGCACCAGCTGGACGCGCGCTTCGCCGCCGCGCGCGGATACGTCGACGCGATTCTCTATCCAGAGGACACGCGCGAGGTGCTCGCCATGGCGCTGCGCACCGCGCTGCATAACCGCGGACCACACATCGGTGCGTTCGTTCTTCCGCCGCAACCGGAGCCAGTGTCTTGAAAGACGTCGTTAGGGTAGCCGCAGGACAGGGCTTTTGGGGGGATTGGCTCGAGGCGCCGCGTCGTCAGGTGGAAGGGGGACCGGTCGATTACCTCATGCTCGACTATCTCGCGGAAGTCACGATGTCCATTCTGCAGAAGCAGAAGGCGCGTGACCCGGCCTTCGGTTATGCACGAGACTTCATCGGCGCGGTTGACTCGGTCCTTCCCGCTGTCACCGAGCGCGGCGTGCGCATCGTGGCGAACGCCGGCGGTGTGAACCCAACGGCCTGCGCGCGCGCGATTCTCAAACTCGCCGATCAGCGCGGTGCTCGCGGCAAGCTCACACTCGGCGTCGTGACGGGTGACGATCTCCTAACGAGACTCGATGCGCTCATCGCCGACGGACACGAGCTGCGCAACATGGATACTGACGAACCATTGAGCACCGTGCGCGACAGAGTGCTCTCTGCCAATGCGTATTTGGGCTCGGAGCCGATCGTCGAAGCGTTAGGCCAGGGGGCGCAGATCGTCATAACAGGCCGTTCCACCGACACAGCGCTCACGATGGCCCCTTTGCGCTTCGAGTTCGGCTGGGCGAACGACGCCTGGAACTTGCTCGCCGCCGGCATTGTCGCCGGACACATTATCGAATGCGGCGCACAATGCTCGGGGGGCAACTGCCTATACGACTGGGAGAACGTCCCCGATCTCGCCAGCGTCGGTTACCCGATCGTCGAAGGACGCACCGACGGAACGTTCGACATCGTGAAGCATCCCGAGACAGGAGGACGCATCTCGGTGCAGTCAGTGACTGAGCAGCTCGTGTACGAGATGGGCGATCCGCGCTCGTACATCACGCCTGATGTCGTCGCCGACTTTACAACCATTCGACTAGAGCAAGCGGGGACCGATCGCGTTAGGGTGAGCGGTATCGAGGGGCGCCCACCGACAGACAAGCTCAAGGTGTCGATCGCTTATCGAGCTGGGTTCAAGGCAATCGGAACGCTGGTCTATGCCTGGCCAGATGCACTCGCCAAAGCCCAAATGGCCGACCATGTTCTCCGTGAGCGGCTCGATCGTTTGGGGCTAACGCTGCAGAGCGTTCTCACAGAGTACGTGGGTGCGTCGGCGTGTCATGGCCCGCTGGTGGAACCGCGTAGCGATCATCCCGAGGTGCAACTGCGCATCGCCGTGCGTTCGGAAGACGAAAACTCCGTCGAGCGGTTCACGCGCGAGCTGGCACCGTTGGTGCTCAACGGTCCGCCGAGCGTCACGGGCTTTGCGGGAGGTCGGCCGAAGGTCGAAGAGATCGTGGCCTACTGGCCGGCGCTGATCGACAAGACACTCGTTAGGCCGGCCGTGGAGATCATGACGTGAAGGTGCAGCTCCGTCGTCTCGCACACGCGCGCTCGGGAGACAAGGGCGACACCGCCAACGTCGGTATCATCGCGCTCAGGTCGGAGTGGTATCCGCTGCTCGTTCGCGAGCTCACGGTGGAGCGCGTGACGCAGCATTTCAGCGGGATGATCACCGGTCCGGTGGAGCGCTTCGAGCTGCCTAACTTGAACGCGCTCAACTTCCTGTTGCACGGCGCGCTGGATGGCGGTGGGACGCTGTCGCTGAAGACAGACGCACAAGGAAAAGTCTTTTCCACAGCGATGCTCCGACTCGAGCTGGACGTTTCAGACGCCGAAGTAGAGGGGTAGGGGTAGGGGTAGGGGTAGGCACGTTGTTTCTACCCCTATCCCTATCCCTATTCCTACTCCTACCTCCCAAGCCAGTGACTGACTTTGACCAGGAAGACATGATCCCCGCGCGCCTCGCCCAGCTCCCGCGCCGCCGCCCCAGCGCACGTCTCCCGCGATCTTGTTGAGACGCAGCTCTGTCGCGATGCCATTGAGCGACGTGAGCGAGCTGTCGACCTCGAGCCGCGTCGCGTCGGGACGCTGGAAATAGTGCACGCTGTTGCGCTGTGTGGCGGTGATAGCCTCCGGCGTCCCATGCACAGTGCTGCCTAACAAGTATCCGGCCACCTGATAGCGACGCTGCCCGAAGCGATGTCGAAAGTCGATGCCGCCGACCGTCGCCGACCGACGAAGCAAGGGTGCACTCGCAGCGCGCTGCACGGACGTCGCGACGGCGGCCAGATGACTCTGCCCTTGGCCAACGTCCTTTTGCACTCGCGCCATCGAATACTGCGTGAGCGGCTCTACCACGGCACGGTCACGCGTTCCGTCGCCGAAGTCCACGCTGGCGCGCATTTGGTCGGTGAGTGCGCTCAACACACCCAACGCCCAGCCCGACTGCGTCTTCCCTGTCACCTTGAGAGCGCCTAACAGATCGGTCGCGAGCGGACGGTTCACATAACGAGCGCCGTCAGGATCGGCCATCTGAGGTGCGCGTCCAATCCGCCGCGAATAGAACAGCTGCTCCTGGCCGAAGATCCAGCCAGATGCCGACAAGTTGACATTGAACAGCTCGGCGCCTTCCAGGAAAAACGGCCGCTGCTCGCGAAAGAATGACTCCGAGCCGGTGAGGTTCACCTCGGACGGGTCGGACTCAACCTGGCCAAAATCCGGGTTCAGCGTCGCCGTGAGCGTGAAATCGGGGGTCAAACCCCACTTGAGGTCTGCGCCTAACGTGGCGCGTGGTTCTCGGGGGCGAGCCAACGGATCCAGCGGGTCGACTGTCCGAGTGGTCATCTTGGCGAGCGTGTAAGGCAGCAGCTCGAATCGGCGCGCCGGCTCCTTGATCGTGATGTCCGTCAATCGCCCAAACTGCGATACGAACCCGGGGCGATCCTGAAGGACAGGAGACCAGTACGACCGCTCGTTGCGGCGCGCCAAATGGCGCCCGAATTGGATTCCCCAGCTCGACGCCGTATTCTCGACGTTCGAGAAGCGCAGTTGCGAGAGTGGAATGCGAAACTCCGCCGTCCACCCTAACGAATCACGCGACGTTTCCGCCTGCCACACCGCGTTCCAGCCGAAGTCCTGCATCCACTCCTCGTCATTGGTGATTTGCGCATCGCGCTGCACACCGCGCGGATTCACGGCAAACTGAAAGGCCGTGCGCCTGTCGTTATAGCTGTCGATGAGGACAACGGCCCAGTCCGAGTAGACGTCCGCATCGCGACGCGCGATGGGAGCGACAATCGAGTCGGCGGCGCTATCCATCAGTCGCAGGCCGACATACAGCGCCGCAGCGTCCAGCCTTACGCGCGCTTCGCTACGCTGAGCCGCCGGCGCGCCTGGCGTCGGACGCTGCTGCACGAAGTCAGTCGCCGGCTCGGCGCTCTGCCACGCCGCGTCATCCAGACGGCCGTCTACGACGATCGAAGACCTAACGAGTGCCGAATCCGAGCGCCGAGCGCTGACGACGCGTCGAGCCGGGCTCGACGTCGCAGATCCAATGCCCTGCGCGCGCCCGCTCGCAGCCACGCCAAACAGCGCAGCGCTGAGCCAGGCACTTTGCATTACGAGAGTACGAGCCCGCACGAAGCCTCCCAGCGGCATCGGAATGCGAGCAACGTAGACCGACATGACGCGGTGAAGGTGCCCGGGCCGTGGAGACTCCGTACTGTTGTTGTGTGCGACTCGTCAGGCAACGACGCGCGTCAGCGCGCTAGACGATATCCTGCCTTACGGACGGTGAGGATGTGCAGGGGACGCCCCGGATCATCCTCCAGCTTCTTGCGCAGCTCGAGGATGTGCGTGTCAACGGTGCGGCTCACGACGTCCGCCTGATGACCCCACACCTGACGCATCAACTCGTGGCGAGACGCGACGTCACCATTACGCTCGTAAAGCGCGAGCAGCAGCTCGTACTCCAGCGGCGCCAGATACACGCACTCGCCACGACGGCGAACGGTGCGCGAGCCGCGTTCCACTTCGATGTCGCCGAACCTAACGAGTCCATCCTGGCTTCGCGTCGCCCGTTTCGTCGCTCTGCGCAGCAGCGCCTCCACGCGCGCCATCAGCTCCAGCACGCCGAAGGGCTTGGTGACGTAGTCGTCGGCACCATGGCGGAAGCCCATCACCTTGTCACTCTCCTCGCCGCGCGCTGTGAGGATAAGCGTCGGGTGATCGAAGCCCTCTGCGCGGATCGTGCGCAGTACGCGATAGCCGTCGAGCCCAGGCAGCATCAGATCCAGAATCATCAAGTCGGGTTTCCATGAGCGCGTGCGCGCGATTCCGCTTGGCCCGTCGGCCGCGACGTCCACCTCGTAGCCTTCGATCTCGAGGTTGTTACGCAATCCGTACGCGAGATCCGGATTGTCTTCGACGACGAGAATGCGTGCAGCCATAACTGTTAGGCAGTAGAGGCGGCGGTGATCGGAGTCGTTGCCGCGTCACGCGCGCGCGGCAGCTCGACGACGAATTTGGAACCGCGCTGGGAATCGACCCTCCGCGTGTTTGCAACGAACGCGCGTCCGCCCATGCGTTCCGCGAGATCGCGCACCACCGAAAGACCGATGCCCGAGCCGCCGATGGAGCCTTCAGCATCCTTCGGCAGCCGATAGTATGGCGCCCAGATCTGTTCTATCTCGTCGGCCGGAATGCCGGGGCCCTGATCTTCCACCGAGAGCTGCACACGATCGCCGCCGGCAAAGCCGTTGCCTAACGCGACGTGCACTGTTTGCCCCGCCGGACCATACTTGACGGCGTTGTCGACGAGATTGAGCAGGATCTGCCGCAGGGCGTCCTGGTCTACAGGCGCGCGCACAGCCTCGTCCAGCGACGTCTCCACCGTCACACCGCGCGAGCGGGCGATCGGCGCGAAGGCATCCAGCGCTTCGCGCACGATCGGCGCCAGTTCCGCGTTATGACACGAGAGGTGCATGACGTCGCGCTCGGCGCGTGAGAACTGAAGAATGTTCTCCACGAGGTGCGTGAGGCGGCGCGACTCCTGATCGATGATTCGGAGCGAACGCTCGCGCTCAGGATCCGACCGCACGCGGCCTAGCCGCAGTGTCTCGGCGAACATGCGGATCTGGGCGAGCGGCGTCCGCAACTCATGCGACACGCTGGCGATGAACGCCGAGCGCAGACGAGCGAGTTCCCACTCGCGCTTGAGCTGCAGCAGCGCGATAGCGACCATCGCCACCGCGAGGAATAGGACGCCAAGCACGAGAGGCAGTCGAGAGCGCGGCAGGCCGCCGATCATCAGCGACTCGACGATTGGCGGGTTCAGCGCGACCGTCGTTAGGACACCGCCGAAATAATCGAGCTCGTTGTCGCCGGTGTATAGCTGCGGGTATTGCTTCGGCGAGCGATACAAGTCCTTGCCGTGGCCGTCCTTCACGATGACCGAGAAGATCGAGTCGTTCGGCGCGCCATGCGTCACAGACGGCGGCAGAATCGGAGCGTGCTGCATAACGTACGCGAGGCGCGGCGACGCCAATGCATGCATGCAGAAACCGAAGCCGTACGCGGCGGCGGGTGTGTCGTTGCGGAGCCATTTGACTTGATAGGCGATGGAAACCGGCTCTCCGTCCACCTCGCCGGATACCGCCGAGTAGGACCAGTCGCGTTTGTAGTGGCGCATATCGCGCGCGATGGTGTCGGCGAGCCAGCGCGTCAAGTTCTCCGAAAGTGTCGCGCCGGCGACCTCCATTTTGCCCGACCGCCCGTCGACCCGGAATGCATAACGATTGCTCGGCGCAGAGCAGGATTCCTTTTTGCGAATGTGTTGCAGCAGGATCGCCGGACTCTTGAGTTCGTGCGCGTCGCTCAGCGGTTCCTCGTGCACGACGGGACTGAGCATCCACATGATCGTGGAATAGATTTCTTCCTTGAAGGACGCATTGTATTCCCACGCCGCGAACTCGGCGTACTCGCGCAAAACGTCGATAGCGATGCGCCGGTGCGAGCGCTGCGCGCGCCACGCTTCGAATGCCAGCACACCAACCAGCACGACGGTCAGCATGAGGACCGTCACCAAGGTCATCGTGCGCGTGCCGAGTGCTCTGCGCTCCTGCATGCGCGCACGGTATTGAGTCCGCACATCTGGGGCAATGGCCGCACTGGCAGTTTGATTTCTGCGGCATTTCATCAGTCAAGAACAGGTCAGGCGCAAGTCAACAACGTGACCGTTATGCAGTTGCAGCCGGGTCGCGCGATGCCGAGTATTGGACGGGGGCATATCGACCATGACGACGATTACAAGAGTAAAGCTCGGCTTTGTTGTAATCGGCCTCGCGCTATTCGTCGTTGCTGTGAAGCTCGACGACGCGCGCTGGCGCTACGCGGCAATCGCGTGCATCGCGATTGCATGGTTGTTGCGTTTCTTTCGCCGGCCGGCGCCCAAGGTCGACCATCCGCCTAACGAGTAATCGGTCACAATCGTGAGCGCGGACGGACGCGGACAACCGCGGACAATTCGTTTGCACCCCCGCACCTCCCAAGGGTACACCTCGAAGCCCGGCAGAATCTGCCTCAAGTTTTAAGAAACTCCGCGCTAGTCTTGTACTCGTCCGCGTTAGTCCGCGCTTCCGCTTTTGAACCAGCGCGAGAGAGCCGGTCGTTGCCTCGCGAGATGCGTCCTCGCGATATTTCACTGCGCGCGCCAGGGCAGGGCCGATCAGCCTGTGATCGCCGCCACTGTGCCGCGCGTACCGCAGCAATCCATGCGGCACGCCCCTGCAACGCGGGATTTCGAGCAGTCTATGGACGACGCGCTGTACTTCACTGAACAGCATCTGGCCGTGCGCGAGATGGTGCGGACCTTCGCCCGTGACGAGGTCGCCCCAATCGCCGCGAAATACGACGCGTCTGCCGAATTCCCTTGGGAAAGCATCAAGAAAATGGGTGAGCTGGGGCTCCTAGGGGTCCCGTGGCCCGAGGCTTACGGCGGTTCTGGACTTGACCTGCTCAGCTACATGATTGTGATCTGCGAGCTCGCCAAGGTCGACGCGTCTCATGGCCTCACAGTTTCGGCACATACAACGCTTGGTACTTTGCCGATCTTCCGTTTTGGCACAGAAGAGCAGAAAAAGCGCTACGTGCCGCTGCTCGCGAGTGGCAAGGTCCTCGGAGGCTTCGGGCTCACCGAAGAGGGGGCCGGCAGCGACGCCGCCGGAACCCGAACCACAGCCGTTAGGCGCGGCGGCTGCTACGTGCTCAACGGCTCCAAGCGCTTCATCACCCACGGCGGCGTCGGTGAAATATTCGTTGTTACTGCTGTGACGACCCCCGGAAAGGGCACCGACGGCATCAGTTCGTTCATCCTCACCAAGCGCAACGACGATCTCGACAAGGCCGCAGCGTTCGGCATCGGCACTGATGCGACGCTGCCGCCCATGGCCGGGTTCCGTTCCGGAAAGAAGGAAGACAAGCTCGGTTGGCGCGCGTCCGACACGCGCGAGCTGATCATGCAGGACGTGGAAGTCCCGGCCGAACAGCTGCTCGGCGCCGAGGGTGAGGGCTTCAAGAACTTCATGCGCACGCTCGATGCCGGACGCATCGGGATCGGGGCGCTCTCGTTAGGCATCGCCGAAGGCGCGTACGAAGAAGCGCTCAAGTACGCCAACGTGCGCAAGCAGTTCGGCCAGGCGATCTACAGCTTTCAGGGTGTGCAATTCCAGTTGGCCGACATGGCCACTGAGATCGAAGCAGCCAGGCACCTCGTCTTTCACGCCGCGTGGATGTCGCAGCAGGGGAAGTCGGTTACGAAGGCTGCCGCGATGGCCAAACTCTATGCGTCCGAGCTCGCGATGCGAACGACGATTGCGGCGATCCAGGTGCACGGCGGTTACGGCTACACAAAGGAGTATCCCGTCGAGCGCATGATGCGCGACGCCAAGATCTGCGAGATCGGCGAAGGGACGAGCGAGATTCAGCGGCTCGTCATCGCTCGCGAGCTGGTGAAGGAGCTTGCTGCGTGAGTTGGTCGCTCGCTGCCAAACGCTATCGTATCCCGCTCGGCTTTCTGCTGGCGGCGCTGTACCTCGTGCTCGTCCGCCCAACGCGCGAATCGCTGATGATCGGCGCGCCAATCGCGCTGCTTGGTGTCCTGATCAGAGCATGGGCGTCAGGTCATATCATGAAGAATGATCGCCTGGCGACGTCGGGGCCGTACGCATTCACGCGAAATCCACTCTACGTCGGCAGCTTCCTGATCGCGGTCGGCTTCGCGCTCGTTGCGCATTGGGCTGCGGTGCTAGGCGTCGCCGCATTCTTTCTCTTGATCTACGCGCCCACGATCGCGCGCGAGCGCGCGAACATCGAGAACCGGTTTCCGGGGGCGTACGAGCAGTATGCCGCCAACGTTCCGGCGTTCATCCCGCGGCTTACACCCTGGCGCAATGACGCGTTGGGCACGAGCATGCATTTCAGCCCTGCGCTGTACTTGAGGCACGGAGAGTGGAAGGCGGCGCTTGCCTACGTGGCCGCGACGCTCTGGCTCGTTCTGCGCATGCGTGCCGGTGCAGTCCTGTGATGCGCCGACTGTTCCACCGTGGCGCCCGATCCGTGGTGCGCCTCATTTCTCACGTTTCGTCTCGGAGGCACGCGCGTGCGACTCACGCGGTGCTGCTTCCATATGCGCTGATGCGGCCTGCCAAGGCAGGTCCGGATCTCGCAGTGCCATCCGTCGCTCTGCGACGACGCCCTACCCCCGATCGCACGCAGACCCGATCCATCTCCGCCGCCTGGCGCATCGTGCGCCCGGACGCCCCGTTAGGCGTCTGGCTGTCAACAGCGGCGCGAGCGGGACTCTCGTGGACGATCGCTTGGGCGCGTATGGCCCGATTCCCAATGCTGCGTCGAACGAGACGCTCTCGCCTCCGCGCGGCACTCCCATTTCAAGACCGCAGGCCGCTGGGCGTCGAGTCGCGACGCGCACGCGGTCCCGCGGAGCTAAATGAAGCGCGACATACTCATCAATTCATCACCCCGCGAGACGCGGGTCGCCATTCTCGAAGACGAACAACTCGTTGAACTGCTGACCGATCGGCCGGATGCCCGGCGAATGGTTGGCGATGTATTCCTCGGACGCGTCGATGCCGTTCACCCAGGCATCCAGGCGGCGTTCATCAGCATCGGCACAGAAAAGAGCGCGTTCCTTCACGCCTCGGATCTCGTGGCGCCTGACGAGTCGGGCGAAGGTCCGGAGGATGCCGAAGAAGATGCGCCTGACGAGGACGGCGATAAACGCCGCCGGGGACGCAAGCGCCCTGAAATCCCGCCGATCCAGGACGTGGTCAAAAAGGGCCAGGACCTGATCGTCCAGGTCACCAAGGAATCGATTTCCACAAAAGGGCCGCGCGTTACGGCTCAGGTCTCTCTGGCGGGAAGGTTCCTGGTTTACATGCCGTTCGCATCGAAAGTCGGCATCAGTCGAAAAATCGGCGATCGCGCGCAGCGCGCGCGCCTGCGCGAACAAGTGCAGAGTGTGCTTCCGGAGAACGCCGGTGGCGTGATCGTGCGCACCGTGAGTGAAGACGCCACTCCTGACAACTTCAAGCGCGAGCTGGACACGCTGATGTCGCAGTGGAAGCGCATCATGAAGAAGACCAAACACGTCAAAGCACCCTCGGTGCTGCATCGTGAGACGAGCTTGACGCGCGGCATCATGCGTGACGTTCTGAGCGCGAAAGTCGAGCGCGCGATTGTCGATTCCAGGCAGCTGCATAACGAGATCGCCGAGTACCTCAAGGGCGTGGCTCCGGAGCTAATCGAGCGCGTGAAGCTGTACGAGGATACCGTGCCGATCTTCGACAAGCACGAGATCGAACCCGAGATCCGCGACTTATTCAAACGGCGTTGCGATTTGCCGTCGGGCGGCTACCTGATCATCGAGCCGACGGAGGCGCTCGTCTCAGTGGACGTCAACTCGGGTCGCTACACTGGGAAGAAAGACGCCGAGGCGACGATTCTGCGCACGAACCTCGAAGCGGCGCGCGAAGTAGCGCGTCAGATCCGTTTGCGCGACGTGGGCGGCATCATCGTGTGCGACTTCATTGACATGGAGTCCAAGGGCAATCGCGACAAGGTGCTCAACGAACTGCGCAATCACCTGACGCGCGACCGCGCGCGCACGAAGGCGTTTGCCGTGAGCGACCTGGGGCTCATCGAGATGACGCGG
>Ga0187893_10000879_pt1 | contig 75796 bp, 63 predicted proteins | sample MA1701074metaG_FD_139574 | JGI IMG/M metagenome (GOLD analysis project Ga0187893, IMG submission 139574) | White microbial mat communities from a basaltic lava cave in the Kipuka Kanohina Cave System on the Island of Hawaii, USA - MA170107-4 metaG ...
AGAGAAATAATCGAGAGCAGCAGCATCGTTCTCGTAGGGCCGGGCAGGCCCTTTGGCGAGAGTCAACGTGGTGACTCGACGACCCAAGAATCCTCCCGCTTTAGCGGCGAGGAGTGTCAATTCGCGTCGGATCGCGACGGATCGTGGCAGGTATGGAAGATGCCCGCAGCCGGAGGCGAGCCGCTTCAGGTGACGAGCCTTGGCGGTTATGAGGCTATGGAATCGCCCGATGGTCGATTCGTTTATTACAACAAGTATGGCTTTTACACCGAAGGCATATTTCGTATCCCTGTCGAAGGCGGACAGGAAACCCGCGTCTTCGATCTTCCACAGTTGGACTCACTGGGCGACTGGACGGTCACTCGCGAAGGAATCTACTTCGTACATAGATACGACTCTCCCCGGAAGGAGACTTCGCATTTTGCTATCAAACTCTTCAGCTTTAACACGGATAAGGTGACCGAGATAGCCGCGCTTGACCGCGACCCGGTGTCGCATCCGGGATTGAACATCTCTCCTGACAATCGATGGCTGATCTACTCAAGCATGGATAGTTTTAATCACGACATCGTGCTGGTGAAGAACTTCCGTTGATGTGGCCGGTGATAACGCCGATAGATGGGCATTTCCTCGCATACTCTGCGAAAAGTTACTCAGATGTCATCCTGGACAATCTTTTTCACGCACCGTTTCACCAAATCTGCGAGCCTTGAAAACAAAGAAGATAGGGCGCATCTTCAAACCCTGAAGATAATTCTCCGCCGATTTCACCGTGTGGTGCGACTATTGCAACAGGCCATCTTTCGGAGTGAGGTGACGGGCCGCAGTCGCCTGTCGGTTTCTGACTGGTATGGCCAAAGAGACGATCAAAGCTACACTCTGGGGCGCGCTTGTGACGGGCGCGCTGGCTGTTCTGATCATAGTCGGCTCGCGCAACCTCGCGCACTTCGATGCCGCGCTCGTCGGCTACACCTTCGCCGTACTGTTTGCGACCTTCGGAATAACCTATCGATATGCGATGTGGCTTCAAAGGCCGCCTACGGCTCTTTACTGGAAGCGCGGATGGCAGGTCTTTTTTCGCCCGCGACATCTTTCGCGCAATCTCGCGCAATGGTTCGGACGAGTGACGGGCGAGTTCGCGCTCAATCGATTCATATTCCGACGGAGCAAATCCCGCTGGGCCGCGCACTGGCTCATCATGTGGGGATGCCTTGCGGCTATGGCGATAACTTTCCCGCTCGTCTTCGGATGGATTCACTTCGAGACTCTGCCTGAAGATATCAACTGGTATCGCACATATATTTTCGGATTTCCGACTTTCGCTTTTCCGATTCATTCGATTCCGGGATTTATGATTTTTCACGGTCTCGTGTGGGCTTCTGTTCTCGTCATCGCGGGCGTGATGCTCGCGATGCGTCGTCGCATGAGAGATCACGGCGCGGCTGCGCTTCAACAGTTCGGCGAAGATTTTCTGCCTCTGATTCTGCTCTTCGCCATAAGTGTGACGGGATTGATGCTCACGGCAAGCTATTCGTGGATGAAAGGCTATGGCTATGATTTTCTGGCCCTTCTTCATGCCATCACCGTCATATTCACACTGCTCTGGATGCCGTTCGGAAAATTCTTTCACATCTTTCAACGCCCCGCTCAACTCGGCGTCGCTTTCTACAAAGACGTGGGGGAACGCATCGCTCAGGCCCGGTGTCGTCGCTGCGGCGAGCCGTTCGCCTCTCAGATGCACGTCGAAGATTTGATCAAAGTCGAGAAGCAACTCGGATTCAAATACGAGATCGATGACGCAACCGAGCATTATCAATGGATATGCCCGCGCTGCCGCAGAAGCCTGCTTGCGCTGGCGCAGGGAAGACAATGGAGGATAGATGGGGGATGGGGGATAGGTGATGGGGGATGGGGTGAAGAGGTGACGGAGGTGAAAAGGTGAAGAGGTGAATGGGTGATCGATTTACTGACCACCGCCCACTGCCCACTGCCCACTGACCACTGCTTATGGCTAAAGTACCTGATCTGGAACAAGACATTCTCGACCGCTTCGGGCCGCATCCGGCTTATTCGAGCGGCGCGCGACTCGAAACCGGCATCGAGCCTGATCGATTGGTTCAAACTCATTGCTGCTTCTGCGGTCAGCAGTGCGGCATTCAACTCAAAGTGAAAGACAATCAGGTTACGGGATTCGAGCCGCGCGAAGATTTTCCTTTCAATCGCGGGATGCTCTGCCCCAAGGGAGTCAAGCGTTACCTGCAAGGCTCCCATCCTGATCGCCTGCTTTCGGCCTATGAGCGCGATGAAAAAGCTGAAAGCGGATTTCGCCCCGTCGCTTATGAAAAAGCCATCGAGCGCGTCGCTGCGGAGATCGAACGCATTCAATCCCGATTTGGCAATGATGCTTTCGCATTGCTGAGCGGCGCGAGCCTCACGACGGAAAAAACCTATCTGATGGGCAAATTCGCCCGCGTGTGTTTGAAGACATCGAACATCGATTACAACGGCAGGCTTTGCATGGTGAGCGCGGCTGCGGGCAACAAAAAAGCTTTCGGCATAGACCGCGCCGCCAATCCGTGGTCGGATATTCTCAAAGCTGAAGTCGTCGTGATCGCCGGAGCTAACGTCGCTGAGTGCGCGCCCATCACGACCGATTATGTCTGGCAGGCTCGCGAGAATGGCGCGAAGATAATCGTAATCGATCCGCGCATCACTCCTATCGCTCGCACGTGCGATTTATTTTTGCCCGTAAAACCGGGTCGCGACGCGGCGCTCTTCAACGGCATTCTTCACCTGATGATCGAACAGGGTTTGCTCGATCACGAATTCATCGGACAGGAAACCGTCGGCTTCGATGCCGTAGCCGAGCATGTGAGAGAGTGGAATCCGCGACGCACGGCTGAAGTGACGGGCATCGCGGAGAAAGCCATTCGTCAGGCTGCCGAGTGGTGGGGCGAGGCGCGGACGAGTTTCCTTCTTCACGCTCGCGGCATAGAGCATCACTCGCACGGGGTTCAAAATGTTTTAGGCGCGATCAATCTTGTGCTTGCATCGGGCCGCATCGGTCGCGAAGGCTGCGGCTATGCGACCATCACAGGACAAGGCAACGGGCAGGGCGGGCGCGAACACGGCCAGAAATGCGATCAACTTCCCGGAGGCCGCGACATCTCTAATCCTGAGCATCGCGCTTACGTCGCAGGAGTGTGGGGAGTCGCGCCCGAAGAGCTTCCCGGCGCGGGCGTCGATGCTTACGAGATATTTCGCAAGATAGATCGAGGCGAGATTCGCGGATTGCTCTCGATATGTTTCAACCCGAAAGTCTCTCTTCCAGACAGCCAGTTCGTCACGCGCGCTCTCGAAAAACTTGAGTTCTATGCGGCGATAGATTTTTTCCTGAGCGAGACGGCTCATCACGCTGACATCGTGTTGCCCGGTTCTCTTCACGAAGAAGACGAAGGCATAGTCACTCAGATCGAAGGCCGCGTCATCAAGATCAATAAAGCCGTCGATCCCCCCGCTGATGCGCGTCAGGACTGGCGAATCATTCAGGACATAGCGAAGGAATTGGGACGCGAGCGCGGATTCACATTCACTGAGCCGCGGGAAATATTCGAAGAGCTTCGCGTCGCTTCGCGCGGCGGCATAGCCGATTATTCTGGCATCACCTACGAAAAAATCGAGCGACAAAACGGGGTCTTCTGGCCCTGCGTGAGCGAAGATGATCCCGGCACTGAGCGACTTTTTGAAAAAGGGGCGATGAACCCGATAGCGAAAGGAGCGGGCCGTTTTTATTTCGCGGACGGCAAAGCGCGATTCAACGTCGCTCAGTACTCTCCGCCTGCGGAAGACGTTGATCAGGAGTATCCGATCATACTGACGACGGGTCGTGTGGTGAGTCATTTTCTTTCAGGCACGCAGACGCGAAGAATCGGGCCGCTCGTCGATCAAACTCCGGAGCCTGGAGTCGAGATGCATCCGCGTCTGGCGGAAAAACTCGGCGTGACGGACGGCGATTGGGTGACGGTCGAATCGCGTCGCGGGCGCGTGACACTGCACGCGCACGTTGTGGCGACGATTCGCCCCGACACCATTTTCATCCCGTATCACTGGGCGGGGAATCAGAGCGTAAACCTGCTGACCATTTCAGCGCAGGATCCGATTTCGAAGATTCCCGAATACAAAGTCTGCGCAGTCAGAGTGAACAAGACCGCTTGAGGAGAGTAGATGGCCGCTGGGCAACACAAGCAATTCTTCATCGACCCGAATCGTTGCATAGGATGTCAGGCTTGCGTACAGGCGTGCAGCGAATGCGATACCCACAAGGGACACGCGATGATTCATCTCGAATACGTTGATCGCGCCCGGTCAGTGCAGACTGTCCCCGTAGTCTGCATGCACTGCGAGACGCCGACCTGCGCCGAAGTCTGCCCCGCCGATGCGATCAAGCGAACTGAAGACGGCGTTGTGCAGACCGCGCGCAAACCGCGTTGCATCGCCTGCAGCAATTGCGTTCTGGCCTGTCCTTTCGGCGTGCCTAAGATGGAGACCGAATTGAAGCTGATGATGAAATGCGATATGTGCTATGACCGCACTTCCGTAGGAAAGAAACCCATGTGCGCGACGGTCTGTCCGAGTCAGGCTCTCTTCTTCGGCGCTCAGGAAGATATAGAACAACTGCGCCCGCGCTCGACTCCCATCAATCAATTCAAATTCGGAGGGCAGATCATCGCCACCAAAGTGAATATGATGATGCCCCGGACGGGACGCGCCGAATATGTCGATGTGACGGCGGCGATGAATGAGCGAAGCGCGGGTAAAGATATTTCATTGACGATTCTCGATGAGATGTTAGATGTCATATGTTAGATGTCAGTAGATACGCCTATTATGTTGTCAGTGACAACACTGTGATGATGGAGAACTACACGAGCGGCAGCCCTTCTTCACTAACATCTAATATCTATCCTCTAACATCTCCTTCAAAGGAGGAACTGGATGAGCAGCGAACGGATTACAACAACACCCGACGGAAAGACTGACGCGGAGCAGCCCCGATGGCGAAAGGATTTTCCCATTGACTGGCCGGAGGATAATCTCGTCGCGCGAAGAGATTTCACAAAGTTCATGGTTTTGACGAGCTTCGCTTTCGTCGTGGGCCAGTTCTGGATCATGCTGCAAAACTTCTTTCGCGCTCGTCGCGGCGAGCCGCTCATCCGACGAATAGCTGGCGCGCAGGAAATCCCCGTCGGCGGATCGCTGACCTTTTCATACCCCGAAGATAATCATCGCTCGGTGCTGGTGAGGACGAGTGAAAATGAATTCGTCGCCTTCAGTCAGGAATGCACGCATCTTTCGTGCGCAGTGGTGCCGGAGGTGGAACGAAATCGATTCCTCTGTCCGTGCCATCAGGGAATTTTCGATTTGAAAACGGGCCAGCCCGTGGCAGGGCCGCCGCGCCGAGGGCTTGAGCGCATCAAGCTCGAAATTCGACAAGGCTCGGTTTACGCCACAGGCATCGAGACGAGGACGGCATGAAAAAACCATTCACTCGCGAACAGAAGACGACTATCGTTTACGGCATTTTGTGCATAGTGCTGGTGATCGTCGTGCTTCAACTCTGGCTGCTCACCGCCACGATGAATGCGTATCTCGGTGGCGATGAATCGATCATACTTCCTGCCGCACTCGCTTCTCTGATTTGTTTTCTGCTCAACGCAGGATTGCTCCGTTATCTCTATGCGATGGAGAAGAAATAATATGGACAGCAATAATACTCAACCGTCAGGCAACGGCTTGCAACTCGCGCTTGGCACAGGAGCCTTTGCATTCTGCTTCGCGGTTTTCGGTTCGGTGTCGGCGATGATGCCGATACTGAAAAAGAATCTCAACCTCGATCCGGTTCAGGTGAGCATCGCCATTGCCATTCCGGTTTTGCTTGGAAGCGTGGGGCGCATACCTTTGGGAATGCTGACGGATCGTTACGGCGGACGGTTGATTTTTTCAATCGTGATGGCCTGCTCCGTCGCGCCTTCGATACTGATGGGCTGGGTGAGCGAATACTGGCAACTGCTTGCGTGCGGATTCTTCATAGGAATCGCGCTGGCGAGTTTTTCCGTCGGCGTCGGATTCGTAAGCGGCTGGTACGCGGCTCAACGGCAGGGAACTGCGCTCGGCATTTACGGCGCGGGAAACATCGGTCAATCGCTTGCGGCGTTCGGCTCTCCGATGCTTGCAACTGCGTTTGGGTTTCGATGGGGATTCTGGACATTCGGTTTGATACTTTCAGTGTGGTTCGCGGTGTTCGTGATGAAGGCGGAAAATGCGCCGCGCCGCGCTCCCGCAAAAACTTTCAAAGAAATGTTCCGCCCGCTCACTGACAAGATGAGTTGGGTGTTGAGCCTTTATTACTTTCTCACCTTCGGCGGATTCGTGGCGATGAGCATTTACCTGCCCACGTTTCTGACCGATATGTTCAAGCTCACGCCGCAGGACGCCGGGATGCGCACGGCAGGATTCGTGGTGCTTGCGACGTTGATGCGGCCAGTCGGAGGCATGCTCGCTGATCGAGTAGGCGGGAAGAAAATTCTGGTTTGGGTGTTTCCCGCGACGGCGGCGATGGCGATTTTTATGGCGTGTCCTTTGATGAGCACCTTCACGATTGGCGCGCTCGGCATGGCCGCTGCCATCGGGCTTGGCAACGGCGCGGTATTCAAGATGGTGCCTGAATACTTTCCGCAATCGGTCGGAAGCGTGACGGGACTCGTAGGCGCGGCGGGCGGCTTGGGCGGATTTTTCCCGCCGCTCGTTTTGGGAGCGATTCAACAATCGACAGGCGGATTCACATGGGGGTTCGTATTCTTAGCGGCGTTCGCTTTGAGTTGCCTGATCGTCAGCCGCGCGGTGAAGGTTCGGGCCATGCCTAAGCTTGCGCCCGCGTAAATGAGTGATGAGCTATGCTCGGTTGAGTCTCGATTCAGGAGCCAGTCGTCAAGGCTCATCTCTCGAAAACGAATTCGCCGCCCGTCATATCTGCTAGTGATTTTTCGAGCTTCTGTCGCGCTTCGGTATAAAGCGTCGAATAGGCGAATGCCTCAAGTCGGCTTTCCCGGCTCTCGCCCTGTTTATAAACGTATTCGACTTTGTTGGCGGAACTGGCAGTGAAGCGAGAAGAACCGACGACTTTGTTGCTTTCGAGGTCTACGACCAAAGCTTCGATATCGGCCACTCCCGGTTTATATTCGCTCTCGCTCACGGCTACGGGCGCGATGAAAGTCGCCGGTCGAAGCACGATCAGATAACGGCAGGCGAGAGCTTTCTTAAACGTCTGCTCCATTTCACCCGCGCTGTTATCGAGCGCGCTTTCGGACATTGGATTTTTCGGGCCTGTCCATTTCATGCCTAGCAGCAGATCGCCTGACAACAACAGGTCGAGTCGCTTTTGCTCTCGCGATTCTATGTCGGGGTCGAGCAACTGGTCATACATCACGATCTCGGTGTTGAAGGATTTGGTTTTGGCATTGAACACCGGTTTCACCGAGAGATTAGCGGGAATGTTTCCCGTGATGGTTCCGGGGGCAGGCAGCAGGTCAGCGATTTTTTTGAACTGCTGTCGTTTTTCGGCGAACTGATTTTCGTAGCGTTTGAAAAGTTGGCGATTGGTCTCGCCCCCGCAGTTGAGGCTAAGAGCGAGAAGCGCAAGCGTCATCGCGGCTCTGAATTTTTTCATAAATCACTCCTCAGCGAACGAGGATTTGAGCCTTAACCCATCGATTATTTGCGGGGGCTGGAGTGAGCATGAAATTTTTTCCTGTGCAGATTTCGAATCGGGCGGCGAAACCGCCGCACAGCGGTTCATTTCAAACCACATTTTCTGTGTCGAAGCTGTTCTTCATTCGCGGCTAATCTATTCCCGCTCTCGCGGTTTGTCAAATTCTCTTTTCCGCTCCGGGAAGATTCAGGAAGTGTCGAAACAACGCCGGGAGCGCGGGCATCTCTGATTGCATGACTGAAGATTTCGTGCCTCCACGCTTGTGTATTATGCTCTTGCATGCAGGCAGTCCGGCTCCCAGCCTTGTCCGACTTTGCAATCGTTTGTTGATAGTGCGGAAGAAGGCGAGAACCAACAGGTCGGACATCGCTCTTTGTTTGCCAGCGGATTTTGAGAAGCATTACCAGGCGTCCGACAACAGAGCAGATGGCCGTCGACTCCCCCTTCCGGCGGATCGCCCGCTGCCGGACGCCTGAGCCTGTGATTCGAGACCAGCCTGAATCACTTCTTCCCGAATCCGCGCACGACCTCTACGACATGCTTCACATCGTGTTCGGAATGATTTGTTCTGTTCGATTGGCTGACAGCCAGACTCCTGCCCACAGGGCAAGCACAGGAGACAAACTATTACACTTTCAATAGAGTTGAGAGCGGTAATCGTTGATACGAGCAGCGAAGCGCAATAGTATGATATTTAATACATCAAGTCAAGCACGATTTTCCCGGCCCCGAATAGTTTGAGTCGTCGCCTGTCATCGCTTTTGATGTTGCCTGCTCACAAAGGACAGCATGGTTTATACTCACTCGCGAGTTCTTAAACGATGGAACACGATCATTCACCTGAAGCGATAAGAGCGAGGCTTTCAGCCGGACCGCGGCACAGCTATCTGAGAGACTGGGTCTATGGCGGGATCGATGGATCAGTGACCACTTTCGCCGTAGTGGCCGGAGTCGTGGGCGCGCACCTTTCCCCGAAAGTGGTACTCATCATCGGCGCTGCCAACATAATCGCGGACGGCTTTTCAATGGCGGCGAGCAACTTCCTCGGCACGAAGACAGAGATGGAAGAACGCCAGCGCATCGAGGCGATAGAACACTCTCACATAGAAAATTTCCCCGAAGGCGAACGCGAAGAGGTACGCCAGATATTTATGGAAAAAGGATTCAGTGGAGCCGATCTTGAGCGTGTAGTCGATCTGATCACATCGGACAGAAAGCGATGGGTTCATACTATGCTCGTCGAAGAATACGGACTGCCTCTGGAAGTTCGCTCGCCTTCGATGGCCGCTGCAAGCACGTTGAGCGCCTTTATGCTCTGCGGGTTGATTCCGCTTCTGCCTTATCTTTTCGGAGCGACCGACGCCTTCTGGCTGTCGGCAACTCTTACAGGCGCGGTGTTTTTCGCAATAGGCAGCATCAAGAGTATGTGGTCAACTGTGCAGTGGTGGCGGTCAGGTCTTGAGACTTTCGCCATCGGATCGATTGCCGCCTTGCTGGCTTACGCGGCGGGAGTTTTGCTCAGGGGATTCGGGCAGTGATTGCGAGAAGTTACGCACCTGTGCGCGAAAGCCCGCATAAAAACACTTTTCAAAAACCATTTCATGCCTAAACGCCGATAAATCAACCGGCACGCCTGTTGCTCTCTACTACAGGGATGATCCTGATTGCTGACGAAAAGGGGAAGCTTTATGAAATCGCCCTACGGTCTTGAAATCATAGAAAGCTGTGTCAACTGCGAACTTCGCGCCGACCATCTGTTTTGCAATCTCTCTATGCCCGTCCTCGAAGCCTTCGAAGCCATCAAGTACGCGACTCTTTATCCGCGGGGAGCGATGCTGTTTGTCGAAGGGCAATCGCCTCGCGGAATATTCGTACTCTGCAACGGGCGGGTGAAGCTCTCGACCTGTTCGAGTGAAGGCAAGACCATAATCACGCAGATAGCCGGGCCGGGCGAAGTCATAGGACTGAGCGCGACCATCTCGAATCGACCTTATGAAGTCACTGCCGAAACGCTCGATTCGTGTCAGGTGAATTTCGTCAGGCGGGAAGATTTTCTTCGCTTCCTTTCCGAACACTCAGAAGCCGCGATGCGCGTGGCCGAGCATCTGAGCAACTGTTATTACATCGCTTACGAACAGGTGCGCTCGCTGGGCCTTGCGCGGTCTGCTCCGGCCAAACTCGCAAAGCTATTGCTCGAATGGTGCCAGAGCGACGGAAAATTGACCGAGCAGGGAATCCGACTCAAGGTCTCGCTCACACACGAAGAGATGGCGCAGATGATAGGCTCATCGCGCGAGACAGTCACTCGGATGCTTGCCGAGCTTAAAGCGCGAGAGATCATCCATCAGAAAGGATCGAGCCTCTTCATTCAGAATCAAACTGCGCTCGAGGCCCTGGTCGGCGCGTAGATGTGACGGCTGTCACCTGACATGGGTGATAGCTGGCACTGCCAGACGACGCGCACTCAAGTAATGTTTCAAATCGGGTATGAATTATCTGCCCTTCTGAAATCGAAATCATAAAAGGCCGCCGCGGGCCGGGAAGTTTTAGCCATGAAGCGTTTTGGACTGATTGCATTGATGATGGTCGTGGGCGCTTTTGTAGTCTTTGCGCCCGATACGAAAGCCGGATCGGGAAAGAAACAAACAGGAGTCGTGGATTTCACCCAGCGAACCAAGCTCAAGGATGTGTACCTGAGCGGAAAAATTCTCTTCGTGCATGACGATGATAAGATGGCGCGCGGAGAGCCTTGCACATCCGTCTACAGCTACGAAGGCAACAGGAAGGGCAATCTTTTGATCGAGTTTCATTGTCAGCCCATCGAGCGAAAGAAGACCGACAAATTTTTTGTGAGAAGCCTCCTTCTCGGCCCGCCTCACAATGTGGCTGAAGTTCAGGAGTTTCAGTTTGCCGGAAGCGCGGAAGGCCATCGCATCAAACATTGATCAGAGTCATCCAGTTTCCGATAGTGCTTGTTGTGCTGAATGCCTGCTTGCCCTGCCGCTTGATTGCGGCAGGGATTTTATAGAGGAATGAAAAAATATGATTAGTTCCACGAAGACCGTGCGAGAACTCGCGCTGGAGATGCCCGCCGTCACCGAAGTGTTCGAAAAGGTCGGAATCGATTATTGCTGCGGCGGCGCTCAATCTCTCAGTGAAGCCTGCGCCAGAGCCGGAACGCCCGTTGAACAGGTGCTGCCTTTGCTTGAGGAAATCGCCAGCGCAGCGGATACGAAAGATGAAAAAACTGACTGGCGCGCGCCCGCTCAGCGATCTGACCGCCTACATCGTTAGCCAGCATCACTCATTCACCCGCCGCGAGCTTGGACGGCTCAGTTTGCTGATGGCGAAAGTCTGCTCGGCGCACGCGGCCAATCACACGGAACTGCTGCGCATTCAATCGCTGTTTCAATCGCTCGAACACGATCTGCTTCCTCATATGCACAAGGAGGAACAGATTCTCTTTCCTTACATCGAGCGAATGGAAGAATCTCTTCGCCGCGGCGAAGAGATCCCCGTAGCTTTTTTCGGCACCGTGCGAAGCCCTGTCAGGATGATGATGCTCGAACACGACAATGCCGGGGAAATTCTCCGCGGCATTCGCGAAGCGAGTCAGAATTTCCGCGTGCCGGATGATGGATGCCCCAGTTATGAACTGCTTTATCAGGGGCTTCGAGCCTTCGAAGAAGACCTGCACCAGCACATCCATCTCGAAAATAATCTTCTGTTTCCGCGCGCCGTCGAAATGGAAGACCGCGACTGGGCCGGATGATTTTGGTCAGTTGTCCGCTGCAATCAGAAGTCGGATTGCATCGAGTGTTTTGGCTTTCGACAGCGGGCAACTGACTTATCTCTGTCGGAGAGCGTTTTGAGAAATTTAGACCTTGCGCCGAAGGCGCGTTGAGAAGGTAGCCAGACGTGCAACGTCTGGAGAGAGGCGAATCATGTCCGCGCTCTGAAAGAGCGCAAGAATCTTTCCGCGTCTTCAACGCGGGATCGTTTGATGGACGGTTCCAGATATTTCACATCTGGCTACCTTCTTCTAGCCGCTTCGCGGCACGAGACAATCTCTCAACACGCTCTGAGATACCCACTCAGGAATTCTTGTGGAACATCACAGGTGACGAGGGTCACTCGTCGGAGTGCCTGCTGTCATTGTTCGCTTCTCCGCGAATGATGCAAATTAGCATAGGTGAGAAAAAATGATTTCAGGTATTTCAAGGGGTGGTTATGCAAGAAACGGAGAGCGATACTGTGCAGTTTGCGCCGGGGAAATTTCATATGGAAATCATACTGAAGTCTCTTGAATCGAAAGCCGCCGAGCCATCGGCGGCGCTGATGCGCGCGGCTATGATCGGAAATACCTCGGCGGTCGTAGCCCTTCTCGAATGCGGAGTCGATGTCGATGTCAGAGATGAACATGGTCGGACTGCTCTGATGGAAGCCGCCTTCGGCGGACACGAAGAGACAGTCCGCGCTTTGATCGAACGCCGCGCGGATGTAAACGCCTGCGACCGTGACGGATGGACTGCGCTGATGGAAGGAGCTTCGAAGGGCCGCCCGAAAATAGTGAAGATGATCCTTGACGCGGGCGCTGATCCAAGCGCGCGGGACAAAAACGGCTGGTCTGCGCTCAAGGCTTCGGCCCGAAGCAGTTCGGGGGTAGCGCGACTGCTCAAAGCAGCCGGAGCCGACGTGTGAAGCGAAAGGAGGTCAACAGATGTCGCATCCATTACACAGCCTCAAACATGAGCATCGCGTGATTGAAAGGGCGCTGCGCGCGATGGAAGGCATGTCGACGAGGATCGCTTTAGGGGAAGAAATTCCTGCCGAATCGCTTTCCCGACTCATGGATTTCATCAGCGGGTTTGCAGACCGCTTTCATCATCGCAAGGAAGAAGAAATTCTTTTTCCCGCGCTGCGAAGTCAGGGTATAGGCGAAGATGGAGGCGCGCTTGAAGTGATGCACCGCCAGCACGAAGTCGAGCGCGACTTGATAGGCGAACTTCGTCTGGTAGTCGAGGCGCTCGGAAACGGGAACGAAGCTGCAAGCCAGCTTTTCGTCGATGACGCTCGCCGTTTTACTGACCTTCTGACGACTCATATCGAGCTTGAAGACAGCGTATTGTTTCGCCTCGCGGATGAAGTGCTGGAAGAGGAGGATAAGAAATCCATCCTTGAAGCATTCAGACGAGCAGCCGAAGAGCTTGGCCTTGCCGCCCTTGAAAAATATGAAAAGGCAGCCTCCGACCTCGAACAGACATGGGCTTTGTGATAGCGATGAGACAGCGCAAAAATTTCAAATTGCCGAAAGAGCATGGCGCGTGGGCTATGCTCTATGTTCCGTTCGCGGCGGGCGTGATCGTCGCAGGCGGCTTTCCCGCGCGGACGTGGCTATTGGCTTTGGCAGTAACGCTTGTTTTCATTTCGCGCCCTTCGATGCAGGCGTGGTGGCGCGCTCGTCGTCAGGGACAGCAGGACACGGAATCGCTTTGCGCGCTCATTGCTTGCCTCGGATTCGCTATTGTCTGCGGCCTGCCGCTAGTCGTGATCGATCATCTTTTCGCATTGATCCCGCTTGGATCGGCGTCTGCTGTGCTGCTTGCGATCAACACCGAGCAGTCGGCCCGTCGCGAAGACCGCACGGTTGCAAATGAAATCCTTGCGATAGCGGGCCTGACGCTGACCGCGCCCACGGCTTACTACGCGGTTCGTGGAGAGTGGGACGCGACGGCTGTATGTTTGTGGGCGATGTGCGCGCTTTATTTTGCGAGCAGCGTTTTTTATGTGCGGCTTCGTGTCTACTCAATCAATGCGCGAAAGGAGAACGAGAGGCGAAAGCTATGGCGCATCGGCGCGATTTATCACTCCTTTCTGTTCGTGTCTCTCGTCGCGCTCGCCGTGACGGGAAATCTGAGAGTCTTTGCGCTCATAGCGTTCGCCCCCGCGCTATTGCGTTCCTTCTGGCACTTGCTCGCGCCTGCCGGAAGACTGAATCTGAAAAGAATCGGCGTGATGGAAATGGCCTACTCCGTCGTGTTTCTCCTATTCATAGCTTTGAGCTTTCGCGCAGCATGATTGACTGCCAGACTTATCCGTCTGAATTTCTCTATTCTCATTCTTTCGAATCAACAGCAATCGGCAGGCTCACTTTTTGCGGCGGATCGAGTACAGGCGATGTTCCGTCCGTATCAACAATCGTTCGCCCACCAGCGCAGGGGTCGCCTGCGCCATGTCACCGAGTTCATTCACATGTAGCAACTTGAACTGCTCGCCTGTAGCCACCACAAATATCTGTCCCTCTTCGCTCAGGCAGAAGAGTTTGCCGTTGTAAGCCCACGGTGAGGTCGTGAAAGCCGTTGCTGTCGGATCAATGCGCGTCTTGTATGTTTGTTTTCCGGTCTTGGCGTCGAAGCGGGTCAAGATGCCTGTCTCGGTCAGCGTATACACAGCGCCCTCATATGCCACGGGTGTTGGCAGATACGTTCCCGCGCGCGCCTGCGACCAAACTATATACTCGTTCGACATCTGATCTTTTCCGAGCGAGATGTCACCTGCAGCGCCCGGACGAACAGCGACGAGCAAGGCTCCACGCCCGCCGTCGATGTAGAGCAAACCTTCGTAAGCGAAGGGTGTGGGAATCGGCGCTGCCGACATCCCGGACATGCGCCACAATTCTTTCCCCGTCAGGTCGTAGCTCACTACAATCTCCGGTCCCACTGCAACGATCTCTGTGCGCAACGCGTGCCGCCAGACAAATGGCGTAACCCACGCTGACCGCCTTCCTTTGGGGCCTATATCCCGATTGGTTCGCCAGACCTGCTTGCCTGTCCGCTTGTCAAATGCCGCGATGAACTGCTGTTTTTCGTTGTCATTCACTATCACCAAAAGGTTCCCCGCCAGCACGGGCGAACTTCCTGTACCGAAGTCGAGGTAAATCGGATTCGCTTCGAGCCTCGATGTCCATACCTGCTTCCCCGTCAGGTCAAACGCCCACAATCCCATATTCGCGACATAAACGTAAACGAACTTCCCGTCGGTCACGGGACTCTCTGATGCAAAGCTGTTCTTGCGGTGACGCCCGCCGGGCGGATGGCCAGCATAAAACTCCTTCTGCCATTCCACCTTGCCGCTCTTCAGGTTCAGGCAATAGAGGAAGTAATGGAGCATCACTTCTTTTGGCAGTTCGATGTCGCGCTCAGTCACGCGCACCAATATCTGATCCATCGGGAGTCCCTGTTTTTGTAGCTCGGCGACGTATTCGTTGCTGTATTCCGTTCCGATCTGCGGAGGCTTTGACTTGCCCTCCGTCGTTGCAGTCGTTATGAAGACCTTGCCGCCCGTCACGATCGGCGACGACCATCCGCGACCGGGAATCTCCTGCGACCATTCCACGTTCTCGGTCTTCGACCATCGTTCAGCCAGCCGCGTATGCTTTCCCACCGGGTTCGAGTCCGGCCCGCGGAATTGCGGCCAGACAATGTCCTGGCCCTGAACTATGGGTGACGCCAGAAACAACGCGCACGCCATACTGACGAGGCGCAGGTAAGGGACAATAACTCTGCTTACTGGTTCAGAACAGCTTTTTCTCATCGTTTGCTCCTGTGTTTTGATTCGGCTGAGTTGCATCTATCGGCTTGAATAAATTCTTTACTGAGCAATTTTGTAGCGACCTGACAATCGAGTTTGGTATCGCGCGCGAGAAAGACTTCGCCCATCCCTCCTGCGTCAGACGGGGCGAGGATTTGATAGCGGTTAGTTGATCCCCTGCCTTAACGATCATCGCTTGATTCTATTTCATCTCTTTTCAATCAGGTAAAGTGAGCCTGCTGCTGACTATAACTTTTTCCCCCTCTGCCAGCAACAGTCAACTCAATTCAGGGTTCCTGCAAAGTAAGTTGACAAAGAAAAAATCGACTAACCTGGGAGCGCGCGCGCGGGCTGCGCGCTTGCTCGATGAGTCAAGACTTGAGGGTTTTCTTTGTACTCGACCTGTGAAGCCTTGCGCGCTATCATCGCGCTCCCGGGACTTTGCCTCAACTCTGCAACTCAATTCGAAATGAATACTCGGATAGACAGAAATCGTGCGCGCCTTGTCGGAGCCGGCCTTCATCACTCCTTCGACTCTCCCTTCCTGTTCAGCCGCCGCGCCGTGTATTGATTCCTCGCCTCAAGCGATTCGGGATCAGTGATCGCGCTCATCAAAGCTTCTCCATCGCCGAAAGCAGTCATCCCCGCGCTCAACGCCCGCGACACGGCGTTGACATGCTCTTTCGTGATGACCACCGGAACTGAGGGCTGTCGGATGATCTCTGCCGCCAGTCGCTTCACTTCGTCCTCAAGTTCATCAAACGGGACGACGCGATTGATGAAGCCCATCGCTTTTGCTTCCTGCGGCGTAAACGCCCGACAGGTCATCACAAGTTCTTTCGTCATCGCTGGCCCTATCTCGCGCACGAGTCGCGGAATGCCGCCCCACGCGAGAGGTATGCCAAGCTCGATTTCAGGAATCGAGAAACGCGCGTCTTCCGCGGCGACGCGCAGATCGCACGCCGAAGCAAGCACCACTCCGCCGCCGACTACGTGACCATGCAATCGAACAATAGTCGTCGCGCGCATCCCCTCGATTGCATCGGCCATGCGACGGCCCGACTGGGCCGCCTCGCGACGGTAGAGCCAGGATTTTCCCGAATCGGGTACGGCTTCCTGAGCCGGTGACTCTCTGAGATCAGCGCCAGCGCAAAACGCGCGACCGGCCCCGCCGACGATCACCACCCGAACCTCGCGTTGTTCATCGAACCAGTGTGCAGCAAGAACTAGCTCTCGCAGCATCAAGGCATTCATCGCGTTCAATCGTTCGGGGCGATTGAGCGTCAATCGTCCAAGCGGCCCATCGATTTCAACATTGATCGTTTCAAAACTCATCGCTCACCGGCCCTTCTTCTGCTCGCCGATCCACACTGGACTGACCCACGCCACTTCGCCATCGATCTGCACCACGCGCAGGTAATAGTAATCATCCTCGGCGGGCGCTTTCGTCGGGCGATAACTGAACGACACATCCCACGGAGCATTGGCTCGCGCCTTGCGCGCGTACACAAAAGCGTTTGGCGCCGCGTTGAACTCAGCCCGCTTCACGGCGATATCGCTCAATTTGAAACTGATCTCGCGGTAAGGCGTTCTGCTCGGCGGGCCGGGAGGTCTCACAACATAACCCGACGCGCCTGTGCCTCCCGTCGATCCTGTCAATTCAGATACGATCACCTTCACCTGAGCATCAGCCGGAGCCGATGACAATCGAATCAACAATCCGTCGAAGTCTCCGCGCGTGCGACATGTGAACCATATGCGACGATCATCCACCTGATGAAACTCATCCGTGTGATGATCCACGTTGAGCGGCTCGATGGAAGCGATCTTCCCGCCTGTAACTTCGATCCATCCGCCCCAACCCACGCCCCCGCGCGGCGACATCACATCATCGCCCTCGGTTTCCGTCCGTGTGTGAAACATGATCTGCACCGCCGAAGGATCAGTCGGGCGCGGCGTGAGGTAATCCTTGCGATATTCAATCTCGCCGTTGTGAACGACATCGATGTGATCGATAGCCGCCGTGCCAAGCACGCGCGCTTTGATCGTAGGGATCGCGCCGACCGGCGCAGCCCCGCCGATGCGACCGTCGCTTATGGTCATCTTCACGACAGGCCGCGTTGCGTTGCTCGTCGCATAAGTCGCGCGCTCTTTCATCCCCTGCCAGATTCCATCTCGGTCGAGCGTTGATGAGTAAACTGCCGCCAGTCCGTTGCGCGTTGAGATGACGGCGGGGCTGTAACCGGGATGTCCCGTGTGATCATCGCTCGCGGCGACCAGTCCCACGCGATAACCGCGCCGCAGATATCGCTGACCGAAGTATTCGAAGCTGCCGTGCATCGAAAATATTTCGACCAGTCGTTCCATCTCCGAGTCATTGAAATTCCAGTCGCCCGGTTCGTGCGCGTGCGGGATGATCAACACGTTATCGACGGCGTCAATAGCTCGCAGCTTTTCATAAAGCTGGTTGGGGCGCGGCGCTTCCCATCGCGTAACGTAACGCCCTTTGTCGGTCTTGAAAAAAACATTGTGATGGCCTCCAAAGCGGAACGGCTGCGTCCACTCATAGCCCATATAGGCGACGAATTGTCCCGGACGATTGGCCCGCTCCGTTTCGCTTCGAATCTTCTCCCATCCCACCCGTGACAGAAAAAGATCGTGTCCGGTGAGCGAAGCGAAATCCAGAAACGCGACATCGCGCGCATACTCGTAATAGCGCGGCACTGTCCCGTAACCTTCTTCATCAGCCGCATGTCCGTGAAGCTCGCCCCAGTAAATTCGTTGCTGCGGGGTGCGCTCTACAAGCACCGGATTGCTCACGCATCTGAACCTGCCGTCCGCGCTTGTGACTTCGAATTTGTATCCACCTTCCGCGTTGATCTTCACGCCGTCGAGTTGACCCGTGTACTTTCCCGGAGGAACGACGATCTCGCCCACAGCGCGACCATTCAGACTGACTTTGAACGCGCCTCCGACAAATCGCGCGGGATTCCAGTATTGATCCTCGACTCTGAGGCGGACGGAAAACGACTCGCCCGTGGCTACGACCGATGGCGCGATGGCATTGATGAGCGCGGCTTCATCGCCGCTCACTATGGTCGAGATTCTGGCCACGGGAACTATAGTGCCATCGCCGCTGAAGTCGGCTGATATCATAAAAGGGAAGTCGTCGGAATCTCTCGTCGCCTGTCGGTAGCCGGGGCTGCCGCGCGAGGTGTCGCCTATGGTGATCGTCACCTTGTCGCCTTGTTTGAGCGCGCCCGAAATTACTCTCAAACCCGGCATCGGCACTGGGCCGAATATGTTCGAGTAGATTCCCATGAAGTTTGCGACGTAAGGCTCGGTCTGAGCAGTGCGACTCTCGACCCTGAATGAAACATAACTCTCTGCCGCCGGATCAATCGATTGAAGACGCACGCGATTATTGAAAAAGTTCTGGCCGACGCGAATGCCCTGACCTCTCCCGATCTCGGTTTCACCCACAGTGTATTCCAAAATGATGGTCGAATACTTTCCGGCTATCAGTTCGTTTTTGTCCGTGCGCACGACCCGACCCATCTGATTGCCTTTTTCTTCGAGGAACGAAAGCGTTCTGATCCATTGTTTGAACGCCGCATCGAGTTGTGGTGTCGGATCGGGCAAGCGAATGAATGTGAGATTCAAATCCTGCTGCACGAGAAAAAGCCCGCGCGCCGTCAAATCATCGCCCCAGTCGCGCACCGTCTGCACGCGCTCGGCGTGATTATTTGCGCTGGTCGGGATGGAGTTGATCTCGGCTTTCAGTTTGGCCACTCGATCTGCAAGGCTCGGCGTTTGCGCGCCGCGCGTGACGGAATAAATGATCAGCCCGCTCGCCAAAACAATCACCAGCAGACTGAAGCGAAACAGCGCGGTTGCTTTTTTCATCGCATCTCCTCCGTAATTGTGGCGCAAGCTGTCAGCTTGCGAGGCTGTAACGTAACTACTCAGCCCCGTTAGGGGCGACCTGTTTATAGAATCCCCTGGAGCTAAACTCCGATCATTCACCCTGACCGGCTGAGTAGTTACGCTGTAAATTTCGTACTTTCAGGGCGCACAATCTAACCGCATTGCGCTACCGGACATCTCCGTTCGTTACTCATGCGCGATCATTGTTTCTCTGCCGCGCCGTAAGGAATCAGCGCATTGATTCGCTCTGCATCTTCCATCGCCTCGATTTTCCACTCGCCATCGATGAGCCTGAATCTATGCGTCTGAGCTTCGCTTTTTCCGCGAGAGACGAACTCGACCCTGAGCCTCGCCGTTTGTTCGTCCGACTGCTCAAAATCTGAGACCGCGATTCCCGTCATTTCACCGTTGAGTTTTTTCAGATACCGGCTGAACTCAGACGCGCCCATCTCGTTTGCGGTCTTTTCAAGTCGCTCCCTGAGCGCGCCGCCGAAGCAGTCAAGATAAGCGCGGGCATCGCCATCGCGCGCAGCATCCACCATCCGCCATATAACATCTTCGGGAGAAGCTGGCGCGGTCTCTCCAAATTTCATGTTCGACCATCGCTCGCGCCCTGTCAGAAACAGGAGCGCCGATGCGATCAACAAAACGGTGATGATGGCAGGCAATCTCTTTTTCATGGCTCTTCAACCGAATGACAGGGCTATTGGTACGGTTTGATGATGCTCAAATCCATCAAACTCTTCGACCCTGACGAGTCGATGACGACCTTTTTCACCCTCGGCAAAATCTCTTCCATCGTTTCAAGATAGAGGCGGCGTTCGGTGATCGCTCTGGCGCGGCTCGATTCGCTGATCAGTTTTTCAAACCGCGCGGCATCGCCTTTCGCTTCGTTGATGCGTTGCTGGCGATAAGCTTCCGCCTCGCTTTGCATCTTCTCGGCTTCGCCCCGCGCTCTGGCCAGATTGTCGCTCGCGTAGCCCTGAGCTTCGTTGATGATTCGGTCGCGGTCTGCGCGCGCGCTTGCGACTTCGCGAAACGCATCGCTCGCTTCAGCGGGCGGAGAGACCTGTTCGATATTGATCGAATCTATATGAACGCCGCTGGCGTAATGGTCGAGAATTTCCCGTGAGCGTTCAAGAGTCGCATTCTGCACACTGATCTTGCCTGTCGTGAGAATTGAATCTATCGAGTCGCGCGCTATCGTTCGCGCAAAGGCCGATTCGACTGTGCGAGCGATCATCTCGGTCACCTCAAGCGAGCGATAGAGATAAGCCGCAGGGTCTTTGATCGCGTACTGCACCGTCATCTGAACATTGATGATATTCTGATCTCCGGTTAAAAATTCCGGCGCATTCTCTGCGGCCCGTCGCCCCAACGCCTGATCGGGCATCTCCAATCCGATAGTCAGCCGTTTGGCTTCCAGCACTTTCAATTTGACGACGCTCTCCACAGGCCACGGCAGATGATAATGGATGCCCGGTGTGACGCCTTTTTCAACCACTTGCCCAAAGCGAGAGACAACCGCCTGCTCGTCGGCAGCGACAAAATAAATTCCGCTCAACAAGTACAGGATCACAAGCACAAGCCAAAAGCGACTGCGGAGCGCATCGCGAATGCGGAATGCGGAGTGCGGAATGCGGAATATAAAAAAGATGATCCGCGAGAAAAAGGTTTTATTGGTTGCTTTCAAATCCTGCTCGCTCATTCAAAATTTCTCCTCTCCGTTCCGCATTCCGCACTCCGCATTCCGCAGCCGACGGCATTTATTTGTTTCGTTTTGCCGTTTTGATTGAAGAGACGACGATAGCGACCAACTCACCGGCTTCCTTAATCAAGCTGGCCAGAAGCTCAGGCCGAACTAACCCGGATTCAATTAACAACTCCATCCAGTAAATTGATTCGTCAGCCTCTTCTTCAACAATTCCCATCTTGGCGATAAAGTCAGCAGGTGATTTGGCCCTGCACGAAGCTCGATAGTTTGCCCCTACCGAAGTGCCGCTTCTCAACAATTGCTTGCCGATAACATCAGCCGTCCTGCCACGTGGCAACGACTCGACTAAACGGATGATCCTTAATGAAAATGCTTTGGTGCGCGCTTTCAAATCCTGCTCGCTCATTCAAAATTTTCTCCTCTCCATTCCGCATTCCGCACTCCGCATTCCGCATTTGAGTTACTGTCTTCCTTCAGTCAACAGCCTGAGCAATTCGGAATCAGATGAAAGGATTGCTGTCGTGTTCGAGTCGATGACTTTTTTGTAAGCTTCAAGCGTTCGAACCAGTTTGTAAAACTTGGGATCGCGTGAGTACGCGCTGGCGTAAATCTTCGTCGATTGAGCATCGCCGAAGCCGCGTATGCGCTCGGCTTCGGCGTAAGCTTCAGACAGTATGCGCGACTTTTCTTTGTCAGCTTCGGCGCGAATCTTCAGAGCCTCGGCTTCGCCTTCTGCGCGATACTGACGGGCTATGCGTTCGCGTTCCGCGCGCATCCTCGCAAAAACGCTTTCACGATTCTGCGTTGGCAGATTGAGGCGCTTGATCCTCACGTCCAAGACCTCGATGCCGTATTGCTCCATCGCCCGCTCGCGGCACTCGCGGCTGACGCTCTCCATCACCTCTGACACGCTCATCTCTTCGGGATTCGTCGAGACGAGCGCGCTCAGTTCCGTCCTGCCCAGAGATGCCGCCGTAGCAGCCCAAACGGTGTCGTGCATGCGCATCTCCGCGCCCTTCAGGTCGTTTACAGTTTGCAGGAATCGATTCGGATCGGCGATGCGCCAGCAAACGTATGTATCAACGATTATGTTCTTTTTATCTTTAGTCAGAAACTCGGACGGGCGCGGGTTGTAGACCATCAGTCGTTTCTCGAACACCATGAGGCTTTGCCATGGCCATTTGACCTTCAATCCGGCAGACGTGATCGTGCGCACAGGCTTGCCGAACTCTGTGATGATTCCATACTCGGTTTCATCCATCGTGAAAGCCGTCCTCGATAACAGCACGAGTGCAACAATCGATACTGCCGCGATTGAAATTATTCGCCTTCTTCTTTCCATGATGATTATTCCTTCTTTTCCTGCGCAGCGATCTCAGCGGGATCGATCAGGCCGCCCTGCGGATCGACGAAAAGCATATGTCGCCGTCCGAATTTCGACGAATCAATGATCAACTTCTTCCGGCCTGCCAGCACCTGTTCTATGGTTTCCAGATAGAGCCGCGTTTCGGTAACACCGGGCGCGAGTTTGAATGCTTCGACCGCTTGTTTGAATCGCTCGGCATCGCCCGTCGCGCGATTGGCGCGACTCGTGGTATAGAGGGCCGCTTCAGTCAACCGCGCCAACGCCTGACCGCGCGATAGTTTCAGTTGCTCGTTGCGATAAGCCTCGGCCTGATTTATCAGCGTGTTTTTTTCCTCGAACGCGCTCGACACTGCGCGAAAGGCGTCGACTACTTCGACTGACGGATGCACGTCCTGCAACTCTACTGCGACGATGCGAAGCCCGCTCCTGTAAGCATCGAGTTTGCCTTGCATCATCTCTTTCGCCTGTCGTTGGATTTCGTTTCTGCCCGTCGTCAAAATCTCATCAAGACTCGTCCGACCGATGAGGAATCGCAAAGTTGATTCAGCCGCCGCTCGAACGACGCTGTTCGGATCAGTGGCGGAGAAGAGAAAATCTTCGGGCGAGCCGATTGAATACTGCACCACGGCGCTGACTTCGATCAGGTTCTCGTCGCCCGTGAGCATCAGCGATTCCTCGGCCTGCTTTTCGTAACGCCCAATGCGATGCTGAAGATTCCATTCGTATGCCGCCGGTTCAGTCTCTATTTGATCTTCGCCCGACTCCTTGTGAATCGTGCGGAATCCGATTTCAGCCACCTCGACGCGATGCGGTTTGAGACGAGTTATCTCATCAACGGGCCACGGCAGTTGATAATGCAATCCGGGATCGAGCGCGGGCGCGAGATTGCGTCCAAAACGCCGAACCACCGCAATCTCGTCCGACTCGATCATCGTTATGCCTGAAGCGAGATACATAATCGCAAGAGCCGCGGCAGCCGATTTGATGACCGTCCTGCGATGCGATTCGAACCATCGCCGTCCGGCTTGAAGATCGATTGAATACGCGCGATGCGCGATGTGATGGCGAGCATATTCGAATATCTCGCGACTGCGTTTCGCAAGCGCGCTCTCACTCGCTTTGCTGCGGACGAGCAGTCGAAGCGAATTGAGTACGACGAGCAACGCCGAAACCTGATGCAAGGCCGCCGCCGATGCGGGGCCGATCAGTCCCAGAGTCGCCGCTGCGATTGATACGAGGTTGACCGCGAGCGCGAATCCCCAGATGTTCTGACGGATGATTGCAAGCGCGGCGCGGCTCACATCGATGAGCAGTGGCAGGCGTTCCAGCCGGTCGTTCATCAACACGATGTCCGCTTCTTCAATCGCGATGTCGGTTCCCGCATCTCCCATTGCGATTCCGACATCGGCAGCGGCAAGAGCCGGAGCGTCGTTGATGCCGTCGCCGATCATCGCCACTCTCGAACCGCTCAGTTTCAGTTGCTCGATCAGTTCGACCTTCTGAGCAGGCAACATCTCCGCGTGAATTTCAGCTATGCCCGCGCTGCGCCCCGTTGAGAGCGCCACGCGCTCGCGGTCGCCGGTCAAAAGCATTATGCGTTTGACACCCGCGCGGCGTAGATCATCGATTGCCGGGCGCGCATCCTCGCGCAGACTGTCCTCGACGCTGATCGCGCCCCGAATGACTCCATTTTCGGCGACGAGTACCGATGTTTGCCCTTCAAGCTCAAGAGCCGAAAGCGAAGCCTCGACTTCGGGAGTCAGCGCGATTTGTCGCGACTCGATCATCCGGCGATTGCCGACGATGACGCGATTGCCGTCAGCTTGCGCTTCGACGCCCAGACCGGGATGAACGCTGAACTCTTCGACCGGATCGACACCTAGTCCGCGCGCTCGCGCTTCTTTCACGATCAATTGCGCAATCGAATGTTCAGACCTCTGCTCGGCCAGCGCAGCCATTCGCAGCAGGGCATCTTCCGAATCAGTGTTGAACTTAGTGATACGGGTGATGACCGGGCGGCCTTCGGTGATCGTGCCGGTCTTATCGAATACAACGCAATCTATCGTGGCCGCGGCTTCCAGACTCGCGCCGCTTTTGACCATCACTCCGTCGCGCGCAAGCCTGCCGATGGCTGCCACGACTGCCGCAGGAGTCGCCAGAATCAGCGCACAAGGACAGGCGACGAGCAACACCGCAACGGTGCGAATCCATTCGCCAGTGAAGAAGAAAACCGCGGCGGCTAGAGCCAGCAGCAGCGGCAGAAACCATGCGGCATATCGATCCGCAAGCCTGACAGCCGGAGCCTTTTTGTGTTCCGCTTCTTCGATCAGCGCGATGATGCGAGCAAGCGTCGTGTCCGGGCCTACGCGAATGGCGCGCATCTCAATCGCGCCTGCGGCGTTGACGCTTCCTGCGAAAACCGTATCGCCGGGATGTTTATCTACGGGAATGGATTCGCCTGTGATCGGCGCTTCGTTGATCGAAGAACTCCCAACGGTGATTTCTCCATCGACAGGGATTCGCTCGCCCGGTCTGACCAAAACGAGATCGCCCGCGCTAACTTCAGCCGCAGCGATTTCCTTTTCTTCGCCGTCGGAACGGATGCGCGCCGTCTTTGGCGAAAGCGCGATCAACTTCTCGATTGCCGTCCGCGTGCGACGCGAAGCGAATTCTTCAAGCCCTTCGCCGACGAGCATGATGAAGACCGCTTCCGCCGCCGCTATGTATTCGCCGATAATCAACGCCGCGCTGACGGCGATGACGATAGCAAGATCAGCCGACAATCGTTTCTCAAATAATGCCGAGATGGCTTTGTGGCATATCTTATAGCCGCCGATGAGCGCGAGCAGAATGGCAGTGTCGATGCCTAATATGGAGGTGAACAGGCCGAGCCAGTTTGCGAGCAGCATCAGCCCGACGGCGGCAGTGAATAGGATGTAAGCGGCCCACTTCGCAGAGCTTGAGTCTTTCTGATGATCGTAGGAGATGTGTTGGATGATCATTTCACGGTTTTCTTTCAGCCGCTTTTTTCAAAGGCTCAAGCCGTTTGCGCGTCGCTTCCGCTTCCGGGTCGGGCGGCGGAGGGTTGAGCATACGCGCGAGGAATGCGAGAGCTTCCATCGCGCGGGGCCGAATGGTGCGCCCGACATGATCGGCTCCGCGCACCAGATGATATTCGTGAAGAATCTTCTGATCCCAAAGTATGCGATGAAGAAACTCCGTCGCTTCGTGAAGATAAAAAGCGTCTTCATCACCTGCTTCGATGTATATGCCAAGCCCTGACTCGCGCAGGCGGTCGGCTCTCGCGAGGGCTATCGAAGCGACGTTGTTCGATTCCCAGTAAGCTTCATCGAAAGGCTTGCCGAATATCGTCTCCATCAAGTCCTGCCCGCGATAAAATTTGTAGCGCGATGAGAGGTCTTTCCATTTCAGCACAGGGTCAATACCCGGTTCCATCGCTGCCAGCGCGCCGAATTTTTCCGAGTGCTTGAATCCGATCCTCAGCGCGCCCATCCCGCCCATCGAGATGCCTAAGAGCATCGTGCCTCGGCGCTCGCGCGTGACCTTGAACTTCGCGCGCAGGTGATCGAGGAATTCTGTGGCGATGAAGGTCTCCCACTTTTGCGAGCCGTCTTTGTAATCCATATAAAACGACCGCGCCGCGCTCGGCGTGACGATGACCATCTGGGGCAGCGTTCCCGCTTTCCACATCTCATCGATGGTCGGTCGCATTCGCGCAAGAAAACTCTTGTCGCCGCCGCCGCCGTGCAGGAAGAAGAGCAGAGGCAAATCCTTCGCCTGCTCATACCCATCAGGCAACAGCGCGGCGTATTCGACCGGAGCAGACACAAGTTTGGTTTCGACCTTGCCCTCAACCAACTGGCTTGCTGAAACGCCGGAAGCCAGACAAAAGATGAAGAGACAGAAAAGCAACAGATTCGCTCTTTGCATAATCGTATTCTCCTTCAGCGCGTGTTTCGCCTGATTATAAACGGTCGAGGAGCAATCCTGAGCCGCAAGCCGTCGCGCGAATTACAAAATCTCGCCGGTTCATTTTTTGCCGAGCCTCTCGTTGATGATGGGATAGATCGAATAGAAGAGTCGAAAGCTATCGGGCAATCGTTTCCCGACAAGCTGAAATCCTCCGTACCCGATTCTGGTGTTGATCCACGGGATCGCGCCATACACTCCCGGCACGCTCATCTGAACGCCTCGGCTGCCATCCGCCATCGCTTCCCACCACCACGACAGACCGTACCCGTTCGTTCGGGCGACGGGCGTAAACGGCACGCCGCCCAACTGATCTTTCTGCATCTCGCGCACAGATGTTTCAGAAAGCGCGCGCCGCCCTTTGAAGACGCCGCCCGCCAGATGCATTTGCAGCAGGTTGCCGTAATCCTGAAGGGCGCACTTTGCGCCGCCGCCGATTCTCGGATTGCGCGTCTCGCCATAGGTGAAAGTTTTCATATCGAGCGGAATCCTGACGCGCTTATCGAAGAGTTTATTCCAAACCTCGCCCGTGACGATTTCGGCAATCCGCCCGCCGATGTGATACGAGACTGCGGGCTGATATTCGTGCTTCGAGCCTGCCGGATAGAGAACCGAGTCATCACGGGCGATGCGGTTGACGGATTCTTCCAGCGTGATGCCGTTATCCCGCTGAGGCAATGCAATCGAAGGATGATTGGCTGGCATCCCGTGCGTTTGCGCGAAAAGCTGGCGAATGGTGATCGCGCCGCGAACGGGGCCGAACTGCGGCAGGTATTTTTTAACGGGGTCGTCGAGTTTGATCAGTTTGTCGTCGACCAGTGTCATGATAGCAGTAGTCGAAGCCAGCTTGGTCGCCGAGCCGAGCAGGTGCGCGGTCTCGGTCGTGTCAGCGCCGAATGCCTTTTTATAAAACGTCCCCTCGGCGGTGCAGAGCAGAAGCCCGACGCCCGTGAATGTTTTGTCATCAATCGAGCCTTTGAGTCTGGCTTCGACATCGCTCCAATCAAGTTCGGCGAATCGCGCGTTGCGTTGCGTCGCTGCCATCGAACGGTTCGGAATCAGCGCCGCGCCGACGGCTGCGCCGCACATCATCAGCGCGTCGCGTCGCGTCATGCGATTGCTGGCTTTGCCTGCTTTAACTTGTTCCATCCAAATCACCTTTCCGGCTCATAGCTCGACCGCATCTGGATGCCCCATCGCCCGTTCTGATTCGTCACCATGTATAACGAATCGAATGTGTGTATGGGCGTATGATCCTTGCGATAGCGCGTGACGCGCACGGCGACATGCACTTTGTCAGGACTGCAATGAATGATCTTGCGTTCATCATAGCGGGAGTAATCCCATCCGATGCTCTTTTCGAGCGTTTCAAAAATCTGCTGCCGGTTGCTCGGCCCTTCGAGAACTGTCACTCGCCCCGCGGCCAGACGCACATGCGGGAAGTTGTAGGTCGCCTCGAATTTTTTGATGTCTTTGGAATTGAAACCATCCATGAAGTCATCGAGAACTTTGATGGCGGCTCGCGACGGCCCTTCGCACCCTTTGATGGGCGCAGGCTCTTTGCTCACAGCGGATTTTTTCTGCGCGAGCGCGGGCGCGGTCAGAGCGCATACCATCATCAGAGCTACTGCAATCGTGACCAGTGAAATTCGGCGCATCGTGTCCTCCAACCCAACCTGTCTACTCCTATTTTCCGACGGGCAACACCAGCGCCGAAGGACGTTGTTTATCGAGATGGATATTGTTCGTCGCTGTCAGCGCGTTGCCTTTTTTGTACATCGGCCCGCCGTCGTTGATGTTGATCGCAAACTTGGGATAAGACGATGAAGAGATGATCACGCGCGCTCGATGGCCTTTCAGAAACGTGATCGCTGTGCTGGGCAGTTCAATCGTCACGGGGTAGATTTCTCCCGGCTTCATCATCTCTTCTTTCGTGGTCGTATTGCGAAATCGCATGCGACGAATGCCTTCGCCCACTAACATCGAACGACCATCAGGATAAACGTCTGTCAGAATCGCCGTGAAGTCAGTGTCATCGCAATCCGACGAAACGAATAGCTTCACCTTCACTTTGCCCGCAACCGCGAGGTCTTTTTCCAGCGCGGGCGTGCTGAAGATCAGCACATCGCTGCGGCTTTCGACTTTTTCCCGCTGATCCTGCGGGCCGGGTTGTAATGTCTGATCAAGCACATGACCGCCTACAGTCGGGACGGGATTGGCCGGATCGTATTTGAACACGAGCGACGCCTTATTCTCTTTCGGTCTGGCGACGGAAAGCGAACGATCCGCGCGAAGAAAATATTCGACATCGCGGCTATCTTTCGGCGGCCAAATGTTAGTCGAACGCCAAACGTTTGCGCCCATCTGGTAATAAGTGATCAGCGGCTCTTTTTGATCAAAATTGTTTGGAGTTTGCTTCATCCAGTAATCGAAGAAGGCGCGAGTCTTCGTCATGCCGAAGTATTGCGCGTTGGGAAATTCAAGTTGACCGTTTCTGGCCTGATCGGTTTGATGAGGCCACGGGCCTACGATCAGCCTGCTGTGCGCGCGGGCTTTTTCGCCGCCGCTCGCGCGCACGGTCTCGAATGCCGCAATCACGCCGTCGGTGTAGATGTCGTACCATCCGCCGATGAAGAGCATCGGCGTTCTAATATCTTCGCCTTTGACGAAATTCGCCGCCACTACTTTCGTCCAACTATCATCCTTGATCGGACGTGAAGCGATCAGATTGTGAAGATGCGTGCCGAAGCCAATGCGACCGAGCATGATGAGAAACTCTTCCCACAGCACGCCGCCCGGAAAGTAAATGTCATAATCCAAATTGAGCGGCATCACCATCGGAACCGAACAAACGAGGTTGGGCGGATTGTTGCGCGCCGTTTCGTACTGCACTCGCCCAAGCGCCGAAGGGCCCCACGTCGCAATTCGCCCGTTCGACCACTCCTGCTTCGCAATCCACGCGCAAGTGTCGAAACCATCGCGGCCAATATCGGCCTGCTCTCCTGCCGCAAGCGCGTTTTGTGAAGCGAACTTGCCGCGCCAGTCAGTGACGACGAAGGCATAGCTGGTGTCGGTAAAAAGCGAATCCGATCCGTAACGCCCCTGCCCCGCGAATGCGCCTCGAAGCTGATTCTTGTTGTAAGGGGTCTGAACCAGAACGACAGGAAACCTGCCTCCGCTTTTGGGGACGTACACATCCGCCGCAAGCTGTTTGCCATCGCGCATCGGAATCATAACGGTCGAGGCATTGAATGGCGCGGAGGCGGGCAGTATCGAGGCGGTCGAAGGCTGTTGAGACGCCAGACTCAACCCCGACGCGCTCATCAAAGCAAAGAGCAACAACCAGACGATTCGTTTCATGACCTCTCCTCAGAAAACAGTTTTCAGTTTTCAGTTTTCAGTTTTCATCGCTTGCGGGCGAGTTGGTCGAACCCGTCAATGGCTCCTCGGAAAAAGTGGCGCAAGACGAACTTGCGTAGCTTCAAATTGAATTTTTCTCACTCGTTGCGTTTGCGCTCGATAAATTTCTTCATCATCACGCGCGGCTCATCCGACCGATAGGCTTTGGCGAACGACTCGATTCCGCGCTCGATGGCTTCATCGAGCGGAAGCCTCTCCCATTCGCGAAGCAAACCCTTCTGCAAACGAATGGCGCGCGGGCCAGCTTCGAGTATCGCCTCGATCCAATCGTCTATGGCCCCGTCAAGTTCTTCTTCAGAGACTACGCGCTCGATCAATCCGCAATCAAAAGCTTCCCGCGCCGTGATCGTCTCGCCCGTGTAGATCAATCGAGCCGCTTTTCCCCATCCTACGAGTCGCGGCAGTAATGCGGCTTCGATCACCGAAGGGATGCCGACGCGAACTTCGGGCATGCCAAAACCGGAACGCTCGGATGCGACGCGCAGATCGCACGAGGCCGCGACTTCCAGACCTGCGCCGAGGCAATAACCCCGTATTCGCGCGATGACCGGAACCGGCAGTCGGCGCAATGCGGCGCACACATGGTGCAGGCGTGTGATGAAAGCGCGAGCGGAATCTTCATCAAGCTCGGCCATCTCGTTTATGTCTGCGCCGCCGATGAAGGCGCGTTCTCCTGCGCCGGTCAATACGAGAGCGCGTAAATGGTCGTCATCATTCAGGCTCTCGATGGCTGACAGGAGTTCGGCGATAAGCCTGCTGTTGAGAATGTTGAGCCGCGACCGGTGATCGACCGTGATGCGAGCGACGCGCCCGCGCTCGCCGTGATCTTCCATCGAAAGCATGATTGATGGCTCAGTCGTCAGGCTACTCACCGTGTCAGATACAAATCCTCAATCTGACTCCTTCGAATTCCCAACTGCCCGCAGCCTCGCGGCATGGCCACATAGGTTGTTTGAGTTGCCCCTCCCACTTCACGAACTCCCGCTTCAACTGCTCGACGATTTCAGGATATCGGTCGGCCATGTTTTTCTGCTCGCCTATGTCCTTCGACAGATCGTAGAGCCAGTACCGCTGGCCGCCTTTGAAGAGTTTCCAATTGCCCTTACGCACAGCGCCGTTGTCGCCGTTACGCCAGAAGAGAACTTCGTGCGGCGCATTCTTTTTCTGGCCGGTCAGAAATGGCATCAGGTCGACTCCATCATAGACGCGATCTGAGGGCATCTTTCCGCCCGCCGCGGCGACGGCTGTGGGGAATAGATCGAGCGACGAGACAGGGTGGTCATAAACCATCCCGGCTTTGAGCCTCGCCGGATATTGCACGGCGAACGGAACACGGAAGCCGCCTTCAAGGTGTGTGAGCTTGCCGAAACGAAGCGGGTCGTTCGTGCAAGCCTCTGTGTAGGTCGCGCATCCGTTGTCGCTGGCGAAGACGACCAGAGTGTTTTGCTCAAGCCCCGTCTCGCGCAACTTTTTGAGAATCTCGCCCACCGCATCATCGAGCGCGCTGACCATCGCGGCATAGACCTGACGGCGTTCGTCTTTGATGTGAGCGAATCGGTCGGTGTACTTGCGCGTGGCCTGCAACGGCGTATGCGGCGCGTTGAACGGCGCGTAGAGAAAGAACGGCTCCTGTTTGTGACGTTCGATGAAAGCGACAGCCTCGCGGGCGAAGGCATCAGTCAGATAGCTCGTCTCTTCGACCGGAGCCTGATTGCGATAGACAGGATTTCGCGGATTGCGCGGCCACGCAGGGTTGGCTTCACCGCCTCCGGGTCGGGCGTTTTTCACGTCGGTCGCCTGCGGATCGATGTATGTATTTGCGCCGAAGAGAAAACCGAAGTATTCATCGAAGCCGCGCCGGGTGGGGCGAAATTTCTCGTGCATCCCAAGATGCCACTTGCCCACCATCCCAGTCGCATACCCGGCTCGCTTCAACACCTCGGCCAGCGTTATTTCCGAAACGGGCAACCCCATCTCCTGATTGCTGATGGCGCGTTGAAGCGGGCCAGCGTTGAATTCGAACCCGAAGCGATGTTGATAACGCCCCGTGACGAGGGCGGCGCGCGACGGACTGCAAACGGGAGCGGTGACATAACCATTCGTGAAGGCTATGCCGCGTTTGCCGATTGAATCGATATTCGGCGTCGGGATATCTTTGCAGCCATACAATCCCACATCGCAGTATCCGAGGTCATCGCCGAGTAGGATGACGATGTTGGGGCGGCGAGTCTGGATGCTGGAACCAGCGCGCTGCCTCGCCCCCGTCACTCCCGCCAGAGCGAGGCTCGTCACAAGAAACAGGATCAGATATAAATGCTTTCCTCTCATCATACCCCTCCCTCTGAGCAGCAATAGCGCGTATCTGTTTCTATGGTCAGACTGACTGAACGAGCCGCTGGTCTGTTTTTGTGCATCTCGACCGGCGCAGGCTGTATTTTCCCTGCCCGCGCGATGCTCATTTTTAATCCGTGTCAGTGGGATGGGAAAACTGCTTACCGATCAGTCGGGCAGTTTTTATACTACCCCCGAGCCGCGCGTCAAGGGCGGGCCTTATCACGTTTGCCGAAATCATATTGACTATGGTTGACTGTCATTCAGAGAATGCATTTATGAGCGATGGCCCGAATGTATCACAAAGGCTCCGCGCTGTGGCGTCTCTCGTCTTTTTGCAAATGCTGCCAGCCACGCTGCTCACGCCCGCCATACGCCCGCTGTTTGCCAACCTGCACGCCGGGAAAGAATGGGCGATGTACGCTTTCATGTCTGTCAACATGGCTGGCGCGGCGCTGATAGTTCCTCTCCTCGGCGCTTATCTCGACAGAGTAAAACGACCGCGCCGATTGCTCGCCGCGCTCGCCGTAAGCGACGCTCTGTTGCTCATCCTTGTGACTTTGCCTATTCCCGTCTGGCTTGTGCTTTCGCTGCGCGCCATCGAAGGCGTGGCTCACGTCGGAGGGGCGACTATTCTGCTTGCGGAAGCGGCGCGATTGGGGCGCACCAAAGAGAGCGGGCGCGCGATGGGGATGGCGGGCGCGGCGATCATATTCGCCATCGCATTGGGAAACGCCGCGGGCGGATTTGCGGTGAGCTTAGATTGGCGCGCGCCTTACATTCTGGCCAGCATGATTTTTTTGATCGTCGCCTCGATTGCTTTTTTCTCCGAGGACGAAGTTGAGCGCACAGCCAGCGAGAGGCATCTTCTCTCTCTCCTTCGCAGTTATCGCCGGATATGGTTTCCGACAGGTCTCGCCTTCATCGAGAGATTCGCCGTCGGCTGCATCATCGTCACCTTTTCGCTGTTCGCTCACAAAGCTCACCAGATGAGCGACAGCGCGATTGGATGGCTCTTTGCCATGCTGACATTCCCGTTCGCGCTATCGATGTACCCCATAGCGCGATTCTCGAACCTGTTGCCGCGAGCGATATTCGTCGTCGCAGGCTCGATTCTTTACGCCGCCTCCATTTTTCTGCTCGGCTACTCTCCGTCCAGCGCGCTGCCGCTCGTGATGATAATGGGGGGGATAGGCGCGGCGATGCTATTTGCGCCGACTCTTTGTTACGCATCTACGCTCGTGGATCAATCGCACAGATCGACGGCTATGGCGCTCGTCAACGCCGCAGGATGTCTGGGAATGGTTTTAGGGCCGATGGCAGCCGGGATGACTGCGGCGATATTCGCAAGCGCAGAGAATCCGCTCGCAGGATACCAGGCGGTGTTTGCCATGGCTGCATCGGCCATAATTCTGTGGCTGGTCGTGGGCGCGCGATGGCTTCTCGTTCAATTCAGAAAAGAGTGGGGCGAAGTGATAGCTCCGGCAGCGATCGCTTCGCAGGAGAGAAACGATTGATAATTCCCGCCCGGTGTCAGCCGTCACGTCGAGGGGTGACAGCCTGCACTGCTTCCACCCGGAAGAAGTTCTAAATTCTTTCTGTCAACGCATCATCGAGCGCACTTCGCGCTTGATGTCTCTTCTGTGTGAAGCTGAAGTTGCGTGGAAAGAGGTTCTGGTTCATGCATTTATCTGCTTCACCTGGCCTGCCACGGGATTGACGGGATATGGCTTGTGGCAGGCTTTTTCTCTCAACTCCCACAGTGCGCAAATCCGCCCTCGCTTCGGGGCTTTTTCCTCATCGATTGATGCAATCCGCCGGGAAACCTTTTGCCTTGAGCGGCACGATCATTGCACAATTGATCATTGATTGCGGTTTGCCAAAGGAGTTTTGTAGCGCAACCTGTCAGGTTGCGCACCCTGACAGTACGAAATTTGAGACAACGCAGGCAGTCAGCTTGCGCCACAATATCGGAGGACTCATTGATGTCGTTTTCAACGACATACGGAAATGATGAAAAACTGAAAACTGAGAACTGAAAACTGTTTTCCAGAGGAGAGGTTTACCTATGTCTGACAAGATGAAAATACTGATCGCCTATGACGGTTCGACCTGCGCGGATGCGGCTCTGAGAGAGATAGCGAAAGCGGGACTGCCCCGCGAAGCTGAAGCGACCGTGTTGACCGTCACTGATATCATATTGCCTCCGCCTGCTCCGCCTGTTCCCGGAATGGGGCCAGTTGCGCTTTCCGTTCAGAGTCCTGCCGTCACGCGCGAATGGCGCGAGCGAGCCTTTCGCGCCGTCGATGATGCCTACTCCGTCGCGTTTCAGGCCGCTGAGATCGTCCGCAGAAAATTTCCTCAGTGGACAGTGACCCCGGCTTCCGAAGGCGATTCGCCCGCCTGGGCCATCATAAGAAAGGCAGAAGACATGAATGCGGATTTGATCATAGTCGGCTCTCACGGTCGAGGCGCGTTCGGGAGATTCCTCCTCGGAAGCGTGTCCCAAAAAGTCGTGAGCGACGCTCATTGTTCAGTCCGCATCGCTCGCACACAGACTATGGCTGATGATGCGCCTGTGCGAATACTTATCGGCGTAGATTCGTCGCCCGGTGCGGAAGCCGCCGTCCGAGCCGTTGCTCGAAGAATCTGGCCTGAAAAGAGCGAAGCCCTGATGGTCGCCGCGATGCCGACTCTGATGGTTCCGGCGATTGATTTGAGCGCGGAGATTTACGAGGACGAAAAATCGTTCCTGCAAACCACGCTGGAGCGATTGGCAGAACCGCTTCGCGAAGCGGGCCTTTCGGTTTCCTCGCTCATCAAGGAAGGCGACCCGAAACGATTGCTCATCGATGAGTCTGAGCATTGGAAAGCGGATTCGATCTTCGTCGGCGCGCGAGGCTTGAGGCGAATCGAGCGATTCCTCATCGGCAGCGTGTCTTATACCATCGCGGCGCGGGCGCACTGCTCGGTCGAAGTAGTGAGAGAGTGAGCTATGCTCGCGACTTTCGGCGCGCGAGGCTTGAGAAACTTTGATATGACTTCATCAGATCAGAAAGAAATCGTCGTCGAGTTCGATCACGTTTCGTTGAGCTTCGATGGCAAACGGGCGATTGATGACCTGAGCTTCACTCTCAAGCGCGGAGAGATGATCCTCATCACGGGAGATTCCGGCTCAGGCAAAAGCGTTCTGCTCAGACTGGCCATCGGGCTTCTTCGCCCCGACAGCGGAAAGATACTCATCGAAGGGCAGGAGATCGAACAAATGACCGAGACCGAGATGCTCCATCTCCGCAGCCGGATCATGGGATTGGTCTTTCAGGAGGACACTCTTTTTACAGGGTTGTCGGTTTATGACAACACCGCGTATCGATTGGTCGAACACGAATGGTCGGACGAGGATATTGAAAAAGCCGTCACGGAAATTCTGCACTTCGTCGGGCTTGAAAACGATATGGAGAAGCTGCCCGAAGAGTTATCCATCGGGATGCGCAAGAGGCTCGAACTTGCGCGCGCGCTTGTAGGCTGGCCTTCGATCATGCTGTTTGACGAGCCGACGAGCGGACTCGATCCGATCAACGCGCGCCAGATTCTCGACCTCATCATCCGCGCCCGCGATATCTATGGCGTCTCGTCTCTGCTCGTCACCAAAGAGCTTAATCAGATTCCTCACCTCGTGAAGTTCTATGCTGTAAGGGATGAACGGGGCGCGATCAGAATTTACGACCGCCAGCCTGATGAGGCTGCAAACATCGAGGTCAAGGTTTTGGAGCGAGGGCGCATCGCCTTCGAGGGCAGCTACACGGAATTCATCAACAGCCGGACGGCTGCTGTAAAACATCTCACAGACCCGGAATCGAGCATAGGCAGGACCGATTCCTTCATCAGCGACCCGTGGGGCAGAAAGCTTCCGCCCGAAGAAAAATTGTTATAGATAAACTGCCATCGACTTTCCCGGCCTATGGTTTGATCGTTTTCAGTAAAAGCTCGATGGATTAATTCTCGATTTCTGCTTGAAGCGATATCTGCGTCGAATTCAATTCACTTAACAACCTTTCTCTCATAGCCATGAGCATGTATTTCTCCTTCTGAAGAGATTCGATTTCTTCTTCGACCTTTTTGTACCAAGACAGTTCTTGGGCCATAACAAGGAAAGCTCCTGCCATAATGGGCAGGACTGTGGTGATTATCCAGAGGCTGGTGTTGAACATCAATGAGGGGTTGAATGCAGCGTCGCCGCTCGTTACTCTACTGGCAAGAATCAGAATAAAAGACAAGCAGAAAAGCAATGCAGAGGGCATAAGAATGAAACGAATGATTCGAGAACCGGACTGTCCGGATAGAAAGTTTATGAGTCCCTGGAATATGATTACCAATAGGGCTGCTGGAATAATCCCATATAAGAAATGGAAACCTAATTGAATAGATAGCCAACCACCTAATAAGGCTTCACAAAGAATACATGCGCCAGCCGCGTAAAAACTCATTCGTGCGGTTCTTACTTGTTTTTCAATCTCAAAATATTCCCTAGCCAATGTGTCTTTTTTAATATCTATTGTCTTGCTCACTCTCATTAATGAATGCTCCAATATCTTGATCTCAGCTTTTAACTTCTCAGCGCGAACCTGCGCAAACTCATCGAGCATCCTCTTTCTATCTTCCGATTTCTCATCTGCTATTTGGCCAGAATGCGCATATTCATATTCTACTCGAACGATCCTGTTTGAATTCATCTTATCCACTATTCGATATGGCGAAGAAGTGTCCTGCGACCTTGAAGATTTTATTAGCTCATGAATCCCGATCAGAAGAAATACCAGTATTGCGATTAAAAATGAATATGTCGGCGCTTTTGCTACAAGCAAAATGAAAACAGCCAGAAGAGCAGTCAAAAATGCGCCTGTGAACAGGATGGCTATTCTCCCCGCGTAAATCGCAAGCATTTGCTTGAAAGGATATTCAGTCGGAAGCGTATCACTATAATCTTTGAACTTTCTGGAAATCTTTTCCATCATCGAACCCTCTTTTTACACGGATCGTTCATTATGTTCAACTTCCGACTTCTCTGATTTATTCGTGTCGCCTAGATGGATTGCGTCATCGGGTTGGCGCAACTCTCTTGGCTCTAATCTGAGATTTTCAGCCTTCGAGCCTTCTTTTGCAATCTCCAAAAGCTTTCTTGCGATCCGCCTGAAATCGACATATAAAAAGATCGCCACTATCGCTAATGTTACTACATCAAATAATCCCTTTATGCCTGGGAAAACATATTCGTTTACGAGGGTGGATTCAAACCAGGTTTTAAGCCATTCGACGACATACTTGTGATACGCCTGGTCAATGATAGCCCAAATGCCGATGAAGCCGGAATCTATCAGAATACAACCAATGATCGTGCTAAAAAATTTCAGCCGCTCCTTTACTATATTCAACCATTCGCCATCATTCGTGGTCATTATGAAAACTCCCGGAGCGTGTATATTAAACTTCGATTTTTTAGATACGGTCAGCTTATATAGCTACTGCTCATTGTTGTCAACTGATGATGAGTTCGAGGCGACAAGCCTTCCGGCTCCCTGCCTTCATCCGCTTGCCATCCCCGCGCTCGAATGATTTGATTGCTCCCTGAGAGACGAATCCGATGGAACTCACTATCCTTTTTCGACAACTGGGAATCGCGCTCGGGCTCGGACTGCTCGTCGGATTGCAGCGCGAGCATTCGGACTCGGCTCTTGCTGGAATCCGCACGTTTTCTCTCGTCACACTGTTCGGCGCTCTGTCGGCTCTGCTCGCTCAGTCGTTCGGCGGATGGATAGTGGCCGCCGGATTCGTAGCCGTAGCAGCCATCATCGTCATTGGCAATGTCGCCAAGCTTCGCAACGGTCAGGCTGATCCGGGGCTTACGACTGAAATCGCTATGCTGTTGATGTACGGCGTCGGCGCGTATGTAGTCGTCGGCCACGAAGCTATAGCCATCGCCGTGGGGGCGGGCGCGGCGGTGCTGCTGCAATACAAAGGTCAGTTGCACGGCATCTCGAATAAACTCGGCGACGAAGACCTGCGCGCCATTATGCAGTTCGCTTTGATCTCGCTCGTCATACTTCCCGTCCTGCCGGATAAAACCTACGGGCCTTATCTCGTTTTGAACCCGCGACAAATATGGTGGATGGTCGTGCTGATCGTGGGGCTGAGTCTTGCAGGTTATATCGCCTACAAATTTTTCGGCGAGCGGGCAGGCGTTCTGCTCGGAGGAACTCTCGGCGGAGTGATATCCTCGACCGCAACGACCGTGAGCTATTCGCGCAGGGCGGCGAGCGCGCCTGAAACGAGTCGGCTCGCGGCCATAGTGATTATGACCGCCTCGACCGTCGTATTCGCGCGTGTGCTTATCGAAATCGCGGTCGTCGCTCCGAACTTTCTCATCAACGCAACTCCGCCAATCGCCGCCATGCTCATTTTGTTCGTGATCTTTTCCGCCGTCGCCTGGTTTCGCGGGCGAGATGAGCAAACCTCTATGCCGGAGCAGCATAACCCTTCGGAGTTGAAAACCGCTTTTGTGTTCGCTCTCATTTACGCAATCGTGCTGGTTGCGGTCGCGGCAGCAAAAGACCGGTTCGGCAGTCGCGGGCTTTATGTCGTCGCGGGGCTTTCGGGGCTAACGGACGTTGACGCGATAACTCTTTCCACTGCACAACTCGTCAATGCAGGCACACTCGACGCCGATCAGGGATGGCGGATAATCCTCGTGGCGTTGATGTCGAATATTTTATTCAAAGGCGCGACCGTAGCGATGATCGGCCACCGCTTCGTGTTTTCGAAGATAGTCTGGTATTACGCCGCCTCAATTGCAGCAGGTTTGCTTCTCATTTTACTGTGGCCGTGAAGCCTTCATCAGATCAGTTTTCCTCTCCCATGCAGGCAAATGCAATCCGATATAATAATCACCTGATCACTTCTACCGAACATGGCGCGTGCATCGCTACGGCTTCTGACACGCTGCCCTGAATCGCGCGGTCGAATCCCCGCCGACCGTGCGAGCCGACGACTATCAGATCAGCGCTCCATTGGCGAGCCTCATCGATGATTTTCGATTTGGGGTCTCCGGCCATCACGCTTCCTGTCACCGCGAGACCTGCGCTCGAAAGTATTTCGACAGCAGCGCTGACCGCTTCTCTCGCTTCGTCAGTCATTCGCTCTTCGATCTTTCCCATCGCCTCCTGATTGAAAAACCATGCGATCTCAGGAAAAACGCGATCAGCGACGCTTATGACTTTGAACTCGCAGCCTTCGGCCCATGGCCGTGTGGCTATCGAACGCACAGCCGCAAGAGAAGAATCCGATCCATCGGTCGCCACAAGTATGCGCATGTGATGACTCATCGTCGAGGGGCGGACGATTTCGACCGAGCAGGGAGCGTTTCTCAAAACATTCGCGGCGACGCTGCCTAAGAGAAAACTCACAATCGACTGATGCCCTTGCGCGCCTATGATGATAAAGTCAGCGGGCCATTGCTTCGCCACTTCGATTATGCTCGTTCGCGCGTAGCCATCGATTATTTCGCCTCTGGCGTCAAGTCCCGCGGAAGAAAGCCTGTGCGCTGCGGCTTTGACCATGCCGAGAGATGCTTCGCGCTGGCCTTCGGCGAACGCTACGACATCAACGAAATCCGAACTGACGGCCCGCGAATCGATCACATTCAACACGCACACGGAAGTACCCGCTGGCCAGCGGCTTCCCGCGACCTGATTTATAACCACATCTCCGTTCGGCGAACTATCGATTGCAACAAGCAGTCTCATAACATTCCCTCTGAAGAGTCTGACAGCACGATCTGTAAGATTGTGCGCCCTGAAAATACGAATTTCGAAGTCACGCAAACTAATAGTTTGCGCCACTGTCACTCAAGAGGAAAGAGCAACGATTATGCCGGGAAAAATGCATCGCCGTCAGCGCAAAGAATCGAAAAAGCCTGATTGCATGCGGAAAGTTGCGCCCGCATTGCGTGAAAAGTCGCAGCCCTGTTCAATCGGACGCTCGCAGCACGATCAACGTCACTTCGGCCCTCGCGCGATAGCGAACAGGGGCGAGCGTCAGGCCAAGTCCGTTCGTCACGCTCACCATCATCTGCCCGACTCGGTAGAAGCCTGAGACATAATCTGTCTCGAAGGACGAAGGCGTGAGCAGAAAAAACGGGAAGGGAAGCACAATCTGCCCGCCGTGAGTGTGTCCGGCTGTTACCAGATCATAATCGTTTTCGGCGGCGTGTTTGACTATATCGCGACTCGGTTGATGAGTAAGCAGAATATTGACAGGCCCGCGCGGACGTTGCTCCTCGATTGTCCTGAGCGCCGTATCCGAAGGGCGTGTGCGATAGACGTTCGTCAGGCCCGTAAGCGTTATGAAACTCGAATCGATAGGCACAAGTGTCGCCGTATTGTTGAGAACCGTCACGCCGTTTCTTTCAAGGCTGGCGGTGACGAGCCTGCTGTCGGAAAAATAATCGTGGTCTCCGAGGCAGGCATAGATGCCGCGCTTCGCTTTCATGCGACTAAAAGCCCGCGCGCCTGTTTCGATGTGATCCAGTCCTGAAGTTACGAGATCGCCTCCGAAGAGGATCAAATCAGCATCGAGTCGGTTGACCTCATCGATGAAGCGATCAATCTTGCTGCCCGTCGTGCGGCCATCAGCTTGAAGGTCTGCGATCTGAACTATGCGAAGGCCGTCAAGTTCCGCCGGTAGACCTGCGATGCGCAACTCGGTTTCCCGCATCCGCACGGTGAAAGTGTCCATGTATATTCGCACGGCGGTGTAGAGAGTTCCGACAGAGATAACCGCAACGACTATCCACGCATTCCATTTGAGCCATTGCTCTTTATGTTTTCGATAAAGAGGGAAGAGCAGGAGCCTGATCGCGTCGGAGACAATCAACAGCATCGCCGCCTGAAATGCCATGATGACTCCTACCCAGTAAGGATAGGTTATGAGCGCGTCGAGCAGGAGGTTCGATTGTTGAAAGCTGCGACTCAATCCATCGATGTCAAACCAGTAGCTGCCGATGATTGCGACGGGATAAAGAACGATCCACCCCCAGACGGCGGCGGCGGTTATTCGTGCTCGCCTCTTCGACCATCCGGCGATGATCGTGATCGCTTTCGAAGCTTTGATCGCGACATAGAATTGAAGCGCGACGGCGACCAGCGTTATGTACATCAGCATTCGCAGCGACCAGGGCATCGTTCACCTCCTCAGTTGAATGTATAGCATTCGATACGGCGGTTGAGTCAACAAGGCTATTGAATGATTCGAGCGCGTCAGTGTATATTGTGCTTGCTCAGGCGCGCTAATCAAAATGCGCCCGACAAAAAGCCTATGATTGTTACTCGCTAAATGAGTTGCTCGTTGGAAGCACGGCGCAACGGCGGAAGTGTCTTCGAAGGCAGCGACTCGTCCTCCCGAAAAACTTTTTCCCATTCATTGATCAACGGGAAATGAGCGCGATTGCTCTTTCCACATCAACTAGGAGAAACTGAAGTGAGTAACGAGCATAGTTTTTGTTCTTCAGGCGAAGTAAAAACGCCGCTTCAAGCTTTCGGCTGGAACGGATTTTTCGAAGCGCAATTCAGAAGCCTTGCTTCTGAGGGCTGCCCCGCGAGAATCGCATCCGACTACGGACAGGCTTACAGGCTCTATACCGAACACGGCGAGATGCGCGGCGAAATCGCCGGACGCATGCGACATCAATCCACGAATCGAGACGATATGCCTGCGGTCGGCGACTGGGTTATCATTCGACCCCTGCTCGATGAAGGCAAGGCCATCATCGATGGTGTGCTGCCGAGGCGAAGCAAGTTTTCGCGAAAGGCGGCTGGCATCAGATCGAGCGAGCAGATAGTCGCCGCAAACATCGATACGGTCTTCGTGGTCACGTCACTCAACAATGATTTCAATCTCCGTCGCATAGAACGATACGTGACCGCCGTGTGGGACAGCGGGGCAAGCCCCGTCGTCGTGCTGAGCAAATCCGATCTGTGCGCCGACGTTGAAGAGAAGATCACGCAGGTCGAGTCAGTAGCTTTCGGAGTTTCTGTGCATGTGATCAGCGCAGTCGCGGGACAAGGGCTTGATGCGCTCGATAATTATTTCGTCGCGGGGCAAACAGTCGCGCTGATGGGATCGTCGGGCGTCGGCAAAACGACTTTGATAAATCGTCTGACGGACGAAGATTCTCGAATAGTGCGCGAGATTCGAGAGAGCGATGATCGCGGCAGGCACGCGACGACCTCGCGCGATCTGATAGTTCTGCCCCGCGGCGGCTTGATACTCGACACGCCCGGAATGCGCGAGCTTCAACTCTGGGATTCGGGCGACAGCCTGGCTGAAACATTCGATGATGTCGAAAGCTTCGCTGAAAGTTGTTACTTCACCGATTGCGGTCACAAACAGGAGCCGGGTTGCGCCGTGAGAGGCGCGATTGAACGAGGGATTCTCGATCCCGCGAGGCTCGAAAGCTTCGAGAAGCTTCAACGCGAAGCCCGCTTCTTCGAGATGCGGCGCGAGATGGGAGCCCGTCGCGCGGAGAAGAAGCGATGGAAGGATACAGTAGGAATACAAAAGACGAAGATGAATCGAAAAGGAGGTTATTAGACATGCTTTTCATCGGTGAAGATATGGCGCGAAGATTGGAATGGGCTGAAGCGCGCGGCGGGTTTGAAACCGCGCAGGCTATGCGGCGGTTTCGCCCTGAAATGAATGCCTCGGCATTGCCGTTTGCCGGAGGCGCGGCTGTTTACTGCGGCGTCGGCTCGCCGCTCACGCAGGCTCTCGGCTCAGGCATGGCGGGCCGCGTGACCCAATCAGAGGTTGACGAGATGGAAGAGTTCTTTCGTTCGCGCGCGTCGCTCGCTCGCGTCGTCGTGTGTCCCTTCGCTGATTCGTCATTGCTCGCGGCTTTGAACGAGAGAGGATATCGCGTGGTCGAATTCGAAAACACACTCGCTCGCTCGCTTGAAGATTATGAGCCATCAATCTCCCCATACCCGATTGAAGTGAGAAGAGTAAAGAAGGATGAATTCGATCTGTGGGGACGCACGCTTGCCAGAGGGTTCGCGGGAGACGAAGAGCTTTCGTCGGTGTTGATCGACTTCGGCGGCCTGATGTCGTGCTACAACGATGCAGTGTGCTTTATGGCTGTCATCGATGCGGAGGTTATTGGCGGCGCGTGTTTGATTTTTCATGATGAAATCGCGGCGCTCTCAGGCGCAGGCATTGTGATGAAGTATCGCAATCGCGGCGCGCAGACAGCTTTGCTTCGCGCTCGATTGGATTTCGCCTACGCTCGCGGGTCGAAGATGGCTATGGTCAGCACGGCGCTTGGCACAGTATCTCAACGAAACGTCGAGCGTCATGGTTTTCGCACGGGTTACACGCGAGTCGCATTTCATCGCGAATGGAGTTGATCTGTGCGCGAAAGAATATTTCCTGATCCTCTATGATGTTCAAAGGGAGAGAGAGTCCATAGCTTGGTAGCGATTCAATTTCTCATGATATCGCTGATTGCTGTAGCTTTTCAGGCAGTCGTAGCACGCATTTTCGCAAGAACACTTGCTGCAAACTTCATATGCCTGCGTGACAACCTGCGACCAATTGTCGAATCCTTCCCGCGCAAATCCTGCACCACCGGGAGTGTAATCGTAGAGGATAATCTCGGCGCGCAAACCAGCAGCCTTGCGATTAGCCAGCCATCGCCATGACACTCCAATGTCGGAAGGTTCTAGCTCCAGCAGATGGCACAAGCCTTTTTGCAGAGCATAGGCCAGCGATTCAACAGAAGGAACGGGAACCGTCGGGCGAGTGATCAAGCAGAAGCTCTCAAACTGATGCCCGTATGCCATAGCCTTTGTCCATGGGTGTTCGTTTGTACACTCAAAGCTGCCCGACGATGGACGCAACCGTTTATGCTTCTTCCCAGCCTTGATCCCCCGTAGCGGCTCACTATGGCCGCAGATCGAACACAGCAGGAATCCTTTGTTTTCAGGCCCAAGGTTATAACGAAATAGTTTGCCGTTCTCCTTCAATGCAACCAAGAAAAGGCCGAAATCTTTGAAATCTTCTTCTGCCACTGAGTCGATGAAATGCGTGAGCGATTGCCGTTGCCGGATTAGCGATGTGCGCCTGTGGCGTTCTCCGCTGCCGCCTTTCTTTTCCATCCGCACGCTAAAAGATGCTGGTTCAACAAATGGCTTGACGTGTTGTGATGTGATCGAACGTTGGCAGACGGGGCAGTTACCAGTCAGCGGCTCTTGAGTGGGTGAAGTGCGAATTTGTTCGCAGTCAGGGCATCGTGAGTACCACTTTCGCTCCGGCTTATCTGTGCGCCCAACGACATACAATCCTGCGCTGGTGAAGACTTTTTTGTGAGCGATGATCTGCGCGCCAGGTGCAAACTCAGCAATCGCCATCGCTCGGTCGCGACTAAGTTCCACGTCTGTGTCATGCGTCCATCGACTCCAGCCTGTTTCGAGAGTGACTATATCAAGCGGGAAGGCGTAGCGTGGCAGGAAGCCGCGTTTTGCTAGAACTGAGATCACGTCCTTACTCATCAGGCTTTTTACGGCTCGATCAATGTCATCGGGCGAGTACCCTTGATTGTAAAGTCTGCGGCGTTCCGTCATTAGCTCCGATAGCTCTTCGGCAATCTCCTGAATCGCATTTTTATAACTGCTCTGCGTCGCGCTGACCGCTTCAAAGAAACCTGACAAAATACGCGGTAGCGAACGTCCTGCCTCTGTACGAAAAATATCTGTTTCCGTTTGTTGGCTCAGCCATTCATAGAAATTCAGCCAAAGGCTTGGCGGGTAGACCGGAATCCAGCTTTCGGGAATGCTGGATCGTGTGTCAGGTGAGAGAAAAGCAGCCATCGGAATCTGTTGCTTGAATTCGTTGCCGAGCAATTTTTCATCGGACACTTTGATCCGTAGGAATCGAGCGAATGCCACCGCATTGAAATGGCGTTGCGCGATGATTCGATTCTCTATGAAGACGGTGGGAGTGCTGACTTCGCCTGACATCAACAATGTCGGATTCTTCCAAGCATCGGCATCGTACTTCGTCCGACGACAGAGTGTCACGCATACGGCATTCTTATCCCTGCCGCGTCCCGCTCGTCCGACACGCTGCACGTAGCTGGCGCTGCTCGGCGGCGCATTGCGCAGCAGCACTTTTTGCAGATCACCAATGTTGATGCCCATCTCGAAAGTAGTTGTGCTACTAAGCAGATTCACACCTTCGGCCCGAAATTCGTCCTCGATCTTCTTTGCCAAGTCTTTGTTGATTTGCGCTGTGTGTTCTTCCGATTTCAAGGTTGTGAACCGATGGACGCTGACTCCGGCAACCCATTTGGCAATGATGTTTTCACGCGTGGGATCGAACGCGCTCATTTCAAGTTTTCCGACGCATTCCTTACGTGGACAACACTGCTTGGCTGAATAAGCTATGACAACACCGCAGCGGTTGCAAACGTAGCGTGCGACGGGCTTTACGATGAACAATCGTTCATGATCAAGCTTCCACTTGTTTCTGTTTTCAAACAGGACGAACTGCGAAGTCAGAAAGTCCCAGATTCTCTCAGCCAGTTGCAGGATTTCCTTCACATCACGATTGAGCAGTCGTCGCAGGTAATCGGTGATTATATTGTCGCGGTAGCTGCCGTCCTTATTGAGGTGTGGCAGCCAGCCCGGTGTGGCTTTCCCTTCGCGACGCCTTGTGTATGCAATGTCGGCGATGACGCGTCCGAATGCGAGCGCATCATTCTCGACCCGGCCCTTGGGCAGCGTGAATGCTTTGCGCTGACGCAGGAATCCAAGCAGTATTTGCAGCGCGGCGGCGGATTCTTTGGCTGGCATTTCAGGGGCGTTCAGCAATTCATGGAAAACTGTTTGCTCGACTTCTTTTAACTCATATTCGACAGCCACTAGACCCATATCTTCGGCTGATTCGCGCGCCGCATCCGGAATCCCGAAATAACTGAAGACTTCGGCCAGCCACAAATTCTTTTTTTCTTTCGCATTCAAATTTTCATCAGGGAAACGGGAGGCGGGCAGAAAGAAATCGGAGTCGTGATGTTTGGAATGAGGGTCGGCTATCTCAGCCAACTTCTCGCCGAGAGATAGCAAGTCCAAAGGCTCCTCCGCTTCATTGATTACTTCGACAATTTTGCGCCCTAAGTCATGCGCAAAAGTTTCTTCTTCCAATAAAGAAGGGAATGCGGCGGCACGTTGGCGATGATCAGTGAAGCAGAGAAGCTTGCGTTGCAGCTTTTCATCTTTTTTTGGCGAAGTAACCTGAAAATGCGCGAGCGGCACAGCCATCGCTAGTCCTGTCTCATCGTCAGATTCCTGAAACCGTCGCACTGGCTCAAGCCCTGACCCATTGCGCGCACCGCAATTCGGGCAAGCGGTGAGCATCCGCTTTTGCTGGTTGTAAATGTTTTCGTATCTCGTTGTAGGACATTGGCGGTGAAAGATGTGAATGTTTCGCAAGTGTGGCGCTTCACATTGGCAATGGTCGCCTGCGCCTGCGTCTTTCTTCTTGCCGCAAACAACGCACCACTGTAGTGAAGCTGGGTTGAGTAGCAGCTTGTCCTGATCTTCATCTTCATCTTTTGGCTGCGAAGGCCAGGGTAAGTCTTCATCTACACTGAAGTATGACCAGAATGAATCCGCCGCCCACCCCAGTTCTGTCGAAAAAGAATCGAAGTGGGGTCTGTCCGCGGCGTTTTCCTGATCGGGTTGTTGCGCGCGGCGCGGGCCGAGGTCTTGCATCGCGCCAAACAGGTAGCCACATTTACGGCAGGTCACGACCTCGACAAGTTTGGATGATCTGTGCGCAAGCCAACATCTCGGACATATTCCCTCTGGCGTATCGTCGTCGTTTTTACGTGAGACGAAGAATACGGCTTGTCCGTTTCGCCGCCCTGGGCACTGCCGATGCAAGCAGACGTGTAAACCGTCTTGCGCCCGCACGAAGTAATGCAGTCTGGTCGGCAGCAAATCCTCATGCGAGTCATCCCGCTTGATTGCTGCAACAACTTCTAGCAATGCCTGCAACCCATCCTCAGCTTGCTTGTCATCAGGCCACAAACACTGCGCGGCTTCACTCAGAATCGTGGGCTTGGTGAGAATATCTTTCCGCAAGCGGTATAGATTTTCATCGTGATTGAGTAGCGCGGCGAGTGAGTCGGCTTGCTTATCATCGCTCAACTCTCTACTTGCATCCGCCTCCCCTTTGCTTCGCAGAGCTTCAGCCGCGCGGATGTATTGCGCCGGAGTAGGTTTGAATGAAGGTGAAGCGAGTTGAGGTTGTGCAGGAGTGCCATAAATAGGATTTGGCTCGGCGAACTCTTCATCGAAGAGCGCGGACGCAAAATCACGCACTTTGGTTTTACTTATCGGGTCGCTTGGCTTGCCGAGCGTTGCTGACGTAGCGATACATGTCAGTCGCTCCACTCCCAGGCGATCTTTAAGCCGCCGAATCAGGAACGCAATCTCCGTTGCCTGCACACCGCGATACGCATGAACTTCGTCCAATACTAAAAACTTCAACCGTGCGTCTTCGAAGATCGGCGCGTCTACGGGACGCTCCATCAGGTATTCCAACATTGAGAAATTGGTTATGAGTACATGTGGCGGCGTCTGGCGGATTGCTTCTCGGTGGTTGAGACGATGTCGCTTGTCCGAATCATCCTTCAACTGCTTTTCTAGTTTCTGCTGTACTTCACGTTGTAGCTCCTGCTGTGTGAGATGCTCATCCTCTAGTTGCTCGCTAAAAATCTCTTTCAGCCGCGTTTCATATTCTTTTTGATTTTTTGGGGTTTGCCCTGTGAACCGGGCGAAAGTGATGTGCTTATGATCTATCAGCATTTGCTCCCATTCATTCAATTGATCGTTGACGAGGGCGTTGAGCGGATAAACTATAATCGCTCGCATCCCGGGCGAAGGGTCGAGCAGCAAATCGTCCATTATAGGGATTTGATAGCAAAGTGTTTTGCCGCTGCTCGTGCCGGTTGCAATCACCGCGTTGCGACCTGACAAGATCAGCCTAAGCGCGTCTGTCTGATGCTTGTAAAGCCCACGACCCCCGATACGTTTGTCGATAGTGTCTTTGGCCTTCGCCAGCAGCGGAAGTGCATCCATCGTGTCTCCCGGAGCGTATATCTGCGACTTCTCCAGATACGGGCCATTAACAAGCTCTTTCATGGTCAGGCTCTCTTCCCATATTTGTTTGGCATGGGAGAAGTTTGGGTGAAACCGGTATTCGGCTTTGAGCAAATCGAGATATGGAGAGAACACCTCTTCATTGAATCGGGTACTGAGAGATTTCATAGCTAAGGTCTCCAAAGATCAGAAACTATACGGACGTTGTGTTGTCTTTGATTGAAATACTTCCGAACCAGTCCAGCCTGAGCCGAGTGCCAGCGTATCAGTAAGTATGGCAATTCGCTCCGGTTGTTGATGACTTCTATCTTTGGCATCGGAACGTCCGACACTTGATCGTAAATGTAACGGAACAACCCCCATAGGATCGCGGGGTTGCCACAGTAACTCATTATGCACCCGCTGCTGTCTGACATCTCGAACTTTGCACGTGAATCTGCGATTACCCATCGGTGACCGGTGTAGTCGAGTAGCCCGAAATTCGTGTACTGGCGCAACACGTAGCGGGATAAATAGCCTTCGGGTGCGATAGCCTCTTTTGCGAGCAACAAGTCCTCCCACTTCATTCCTTCTTTCATTCCTGCGGCAGGCTGTGCGAGCAAGCACATAGGTAGGAACGCTCCGGGCAAGCTCTCCCAGGAGTCAGAAAGTCCCAGTTTTGATAGGAGCATTTCAATCTGGTAATCGAATTTGATTCCTAGCGCGAGCGCAGTGATCGATACACTGACTTTCTTGCGTGGCTGCGGCTCACCCTTCCATCGCCAAACATAGAATTCCTGAAACTCATCCTCATGACGCTTCTCCCAAAATCCTTCCATTGGCTGATCACCCAAACATACCTGAAACTTGTACTGCAAAGCGGAATCAGTTTGATCGAAGGAACCAAACGGAACTGCTAAACAGAGTAGAGGCAATCGCTCTACTTTGATCCATTCCTGATAACGACTGAAGCTTGTAGCACGGCTGCCTTCGCCCGCAAAAATTCGCGCTTCGATCTTGAGTCCGGGGCGGAAGCCAATTTTCCTAATTGCTCCATCGTGTTTGAATGAAACCTCGGCGCTCTTGTCTGTCGGCCACAACTGCGTGATATAGCAGATTGTGCTGTCTTCAAGTTCGCAAGGGTCATTAGCCGGATATTCATCTTCTTCAAAGCCCTTGCGCGATACATCTTCCAGCTTTTTTGAAGAGATAATCACATATCTACCAATTGGTAACTGCTCTCGCTTCAGATTGGCGAACCGATTTCTTTGTGAGTCAAACAAACCCCACTGTCCAATACCAGGCAAAAGCAGGCTTTCCGTCTGCGCTCCGGATTCTAACTTCACTAACAGCGACTTCACAAAAGCGGCTGAATTAATGGGGAAAGTATAAGGCATAGAAGATGCGGACTGACTGAGATTGCCAATACTCCATACTGCGGGTAACTTGGCGGTTGCGACTGGAGGGAGATTAAGACTGATTGAACAACGCTGGTCGTCCCAAATCAGCCGCGCACGATCTTTGAATAAGGAGTCAGGGTTGGTTGGGCGTAGGAAGTCTGCTGTTTCAGGAACTTCGTCGAAATATTCCTGTCTTAGTAAGCAAACCTGTTTGAGATTATCAAGAGAGATAGCTTCGTCTTCTGAAAGTATACGGCGTGCGTCGCACATCTCCTTGATGAACGCAGCGGCTGCATCTCGATTATCAACTAAGAATCTTTTCAATCGCTGTCGCCCACCGGAAAGCTTCGACATCACTTCTACCCACTTATCGGGCGGGAGAAATTCCCATTCCTCACACCGCAACGACCATTCACAAACGTCAAGAAAATCGTCCCAAAGTGAAAGCGGAATGCCTATATGATAAACTGCCGAGCCTACATAGTCAGCCCCACTATCTCGCTTTAGAATCTTCAATCCTAATTCTTGGGTAGCTTTTTCAAAATCTTGGTTAATATTCCTTTGATCGTTCTGGTCAATAAGAGTACAACCAACAGCCTCAGCTAACTGCGGCCAGAATTTGCCCTCGTTATATTCGTAGAAGGCCAGCCCCCCATAGAGGACAACTAAGCAGTGCGGCCATTCTTGGGCTAGATATCCTTTCCAGAGCGACCACTTCTCTCTAATGTAGGTGAGGAATTCTTGCCATTCGTCGTGATTGGGAATGAGTGGTAACAGAACACCTGCAGCCTGCCTATTACTTTCACAGACTCTTCTGAATTCTTCTGCAAATTTGTTTTCCCAAGAAATCATGTGGGTTTCCTGGTTGATCTGCGTGGGCAGGAGTAAATTATCACACGCTCAAACTTTCAGCAACGTCGTATATCGTTCGACTCGCGCGGCTGTGCTATGATTCTCAGGCGCAACACCTCACGGGGGGCGCGGCATCAAAGCCCTTGAATGGTGAGTATGTCCAAGAAGGTTAAATTTTTGATGACCTTTCGTGCGCGGCTGATGCTGCTGCTGACTTCTTTTCTGTTGCTGACTTTTATAGTCGTCTTTCTGCTCGACCGCTGGGCCAACAAGCGCGCTGACGAAGTGATCGAAGTCCAGAATCGTCAAATCAGAGAAGCGGTCAACAGCGGATATGGCGACATAGCGAGAGCCAACACCATTGCGATTCAAAGCCTCACGAGCGAGAAATTTCTTTATGAGGAGATCGCTCGAAGCGAGTTGCCGCAGACGATTGAAAACATCGTCATCACTGACCGCGAAGGTCATGTCAAAGACAGCACATACCCTGATCTGATAGGTCAGTTCATCGCCCTTCCCGATAAGGAGGCCCCGCAGGATCGCGCCGAAGACCCCGTGATGCATGAGTACGAAGACCACGAGGATCTACCGCGGACTTATTTTCATCCCATCACGACGACCAAGGGATTGCACTGGATCATCATCGTCACCTCGCAGCAGCCTATAGTGAAAGAGATCGAAGCGGCTTCACAAATGCTGTCGGACAAAAAGCGCGAGTTGTCGAATTACCGTCTGGCTGCGACCACCGGATTGCTGCTGCTTGCGCTGGCCGTCGTCGTGACGGTCGGATGGAGATTCGCGCGCCCGATAGATGAGCTTGCGCAGGCTGCTCGTCGGGTCGCAGATGGCGAGTACGATTTCCGAATAAATATTCGCAGACCTGATGAAGTCGGGCAGCTTGCCTCGACCTTCAACGATATGATCGGGGGCCTTCAGGTCAAACACGAGCTTGAGGAAAAACTAAATCAGGCGGAGCGCGCGGCGGTCATTGGCCGACTCACGCAGGCCGTCGCTCACGAGGTTCGCAATCCGCTCAACGTCATCAACCTTTCAATCGATCACGTCAGCAGCAAGTACGCGCCTGAAGACGAAAGAAAACGCGAGCAGTTTACCGGTATACTTTCCTCAATCAAGGACGAGATAGCGCGCCTCAAATACCTTGTCAACGATCTCCTCAATTATGGCCGCCCGTCTCAAATGGCTTTCAAACCGCTCGACGTGCGCGAGCTTATGGATGAAACCGTAACTCTGGTTCGCGCGCAGGCCGACGCTCAGGGCATAAATATCCGCGTCGAGTACACCGAGCAGGAAACCGAGGTGATGGGAGACCGTGAGCGATTGAAATCGTGCCTGACTAATATAGTCATCAACGCGCTTCAGGCGATGCCGCAGGGGGGAAGCCTTGCGGCCGACCTGCACCGTATAGACGGATGGGTCGAGATAAAAATAACCGACACAGGCGTGGGGATCAGCGACGAAGCTATACAAAAAATATTCGAGCCTTATTTCTCTACTCGCGTGTCAGGCTTCGGACTTGGACTGGCCGTGACGCGCAGCATAATCGAGGATCATCGCGGAAGCATCGTCGTAAACAGCAAACTCGGACACGGCACGACATTCCTAGTAAAACTGCCGGTCGCCTCCGACCTGCAAAAAGGCAAAATCAGCGAAGGGCTGAACTGAAAACGTGGAGTGAAACAGAATGGCAAGAAATAAAATTCTCGTCGTCGATGATGAGGCCAATCAACGTCAGATATACAAACTGATTCTGGAAGACGACGGCCACGAAGTGACGACCGCGCAAAGCGGCGAGCAGGCTTTGAAGTTTGCCAGCGAGACCGACTTCGATCTCGTCCTGACGGATTACAAGATGACCGGCATGGACGGGCTGACACTTCTCGGCGAATTGCTCAAACAAGACCCTTCGCTCATCGTCATCATGATGACCGCGCACGGGTCGGTCGAATCGGTCAAGGAGGCTCTGCGCGGCGGCGCGTTCGATTATCTGGAAAAACCCATTGACCGCGATCAGTTGCTCAAAGCCGTCGAGAGCGCGCTTTCACGGCTGCGCGTAATCGATGACGAGATCAAAGGCGAATCCGACGAGATGGAGCGGGTCAAGAAGATGATCCTCAAAGTAGCCGGGTCTACTTCGACCGTGCTGATACGGGGAGAATCGGGCGTGGGCAAGGAACTCGTCGCCCGTGCCATTCACCGCGCAAGCCCTCGCTCAAGTCAGATATTTCAGGCCGTCAACTGCGCGGCCATAAATGAAAACCTTTTGGAATCGGAACTCTTCGGCCACGAGAAGGGGTCGTTCACAGGCGCGCACACGCAGAAGAAAGGTCAGTTTGAGATAGCTGATCGCGGCACTCTCTTTCTGGATGAGATAGGCGATCTGAGCATCGCTATGCAGGCCAAACTACTGCGCGCGCTCCAGGAGAAAGAAGTTATGCGCGTGGGAGGGTCGCGCCCGATCAAGGTCGATGTGAGAGTGATTGCGGCGACCAACCGCGACCTCGAAGCTATGGTCAAGGACTCTAGATTTCGCGAAGACCTCTACTATCGATTGAACATCATACCGATCACGATCCCGCCGCTTCGCAATCGCCGCGACGACATCGCGACGCTGGTCGATTATTTCATCGCGAAGCACAGCCATAATTCTCAACGCCATATAAGGGGGCTGACCGCCTCGGCGCGAAACCTGATCATGAATTACTCGTGGCCGGGAAATGTGCGGCAACTCGAATCGGCCATCGAGCGGGCGATGCTGCTGTGCGAAGGCGATGTGATCGATGTGGAGGATTTGCCCGTAGAGATTCGTCAGGAGGGAACGCCTGCTGCGGCATTCAACTTCAAGCTGCCGCCTGAAGGAATTTCCTTCGAAGACCTGGAACACTCATTGATCACGCAGGCGATGGAGCAAACCAACTGGAACATCACGCGGGCGGCAAAGCTTCTGGGGCTTTCATTCCGCACGCTTCAATACCGGCTCGAAAAATTCGGCATCAAACGGCCCGTCAAAGAGCCATGAGAAACACAGCTACATATAGCCGGACGCGCCCGACTAAGTTTTCATCTCTATATGTTTCGATCAAATCAGAAGGCGTTACTTGCTTATGGCAAGGCTCACGGCTGACTCCGATCCGGCTGCGACCTGTTCGGTCTTTGATGCGAGAGCCGAAGTTCTGATCGGCTCGGCTTTCATCGATGACCTCACGCTCACGGATGAGGACGCGAGCGTGTGACTGTCAGGCACTGCTTCTTTGTGAAGCTCGCGCGCTGCGCGCTCGGCTCCGCATTCATAGCAAACCTGAACCAGTCGGTTGTCCGCAGACCTGTGGGGAGTGCACCAATAATGTCTCCTGGTCAGTCGGCAGAAAAAGGACATTCCCTGATCCCCTGTCGATTTTTAATATTAGCTGACTTCGTTATTGCCCTTGCTGTGGCATTTCACACAAGCTTGACCGGAAGGACGCTGCCTGCAACCCGATCACTGGTCTAACTGGCCAAGCCTGGGGGGCGTTGAGTCAGAACGGGCGAAGTATATTCAAGAAAGGCAGTGAAATGCAAGCGTTATTTCACTTAGAGGCTTTTTGCGGGAAACATCTCACTTCCGTTCGATCAGCCGGATGGCGCGAGCATAATCCTGGGGCGTATTGATGTTCTCAAAAAACAGTTCTGAATGCGGGAGATGTCTCACCTCTTCAAACTCGACTATTCGCGTATTGATCCGTTCGAAGAGCCGAGCGGTTTTGAGATCGCCTTTCTCTATCAGACGACAAACCACGTTCATCACTGCGGTCGAGTAAACAGCGCACAGAGGCTCTAGCCTTCCCTTGCTATCGAGTGGAACCACAGCGTCATACCTCTCAGCCTCATCGATGAGGAAGGCGAATAATTCTGATGTGACGAAAGGCATGTCGCAGCCTGCGAGCGCGACTCTCGGAGCGGAAGTATTTAGAAGCGCCGTGCGAATCGCTTCCATAGGGCCGAATCCTTTATGCGTATCCGAAAAAACCGGAAGCCCGAATTTCTCATAGAGAGGATCATTGGCAATGATTGAGACCGAAGAGGTGACTGCGCGAAGCGCAGCAATGACGCGCTCGATCATAGCTCTGTCGCCGAGTTTGAGCAGAGCTTTGTCCCTGTGCATTCTTGAACTGCGCCCGCCTGCGGTGACCATTCCTGCGGCTTTCATCCGGGTTTGATTTTAGACGCACGCTCTTCAATAGTCGATGAGCAGACAAACGAAGCGACCGCTTTCATGAAACTGTTTTCATGAAAATGGTGACGGCAAAGTTTTACTTCCACCGTCACTCGTTTCATATCTTCGCTGCGGCTCTCGTTCAGTTGTTGCAACTGCTGTCGGAAATATTGCTGTCGCTCATCGTATTAGTTCTGCCTGTAGACATAAACCAAACCAGCGCGCTTGCTTTGCGCGTGCAGGTATTGATCTCGACGGAAACGCGCCGATCCGGTCGTTTGGGGTCTCCCACGTCCGTCAACTTCACCTTGCAACCGTTGATTGTCAACCTGCCATGCTCTGCCCCTTCAATCGTTATGCCTTTTCTCGTGTCTCTGAATACGTAGTCTCCGCCGTTTATGCGCAGAGTGCATCCGTTCGAGTCGTCTTCCAGGCAGAAACCGTCGAATCTTATGGGCGCGTTCTCTTCTAACTCAGAAGAATCAGCTTCGTCTTTGAACAGAGTATGCTGATTGTCGGCAGCGTCTTTGTCATCGATTGAGTAAGCCTCGCCTGTGGCGAAGACCTCGCATACTGCGCTTGCGGCATTATCGCAAAGACTATATCTCAAATGAACGCTGCGATCCGGACGCTTTGAATTCCGCCCGCTGTCGCGCAACTCGACGACGCACGAATTGACGGTCAGTTTTCCTTGCCCTGAAAAAAAACTATGCCTTTTGCCATTGAAAAACAGATAATCTCCCGTCACGAGATTGACAAAGAGATTGTCTCCCGTAGCATCGTCGCGGAGGCGCAGATCGAAATCGCTTGCAGAAGCGCGCAGCCATCCCGCCGAGAAGAGGGCCATGGCAACAAGAGCGATCAGAAATTTGCGCAAAGATCGCCGATTAGAAACATCTTCGCGCCCGCCCATCGATTTCGATTTGGATGTAAATGCGTTCAATCCTTCATTCACTGACCTGTTCATAGACTAATCCTCCCCGCACTTTGTTGATTTTCGTCGGCGTCGCTTGTCAAAGATTCTGACAATTGAGGCTTCCACTCCCTCATGCGGAAAAGAAAAAGAAAACGGCTCACACTGGATGAAAACAATTCGAGTAAAATTATTCAGCTTCAGCGAAACCTCGTGCTGCTTCTTTTCAATCATCATCAGGAGTGCCTGTTGTCGCGTGGCCGTGCTAGTATTATCGGCTCATTTCGAATGCGGAATGAAACCACTGCAATTGATTTCATTGATTCAAGAGAACGAGAGATGACCGACACTGAATACCTGCTTTCGATTTTCCAGCAGACCGGCGCATTGCTCGAAGGCCATTTTCAACTCACAAGCGGCCTTCACAGCGCCCGCTACCTTCAATGCGCCCTCGTGCTTCAATATCCCGATCACGCCGAATCGATAGGGCGTGCTTTGGCCTCGCGCTTCTCGGACGAACGAATCGACTCGGTAGTCGCCCCGGCTATCGGCGGAATAATCGTCGCTCATGAAACGGCCCGCGCTCTGGGAGTGAGGGCGATTTTCACCGAACGCGAGACGGGAGTGATGACGCTCCGTCGCGGATTTCGAATCGAGCCGGGAGAAAAAATAGTCGTTGTCGAAGACGTGGTGACGACAGGAGGCTCGACGCGCGAGACAATCGAAGCGGTCACTCGCGCGGGCGGCGTGTGCATAGGCGCTGGCTCAGTTGTTGATCGCAGCGGCGGCGGGGTCGATGTCGGAGTCAGACGAGAAGCATTGATCACGCTCGATGTTCCTGCATTCGACCCGTCGGAGTGTCCGATGTGCAAGCAGGGAACCGCAGCCGTCAAGCCGGGGAGCCGCAAGCAGTAATGCAAAATGTCAGGATAACGATTCAGTACGATGGCTCGGATTATCATGGATGGCAGATGCAACGCGACCATCGCACGATTCAGGGCGAGTTGACGCGAGCCGTTTCCCTGCTCGATGGCCGGGATGTGACTGTTCACGGCGCGGGCCGCACCGATGCGGGAGTTCACGCCGAAGGTCAGGTCGCAAGCTTTCAACTTGAGCGCAGCATCGCGCCGATGGAATTGCGCGATGCCCTAAACGGCAATCTCGACCGTGACATCCGCGTTTTCGATGTCGAGTTCGTCGATGAGAACTTTCACGCGCGCCTTTCGGCTCGAAGGAAAACATATCGATATCGTGTATGGACTGGGGACGTGGTAATCCCGTTCGTTCGTCGCTACGTTTGTCATCATCGCGGACAGTTGAACACTGCCGAAATGATTCGCGCAGCGGAGGCGCTCACAGGCCAGCATGATTTCACTGCTTTCACCGTGAGCAGTTCGGAAGTCAGAAGCCACGTCCGAAATATTGAAATGATTCGGATCGAAGAGGAGACAAGCGGACTGGCCATCGTCGTCATTGCCGATGGCTTTCTTCGATATATGGTCAGGACTATCGCCGGGACGCTGATCGACATAGGCCGGGGCCATCGCGAAGCGAATGAAATGGCTGCGATACTCGAAAGCCGCGACCGAGGGCGGGCAGGGCCATGCGCGCCCGCAGCCGGGTTGACTTTGATGAGAGTCGACTATTAGATTTGCAACGGCGTAATCATAATGAGCAATAATCTCGTCGAAGAATTCGAAGGTTTGATTGATCGCGGATCGAAAGAAGAATTCCTTTTGAGACAGATAGACCCGGCCCGCCTGCCTTCGCACATCGCAGTGATAATGGACGGCAACGGACGATGGGCCGCGCGTCGCAGTTTGCCGCGAGTGGCAGGACATCGCGCGGGAGCCGAAGCCGTCCGCTCGACGGTCGAATCTGCTGCCCGATTGGGCCTCAAGTGCCTCACGCTTTACGCATTCTCGACCGAAAACTGGAAACGTCCGCGACTCGAAGTCATGGCACTGATGGGACTGCTCAAAGAATTCCTGAGAAAAGAACTGGCGACTCTGAAAAAAAATAATATCCGCTTTCAAACCATCGGGCGCGAGGAAGGACTCGACTCGGATGTTCGCCGACAGGTAGATTTGGCGCGGCGCGAAACCGCGGCGAACACAGGAACGCTCCTGACGGTCGCGCTCAACTACAGCGGGCGCGTCGAGATCATCACCGCTTGCAGACAACTCGTCGATGAATGCTCGCGAGACGGAAAGAATCCTTCCGATATAACCGAGTCGGATTTCGAGAACTATCTTTTCACCGCCGGATTGCCCGATCCCGACCTGCTGATTCGCACGAGCGGAGAGATGCGCGTTTCAAATTTTCTTCTCTGGCAAATAGCCTACAGCGAAATTTATGTGACCGAAACTCTCTGGCCCGATTTCCGCCGCGCCGATCTATTCGGAGCGATACTCGAATATCAGAAGCGAGAGCGACGCTATGGCGACGTGAAGCCCGTGGAAAAAAATTCGCGCGTCGTCGCCAGCGTGAAGTGAGATTATGAGGAGTCAGGCGGCGCAATCGACGAACTTGCGCGCTTTGAATTTACGAAATTTGGAAGTCGCAAACAAATGCATTGGAAACTAAAAAATCCGACTTTTATTCAATAAGCCCATACTGTTGAAGCCGTGCCTCTGCGATCTCAAATTGGAAATCTCAAATCGCAGATAAGTTCGAAAATTTAGTTTCCGGTGTCCTAACAGCCCGCGCCAAGATTTCGAATGAAACGAATACTGACCGCAATCGTCGCCCTCCCCGTTCTTCTCTACACCGTCTGGTCTGATACGCCTTATTACTTCGCCGCGCTCACCCTTATTGCCGTCCTCATCGGGCTTTACGAATTCTATGCGCTGGCCTCGAAGCTTGAAATCACCACGCAAAAAACTTTGGGCTACCTCGCAGGCATCGCCGTCGTTGCGTGCTTCACTGTCAATCGCCCGCATCTGATTGCCGCTGTCATATCGGGGCTGGTGTTGATGTCGCTCTCAACTGAAGTTTTTCATGCTGGTGATATGAGCAAATCACTGGCTACGGTTTCCGCGACCGTGCTGGGCGTTTTGTACATCGCTTTGCTTGCAGGCGCGCTCGTCGGCGTCCGTATGCTGGCTGATACTCACACCGCGGTTGCTACGCCTAAACTCGCCGCGAAGCTGCTCACTACATTTTTCGCGATGGTGATGATGACCGACACGGGAGCTTATTACACGGGCCGCGCGATTGGCCGTCACAAACTCGCCCTGCGAGTCAGCCCCGGAAAAACTATCGAAGGATCAGTCGGCGGATTCATCGCGGCGGCGCTGGCGGGCGTGGCATGTAGAGAAATATTTTTTCCTGAGATAGCGCTCCTTCACGTCATCGCGCTCGGCGTGATAATCGGAATAGTCGGGCCGATAGGCGACCTGGCGGAATCGATGCTCAAGCGTGGAGCGGGGGTGAAGGATTCAGGCGCGATCTTTCCCGGACATGGCGGGATGCTTGATCGGATAGACAGCCTGCTTTTTTGCGCCCCCGTCATTTATTACTACTCGCTATGGTTTCTATAAATGCCGCCTTTTCCTCAGAAAAAGTGGCGCAGTCTGCCAGCTTGCGCGGCCCGCGGTTTTCGCGCTTTTGGGGCGAAGCGCAATCTGCCGGATTGCACCACATCAACCACTTCTGACAACCAGACAGGAAGCGGAACTCTTCACTATTTTATTCTTCTGATTTTTTTTGCCGCTGTTTTGACGAGCGGAGTTTATTTCGCTCGCGAGGCGAGCGACGATCCGCAGGTTTACAAAAACGACTTCAATGTTTTCTATTTCGCCGCTCAGGAAGTAGCCGCAGGGCGCGACCCTTATCAACGATCCACAGGCGCGTGGACTCCATATCTCTACCCGCCGCTTCTCGCCGAGATGCTTGTGCCGCTCACCTTCGCGCCTATTCCTGTCGCCGCATACTTCTGGTTTTTGATAAACGTCGTCGCGCTCATCTTCGCATTGAAGATGCTGCTTGCGTTGAACGAAAAACATGACTCTCGAAAATATCTGCTTGTTGCCGGAACCGTGATCGTTTTTTCCCGCTTCATTCTGGATAATTTTTCTCTCGGTCAGGTGAATATCATCGTCACATCGTTTGCAGTTGCGCACGTTTATTTTTTTGTGAAAGAGAAAAAACTCGCCTCATCGCTTGCGCTCGCGATTGCGGTTTCGATCAAGCTGACTCCGGCCATTCTGCTCGTCTGGCATCTGGCGAAAAGACGATTCGGATTCGCAGCGCAGTGCGCCGTGATGACCGCCTCTTTGATGGCTTTGAGTTTCGTTCCGCTCGGGCAGAATGCAATCGCCTCGTTCGAAACCTTCGTCAACCGGACTATCAAAAACGAGCAGGGATTCGACTTGAGTTACGCGGGCAATCAATCGCTGCGCGGCGCGATCGCTCGCATCGCTGATGGCTTGTCGGAGAACAATAAATCTTCGAGCGATCCCATCAACGTCATCTTCATTCTTTCAGCCTTATCTTTGCTGGCTCTGGCCATTTGGGCTGCGTCTCGCGCTCGCGGCGCGATGATGGAAGCCGCGCCGTTTTTCTGCTTGATCGTTTTGCTCTCGCCGCTTAGTTGGAAAGCGCATTTCGTCGCGTTGATGCTGCCGGTTTTTCAATTGCTCACGCGGGCGACGACGGAAGTAAAATCGCGACGCGTCGCGACGAGCATCGTTTTAATAATCGTGTTTGCGCTGTTCAACCTCACAAGCCCTAAGATCGTTGGGCTATCAATCGCGGAATGGTCGGATGAGAATTCGCTCGTGTTTGCCGCAGCCGCGCTCCTGTTCGCAGCTTCCGCGTTCTGGCATCAGGGCGAGGGTTTTGTTAATCTCAAAAATCAAAAGCGGAGCCAGTTATGATCACGAAAGAAAAGACTGAGCGCAAAGCCGAGACAAGTTCGGGCATTGAAATGAAAACCGTTTTTCGGCCTTCTGACGACAGGCTCGATTATGAGCGCGACCTCGCCGACCCCGGACAGTTTCCATTCACTCGCGGGCCTTACCCTTCGATGTATCGCGGGCGATTGTGGACTATGCGACAGTACGCGGGATATGCCTCGGCTTCAGACACTAACGCGAGGTTTCGCTATCTGCTCGCGCACGGTCAGACGGGGCTATCGGTCGCTTTCGATCTTCCGACTCAGATGGGCTACGACTCTGATCACGAAATGGCTCAGGGCGAAGTGGGCAAAGTAGGAGTGGCAATCGATACGCTCGAAGACATGGAGATTTTGTTCGATTCCATACCGCTCGATCAGGTTTCGACTTCGATGACCATCAACTCGACCGCCGCGATTCTGCTTTCGATGTACATAGTCGTAGCTCGTAAGCAGGGCGTCTCGCCGGATAAAATTTCAGGCACTATTCAAAACGACATTCTCAAAGAGTACATCGCGCGAGGAACATACATCTATCCGCCTCGACCGAGCCTGCGGATAGTGACCGATATATTCGCTTACTGCGCCCGCGAAGCTCCGCGATTCAACACCATTTCGATATCGGGCTATCACATTCGCGAAGCCGGTTCGACCGCCGCGCAGGAAATCGCCTTCACCCTCGCAGATGCTATCGCTTATGTCGGAGCCGCTATTGATGCTGGCCTTGACGTCGATGAATTCGCTCCGCGCATAGCTTTCTTTTTCAACTCGCATAATCAATTTCTCGAAGAAGTGGCCAAGTTCCGCGCTGCTCGTAGATTATGGGCGCGCATCATGACTGAGCGATTCGGCGCGCGTGACACGCGCTCGCAGACGCTTCGTTTTCACGCGCAGACGGCAGGCTCTTCGCTCACAGCGCAGCAGCCCGAAGTCAACATCGTGCGGACGACCATTCAGGCGCTTGCCGCAGTGCTTGGCGGAGTGCAATCTCTCCACACGAATTCGATGGACGAGGCTCTTGGACTTCCGACAGAAGATGCCGCGCGCATCGCGCTTCGAACTCAACAGGTCATCGGTTATGAATCAGGAGTTGCCGACACTGCTGATCCGCTAGGCGGCGCGTTCGCAATCGAGCATCTCACGAACGAGATCGAAAAATTCGCGTCTGACTACATTCGCCGGATCGATGAGATGGGCGGGATGCTGCGCGCGATTGAGATGGGATATGTGCAGGGCGAGATTGAGAAGGCCGCTTATGATTATCAGCGAGCCGTCGAATCCGGCGAGCAGGTTGTAGTCGGAGTCAATCGCTTCACTATCGAAGAGGCGACAAGTGTTCCTCTGTTTCGCCTTGATGACGAACTTGAGCGAAAGCAGGCCGAGCGCGTCCGCAGCGTGCGTGAGCGGAGAGATAACAGCACGGCCATTGATGCTCTGGATCGGGTCGAAGCGGCGGCGCGGGGGGATGAAAACCTGATGCCTCGAATTATTCACGCAGTCGAATCCTACGCGACGCTCGGAGAGATTTCTGATCGCCTGCGCCGAGTCTTTGGCGAATATACGGGCGCAAATTTCGAGTGAGCGTATAAAGGGTGTTAGATGCTTTCAGGCTGAGAGGGTGATACACGCGGCGTGCAGGGTAGAATACGTATAAGAGGTGTTCATACATGACCACAAATAATGACGGGCCGTATTTGTCGGTAGCCGCGATATGCGAGCAGATACTTGAGGAAAAAGATGGCTTCGTAAGCGCCATTCGATTTATAGATAAAATCACGCTGACCCCAGCCCTTCTTAATATGCCACCTGAGCAGTTGCGGGAAGCCTCTATCACGATCAACACCTTAATAGTATTCAAATCCGGCTCCTACAAAGGCAAAAAAACAGTTAAGCTCCTGATGGTATATCCATCAGGCAAGCAACTCCCTTCCGACATGAGCTTTCCGGTTGCGTTCAAAGGAGAAGAAACCGGAGCTACTTTATTTATCAAGATCGTGTTTCCACCCGAAGAAGACGGGCTTTACCAATTGGATATTTTGCTAGACGAAGATTTCGTGACGAGAATTCCGTTCAGGATTATCTATGGCCAAACACAGCCTCGACCGACTGGGATGGAGAACTCGAAGACACAAGGAATTCCTGCAGGCTCCTAGCGCCCGCAAACGATGCTTGCGCTTCATACTGTTTAACAAAAAGTTGCAGATGGTTTTTCAGTCCATCCTCATCTATGTAGTCATCGAGGTATTGATAGATGAATTCATTAATATCGAGTACTAATTCCCGCGCGTCATCTGGGCTATCTTGGTGCATATTCCAGGAATGGTCAATGAGCCAATCCTCAAACTGCTCAAAAGAGATAGTGCCAACGACATAGTCGGCTAAAGTATTACGAACTTGGCTTACAGTAACCATGAACGACCATCCTACCACGAAGCGCCGCGTTTCGATATGGGATTTACGACGGCTATTCAACGAAGGAAGGATCATCAAAAAGCTTAGAAGAGGAGAGCTGGTAGCAGAAAGCGTCAAGTGTACACCGGTTGTGCTAAGCAGTTCATACATAGGCCAAACGATTCCAATCGGAAGTATATCTCAAATGCTAGTGCTGTATAACAGGTATAACGAAGAGGTAGCAACGATTCACCGGTATATAAAGCCGGACGGTGCAATCGGAGGATCAGGGAAAAACGACCCCAAGAGATTAAGAATCGGCAACACGATATTTCACCAAGAAAAGCGGAACCAACCCGAACCGCGCCTTAGCAACAAAGAAATAAATTGCATTCTCGACAAACGTGGTTTGGCAGCAATGACGACTTACCTACATGGATGGAAGGGCGAGCTGCGCTACTTGATATTTAGAATCACCGGCAGGTGAACGATGAAAGGATCGCCACATAGCCTAAAACAGCATCGAGCAAAACGTTCCAGCGGAAGTTATTCCGCGAGTTGGAAGGGATGCCTTAGAACCATCTACTCTATTTAAGATGCGATGCATCATCAGGGGGAGTTCCCGATTTGAAAATTTCTACTCCCGCGAGCGCGTCAATTCGAAAGGTGGCCGTCGCCAGCTTCATCGGCACTACCATCGAGTGGTATGACTTTTTTCTCTACGGGACGGCCAGCGCGCTCGTATTCGGCAAACTTTTCTTCCCCAACTACGATCCGTTGACAGGCACACTCGCCTCGTTCGGCACTTACGCCGTCGGTTTCGCTGCCCGTCCCATTGGAGGAATAGTCTGCGGTCACTTCGGCGACCGCATAGGCCGCAAATCCATGCTCATACTCACGCTGCTCATCATGGGAGTGGCGACTTCTCTGATCGGGCTGCTTCCTACTTACAATCAGATCGGCATCTGGGCTCCCGTACTGCTCGTTGTGTTGCGAGTGGCTCAGGGTTTTGCGGTCGGCGGCGAATGGGGCGGGGCTGTGCTGATGGCCGTAGAACATGCTCCGCGAGGGATGCGCGGTTTTTACGGAAGCTGGCCGCAGGCCGGAGTCCCGGTCGGTTTGTTGCTATCTACGGCTGTGTTCTGGCAGGTCTCGAAATTGCCGGAAGACGCGCTTCTCTCCTGGGGATGGCGCGTATCTTTTCTTCTGAGCATACTGCTCGTCGGCGTTGGGTTGTATGTAAGGCTCGCAGTAGTCGAGCCGCCAGTCTTTGCTGAAGTGAAGCAGACTCGCACAGCATCGAAAGCGCCGCTGCTCGATGCCGTGCGCCATCATCCGAAGAACGTGATACTGGCTCTGGGAGCCAGAATCGTGGAGAACGGCGCGTTTTACATCTACACAGTTTTCATACTGACTTATGCCACGCAGCCGCAAATCGGCTTTTCAAGCTCATCTGTTCTGACTGCCGTCGCGCTCGCTGCTGCGGGCGAGATAATTGCGATCCCCGCTTTCGGCTGGCTGTCAGACCGCGTGGGGCGGAGACCTGTTTATCTTTTCGGCGCGATCTTCACGGGGCTGTTCGCATTCCCGTTTTTCTGGCTCGTTGAGTCATCGCAGACAACTCTGATGATTCTGGCAGTTGTTGCAGCCATCAACCTCGGACACGCGGCGATGTATGGGCCGCAGGCGAGCTTCTTTTCTGAATTGTTCGGGACACGGGTTCGTTACAGTGGCGCTTCGCTCGGCTATCAACTCGCTTCGGTTATCGCAGGAGGACTATCGCCTCTAATCGCTACAAGTCTGCTGCGACGCACGGGCAGTTCATGGGCGATCTCGCTTTTCGTTGTCGGGATGGCGAGTATCACGACGATAGCTGTTTATTATGCAACTGAGACTGCGCACGAAGACATGACTTCAGGGGTGAGAGATGTTGAGGGAGAGCGATGAAAACAGGCGACGCGCGAATGGGCGCGCAGCGGGCATCTAGTGCGGCGTGTTCTTGACTCCGCAGGAACCGGCGAATAGTATCCCCTGACAGTCCGCCGGAATTTGCAATCTCTAAATACGCTCTGAATTTGCGGTCTGAGAATGACGGAAAGTGCGAATACGCGAGCCGCACAGGCTAACAGCTTGTGCCACATTTTCAGAGAAGGGAGCATCGACATGAGCCTTGTAACGAAATTGGCGCTGGTTGCTTGTCGCGCTGCTGTCGCATACTTCGCCGTCGTATGCCTTATGATAGCCACAGGCAGCGACACTTTTTCACAATCCGCGGCGCGGCTTGAGATTCGAACTCTTTCGTCACGGCCCGATCTTGTGAGCGGAGGCGATGCGCTTGTGGAAATCAAAACACCCGCAGGCGTCGAATCGAATCAGCTTACTCTCACGCTCAACGGCAAAGATATCACCAATCTACTGAGCCGCGATACCAATACGAAAAGCTTTCGCGGTTTGATCAGCGGTCTCAATGTCGGAGATAACACACTGCGCGCGATGGTCAAACACGGCGGCAAATCTACGGATGAGGCCAGCCTGAAAATCACCAACTATCCGATCACAGGGCCGATTCTTTCAGGGCCGCATCTTCGGCCCTATGAGTGCCGCACGGTCGAATCTGGATTGGGCCAGCCGATTGATGCAAACTGCTCGGCCAAGCAGAAGATCGAATATTTCTACAGAGCTTCGGACAATACGTTCAAGCCTCTGGCCGACCCCGCTGGGCCGCGCCCTGCTGATCTGGTCAACACGACGAACAACGATGGAAAGACTGTTCCCTACATCGTGCGCGTAGATTCGGGGACGATAAATCGCAGCATCTACCGCATAGCCATGCTCGACGATCCGAAACCTGAGTCCGCCGGGTGGTCGCCCGCAGCGGGATGGAATCGCAAACTCGCCGTTAGCTTCGGCGGAGGGGCTGGCACGCAGTACAATCAGGGAGTCAATCAGGTGACTGCCGCTCTCAATCATCTTTATCTCGCGCGCGGCTTCGCTTTTATGATCTCGACTGAACTGGTCAATCAACAACACGGCAACGCGGTGCTTCAGGGCGAGACGTTGATGATGCTCAAGGAATATTTCATCGAGCGATACAGCGTGCCTAAGTGGACAGTTGGCGTTGGAGGATCGGGCGGCGCGATTCAGCAACTGCTCATCACTCAGATTTACCCGGGATTGCTCGATGGGCTTCAGCCGTCGCTGGCATTTCCAGATTCGACTATGCACACGCCCGATTGCGGACTGTTTCAGAACTTCTTTCGCAAAGCCGACCCGTTGGTCTGGACGGCTGAGAAAAAAGCGGCGGTCGAGGGCTACACTCCCGGAACGTGCGCCGCGTGGGAAAGGTCATTCGTTCCCGTTTACACGGCGACCAACGCGCGAGGCTGTGCGCTCAACGATGCGAGCAAAATTTATGATCCGGTGAAAAATCCCACGGGCGCGCGTTGCACCGTGCAGGATATGCGAGTCAACATCTACGGGCGCGACCCTAAAACGGGATTTGCTCGCAAGCCGCAGGATAATGTGGGACTACAGTACGGACTCGCTGCGCTCAACAGCGGCGCGATCACGGTCGACGAGTTTCTGGAGTTGAACGAAAAAATGGGCGGCAATGACGTCGATGGTAATTTCATCGCGCAACGCTCTGTGGGCGACACGGCAGCGATTCGCGCGGTTTATGAAAGTGGATTGATGAACAGCGGGGGCGGCGGGCTTGCGCGAGTGCCTATCCTCCACACGCGCCCTTACACGGACGCCGTGGGCGATATTCATGATCGCCATCGCGACTTCGCGATTCGAGCGCGATTGGAGAAAGCCAACGGTCGCTCGGACAATCAGGTGATATGGGTGGGGCCGCCGAGACAAAGAAATCAACTCGGCCCGGTCGACCTCGCTGCGCTTTCCCTCGACGCGATGAACAAGTGGCTCGACAACATCGCAGCCGACCCTGCTCCGCTCTCTGCTGATAAAGTTGTGCGCAACAAACCTTCGGAAGCCGTAGACGCCTACTGGGATTCGACGGGCAAAAAGATAGTCGAGAAGGCGACCTTCAGCGGCGTGAGCGGATTCAACAAAACGTATCCGGTGCATAGCGAGCCGCGACTCGTGGCCGGAGCGCCGCTTGCGAACGATGTGATGAAATGTCAGTTGAAGCCGATCAACTTCAGCGATTATAAAGTGACGTTCACTGATGCACAGAAGACGCGCATGGCGACGATATTTCCCACGGGCGTGTGCGACTTCAGCAAACCGGGCGTGGAGCAGGTGCCGCTCAAAGGAACCTTCCGACGTTATTGAGCGAGCCGCTATACGATTCTGATGAACGATAACATTTTGGAAGTCCGCGGCCTTGATACTGAGTTCCGCACTCGCCGAGGCGCAGTCAAAGCCGTTAGCGATGCGAGCTTTTCCATTCGACGAGGCTCGACCCTGGCCCTCGTCGGAGAATCAGGCTGCGGCAAATCTGTCACGAGCCTTTCCATACTTCGCCTCGTTCAACCGCCGGGTGAAATCACAAAAGGCGAAATCATTTTTAATGATCGCGATTTGCTCAAACTCGGCGCGGAAGAGATGCGCCGCATTCGAGGGCGCGAGATAGCGATGATCTTTCAAGACCCTATGACCTCGCTCAATCCCGTCTACACGGTCGGAGATCAAATAGCCGAAGCCATCGAACTTCACGACCGTATCGGTCGTAAACAAGCGCGAGCCAAAACTATCGAGATGATGGAGCGAGTCAAAATTCCCGATTCTTTGCGACGAGTCGATGATTATCCGTTTCAGCTTTCGGGCGGGATGCGCCAGAGGGTGATGATAGCGATGGCTCTGGCCTGCAATCCGAAACTGCTTATAGCCGACGAGCCGACAACCGCGCTCGATGTCACCATTCAGGCCGAGATACTCGACCTGCTCAATGACTTGAAGGCTGATTTCGATCTTTCCGTTTTGCTCATCACGCATGACCTCGGCGTGGTGGCTGAAACGGCTGATCGCGTAGCGGTGATGTACGCGGGCCGCATAGTCGAAGAGGCTTCGGTGCGCGATATTTTTCACGCTCCGAAACATCCTTATACCGAAGGCTTGCTTCGATCAGTCCCGCGCCTCTCGTCGGCAGGCCAGCGACAACGACTCGACACCATCGAAGGCGCTGTGCCGAGCCTTTTGAATCTTCCTCGCGGATGCGCTTTCGCTCCGCGATGCCGCTATGTGATCGATGAATGCTCGAAAGAAACTATTCCGCTCCTCGCTGTCACTGAGTCGAGATCATCGCGCTGCATTCGGTTCGAGCGCGTGGGAGAAGCTACGACGCAATGAATGAAAACGGAAAAGACATTTTGATCGAAGTGCGAGGACTCAGGAAATATTTCCCCGTCGGCAATCGATTATTCGGGGCAGGCGGGGAGATGGTTCGCGCGGTCGATGACATAAGTTTTTCGATTCGGCGGGGAGAAACTTTCGGGCTTGTTGGCGAATCGGGGTGCGGCAAATCGACGACGGGCCGTTGCCTTCTCAGGCTCATCGAGCCGACAGCGGGAGAAATCAGATTCGAGGGGCGCGATCTCCTCTCGCTCACGGCGAGCGATATGCGAAGAGCGCGGCGCGATATGCAGATCATTTTTCAGGACCCTTATTCGTCGCTCAATCCGCGTATGCGAGTCGGCGATATAATAGAAGAGCCTTTGATCATTCATCGCACGGGCGGCAGAAGCGAGAGACGAGAGCGCGTGATCGAGTTGTTGAATCTCGTCGGACTCGATGCAGAACATGCTGCTCGCTATCCGCATGAATTTTCAGGCGGGCAGCGTCAGCGCATAGGCATTGCTCGCGCGCTCGCACTTGATCCCCGGTTCATCGTCTGCGACGAGCCTGTTTCGGCTCTCGACGTATCGGTTCAGGCACAGATAGTGAACCTGCTCGAAGACCTTCAATCGCGACTCGGATTGACCTATCTTTTCATCTCGCACGGGCTGGCTGTAGTCGAGCATATCTCGACGCGGGTTGGAATCATGTATCTCGGAAAGATAGTCGAGACGGCTTCGAGCGAAGAGATTTTTCGCAACCCCGTTCATCCTTACACGCGGGCGTTGCTTTCTGCCATTCCGGTTCCCGACCCTGATGCGAAGCGCGAGCGATTGCCTATTGAAGGCGATATCCCGACTCCCATCAATCCGCCTTCGGGTTGCAGGTTTCGCACGCGCTGTCCGGTGGTCGAGCCTCGCTGCGCTGAGATGGAGCCGGAGATGGTCGAGGTCGCAGAAGGTCATTGGGTCGCGTGTATGGTAATTGCGCCGGGTGGGGAAAAGATGTAGTCTCAACGGTCGCGACTATTGATGCATTCGTCAGAAGGACGAGATTTCGCGCGTCGGGTGCGACCGAAATCAGTAATCATTAAAATTGGAAGTTGATGTAGAACAGGCTGCCAGCCTGCTCGTGACCTGAAGGCGCGAAGATTTGGGAACCGCAAGCTAACAGCTTGCGCCACTTTTCGAAGGAGAAAATTCATGAGTCAAAGCGATATACCGGAATACGGAGCGCCGCCCGTTCCGCCCCCTGGTCATTACGAAGAAGTTCAGGAGCCTGCTCGCCTCGGCCCCGTTCAGCGATTCAGCGGCGTGATGTTCTCTCCGGGAGAGACTTTCAAGGATATAAATCGAAAGCCGACCTGGCTCATCCCGCTTCTGATTTCTATGGTCATAGCCGCCGGTTTCACTTTCTTCTTTGAATGGAGAGTCAAACCCGACTGGGATCAGCTAGTACGCACTGAGACGAAGAAGGTGCTGGATCGTTTCGGTCAGCCGATGCCTCCCGAAGATGAAATGCAGCGGGCGGTTGCGCGGCAAAAAGTGATCGCCCAAATTCGTCCCATAATCGGCCCTCTGCTTTTCACCTTTTTTCTTGCGGGAGTTTTCGTGCTGGGAATGCTGGTGATGGCTGCGCAGACGACGTTCAAGAAAATCCTCTCTGTCATCACCTGGAGTGCGGCAGTCACCTCTCTTGTGCAATCGCTCGTCATCGCCGGTTCGTTGATGCTGCGCGATGAAGAAAGTCTCAAAATAATCAATGTGGCTGATCCGACTACCTATAGCGCGACGAGTCTTGCGGCTGTTCTGCCCTCAGATGCTTCAGGCTCTCTCAAACTCGTGGCAAGCGGGGTGGATATTTTCAGCCTATGGTTTCTGATCCTGCTGGTGATAGGATTCGTCGCCATTTCAGGATCGAAGAGGATAACGAACGGCAAGGCAGGCTTTCTGGTATTCGGGCTGTGGGCTATCTGGCTGGTCATCCTTGCTGGAATCGGTTCGATGTTTGCCTGACCGAGAGAGCGCACCTTTAAGGAGACGCAAGTCGGGCAGTGAGGCGACCTGCCCGACTTATTACACTCCCAATCGATTCACTGTCCTTCACATTCCCGTTTCGGGGGATGATCCTCTGTCACGCATTTTGACTGTTTTCGGTCAGTCAGATTCCCGCCTGACCGAACTTGTAACAATCCTGTTAATCCATAACTGTTGATATCCTGAGCTTTGAGAGGCATAAGGGTATGGCACTGATTTTGCCAAAATGACAGTGTTGTACAGGCTTATTCCCTTTAATAGAAATTGTAAGACCCAGGCCAATGGAATTCGGAATTCGGAACGCGGAATAAACAGCTTCCGGATATTCCATTTCTACATTCCCCAAAGCGCATTCGAATTGAGGCGATGCGCAATCAGCAGGAAGTCAGCAAATGATGAGAAGCCTTTCTATCAACTCTGCAAAACATATCAGATCGCTACGTCTTTGCGCCTTCATACTTTCAATGGCACTGCTTGGCGCTTCGCTGCCGGTGAGCCGCCCGCAGGCCGATTCATCACCACTCGGCAAACTGTCGGTCGCTTTGCGGCAGGAACTCAGCGGCATCACCGATCTCGTGTGGGCAGATTCCTCGACGCAGACCGTTCGAACGATAGTCCAGACCACGGGGCCTGTGTCGAGCCTGCTCGTGACGGCAATCGGATTGCTCGGCGGATCGGTCGTGCGACAATTCTCTTCGATCAACGGCCTTCTGGCTGAAGTTCCTGCAAGCAGCCTCCTCGCTCTGGCCGCGCGCCCCGACGTTGAGAGAATGACTGCGGATCATCTCGTGCAGCAGTCAGCCAGTCATCTCGAAGAAGCTACGGGCGTTGATTCACTGAGAAGTTATAACTCGCTCTTCAAAACTTTCAACGGACTCGATGGAACGGGCGTAGGCATAGCGGTTTTAGATTCGGGTCTGATGGCCAATCATTCGAACTTCGATAATTTCCTCGGCCTGTCGCGCGTCGTCACTTCGCGTGACATAGTTTCGAGCAACACCCGGCTCGCTCTCGTCGAAGGGCTGCTCGGTCTCACCGCGCCGATCCTGGGCGGCAACAAAGACAGCTACGGACACGGCTCACACGTGGCAGGCGCGGCGGCGGGTCGTTCCGCAGGGTCAGGAAACTCGCGAGGATTTATGGGAGTCGCGCCCAATGCTCATCTCATCGATGTTCGAGTACTCGACGGGCGAGGGCTTGGACAGGTGAGCGATGTGATCGCAGGGATAGACTGGGTGCTGGCAAATCGATTGCTATTCAACATCCGCGTGATGAATCTCAGCCTCGGAGCAGCTTCGACTGAATCCTACGTGACTGATCCTTTGTGCCGCGCCGTGCGGAAAGCAGTCGCAACGGGCGTGACGGTTGTGGTTTCGGCAGGCAATTTCGGTTTGACCGCTGACGGGCTTGAACGATACGGCTCGATAACGGCTCCGGGCAATGACCCATCTGTTATCACCGTCGGCTCGGCCAATACGCAGCAGACCGATAGCCGTGCTGACGAGACGATCAATCATTTCTCTTCGCGAGGCCCGACGCGAAGCTACTCCCTGGATTATTCAAATGTGAAACGGCACGACAATCTTCTCAAGCCTGATCTCGTCGCTCCGGGCAATCGCGTTGTCGCCGCTGAGTCGAACGGCGCGTGGCTTCTTGATCAATATCCTCAGCTTCACACTTCAGGCGCGGGAGAAAAGGCTTTCATGCAACTGAGCGGAAGTTCGGTTGCATCCGGCGTCGTGGCGGGCGCGGCTGCGTTGCTCCTGCAAAAAAATCCCGGACTCACTCCGCCGCTCGTCAAAGCCATTCTTCAATATACTGCGCAACAACTATCGGGAGCTAACATCTCTCAACAGGGCGCAGGACTCCTCAACGTCGAAGGCGCGGCGAGACTTGCGGGCGCATTGCGTCAGGACGTTTCGCTCGCGCTCGCTCTCGGTCTGATCAAAGCGGGAGACTCGCTCCTCAGAGCAGGCCAACAGATGCCCGCTCCGATTTCAAACGTGAACGGGCAAAGCTTCGCGTGGGGCGGGTACATATTCGCGGGAGGCTCGCACATACTCGCGGGAAGCGAACTCTTCAGACGTTTTCAGGCGATCTACAACCCGGCCCTCGTCTGGGTGCGAGAGAGCGCGACCATCAACGGCGCGTCTGTCGAGAGCGGGCGACTGCTCACGGCTGGCGTCATAAACGCGAATGTTATCGCTCATCAATATGGCGTATTCACACAAGGCGCGACACTAACGAGCGGCATCGCTTCAGGTCAGGGCGTGACTATGACGCAGGGCGTAAGTCTTGCTGAAGGCGTCGTGGTGTGCGAAGGCGTGGCGATTGGGCAAGGGCTGACACTTGCAGAAGGGCTGACGCTTGCAGAAGGGTTGACGCTTGCAGAAGGGCTGACGCTTGCAGAAGGGTTGACGCTTGCAGAAGGGCTGACGCTTGCAGAGTCTTACAATCTGGGTGAGCCTTGATTTTAATTAGAGGACGTTTGAAAAGTCCCGTTAGGGATGAAATGTTTATAGCCTCCGGTCGTCGAAAAATTCTTTCAAGCCCAGTAGGGGCGAAATCTTTGACATTGCGCTCCTGACGGAGCTTGAGATATGGCCGAAACCTATTCTATAAACATTGCGCTCCTACGCAGCTACCTTTTCAAACGCCCCCTTACTACTTTCAGTGGAGACGGATCAGATCGACGGATTGAGCCGAAGAGATTGCTTGCAGGGGTTTGAGGGGATGAAGTTCATTGACATGTCGGACTACAACCGTGGTGCGCGGTTTTATTGGTGGGCCACTGCGCTTGCAGGAGCGGCTGTAATTGGTTTCGCTTCCGCGCGGACGATAGGGCTTGATGGAAGCGCGCTTTTGAAACTTGCAATGATGATCGGTCTTGTATACCTGGCCGGTATGTATCCCATTCGCGTTCCCGCCACTCAGGTTCTCATCACTCCAAGCGATATTTTCATTTTCCTGACCGCCGTTCTTCTAGGCGCGAAGGCGGCAACCGTAATTGCAGTCATCGACACCGCACTGGTTTCTTATAGGCATTCGAAGCGATGGACGAGCCGACTCGGCGGGCCAGCAATGATGGCCATTGCCATATTTACCTCAGCCAGCATTTTTGAATGGGCGATTGGCTGGCTGAAACAATCGAATACTTTTAATCGAACGACTTTTCTGATCGTCCTGCTTTCGTTCTCCCTCCTCTATTTCCTTCTTAACTCGTCTTTGCTGATCGTACTTCAGGCGCTCAAGAAAAAGATGTCGCCGATTCTCCTCTGGCGGGAGAACTATCCCTGGATGAGCCTGGCTTACGCCGCCAGCGCATCGGTCGCCGGGCTGATTTATTTGGGCGATAAGGAGTACGGCCTCGCTCCGCTGATAGCCGCCTGCCCCATCGTCGCGCTCATCGTCGTCACAAGTCACTTTTATTTCAAACAGGCCGACGAGCGCGCAAGAGCCGACCGTGAACGCATCGAAGCGGCTGAAGCTCAGACAAAGCAGGCCCGCTCGCATGCCGAAGAGCTTGCCGAAAGCGAAGAACGTTTTCACAGCGCATTCGAATTCGCAGCCATCGGAATGGCTCTCGTCGGAACCGACGGCAGATGGCTTCAGGTCAATCGCGCGCTTTGCAGCATGCTCGGATACTCGGAAGAAGAAATTCTCTCGACCACTTTTCAAAGCCTCACTCACCCGGAAGACATAGATGAAACAAGCCGTCATCTGGCTCAACTCCTGACTAGCTCCGCGCCTTCGGTCGCAATCGAAAAGCGATACACCCATAAACTGGGCCACACGGTCTGGGTTTTGTTGAACGCTTCGATAATAAGAGACGCGAGGAATCACTCGCTGCGATTCATTTTTCAGATTCAGGATATCACCGACAGGAAGCGCGCCGAAGAGAAGCTTGCGCACGACGCCTTTCACGATGCGATCACTGACCTGCCGAATCGCGCATTGTTTCTCGACCGCCTGAGTCTCGCCATGGCGCGAATCGAGCGCAATCCCGATCAGATTTTCGCCGTGCTGTTTTTGGGCCTCGATCGTTTCAAGGTCATCAACGAAAGCCTCGGCCATCTGGTCGGTGATCACCTGCTTGCAGCCATCGCGCGCCGTTTGAAGAGTATGGTGAGACCGGGCGATACGGTTGCGCGACTGGGCGGAGACGAATTCACTATTCTGATCGAAGACATCCTTGCATCCATCGAAGCGGTCGCGCTTGCCGAGCGGATTGAGAAAGAACTCAAAGCGCCGTTTACTATCGGAGACCGCGAAATATTCATCAGTTCCAGCATCGGCATAGCTCCGGGAGGGGCGGACTATCAGAAGCCTGAAGACGTGCTGCGCGACGCCGACACTGCGATGCATCAGGCCAAGTCGGCAGGCAGGTCGCGCTACGCCCTTTTCGACAAAGGCATGCACGCTCGCGCGCTTAGTCTTCTGCAACTCGAAACCGATATGCGACGCGCTGTGGAGCGAAGAGAATTTTTCGCCGTCTATCAGCCCATAGTTTCGCTTCAAACAGGAATGCTCACCGGATTCGAGGCTCTAGTCCGATGGCGACATCCTGAGCGCGGTCTTATCTCTCCCGTCGACTTCATTCCGCTTGCCGAAGAGGCAGGGCATATTAACTCAATCGGCCAGATCGTCCTCGAAGATGTTTGCTCTGATATGCGCGCGTGGCAACAGGAGGCCGGGAAGCGCATTCCCATAAACGTGAGCATCAATCTGTCAGGCAAACAGTTCTCGCACGATTCGCTCATTGATCAGATCGCCCGCACGCTTGAGCAGACCGGCATCGAGCCGCGCCAGATCAAACTTGAGATAACGGAAAGCGTGGTGATGGAGAACATCGAAGCGGCCATCGAAATGCTCGAACAACTTCACGCCCTCGGCATTCAACTGAGCATCGACGATTTCGGCACAGGGTATTCCTCTCTCAGCTATCTGCACCGTTTGCCGATTGACACGCTCAAGATTGATCGCTCCTTCGTAAACCGCATGGAAGAGAGCAGCGAGAATGCCGAGATAGTGCGAACGATAGTTGCGCTGGGCCGAAATCTGCGAATGAGCATAACAGCCGAAGGCATAGAGACCGCCGAACAACTCAATCAGTTGCGCGCTCTCGATTGCGACAGCGGACAGGGCTACCTGTTCTCAAAACCTGTCGAAGCCGAAGATGCCCGTCAGCTTGTCCGACGAATCGAGGAATGGCGCGCGTTCGATCAAGGCTCTGAGATAGCTTATCCCACCGAATTATTGCCCGTCAGCAAATACACGATGTGAATCGCTCCTTGCAAGCGATTTAATTGATCTTTGCCTTTTGACTGATGGTTGACAGCCTTATCATAATCGCCTCCGTCTGACTGGTCGAGCCGCTTTTTCCAGCAATTCCCGGTTGAGAGAAAAGAGCAATAAAATCGGCGAGTTGTGAAAAATGAAATTGCGAAGTTCAAGTGAGGCATTGGGTTGGCAAGAGATGAAACAACAGGCAATCTCTAGCCAT